>Ga0302196_10000496_pt1 | contig 38187 bp, 25 predicted proteins | sample II_Bog_N1_3_FD_198794 | JGI IMG/M metagenome (GOLD analysis project Ga0302196, IMG submission 198794) | Peat permafrost microbial communities from Stordalen Mire near Abisko, Sweden - II_Bog_N1_3 | ecosystem: Environmental > Terrestrial > Soil > Wetlands > Peat | place: Sweden: Abisko...
GAGGTACGCGTGCGCGTGGGACACGATACGTCTTCCCTGGTCGCCGTCGAAGAAGACCCAGCCGCCCGTCCGGTCGTAGCTCATGATGTTGTCCGTGACCTTGCTGTGCGGGTTGCCGAAGAAGTGGCCGAGCTCGTGCGCGAGGACGGCCGGCGGCGCGGAGGACACCAGGATGACGTAGTGAGAGCCGGAGGGGCCGTGCCAGTGCACCCCGCGACGCATCTCGCTCGGATTGTCCACGTCGCGCAGCGACGCGACCACGAACACGTTGATGACGTGCGGAACGAGCTCTGCGGCGAAGGCGTCGCGGTCGGCCCGCGTCTCGACGTGGACGAAGCGCGCGCCGAGCTTGCGCTCCTTCGGCGTCCGGTCGAACCGAACGCCGAAGGGGCCGAACAGCGATTCGGCACTGTCCATCTGGATGCGGAGCCGCTCGGCCGCCTCTCCGTCATCCGAGCCCTGTTCCGTGGGATCGCCAGACGCGATCGACATCTGGATGGGGAAGGTCACGAACGGCGGCGGCATCTCCCTGCCCAGCGGCTCACCGAGGATGGTTTGCCCGGCCCACGCCAGCGCCACAGCCGAGAAGAAGTCCATCACGATCACTCTAGTCCATCGGGGAAGCGCGCTCTGCTCGCGGGATCGGGATGGAACTGCGCTGTCACGCGAATCGTACAAGTGGGTAGAAACGGCGCTGTTCACCCACGAAGCAGGAGAATGCGAATGCGACGGCTTGGGTTTGCTTGGCTGGCTCTGACGGGATCGTTGACCTTGCTCGCGGGATGCGGGGGCAAGGCCACCACCGCGATAGGGGCGCAGGCGGACTCGGTCGACGCAGCGCCGGCTACCCCTGGCGCGGACTCGGGCACGCCGACGGTCGCCACGAGCTTCGACTTCGATGCCGCCACGCCGACGCCCACCGTGCCGAGCGCACCTTCGACCGGCGGGGCGGACGCCGGACCAGGGACCGGAGCGGCTGCCGCGGATGCCGCGGTGTCGCCGGCCAACGACGCCGGGCCCTCGGGCGCCGCGAGCGCTGACGCCAGCAACGGCACCGCGGACGCCAGCGACGACACCGCAGACGCGAGCGACGACGCCGCGGACGCGAGTGACGACGTGTCGAGCTTTCTGGGACCCGACGACGCTGCTGCCGACGCAAGCTCCGCGAGCAGCGATGCGGCCCTCTCGTGCATAGAGAACTTCTCGGACGACGACTGCACGGCCAACGCACAGTGCTGCTCGGGTCTCTGCTTGAGCTTTGGTTTCTGCAGCCAGTGCCTCGGCACCGCGGAGCTCTGCTCGGCCAACAGCGATTGCTGCAGCGGGTCGTGTAACCTGAGCAGCAACGCCTGCAACTAGCTTTCGGGCAATCCGAAGCTGGGCCATACTGCGCGCTTGGGGACTGAATCGCGCGAGGGGCAGCTCCTGGCCGGCAAGTACCAGCTCGCGGAGCGACTCGGTGCGGGCGGGACGGGGGAGGTGTACCGCGCGCTCAACGTGCTCATCGGGCGGCTCGTGGCGATCAAGATCCTTCTGCCCGAGCACGCGAAGAACGCAGAGGTCTCGCAGCGGTTCATGCGAGAGGCGCGGGCGGCGAACCTCGTGCGTCACGAGAACGTCGTCGACGTGCTCGACATGGGCCACGACGAGCAGGGGACCCCGTTCATCGTGCAGGAGCTGCTGGAGGGCGTCGACCTGAAGGCCGAGCTCGGAGGGCGCGCCACGCCGCTGCCTCCCACGCGGGTGCTCGATCTTCTGCTTCCCGTGATCGATGCGGTCGCATTCGCCCACCAGAAGGGCGTGGTGCACCGCGACCTGAAGCCGGCCAACGTGTTCTTGGCGCGCCAGGGCGGCAAGGTGGTCTCCAAGCTGCTCGACTTCGGCATCTCCCAGGTGGTGAGCAACGACGATCGAATCACGGGCGTAGGTGTCCAGATGGGGACACCCAAGTACATGTCTCCGGAGCAGGTTCGAGCCTTCCAGGACATCGACGCCCGGTCCGACGTCTGGTCTCTCGGCGTCATCCTTTACCAGCTGCTCTCCGGGAAGATGCCATTCGACGGCAGCGCGAACGCGCCCGTGTTCCTCAAGATATGTGCGGAGGAGCCCGCGCCGATCGGCACGGTTGTCCCGGACCTCGACCCGCGCCTCTCGAGGATCATCGTCCGGTGTCTGCGAAAGCCGCGCGAGGAGCGTTACTCGACCGCGATGGAGCTCGCCGCCGACTTGCGCGCGGCGGTCTCGGATGAGACGCAGGTCAGCCCGATCGATCGACGGGGCGTCGAGCGGACCGCCGAGCCCACGCCGGCGGTGATCGCGGCCAGCTCGTTTGCTCCCGATCTGCCCGTGGCGCCGTCCTCGCGGCGGCAGGCGAGCCCGGGACGCCCCTCGGGCGCGCCTAGCCAGCCCCGTGCGTCGTCGCCGCGGCTCCCGGGCCCGCCGAGCCAGCCGCGCCTCTCGGGGCCTCCGGCGTCGCTGTCCGGACCGGGTGGCGACCTCGATTTCGACGACGAGCAGCTGTCGGCGCCGCTGGAGCTCGCAGTGGCTCCTCGCTCCCAGCCTTCGATGCGGTCCCAGCCGTCGATACGTCCGTCTCCGTCGTCGCGCGGATCGACATCGCTTCGCTCATCGAGGCCCGACCACCGGGAGTCCGATGCCCCGGACCCCCCGGATGCCCTCGATGCGCGGCGCGTCACCGGGATCGTGTTCCTCTACGCCGTCGTTGCGGCCGGGTTCCGCGCCCTCCTGTCGGTCTCCGGAGAAGGGTGGCCGCTCTTCGCGGTAGCCGCTCCGTCGTTCCGCGCGTTGCCGACGGCCGCCGGGGCGCTCCTCGGGGCCGCCGTCGGCATCGTCGGGATCGTCGTCGTGGCCGGCGCCTCGCGCATCACCCCGTTCCCGTGGGGATCCATCCTCGCCTGCCTCGGGTGCGTGCTCATCGGGGTGTTCGCGGCGGGCTCCGCCTTCGGCGTCATGAACGAGCCCAACGGCGAGATCCCCAACTTCGTGCCGCTCGCCGGCGCCCTCATCCCGCTCGGGGTCGGCCTCTTCGGCCTTCAGCAGATCTGGGGTTTCGCGTCGAAGGTGTCCTCGGCATCCGGCGTTGGGCTTGCGGTCGTCGGTCTGTTCGCGGCGTTTCAGCTCGCACGGGCCGCCGACGTCCAGCCCGCACCACCGGCGGGTGGAACCCCGGAGACAACCTCGGCTCAGCCGGCGCCGATGCCCGAGCCGACGCCTGAGCCGTCCGCGAGACGGCAGCGCTGAGGCGCCGCGCGCCGGTTCCTTCCTGTCGCTCTCTCTGTGAGCGATACTGCCGCCTTGGTGGAAGCGAACCGGTCGCGCGAAGGGCAGCTGCTGGCTGGCAAGTACCAGCTCGCGGAGCGTCTCGGCGGGGGCGGGATGGGCGAGGTGTACCGCGCCCTGAACGTGCTCATCGGCCGCGTCGTCGCGATCAAGATGCTCCTGCCGGAGCACGCCAAGACCGCCGAGGTGGCGCAGCGTTTCCTGCGCGAGGCGCGCACGGCGAACCTCGTGCGTCACGAGAACGTCGTCGACGTGATCGACATAGGGCACGACGAGCAGGGCACGCCGTACATCGTGCAGGACTTCCTCGAGGGCGTTGACCTCGAGCACGAGCTCCAGAGGCGGGGCTCCCTCCCGCTGCGGGAGCTATTGGAGACGCTGCTGCCGGTCATCGACGCCGTAGGCTTCGCCCACCACAAGGGCGTCATCCACCGCGATCTGAAGCCCGCCAACGTGTTTCTCTCGAGGCAGGGCGGCAAGATCGTCCCGAAGCTGCTCGACTTCGGCATCTCGCAGGTCGTCAGCAGCGACGTGCGGATGACCACCGCCGGCATGCTGATGGGGACGCCCTGGTACATGTCGCCCGAGCAGGTGAAGGCGTATCCGGACGTCGACGCGCGGTCCGATGTCTGGTCGCTGGGCGTCATCCTCTACCAGGCGCTCTGCGGCAGGATGCCGTTCGAGGACGAGACGAGCTCGGCCCTGTTCGTGAAGATCTGCACCGAGGAGCCCACGCCCGTGGAGAAGCTCGTCCTTGGTCTGTCGCCGGAGCTTGCCGCCGTTGTACATCGCTGCCTGCGTCGGGATCGGTCCGAGCGGTACCCGAGCGCGATGGAGCTCGCGGCGGATCTGCGCCGCGCGCAGGGCAGCGCCACGTCCGCGGTGCTCGTGGCGGTGGACCGTGCCGAGGCTGGCGGGCCGCAGGGGGCGCCCACGCTCGCCGCGGTAGCGGCCAACTCGTTCGCGCCGGACCTGCCGGCTGTCACGCGGCAGGGTCCCGCCGCGAAGGGGAGCCTGCCCGAGGCGGAACCCGGCGTCCCGTCCGGCCGGCACCCCGCTGCATCCGCGGGGCAGCCAAGGACGAGCGAGCCGCGCCTGCCCGAGGCTCACGCGCGAGACGCCCGTCCTGGCCCCGGCCGGTACATCGAGGACGAGCCGCCACCGCCCATTCACATCGCGCTGGCTTCGGTGCCGCCGCCCCCACGCTCGCGGCTGTCGCCGCGCGAGGCAGAGGCACGCCGGACCGCGGAGCGGGAGCCGACCGCCTCCCCCCTCGCGCTGCGACGCCTGCTCGTCGTGGCGCTTCACCTCGTCCTCGTCGCCGGGGGGCTTCGCGGGCTCCTCTACCTCTTTCCGGGCGGCTGGGGCGTCCTAGCCTGGGCGGTCCCTGCCTTCCGCGCTCTCCCCACTGTCGCAGGCATCATCGTCGCTGCGGCTCTCGGCCTGGGGGGGGTGTTCGCGCTGGCCGGGGCTTCGCGCGTCACCCCCTTTCCCTGGGGCTCGCTCCTCGTCTGTCTCGGCTGCGTCATCCTCGCGTTCTTCGCCGCGGGGTCGGCGCTCGGGGTCATCAGCGAGCCGGCGGGGGAGGTGCCCTACCTGGTGCCGCTCGCCGCAGCCCTCGTGCCGCTCGGCGTGGGGCTCTTCGGCCTGCAGCGAATCTGGGGCCGCGAGCCGTTCGAGCCGTGGGCGCCCGGGATCGGGTTAGCCATCTTCGGTTTGTTTCTCGCCCTTCAGGTCGTGCGCGGGGCCGACGCCCAGCCCGTGGCGAGCGATCTCCCTCCGTCCCCTCCGTCCGCCCCCTCCGCGTCCGCTCCCCCTCCGCCCTCGGCGCCCGCGTCCGTACCCGCGAGGGTGCACGTCGGCACGGCAAGGCCCCGATCTAGCTGAACCACTGCTTCACGTGCGGCTTCGTCAGCACGATCAGGGTGAAGATCCCGAGCACAGTCCCGAGCGGCACAGCCAGGAGGGACATGCACGCCGCAACGAGGCATAGGGTGTGGTGCTTCCGCTTCCCGAGGCAATAGCCGGCGTAGAGGTGGAGGGCAGCGCTCGCGCCCACGAGGACCACGATGACCGCCCCCACCGCCGCGATGGCCGTGCCTGCGGCCGCGCTCTCGGCCGCCGTTCCGCTCGCGGCCATGAAGATCCCGAGCCCCATGTAAAGAACGCCGATGCCCGCAGCGAGCGACACCATAGCTCCGTAGATGTAGTGGAGGATGGAGAGTGTCCGAAGGCTGCTCTCGTCCTCGGACGCCCCCATCGGCGGCGGCCCCTGGGGGCGATAAGGGTTCGGCGGGTAGGGATAGCTCATCACGGCAGCATAGCGGACCTCCGTCCGGGCCGCCGCCGGGGAGTCACTGGGGCGGGCGCTGCGTGCCCGTCATGACCGGAACGCCGCCGATCCACTGGAAGTGATCGAGGAGCACGCTCGAGTCGAGCAGACCGTCGCCAGCGTCCCAGATCATGAACTCGATGGTGAACTGCTCGCCGCCCGCGATGGGCGCCTGTGTCGTGAGCCAGCCTGTCGCGCCGCCGAGGGTCGCCGTCACGTTGCCACTTTCGCACTGCGTGGCGTACGTGTCGCCGAAGCCGGTACCGCCGAGCTCCGCCGGGCCGGCCATGCAGGCTGCGGTCGAGGAGGGCGGGTTGGGGATGGGGTTACCGTTGTTGTCGAAGGCGTCCGCGCTGAGGCACCCGACCGGCGTGTTCTGGGTGCAGCGGTTGAAGAAGTCGGTGTTGACGGCGATGGGGTTGTTGTTCGAGTCGAACGAGATGTTCGCCCCCGTGGTCTCCTGCGACGTCACGTACGCGATGAAGGCGTCGTTGAAGTTCGAGCAGACGTAGTTGGGCCACTCGCTCGAGTAGAAGTCGAAGTCGAACTTGAAGCCCGTCGCGTTCGGCGGCGCCTTGAGTGTCAGCTTCACGTCGACCATGTCGTTGACGAGGTTGTCCTGCATGCAGCCCTGCGCCGCCTGCGGGTAGCCGCCCGGGGCCACCCCGGTCGGGTAGTTCATCCCATCCATCGGGCCGCCTCCGCTCGACACGAAGTCGGCGTTGGGGTCGGTGCTGCTGTCCTCGAGATCGTCGTACTCGCGCGCGAATCCCGAGCTGATGACGCCGAGCGCGCTCCCTTCCCGCGGGACGATGACGCTGCCGAACTTGGGGAGCAGGCCCCACTGGCCCGTCGCGGGGAGCGTCGTCGATCCGAACCCGTTCGAGTACGTCGCGCTCACGAGCCCGTAGCCCGCTGTCGAGGCGTTCGTGCAGATGCCGATGGCCCGCGCGAAGTTGGCAGGGTCGCTGTCGTCGACGGCGAGCCCCATGTCGCACGGCGGGGTCTGGTCGATCGGGCCGTCCGTGATCTCCATGACGTCCCCGGCCCCGGCGTCGATGTTGCCCGTGCCGAGGGAGCCGCCGAAGCCCGCGTCGCTGCCCGAGCCCGTGCCGTAGCCATCGCCTGTACCTGCCCCCGTACCGGTTCCCGAGCCGGTCCCGCTGCCGGTCGTCTCCGGCTCGCCGAACCCCGACCCTGGGTGAGACGCGGAGCATGCCGCGACGATCGCACCGGCCGCGAGGAGCGAGACCAGAGACCCGAGCCCAGAGAAGATCGTGCGCATGCCGGGACAGGGACTGCGAATCCCGTTCCCGCGCGCGACGAAGGCTTCGCCCGGCCGCATTGCAGGGAGAAAACGGGGTCTGTCGGGTTCGGTGGAACGGCATCGATCCACGAGGCAGGATCCAACGACCCAGGCGAATTTGCCGAGAAATCGCGTGGGAACGCATTCCGTTGCCAGCACCACGGCCGGGCGCCGGTCGCCCGGGTATGCTCCCGCTGTCCGGTGACCCTCCTCCTCTCCCTAGGCCGTTTGCGGAGCGCACTTGGCGCCCGGATCCGCGCGCTCCCCTCCGTGCTGTGGCGACGCCGTCGGCGCGTGGGCGTCGCGGCCCTCGTCGTGGTGGCGTTGCCGTTCGTCGTCGTCCTCGGCCTCGCCGCGCTCACGCCGCTTCCCGCCGAGCTGGGTCAGCCCGGCGTCCCCTCGCTGCGCGTCCTCTCGCGCGACGGGCGCTTGCTTCGCGAGGTGCGCACGGACGATGGCGCGCGCGCCCGTCCGCTGCCGCTGTCGGAGTTCCCGAAGAACGTGCAGAACGCCGTCCTCGCGGCGGAGGACCGGCGCTTCTACGCGCACCACGGCGTCGACGTCCTCGCCGTCGTCCGGGCCGCCCTCACGGACCTCGTCCACGGCCGCGTCGTCTCCGGGGCGTCGACCCTCACGATGCAGCTCGCCCGCACGCTCCGCCCCCACCGTCGCAACCTCTGGGGCAAGGTGAAGGAGGCAGCGCTCGCCGTCCGCATCGAGGCGTCCCTCCCCAAGGAGCGCGTCCTCGACGAGTACCTGAACCGCGTCGTCTACGGCCCGAACGTCCAGGGGTACGCGGCGGCGAGCTACGCGTACTTCGACGTCGCCCCCGCGTCCCTGTCCGTGGCGCAGGCCGCCCTCCTCGCGGGGCTGCCCCGCGGGCCCGCGCTGTATGCCATCACGCGTCACCCTGCGCTCGCGAAGCGGCGGCGCGACCGGGTGCTCGAGCGGATGGCGCTCGCAGGGATGATCGACGAGGGGGAGCGCGTTCGGGCCATCGCCGAGCCGGTCGTGGCAAACCTCGAGAAGCCCGCGTTCGGGGCTCCGCACTTCGTCCACGGGCTGCTCGCGGGCGATCTCGCCGCGCTCCAGCCGGGCCTGATGGAGGCGCTCGCGTCGCAGGGCTCGTCCGGTCACGCCGGCGATTCGCTCGGCGAGCTCACGACGACCATCGACCCCGACCTCCAGCGCTCGGCGGAGGTCGCCGTCGCGACGACGCTGGCGAGCCTCACGACCAAGCACGTCACCGGCGCGGCCGTCGTCGCTCTCGACAACGGGACGGGCGACATCCTCGCCTACGTCGGCTCGCCCGACTTCTTCGCCCAGGCCGCGCTCGGTCAGAACGACGGCGTGCGCGCGGAGCGGCAGCCGGGCTCGTCGCTCAAGCCCTTCGTCTACGCCGAGGCGATGACGCGCCTCGGGTACACGGGGGCGACGTTGTTGCCCGACGTCGAGATCCACATCCCGCTGCCTGGCGGCGGCGACTACGCGCCCCACGACTACGATACACGCGTGCGCGGCCCGACCCGCCTCCGCGAGGCGCTCGGCAACTCGCTGAATATCCCTGCGGTCTACACGCTCTACCAGCTCGGCACCGCCCACGTGCTCGACCGCTTGCATGCCATGGGCTTCGCGTCGCTCACGGAGGACGCGGAGCACTACGGGCCGGCGCTCGCTCTCGGCGACGGCGAGGTCACGCTCCTCGAACTCGCGAACGCGTACGCCACGCTCGCGCGCGGCGGGCTCGCCCGGCCGGTGCGGATGGTCACACGCCTCGTGCGCGCAGATGGCGGAGGGGCTGCCTTCTCCGCGGTCGCGGGGGAGCGCGTGCTCGAGGAGCGCGTCGCGGCGATGCTCACCGACATCCTCTCCGACAAGAAGGCTCGCATGAGCGCCTTCGGCGACGACAACGTGCTCGAGCTCGACTTCGACGTGGCAGCCAAGACGGGGACGTCGAAGGGCTACCGCGACAACGTCGCCGTCGGCTACACGCGCGAGGTCACCGTGGCCGCGTGGGCGGGCAACTTCGACGGCTCACCGATGGCCGAGGTGAGCGGTGTCACGGGGGCCGGTCCCATCTTTCACGCGGTCATGGAGGCCGCGATGCAGAGCCGGCGCCGCACGTCGCTCTCGCTCGCCGAGGACGCCGCGCGCCTCGGGCTCGCGCGCACCGCGGTCTGCTCGCTCTCGGGCGAGGTGCCCACGTCGGCGTGCCCGCACCTCGTCTACGAGTGGCTGCCCGAGGGCGAGGCGGACCACGCGCCTCCGTGCCGGGTCCACGAGCGCGTCCGCGTCGATCTCCGCAACGGCCTCCGCGCGGGCCCGGACTGCCCGCGCAACGTCACCGAGGAGCGCACCTTCGAGCGCTGGACCGCGCCCTACGACGGGTGGGCGGCGCGCATGGGGCGGCCGGTCCTTCCGGAGGGCAGCTCGCCCGAGTGCCCCGTGTCCCCCGAGGAGGTCGCGGCGGGCGGCGCAGGCGAGCGCGGGGCGCCGCGCGTCGCGTATCCGTTCGATGGGGCGCGCTTCGTCGTCGATCCCGAGCGGCCCCGCTCCCTCCAGGCGCTGGAGATCCGGGTGGACCCGTTCGAAGGGCCTGTCCTCGTGCGGGTCGACGGCGTTGCCGTGGCGGGGAACAAGTGGCTCCTCGCGGAGGGGAGTCACACGATCGTCGCGGAGGGTGGGGGAGTCGCGGGGGCGCCCGTGCACATCACGGTGCGGTGACCCGCTGAGCCAAAGACAGGTGAGGAGTCGCCTGGAGCTCAGTGTCCTGGGCTCGAGGGCCGTCGTTCTGCGCCGAAGGGTCCATGTCCTGCGAGGCAGAGGCCGTCTCCTTCGGCGCAGGAGCCGCACCCTGCGGCGTCGGACCGTGGCTCGGCGTCCTCGGATCGCGATCCAAAGTCTGCGGGTCGCGATCAAGAGTCTTCGGATCGCGATCCAGAGTCTGCGGATCGCAATTCAGAGTCTGGGGATCGCCATCCAGAGTCGGGGGATCGCGATCCACGCCCCGGGCTAGGACAGGACATGGGGCGAGGCGCTCTTCTCGCCCTTCTCCACCCGCTCACTCTTCACTACTTCTTCTTGGCCTTCTTCGCCTTCTTGGCCTTCTTCGCGGGCGCCTTCTTCGGCTCCTTCTCCCACACGCCGAACGTCGCGCCGGTCGGATCGACGAACACGCCGATGGCGCCGTTGCCCGGGATCGGCTGGAACGCGACGAGGACCTTCGCGCCGTTCTTCTCGGCCTTGCCGACCGTCTTCTTCACGCTGTCGACGAGGGCGTAGGGCATCCACGCCGTGGGCTGCCCGGGCATCATCGGCGCAGTCACGCCGCCGCCCGCGACCTTGTCGCCCGTGTCGATGAGCGTGTAGTTGCCCATGTCGGGGCCGAGCACGGTCAGCTTCCAGTCGAAAACCTTCTTGTAGAACTTGCGTGCGGCGCCGGGGTCGGCGGTCGTCAGTTCCATATGCGCGAACGGGTTGCCCATGGGATCGTCCTCCTGGTGAGTGCGGCGAGGGTACGCGCCGCACGCCGCCTGCGTCAGCCGAGATCCTACCGTTGGCCATCATCCCCCGTTCAGGAGTGCGGCCGCGGCCCGCCAGCGGGGGCGACAATGTGCGCTCGCATGACGGGTTTGCGTTTACCTTCCTGAAGGCGTTACGGTTTTCGTGCATACATGCGCTACCTCTACGGCGACTCGGCGCCGTTCCCGCTCCAGTACAACTTCCTCGCCACCCTCGAGGCGTTCATCACGTCGGGCGCCCGCGCGGCGCAGCTCGACGCCGAGGCCCGGGCGATGCAAGCGTCGACGGCGGAGGGGGTGGTCGCGCGCAGCAAGTCGACGTCCTCGGTCGAGACGTTCCACAACGCCATCATCCACGCCGTCCGTGGCAGCTCCGCCAACATGTCCGACCCCCAGGTGCTCGACTACGCGCGCCAGGTGATGGAGGACGCGACGCGCATCGTCGAGGAGGTGAAGCGCGCGTCGCAGGCCGCCTCCGACCGCGAGCAGGCGACCGTGCGCATCGAGATTGACCGCCGGAAGGCCGACATCCGCAAGGCGCTCGAGCAGTTCTTGACGACCGGGAGAATCCCTGTCCTCGAGTCGCGCGTGTCGATGAGCCTCGTCGACGGCGAGAACGAGCTATCCGCGGTCTTCACGCACCCGGAGGGCATCGGCACGTCGTTCACGCTCGCCACGGCGTCGCTCGCGGACTGGCACGCGCCCCGGAAGGTGGGCGAGTTCGCTGCGGGCCTCGACCTCATGGTCGGCAAGCGAAAGAGCATCTTCAAGCGCGGCACGCAGCCCGACACCGTCCGGCTCGACGAGTACATCGTCACGGGGTTCGATCTCAGCGACGACACGGCGGAGATCCGCGTGCGCCGGAAGCTGACCGACCCGCTCGACACCTACGTCTTCCAGCTCCAGCGCACCGACGAGGAGCTGCTCGCGGTGGTCGACAGCCCCGGGGAGCCCTCGACGGGATCCGCGGAGGCGGCGACCATGCTCGACGCCGGCGACCGCGCGCACCTCGAGCGCCTGTGGCAGATGCTCCGCGCCGGCGTCGCCGACGCCCTGGGCCACAAGGCGCGGCTCATCGCCGTCGAGCTGGACGGCAAGGATCTCTTCGAGCACGCGGGCCCGATCCCGCTCATCGAGCGCGTCGTGAAGCTCATCGCGCCGACGGTCATCGAGGTCGCGAAGCGGAGCCCCAACCCGCAGGAGCTGTCGCTCAAGATGGAGCACGACGGCGGGCGGCGCGAGGAGATCTACGTGAAGAAGGCCGACCTCTCGAGCAAGCTCGAGGCGCTGGGCGACAAGGAGCGGCTCCTCTTCGCGCCCCTCGCGCTCGAGAGGGACCGGGCGCCCACGTCGCTGCCGTTGCCCGTATCGAGCGAGCGGCCGGCCTAGCGGCGAGGTAGGGGGAAGCGTTGCGCGACGTTGCCGTGTGTGTGGCGCTGCTCCTGCTCGGCTGCTCGCGTCCGCCGCCGCGGACCGACGCCCCGGACGCGACGCGCGACGCGCGCGTCACCGTGGCGGACGCCGCGCCAGTGGTCCACGTCGTGACGCGCGAGGAGTCGCGGCGCGCGCTGCCGCATCCCGCCGCGACGGACCCCGTCTGGCGGGCGTACATCGCCGAGGCGATCGAGTCGTGCAAGAAGAGCGCGACCTTTCTCGGCCGGGTGATGGCATCGCCCATCGACGATGCGTCGCTCTCCGTGCTCGATGCCGCGCTGCGCGCCCCGAAGAGCAAGGGCCCGCCTGCCGAGGACGTCGGCGTGTGCCTCGTCGACACGCTGCGGCACGCCGGGACGCAAGGGGACCCTCTCGGTCTCCTCCGTGACATGCGGGTCTTGCCGATGATCGTCGCGCGCGTCGGCGAGAAGCCCGGCCCCGTGCGCGAGGACGCCGTCGACTCGCTGCGCAGCGAGGTGCCCATCGATCTGATCCAGGCCCATGGCCCCGCGCTCCTCGCGTCGCTCGCTGCGTACCCGGACGACACGCTGTTCAGCGTCGCCGCCAAGGCGAAGCTCGATGGCGCGCGCCCGATCCTGGAGAAGTTCGCCGCGAGACCGGAGCTCTCGGGTCTCGAGATCGTGCGGATCGTCCGGGCTGCGCTGGGCGACGAGGCGAGCCTGCGCCCGTACGTCGAGGCCTTCCGTGCGGCCACGACCGGGGACGACAAGATCAAGGCGGCTCGTCACCTGGCGGCCATCGGCACGAAGGGCGCGCTCGCGCCCCTCTGCGAGGACATGCGCTCGCCGTTGATGTCGGGCGACCCCCACTCGATCCTCTCCTCGGTTCGCGCGGGTCTCGTCGAGCAGCTTCGCTACGACTACATGGAGGAGCCGCGTCTTCGCCCGGGGAACGTCCTGAGCGATGCGACCTACGACGCCGTGGAATCGTTCTGCCACGACGAGTTTGGCACGACGTGGAGCACGCCGCGCCCGCCGTTCTTCTGGTCGCAGGGGGCGCCGTTCTTTGCCTCTCCCATGCGGCCCTGATTTCGCCCCAGCGCGGCTGACAGCCCTGCGCCTTTTCGATAGCCTCGCGGCATCTCGCGCCTTGGCGCACCCTCGCTGTCCTCCCCGCCGACGTACCTCGGAGCGCTCGTGACCCGCGCCAGCACCTTCTCCCCTAGAAACCGTTCCCTCGGAATGGCCACGCGCATCGGCGCCCTCGGTTTGCTCATCCTCGCGGCGTGCCTCCACGGTCCGCAGGTCGCCCCCACGGCCACGCTCGCACCGGAGGGGCCGGACGCTGGACCCGCGCGGTCGCGAGGGCCTTTCGAGGTCGTGTACGCTGCGCCGCGCGGTCACGTCGCGGACCGCCTCCAGCCTGGGGTCACGGTGCTCTTCTCGCGCGGGATGCGCTCGGTCGAGACCGCCGACGACCAGGGCGTGCCGGACCTCTCCATTCGCACGCAGACGGGTGGTCCCGTCGCGGGCGCGTGGCGCTGGACGGGGACCCGGGGCCTCCTCTTCTCGCCCGCCGTGGACCTGCCCGGAGGCAGCGACTTCGTGGTGACGGTCCCTGCGGGCACCAAGTCGCTCGACGGCTCGGCGCTGCCGCGGCCCTACACGCTCGACTTCGAGACGGACGGACCCCGCGTGACTGCCTTCGCCGCGATGGCACCGGCGGGGACCACGGAGGAGGCGCTGCCGGGCGACCCTGCGTTCCGGATCATCTTCGACCAGCCGGTCGATCCGGCGGTCCTCGAGGCCGCGTCGTCGCTCCGCGTGTTCGCCGGCGACGGGGACCGCGGCGAGAGCATCCCGATGCACGCGTCGAAGACGACGCTGCCGCCCACGACGAACCCCCTCGAGGCGTACGCGCTGCTCCTCAAGCCCGAGAGGCCCCTCGCGCTCGACCACGATCTCGAGCTCTCCATCAAGGACTCGCTCCACGGCACCGGCGGCCCGCGGAGCATGGCGGCGCCCTTCAAGCGCTCGATGCATACGCACGGTCCGCTGCGGCTCGTCGACTTCTACTGCCCGCGCATCACGGCCAACGGCCGCTGCCGCGCCGGCGGCGACGTGAAGGTCACGCTGTCGACGCCGGTGGATCCGGCCGAGCTGCACGCGCACCTCCACGGGCAGCCCCCCGTGCGCCCACCCGCAAAGAACGAGAAGCGGGGCATCGACCCGAAGAACGTGCTCTGGCTCGGCGTCGCGCCGAAGCTCGGTGCTGCCTACAAGATGACGCTCACCGCCGGGATGAAGGACATCTACGGGCAGAAGCTCGCGAAGGATGCCCACTTCGACATCGACGTCGAGGCGCCGCTCGTGAAGCCGCCCGCGGTCGCCGTCGTCGCGCCGCCTCCCCCGAACGCTCCCGTCCAGCCGCCGGCTCCTCACCGGCCGCCGGGGTCCCCGCCCGATCTGCGTCCGCGCCGCGAGCGGCTGCCCTACCGGCTCGATCTGGGCCTCGTGGGCCAGGTCCTCGAGGCGGGAGGCAGCCACAGGATCCCTGTGGGCTCCGTCAACATCCCCACGTACGCGTCGATCGCGGCAGCGCTCAGCGAGGACCAGGCTACGGCGTGGATGCTGGCGCGCGGGAGCGACTTCGACACGCGCAACGGCCTCGTCCCCACGTGGACGTTGCCCAAGGCCGGCGTGGACGAGCGCGCGGTCGACTTCCTCGATCTCGACGCCGCCCTCGCGCAGCACCACGGACGCGGGCCGGTGCTCGTCGCGCTCCAGCCGCCGGGCGGGCAGGGCGGGCAGCAGGCGCTCGTCACCGTCACCGACCTCGGCGTGACCGCCAAGATGGGTCCATACGGCGGCATGGTCTGGGTGACGCAGCTGTCCACGGGCAAGCCAGTCTCTGGGGCGACGGTCGGTGTACACACCACGAAGGACGGAATCGTCTTCACGGGCAAGACCGACGCCCAGGGCCTCGTGGCCATCCCGGTCGACCGCTTCGACGCCATGGCGGCGCCGGAGACGGGCCTCACTCTGGGGACAATCCGTAGCGACGCCGCCATCATCGTGCGCTCCGGGGACGACTGGACGCTCACGAAGGTCGACCGATCGCGGGTCGAGGGGCGCCTCACGTCGGACTTCTCGCTGCTCTCGAAGGAGGGTCAGTGGGCCGGGATGCTGTTCGCTGATCGCGGCGTGTTCCGCCCGGGCGAGACGGCGAAGGTCTCCGGTATCGTGCGCGTCGCCGAGCCGGGCGGGCTGCGCTCCGTGGCAGGCCGTGAGCTTCGTGTCGAGCTCCGCGACCACAACAGCGAGCAGATCTTCGACGGCCGCGCGAAGTGCGATGACTTCGGCACCTTCGCGCTCGACGTGCCCATCCCCAAGTCCGCTGACCTCGGCCCCGCCACCATCACGGTGACGGCGCCCGCGGGCGGTCGATCGAAGACGGCCGAGCCCGGCGTCTTCAGCCACAACATCCGCCTCCTCGCCTACAAGCCGGACGAGTTCAAGGTCACCTCCGAGTCGGACAAGCCGTCCTACGTGCGCGGGGACACGGCCACCTTCTCGGTCACAGGCGAGTACCTGTACGGCGCCCCCATGCCGGGAGCGAGCGTGACGTCGACGGTCTCGCGCCAGGAGGTCCCCTTCGAGCCGCCGGGCCTCGAAGGCTTCACGACCAGCGACGACGTGTTCACGGGCGACTACCCGGACACGACCAAGGCGGCCTCCGAGGTCGACAGCAAGGACGACAAGCTCGACGCGCAGGGCAGGTTCACCCGGAAGGTGGCGCTGGCCTTCGACGACCAGCGCAGGCCGGAGCGCATCGTGTTCGACGCGGACGTGCAAGACATCTCGCGTCGCGAGGTGTCGGCGCGTAGCAGCGTCGTCCTTCACCCAGGCGAGTTCTACGTGGCGCTCCGCTCGCCCGCGGACCGCTTCGTGGCGGCAGGCTCGCCCTTCCACGCGGATGTCCTGGCCGTGGAGCCGTCGGGTACGCACCGGGCGGGCGCGCACGTGAAGGTCGAGCTGGTCGAGCGCAAGTGGAACGGCGTCGTCGGCGAGCAGCCGGACGGGACCCCCGCGCGTACGAGCGCTCCCGTCGACACGGTCGTCGGCTCTTGCGAGGCCGTGACGGCGGACAAGGTGTCCGGATGCGACGTGCACGTGCCGCGCGCCGGCTACTTCGTGCTGCGCGCGACGGCGAGCGACCCTCGCGGCAACACGGTCCGCGCGAGCGCCGCCATCTACGGGACCGAGGAGAGCCCCCAGGCGGAGACGGCTTGGTCGGAAGGCGACCGGAACGCGATCAAGCTGGAGGCGAACAAGAAGCTCTTCGAGATCGGCGACACGGCGAAGATCCTCCTCCGCAGCCCTTTCAAGGAGGGCGAGGCGCTCGTCTCGGTCGAGCGCAACGGCGTCCTCTGGCAGAGCGTCGTTCCCATCAAGGGGCCGCTGCCGGTGGTGACGGTGCCGATCCGTCCGGAGTTCTACCCGAACGCGTTCGTGAGCGTCGTCGCCGTCCGCGGGCGCATCCAGGCCCCGCCCGCGTCGAACACGGGCGCCGACCTCGGCGCCCCCACGTTCCGTTTCGGATACGTGGAGCTGAACGTCAACCCCGAGGCGCACCGCCTTCACGTCGCCGTGCAGGAGCCGAAGGCCGAGTACCAGCCGGGCGACATGGTCGACGCCGACGTCGTGGTCACCGACGCCGGGGGCAAGCCGATCACGAGCGCCCTCACCTTCTACGTGGTCGACGAGGGAGTGCTCGCGCTGACGAGCTACAAGACGCCTGATCCCTTGCCTGCCTTCGTCCAGTCGCGAAAGCTCGCCGTCTTCTCGCTCGACAACCGCGAGATCCTCGCGCGAATCCTCGCGATGAAGGCTGGCGAGCGCCTCCCCAGCCTGGGCTACGAGTACGCCCTCGCGCGGAGCGGCGGCTACGACAAGGGTGACGACGGCGGAGACGGCGACGCGCCGAAGCGCGCGGACTTCCGCACGACCGCCTACTTCGAGGCGGGTCGCAAGACCGACGCGGAGGGCAAGGCCCACTTCAAGTTCAAGCTCCCCGACAACCTGACGACGTTCCGGGTCATGGCCGTCGCGGCCGGCGGGGACGACCGCTTCGGCTCCGGCGAGTCGAAGGTGACGACCTTCCGCCGCCTCATGGCCCGGCCGGCCCTTCCGCGGCTCATCCGGGTCGGTGATGCGCTCGAAGCGAGCGTCATCGTCTCGTCGAAGGTGGAGACCGGCGCGGCCGCGGAGCCCATGAGCGTCGAGGTCCGCCTCGACGCCAAGGGGCTCACGCTGGGCGGCGCGCCCACCCGTACCGTGACGATGCAGCGCGGCGGTCAGGCCGAGGTGCGCTTTCCCGTGACGGCGACCCTCCCCGGGGACGCGGTGCTCACCTTCGTGGTGCGCTCGGGCAAGGACTCCGACAAGGTGGAGATGAAGCGCCACGTGGAGCTGCCGGTGAGCGTCGAGTCTGCCGCGATCTACGGAGACACGTCGAGCGAGGCGTCCATCGCGCTCGGCGACCTGCGCACGATGCGGCGTGACCAGGGCGGCCTCGACGTCCGGGTCGCGTCGACCGCGCTCGTGGGGCTCGGGTCCACGCTCGACAAGCTCATCGACTACCCATACGGCTGCACCGAGCAGCTCGTCAGCCGGACCTTGCCGCTGCTCTCGCTCCTGGACCTCGCGAAGGACTTCGGGGCGAGGCTGCCGCCGGACGTCAACGCCACCATCGACGGCGCGATCGAGAGCATCCTGAAAAACCAGAACGACGACGGTGGCTTCGGCTTCTGGCCGCAGACAGCGTCCGAGCCCTGGCTCAGCTCGTACACGATGCTCGCGCTCGCTGGCGCGGCGGACAAGAAGCGCTTCGTTCCTGCGGACGCCATCTCGCGTGGACGCGACTACCTCACGTTCCGGCTCGCCGCCGCCACGCGCGCCCTGGGCAAGGCCAATCCGGACGACGACTCCGCTCCCGCGGCCGCCGCGGACGCCGGCGCGGACGCAGGTGACCGGGAGAAGAAGGAGATCGCGAAGGAGATCGAGTTTGCCCAGGGGGCCCTCATCGGCGACACGCTCGCGACGCTCGGGTGGTCGAACCCGGGCGCCCTCAACGTGCTCTACGACGCTCGCGAGGGCCAGCGCCTCTTCGCCCAGGCAGCCCTCCTCCACGCGATGGCCAAGAGCGACATGGCCGCGGCGGAGCTGAAGACGCTCAGTCACGAGATCGAGTCACGCCTCCGCATCGGCGCGAACGAGGTCGTGACGGACGAGGCGGACACGGACAAGTACGGGACGCTGCTCGACTCGCACGCCCGCACGCTCGCCATGGTGCTTCGCGCGCTCCTGGCCGCCGACCCGCACCACCCGCTCGCCGCGCGCATCGCGCGGGGACTCTTGGGGATGCGCCACGACGGCGCGTGGCGCACCACGCAGGAGGACGCCTGGTCCCTGCTCGCGCTCGCGGACTACCGCAAGGACCAGGAAGCAGGGGGCGAGGAGTTCGAGGGCCGCGCCTACCTGCGGGGGAGCTCGATCCTGGAGACCACGTTCCCGGCGGGCAGCACGCGCGAGGAGCGCGTCTTCTTGCCGGCCGACAAGATCGCCGGGACGAACGGCGGCACGGTCGCGTTCGAGGCGCTCGGCCACGGCCAGCTCTTCTACGCGGCGGAGCTCAAGTATGCGAGCACCGCACTGCCGAAGCGTCCGAGGGACGAGGGGCTCTTCGTCCAGAAGTACGTGCGCGGCGTCGCCCCCACCGAGGTGACCGAGGCGCTCGCCACGATCCCGAAGAAGTCGGCGGACGCGGTCCTCGCCGGCGACCTCGTCATCGTCGACCTGCTGTTCGAGTCGGCGGAGCCACGCGATCAGGTCGTCCTCGATGACCCTTTGCCGGCGGGGGTCGAGGCGCTCGACTACGATCTGGACACCACGTCGCAGGCGAAGGCAGAGGCCGAGGCGCGTCAGAACGCGGAGGCCAACGCCGACCCGAAGAAGGCCACGTGGCTCGGGACGACGTACCGCTCCGCGACGTCGCGGCGTCAGGTGAAGGACGACCGCGTCCTGACGTTCTTCGACCACATCGAGCCGGGCATGTACCGCGTCCACTACCTCGCGCGCGCCACGTCGGTGGGTACGTTCGTCGTGCCGCCCACGAGGGTCGAGGCGATGTACGTTCCCGAGGTGTATGGACGAACCGCGGCGTCGTGGCTCGCCGTTCGCGCGAAGCCCTGAGAGCGGAGGAAGCCCCGGTCAGCTCCGGTTGTCGAGCGTCACGCGAGGCGAGGGCCGGAGCTGGACGAGGACCGGCCGGAGCGCGCCGACCTCGTCCCGCACGACGGGCGCCGGCATGTCGTCGGGGCCGCCGCCGTCGAGGCGTGCGACGTCGAAGTCCGGCGCAACGAGGAGCGCCTCCGGAGTCGGCTCGTAGAGATCTACGTGGGTCTCCCGGCGCGTGTTGCCGTCCGCGCTGCTCGCCACGCGCGTGCGCTGCACGCGGTAGCCCGGGATGCCATGCGCCTTCACGTGGACCTCGAAGCCGGGAACGCGCGGGTCCCGCTCGATCGTGCGCGGGAAGGGGGTCCGTTCGAGGATCTCGCTCGTGACGGTGACGTCCGGCCGCGGGCCCGCGCCCTCGAGCCAGACGTCGATGGCCCCTCGCACGGCGCGCGCTCGCAGGGTCAGGCGCTCGGGACCCGGGTTCTGGAGCTTCAGGTCGATGCTCGGGTAGGCCACCGTGGCGTCGAGCCCCATGCGGATGTACGCGCTCGGCCGCGAGTGAGGCGAGCGCGAGATCACCGTGAGGCCCGCAAGGAGGGCCGCCGCGTGCAGGGTCGACGCGACCTGGCAGGTGCCCCCGCCCGTCCCCTCGGCGAGCATCCTGTTGCGTAGAACGACGCTCTTCTCGAACCCGAACGCAGCCGTTCGCTCGCCCACGACCGCGTTGAAGGAGAAGACTGCGCCCGGGAGGATGGCGCGACCGTCGATCGCATCCGCGGCGAGCTCGACATTGAAGGCGCGCGGGCGGTGCTCCGCGTCGTGCAGGTACGTGGTGCCGAAGCGCCCGAGCACCTGCGTCGCGGCGTCGGCCCGCGCGAGCCGCGCTCGCGTGACGACGAGCGCGGCGAGGCCCGCGAGCACGTCTCGCCTCGTGACGACGGGGCGGACGAGGCGGTTCATCCGCGCACCTTCGAGGCAACGAGGAGGTTCGAGCTCCTGGCCTCGACGTGGTAGCCGATCCCGAACGGTAGGGGCGACGGGGCGCGCCTGGCGAACTCGCGCTGGAGGTCGGGTTGCAGGCGGTCCTGAAACGGCGAGAGCGGGGCCTCGTAGCGACCGAAGAAGCGCAGCGCCCAGCGCGCGTCGAACGCGTGGAAGGGGATTCCCGTGTCGTCCTGCACCACGACGTCGCTGTCCTCCAGGATCATCCTTCGCACGAAGGAGAAGCGCGGCTCGGCCAGCAGGTAGCTCGCCGCCTTGAGGAAGGAGACGCAGGGACCTAGCGCGCGCATGCTCGCCACGAGCTGCGGGTCTCTCGCGAGCCCCGCGTTGGCGAGATCTGCCTGCCGGTAGTCGAGCCGCCGGACCACCCCCTTCGCTTGCCAGTCGATGCGGACGCCCCTCGTCACGAGCTCCGCCCGCGTGACGAGGCCGCCCATCCGCGCGACGGTCGCGAGCAGCGCCGGAAGCACGCCGGCGCGATCGAAGTCGGAGGCGAGCGCGTGCGTGCGGAAGAACGTGAGGCGATGCAAGTCTTCCATTGCGTCGCCGAGGCGCGCGAAGTACCGCGGGGCGACCATCGTCGCCGTGTCCGGGAGGTCTCCCACGGGCTCGAGGCCGATGAGGAGCAGGCGGGGGGAGTCTCCGAAGAGGGCGAGCGCGTGGAGCGCGTCGGGTCCGGCGAAGGGGTAGATGACGGGCCTTTCGCGCGGCAAGAGTGGCGCGAGCTCGCGGGCGGACCACTCTTGCATCGCGCGCAGCCGAGGGCCCTCGTGCTCCCACCGCTCGTCCTCACGCCGCGCGTACGACGCCCATTCGGCCGTGTCGCGCGCCGGCGCCACGCTCGCGCCGGCCATCCCGGCCAAGCACTGCGCGACGCTGTCGGGAGGCACATCCGCCCGCGCCCGGCGCGGGAGCGCAAGCACGAGCGCCGCGAGCAAGGCTTCGCGACGGAACATGCGGGACGACGCGCTCTCCACCGGGCGCCTCAGTCCTTCGTCGCGCCGTCGCCGACGCCGGCGTCTCCGACGCCGCAAGGACCCAGGCTGAACACAGCGACGGGCGCGAGGGAGTCCCAGCACGCCGGCACCTGGATTGTCTGCCCGTTGCACGCGCAGGCGGGGCCGGCGGGCGTGCACTCGCCGTCCGCCGGGTCACCCAGCATCGACACGTCCCGGCACTCGCCGAGGGCGGTGCACCCGACGTCGATGGGGAAGGTGCAGTTGGTCCCCGACGGGCACTGCGCGTCGGTCTGACAGAACACCGGAGCGGGCGGTCCGCCGTCGTTGTCGGGCGCGCTCGTCGTCGTGCACGCGATCGCGAGCACGACGGTCGCCACGGCCAGCCCGCGCGTCCGGAAGCTTCCCCCAGCATGGAGTCTTCTCACCTCGGGGAGTCTACGCGCCAAGGCGCCGCCCGGCGAGCCGCTGATCGCGGAAGCAAGACACTGCATACGGCCGGGCGCCAGTCCGTCTACCATCACGAGGTAAGATCGCTCCCTGGTCCCTGCCGCTTCTGTCGCTCCTCAGGAGATGCTTCCCGTGCTTCGACTCCCTCGCGCTCTTCCGCGCCTGTCGCTCCTCTCCATCCTGGTGGCGCTCGTGCCCGCGGTGTTCGCGCTCGATGCCGCGAGCGCTCCTCCCACCGTCTCTCGCACGCTCGACGACTACCGGCACTTCCGGACCGTCGCCATCGATCTGACCGGACGCGCCCCGACGCGCGAGGAGATCGCGGCCACCGAGCGAGCCGACTGGAACCTCGACCACTGGATCGACGGCCACGTCACAGGACCGGGGTACGTCGAGCGCCTGACCCGCATCTACATGGACCTCCTGCGGCTCGAGCCCAACCTCACCTTCTCCGATCCGCCCGCCCAGCTCTTCAGGGCTTCGATTGCCGGACCGGATGGGAAGCCGATGTACGTCTTCTACCGAGGCGGCCAGCGGCGCCCACGCGAAGCCACCGACGCCGACTTCTGTCTCTCCCCGGATGAGACGGGCCTCGTCATCCGGCCTGGAGCCGAGGCGGTGGGCACGCCGAAGAAGGTCCCGCAGAAGCTCCTCGACCAGTACACGATGCTCGTGAAGCCCTGGTGGCTCTACAAGGACTACAAGAGCTGGACTCCCTCCCAGCTCTACGGCGCCGGATGGCCGAACCCCGACCCCGAGTACCGCCCCGTGGAGGGACTCCTTAGCGAGCCGGATGGCAAGCCGACGACGGCCGTGAGGGTCTGCAAGGAGGAGGCGCAAGGCATGGACGTGGGTCATGTCTACGCGAGCGGGCGCAAGCCGCCCGGCGCGCCCGCGCCGGCCGTCAAGCCGGGCCCGGGCAAACCCGCTTTGCCCGTGAACGGCAAGCCGGGCGCTCCTGCGCCGCCGGTCAGTGGGAAGCCGCTCGCGCCCGCGAAGGTGGTTGCCCCGGGCTCCACGTCGCAACATGCCCTCCCGAACGGGGCACCCGCGATGCCTGCTCCCATGGGATCGATGGCCGCCGCCGCAGCACCGGCTCTCGCGGGCACGCCCTCCAAGTTTCCCGGCGGACGACTCAAGGCCGCGCCGGTCGACAGCAAGTACGCCATGGAGCACGCGGGTGAGGCCGTCGAGTGCGCCACGCGCATGGGGCTCGACTACGCGGTCGACTGCGGGTGCGGCGTCGGTCTCGAGCGATGCGAGCCGAGCACGGGCTTCAACTTCGACTCACCCGCCTTCTACTACCCGAACCACATGCCGCTCGGCCCGGGGATGCCCCTCGACGAGGCGCGCCAGCCGGCCTCCCGCTGGTTCCCGTACTGGTGGTCGCGCGAAGCGGTGCGCCTCCTCGGCGATCTCTTCCAGGAGGATCGGGACTTCCGCGAGATCCTCACGGGGCACCGGACGTTCGTGAACGGCCCGCTCTCTCAGTTCTACAGGATCGTCCAGCGCGGCAACTGCTGCGGGCCGGAGGCAAACTTCGGCATGAAGACGGAGATGGAGCCGCTCTTCGACCCGAAGAACGTCCCCCCGGATCTCGAGCCGACGGACGTGGGGACCTGGAAGATGGTCGCTGACCGGGGCCCTCACTCGGCAGGCTTGCTCACGACGCCCATGTTCCTCCAGAAGTACGCCTCGGCGCGCGCGCGCGGCGCCGTCCTCTACAACGTGTTCATGTGCAAGTCGTTCATCTCCGACAAGGCGGAGCTCTTGCCGTCGGATGAGCCGAATCTGACGATCCGTCCCGGCTGCGCGACGTGCCACGCGACCCTCGAGCCGCTCGCGGCGTACTTTGCACGCGTCGAGCCGGCAAGCTTCGTCTTCTTGCCCGAGGCCGAGTTCCCTGCACGAAACCCGACCTGCAAGAAGGACCGAAACGGTCACCTGAACGGACCGTGCAACGCCCTCTACGACGTCGCCTTCGCCGACGACCACGGCGCGATGCTGCGGAGCGCATACTCGTCGCCTGCCCACGCCGACGAGACGCCGGCGGGCGCGGGCCGGGACATCACGCAGACGCCCGAGTTTGCACAGTGCGCGGTGCAGCAGGTCACCTCGTCGTTCCTGGGCCGGCCGATCTCGCCGGACGACGACACGCTGGTTCGGGGGCTGACGAGCGACTTCGTCAAGTCGGGCTACCGGATGCGCACCCTCGTGAAGGGGATCGTGCGATCGGACTCGTACCGCAAGGCGAACAACATGAGCTCGACCACCTGGCGGGGGGCGCCGTGACGCGCGCGTATGCTGGTGCAGCGGTGCTGCTCCTCGGGCTGACGTCGTGCGGGAGGCCGCCCGAGATGGTCCCGCCGTCCGCGCCGTTGCCTCTCGTGGCGAACGGCGTCGCCGCCGAGGACACGGCGCGCAAGGAGAACCTGCGCATGGTTCCCCCCGAGGTCTACATGCGCACCTACCTGCAGCTCTTCGGCGGGCTCCTGCCGGTCGACGCGCAGAAGCGAGCCAAGGCGGGCGACGGCGGCAGCGTGTTCGATTCGTGGGACGACTACGTGTCCGCGCTCGGCTTCCCGGACTACCGCTTCGACATCCCAAGACAAACGCAGACCAACGCGCTGATGGTCGCGGCTTTCGAGCGCCTCGGTATCGCGCTCTGCGATCGCGCGCTCGAGCACGATCTCAAGGGCAAGGCCCCGCTGCCGGTGCAAGACCGGCTCATCTTCGCCTTCGACCTGCCAAAGGGCACAGTCGACGCCAAGGCGTTCGGTCCGCGCTTCGACGTCCTCCATCGCACCTTCCTCGGGTACCCCGCCGCGCTCGCGCCTCCGCAGCGCACCGCACGCTTCTTTCAGCTCTATCGCGATCTCGTGAGCGAGCACGCCAAGACGTCGCCGAAGTCTCGGTTCACCCCCGACGAGGCCGGGTGGGCGGGCGTCTGTTACGGCCTTGTCCGTCACCCTGAGTTTCACCTCTACTGAGGCACGCACCATGACGACACGACGAACGTTCTTGAAGGTGCTGTCGGGAGGACTCGGGCTCGCGGCGGTGGGCTTGCCGTCGAGGCAATCGCTCGCGGACGTCGCCAAGGCGAGCGAGACGGAGTTCTTCGTCTTCATCATCGCGGCGGGCGGCTGGGACGTGACGTTGTGGGCCGATCCGCGCAACGAGGCCAAGGGCATCGTGCACCCCGCGTCGACGACGAACACGGACACCTCGCAGCTGCGCCGATGGGTCGACGCCCCGCTCGTGGATGGTGAGAAGTCCTTTCAGCTCGTCAGGCCCGCGGGGTCCAACCTCGTGTTCGGCCCCGGTATCGGTGACCTAGCGGACATGCCCGACCGCCTGACAGTCATCAACGGCCTCGCCATGAACACCGTCGCGCACCCCGACGGCCAGCTCTTCTCGACGACCGGCCGGCACCCTCAGGGCGGTCGCGTCGCAGCCTCCAGCATCGACACCATGCTTTCCAACGAGCTTGGCCGAGATCAGCTCCTGCCGACGGTGTCCGTACGCTTCCCCTCGGCGTACGTCGGCGCGGATCTCGACCGCCGCGTCGTTCCGCTCGCCATCGACGACGTTGGATCCATCGCCCGCACGGTGACGCGCGCGCAGCAGTACGACGCCAACCCGGAGCGCGACCTCGTGACGGCGATGCTCTCGGAGGAGGCGCGCGACCTCGCCAAGCGCTCGACCTATCCGGACGTCCTCGATGGGCTCGCGCTCCAGTACGAGGGCGTGAGGCACATGCTGGACAGCCACCTCCAGGACGTCTTCACGACCGGGGGCCTCCAGAAGGCCCACCCGGAGCTCAACTACACACGCCGCTTCACGCGGGGAGCCGCCGTGAACGCCGCGTTCGCCGTCGAGTCGATCAAGCGTAACCTCGTCCGCTGCGTCAGCTTCGCCGTCGGGGGCTTCGATACGCACGGCAACAACTACCGGACCCAGGCGCAGCTCCAGCAAGAGACGTTCGAGCTCGTGGCGCTCCTCGTCAAGTCACTCGACCGTACACCGCACCCCCTCGTCCAGGGACACAAGCTGTCCGAGCACACGCACATCCTCGTGGTGAGTGACTTCTGCCGCACCCCGCAGGTGAACCTCGCGCTCGGGCGGGACCACTACCCGAACAACTCGGCCCTCGTGGTGTCTCCGCGCTTCCGGTCGAACTTCGTCTTCGGCAAGACGGACCTCGAGCAGCTCTTGCCCGCGCCGGTCAAGAAGTTCGCCGACGGCGAGCGGGCCATCGCTCCCCCCGACCTACTTGCCACGTTCGTCAGCGCGTTCGGAGTCGATCCACGCAAGTACATGCGCGACGGCGAGGTCGTGAAGGAGCTGCTGAGATTATGAGCGCTCCTGTGGGTCGCTTCTTCGTGAGCGTCGCCGCGAACGTCGCGCTGGCCGCTACCCTGACCGCGTGCGGGGTCGGTCCTCACACCCGCGCGGCCGGTGTGGTGGGGCAGGTGAGCGTCCGGCCGGTCGAGTGGAACCCGGCGGCGGCGGAGCTCGGGGACGTACGCGCCGTGGCGGACACGGGGGACGTCGTGGCGGTCTTCGCCGACGATCGCGCGACAGTGTTCTCGTCCCGCGCGGTCGTCGCCGTCGATCGCGCGGTGAAGGGCTGGGTCGATGCCGACACCATCTACGGGGCCGACGGCTCGGCCCAGTGGATCGTCGGAATCGACGGCAAGGGTCGAGTCTACTATCTCCACGGGCGGAGCTCCTTCGAGGACGTGTCCGAGCGCTACGGGCTCGGAAGCAAGGCGGTTCGCACGGCGGCGGTGCTCGGCCCCGGTTTCGTCGGCTTCCTCGAGGGTGGGGAGGTGGCGCTCGCCGATGGACGTCAGGTGACGCGCTACGGGGTTACGTGCCCGGAGCGCACGGCACCCGCGGGCTGTCTGCCCTCGGAGCTCGTGGGCGGAGGCGGGTTCGGTGCCTGGATCGTGCCCAGCGGCCTCGAGCTGCTGAACGCGGGCGCGAAGACGGTCACGAGCTTCGCGCTACGTGACGCGAAGCGCGCCGCGCTCGCTCCGAACGGGCGGCTCTACGCCATGACACCGCGCGCCCTCTACGCGGCCGACGCGAGAGGTCAGCTCGCACTGATCTACGAAGCAGATGGAGCGTCGCTCCATGGCCTCGTTGCTTCGGGGGAGCACGTGTGGTTCGCCGATGGGACCGAGCTAGGCGTCATCGACGGCGACAAGGTGGCCGAGACCACGGGCGCGAGAGTGGCGCAAGACGCGAGGCTCGCGGCGTCGCCGAGCGGAGACGTGTGGGTCATGGCGGGGACGTCGCTAAAGCGGTTCGCCCGCACGGACCCGGAGCCGGCGCTCGGGGCCGTGTGGAACCAGAGCCTGGCCGCCGTGTTCGCTCGCGCGTGCTCCGCCTGCCACTTGCCGAACGGCGAGTCCGGCACGGATCTGTCGACCGCCGAGGGATGGCAGTCGGAGCGTGCGATGATTCGGGATCGCGTGCTCGTGCGGCGCACGATGCCCCCCCAGGGCCACGCGCTCGCCGAGGCGGACCGGGTAGCGATTGCCGCCTGGGCGGCCGCCCAACCGTAGGCTCAACGGAGGGGAGGCATTCGGCCTGGCGGGGGACCACCCGCCGGGGGTGGCACCGAGCCGCCCGGCGGCGGGGGCGGCATCGAGCCGTGAGCTCGCGCGGCGATGAGGATGCGCCGCAAGGGCTCGAAGTGCTCCGGTGTCGCGATGCGGAACCCCTCGGCACCGAACAGGTCGCTGCACAGGCTCTTCGCTCGCGGCGTCTGCAGATTGAGCAGCCACCGCAGGATCTTGGAGCGCACATCGGCGGCGACTGCCCGGGACACGACGATGGCGTCGTTCGGGATGGCTCCGCTCGTCGTGAGCACGTGGACGGGGGCGTCGCCCCACGCCCCGCGCGGCTTACCGTGGACGCCGTGCGGCTGGCAGTACGTGGCGCCGGCATCGAAGCGGCCCGCCAGGACCGCGTCGACGACGGCGGAGTGGCTCATCAAGAAGCTCTCCTGCGCGAAGAGGCGCCCGACGTCGAGGCCAGCTCCCTGCAGGCACAGCCGCGGGACGAGGTATCCGGAGGAGCTGTCCGGGTCGACCCAGGCCATGCGTCGACGTGCGAGCTCGGCGAGCGTCTGAGGACCATCGGGGCGCGCGAAGATGGCCGCGCAGTAGGAGAGCGAGCCGCGCCTCGCCGGCAACGCGAGGACCGACGCACGGGCGCCGTCCTGGAGCTGCCAGCTGACGATGGGTGGCAGCCACGCGATGCTCACCTCTCCGGTGTCGAACTCCTCGGCGAGTCTCCGGTAGCTGTGGGGGTGATGGGGGACGAAGAGGACGCCTATCTCCTCGGTCAGGACCGTGCAGAGCTCCGCGAGCCGTGCGCGCCCCAACGTCGCGTCGACCGACCGTACGATGCCGAAGCCAAGCGACCCCCGCGCCACCGCCTCAACGTATCACGAGACGCGGAACGACTGCACGGCCGTGGCGGGTGCGTCGAGCGCGGACTCGGCGGTCGGGAGCTCGACGACGAAGCGCGCGCCGCCGCCGCTCACGTTGCCGGCCTGTATGGTGCCCCCCTCCTCGTGGACGATCTCGCGCGCGAGCCACAGGCCGAGCCCAGTGCCGCCGGTCGTCTCGCGTGTGGTGAAGAAGGGCTCGAAGATACGCTCGGCGAGGTCGCTTGGGACGCCGGTGCCCGTATCGCAGACCTCGATCTTGGCGCTCTCGCCCTCACGCCATGTGCGGACGACGATGCGCTGCTTGGCGGGGTTGCCCGAGGGTACCGCCTGCGCCGCGTTGACCACGAGGTTGAGCACGACTTGCGTGATGCGCCCGCCGCGAACGTTGGCGAAGAGCCCCGGCTCGAGGTGCTTCTCGACGACGGCGCGCCCGCGTGTCTCGTGCGCCGCCATCCGCAGAGCGCTCGCGACCACGGCGGAGAGATCGACGTGCTCCCTCGAGCGTTCGCGTGACAGGCCCTTGAGGTCGCGGACGATGTCGCGAATGCGGTGCATTCCCACGAGCGACTCGTCGAGCATCGCGAGGACGTCCGTGGACCCGGCGGTGCCGGCTGCGAAGCGGTCGCGGAGCACGCCCAAGTTGACCGTGACGAAGGCCGCGGGGTTGTTCACCTCGTGAGCGACGCCGGCGGCGAGGCGTCCGATGGTCGCCAGTCGGTCGGCGGCGATGAGGCGCGAGCGCGTCTCCCTCTCCTCGCTCAGGTCGTGCGCGATGTGGACGAGCGCGAAGTGCGGGCGGCTGTTGGGCGCCGGGACGATCTCGATCCGCAGGGGCCGATCCGCCATGCGCCCGTGAATCTCGTACACGACTCGCCTTTGCTCCGCGAGGGCGATCGCGTGAGGGCAGAGGCCCTCCACCCACCGGCAGTGCCCGAACAGCTCGCGGCACGTCCGCCCCACGAGCTCGGTGAGCGGCCTCCTCAGCAGCGTGGCGAGCGCGCTGTTGCACCGGACGACGCGCAGATGTTCGTCGAAGAGCGCGGCGCCGTCGGTGAGCTGCTCACTCGCGGCTTGCCAGAGCAGCTCCGCCCGGTCCCGGTCGGCCTGAGCTCGGAGCTCGAGCTCGCGGACGCGGGCCTCCGCCTCGAGCAGGGCGGTCACGTCCTTCAGTGCGGACACGATGTACACGACGCCTTCCACCGCGATCGGAGCAGCGGTGGGCACGACCCACAGGATGCTTCCATCCTTGCGGCGGTGCGGCCTGCGCTCGAGCACCAGATCGCCGCTTCCCTCGACGGTTGCGTCGAGGTCGGCCTCGACACGCGCTCGCCGGGCGCTGTCCGCGATGAAGTCGTGGATGCGCATGGTCACGAGCTCGGACAGCGAGTAGCCGTACTGGTCGACCGCCGCCCGGTTCGCCGCGACGAAGCGCCCCTCCCGCGTCACGGCGATCGTCGGGATGCGCGTCTCGACGAAGAAGACACCGAGCGCGCGCGCGATTTGCTCGGCCCGCTGGGTCAACGTCGCTTCACCGAGGGACTCCATCCTGCGCCTACCTTAGGACAAGCTTCGCCTATTTCGCAGGAAAGAGCGCGCGCGTTTGCCAGGCAGGCAGCTCGCGAAGGTCGGCCCAGACTTCCCGGGCGGAAGTGTACCGGTACGCCTCACGCCGCCTGAGCATCTTCGCGATGAGCGCGCCGATCGGGGTCCCGAGCGCCTCGGCGTGCTTCCGGGCGTCTCCGTCGGCCACCTGCCTCACGAGCTCGGCGTAAGGCGCCTCGGTCTGGATGGCGGGTCGCCCGGCGACCATCCAGTAGAGGAGGAGGCCGACCTGGTAGAGATCGCTCTGCTTGCTCGTGTAGCCGGTCGCCAGGATCTCCGGGGCCATGATCGCGTGGTGGACGACGTTCGGCCGGATCGCCGATGCGCCGCGCAGCTCGTGGCTGATGCCGAAGTCGCTGATCTTCACGATGGGCCGATCGGCGTGCGTGATGAGCACGTTGCCCGGGTGCAGGTCGTCGTGGACGATGTCCGTGTCGTGGAGGAACTGCACGGCGGCCAGCAGCTGGCGAGCGAGCTCGATGACGAGGCCCTCCTGCATCGGGGTGCCGAGCATCTCGGTGAGCGCGTGGTCGCATCGCTCGAGGGCGAGGAAGAAGAGGTAGTTCTGCTCGAAGGCGTCGTGGATGTAGACGACGTTCGGGTGGCGCAGGCTCATCAGAGTCTGAACCTCGCGCACCCACTCGGCATGGACGTCGGCATAGGGACGGTTGGCGGGCCGCACCATCTTCACGGCGTACACCTGGTCGAACGGACCGATGCATTCGTAGACGGCGCCGAACTCGCCCGAGCCGAGGACCCTCCGGACCTGGTAGGTCCCCTTCGCCGAGCTGAGCACGTTTCCGGCCTGAGGAAACTGCACCGGGATGAACGACGACGGCGGCGGGCCGACCTGAGGCTGTGAAGGAGGCGCGGCGGGGACCTGCTGGGGCAGCTGCACCGTCAGGGTTCTGTAAGGCGGCTCCTCGCTCACCTTTCGAATGTAGCGCAACCACGTCCAGCTCGATGCGTGGAAGTGGACGGACCCGCTCGCGGCGGTCCCTTCGGCGGGCGCCTCCGTATAGGATTGTGCTCACATGGCCAAGGGCAAGCGAGTCGCGGAGCGTCACCGGCTTGAAGAGGCGCGCGCCGGCAAGAAGTGGCGGCGATGGGGCACGTACCTCAGCGAGCGGCAGTGGGGCACGGTCCGCGAGGACTACTCTGCCGACGGCGACGCGTGGCGCTACCTCTCGCACGAGCACGCGCGGTCTCGTGCCTACCGGTGGGGGGAGGACGGTCTGCTCGGCCTCTGCGACAACCGCGGGTTGCTACACTTCGCCGTCTCACTCTGGAACGGTCGGGATCCTTTCCTGAAGGAGCGACTCTTCGGCCTCTCGGGCCCGGAGGGCAACCACGGCGAGGCCGTGAAGGAGCTCTACTGGTACCTCGACGGGACGCCGACGCACTCGTACTGCAAGGCGCTCTACAAGTACCCGCACGCGCCGTTTCCGTACGCGGAGCTCCGCGCGAAGGCCGCCGCCGCCGGGCGGCTCGCGCCGGAGCCCTCGATCTGGGACACGGGGGTCTTCGGAGGCGATCATTACTTCGACGTCCAGGTCGAGTACGCGAAGGCCGACGTCGAGGACGTCCTCGCGCGCTTCACCATCACCAACCACGGCCCCGAGGCGAGCCTCGAGGTGCTGCCCACGCTCTGGTTTCGCAACACGTGGAGCTGGGCGGAGCCGCCGGGGCCCGCCAAGCCCAGGCTGAGCGCCATCGACGCCGGGGGCCAGCACGTCATCCTGGCGGAGCACGCCCACCTCGGCCGGCGCTGGCTCTACGCCGACGGGCCACGCGAGCTGCTCTTCACGGAGAACGAGACGAACGAGCGCGTGCTCTGGGGGCAGCCGAACCGCTCGCCGTTCGTGAAGGACGGCTTCCACGAGTACGTATGCCGCGGCAACCCGGACGCGGTGAACCCCGCCCACGTCGGGACGAAGGCGGCCGCGCGCTACGTCCTCCGGCTCCGGCACGGTGAGTCCGTCGTCCTTCGCCTGCGCCTCCGGCCGGAGCTGACCCAGGGGTCGTTCGAGGACTTCGACGCCATCGTGGCCGAGCGGATCGCGGAGGCGGACGAGGTCTACGAGGCGGCCATCCCCCGGAAGCTCGGCGACGCGGAAAGGCGCGTCTACCGCCAGGCGATGGCGGGCCTCTTCTGGTCGGAGCAATTCTACCACTTCGACATCGACCGGTGGCTCCGCGGCGACGCTGCGTTCCCGCCGCCACCCGCCGGGCGCAAGCGAGCCCGTAACCACCAGTGGACCCACCTCTACAACAGCGAGATCCTCTCGGTACCCGACAAGTGGGAGTACCCCTGGTACGCCGCGTGGGATCTGGCGTTCCACAGCATCCCCATCGCGCTCCTCGACCCAGATTTCGCCAAGCAGCAGCTCTCGCTCCTCTTGCGTGAATGGTACATGCACCCGAACGGCCAGCTGCCCGCGTACGAGTGGCAGTTCGGCGACGTGAACCCGCCCGTGCACGCGTGGGCCGCCTTGCGCGTCTACCAGATCGATCGCCGCCAGGGCGGGCAGCCTGACAAAGCCTTCCTCGAGGGAGTCTTCCACAAGCTGATGCTCAACTTCACCTGGTGGGTGAACCGCAAGGACACGTCCGGGAACAACGTGTTCGAGGGCGGGTTCCTGGGCCTCGACAACATCGGCGTGTTTGACCGATCCAACGCCCCGCTCCCGCAGGGAGGGCTGCTCGAGCAGGCGGACGCCACGAGCTGGATGGGCATGTACTGCCTGAACCTGCTCACCATCGCCCTCGAGCTCGCCAAGGACAACGCGAGCTACCAGGACGTGGCGACCAAGTTCTTCGAGCACTTCCTCTTCATCGCCCACGCGATGAACAACGTCGCGCAGGAGGGGATCCGGCTGTGGGACGAGGAGGATGGCTTCTTCTACGACGTCCTCCACATGCCCGACGGGACGAGCGCGCCCATGAAGGTCAGGTCGATGGTCGGCCTCATTCCGCTCTTCGCGGTCGACAACCTCGAGCCCAGCGTGCTCGAGCGGTTCCCCGGCTTCGTGAAGCGGATGCGATGGCTCATCGAGAACCGGCCGGAGCTCGCACAGCACGTGGCGTCCATCGACGAGACTGGGGTAGGCGAGCGCAGGCTCCTCTCGATCCTCGACCGCGAGAAGCTCGTCCGCGTTCTCCGCAAGATGCTCGACGAGGACGAGTTTCTCTCGCCGTACGGCGTGCGCGCGCTCTCGCGGGTCCACAAGGACCACCCGTACGTGGCGACGATCGGCGGCGTCGTCCACCGCGTCGACTACGAGCCGGGCGACTCGTCGAGTGGGCTGTTCGGCGGCAACTCGAACTGGCGGGGCCCGGTGTGGCTCCCGGTGAACTACCTCATCATCGAGTCCTTGCAGAAGTACCACCACTACTACGGCGACGAGCTACGCGTGGAGTGTCCGACGCGGTCCGGCAACTGGCTCACGCTCTGGGAGGTCGCCTGCGAGCTCTCGCGGCGCATCACGAGCCTCTTCGTTCCCAGGTCCGACGGGCGGCGCCCCGCGGACGGCACCCACGGTCACGCAGACGACCCGCGCTTTCGCGATCTCGTCACCTTCTACGAGTACTTCCACGGGGACACGGGCGCCGGGCTCGGCGCGAGCCACCAGACGGGGTGGACCGCGCTCGTCGCCAAGCTCCTGCAACAGAGCCCGCTCTGGGATCACGCGGGCCAGCACGACGCCGGCGAGCCGAGCCGGGGGCCGAGCTCGCTCTTCACTCCGAGGTGACCTCTAGAACCCGTTGTCGTGCATGCCTGCGCTGTTGAGCTCGAGCGCCTTCTCGCGCCGCATCGGTGCAGGAGCAGCGGCGGCGCCCGCTGTCGAGGCGCGGGCGGACGCGAGGCCCGCGGCGGCGTGGGTCAGCCGCTGGCGCTGGACATCGTCCTTCACGTTGCTCGCCTGAGCCTCGAGCTTCTGCTGGGCGACGGCGAGCGCCTTGTCCGCCGCGGCGAACTGGCCCTGGTTGACCTCCTCGGCGGCGTGGATCTGCAGGTTGGCCGCGTCCTGGACCGCGATGATCGACTGGGTGCGGGCGTTCGCGTGTGCGGCGACGGCGGCGGAGTCGTGGGTGGACTCCACCCGTGCGACGACCTCCTGGACGCGGTCGAGGTCGCCCTCGCTCGGGTCGCGGAAGTGGAGCCGCACGCTGGCGATGGGCTTGGGTCCCTGGGCCCAGTCGCTCGCGTTGCGGAAGCGCGCGCGGACGAGCGCCTCGCGATGCTGGCCGGCGAACAGGACGCCGAGCGGGATCCGGATCGTCCCGTTGGTCGACATCTCCGCGTGGACGCCCGGCTCCCGGACGAGCTCCACCCCGTTCGCCGGCACGATCTCGACGAACGCGTCGCTCGCGACCGTCGAGCCGAGCAGATCCATCTCGCGCCGGAGGATCGAGGCCATCTCGCGCAGCTCCCCGAGGTGGTAGAGCCGGCCGCTCGACCGGACCGCGAGCGCGTTGAGGGTGCGCTCGTCGTAGTCGATGCCCACGCCGAGCGACGTGACCTGCGCGCCCTGGGCGAGCCCGCGCTCCGCGAGCAAGCCGAGCGCCTCGGGTGAAGAAGGGCCGACGTTGGCCATGCCGTCCGAGAGGAGGACGACGCGGCGGACGGCGTGGGTCGAGGGCGCGCGCGCGACCTGCGACTCACCGAGCGACAGGCCGTCGAACATGTTGGTCCCGCCGCCGACGCGGACCTCTTCGATGACGCTGCGGATGCGCGCGCGGGTCATGGCGTCGATGGCGGTGGGGGTGACGAGGACGCGCGCGTCGTCCGAGAAGGTGTCGACCGACACGATGTCGCCGTCCTCCAGGCTGTCCACGAGGGCGAGGGCCGCGCCGCGGGCGTTGGCGATCTTGTCGCCGGCCATCGAGCCCGACGTGTCGATGACGAGGGCCAGGTCGATGCGCGGGCGGACGTGGCTTCGTGCCGAGGGGGCATCGACCCAGACGCCGAGGACGGTCTCGTCGGCGCCAGCCATGACCATCTCGCTCTCGGCGGAGGCGCCGATCCAGTTGCCGGAGGCCGACGGCCTGGGGGCGTCTGTGGCCCTGTCCGTGGCGACGCCGGGCTCGACGGTCACCGGCTCTGGAGCCCGGGCCGCGGAGAGGGCCGTGGCGGGGGCGGGGGCGCCGGCGTACGAGCCCGCGCCGCAACCGGTGAGGAGAAGGACGACGACACTACCCATCCAAGCCTTGCGCATGTGAAACGCCTTTCGTGCCTCTCGTGCGGACGCCAACGTGCCCGCGGGGGCGGTGCGGGCCGAGGGCCCGGGTCCTCAAACGGCCGAGGGGACCAAAGGATCTACGAAGGGGGGAAAACCGTCGTCACGCGCCCGCTCGAGCGGGCCAGGTCACTGCCGGGCCTGGAGAAAGCCGGCGACCTTGGCGAAGATCTTCTCCTGGGCGCCCGTGCACACGAAGAGGTCGGCGTGGGCCACGGGGTGGTGGCGGTCCCCGACCTCGAGCAGCACCTTGTCCGTCGACCCTATCTCGTCGTAGGGCGCCCGCGCCGTCCTCGGCGGGACGATGCCGTCCTGGTTCGCGACGACGCACAGAAAGGGGTGACGCATCCCGCCGAGCGCCCGGGAGACGTTGACGCCTCGCACGACGAGGTCCCGCGTCTTCACCCAGTCCGCGATCTCGCGGTTCACGTAAGGGTTGGGATCCTCCACGGTCTGCACCATGAGCGCGGCATCGCGGATGTCGGTCGAGCGCGTGTTCAGGTACATGGAGAGCAGGCTGGGGGCCCAGCGGCCAAGCGTGGGCAGGGCGATCCCGGCGACGGAGCGCGTGCCCCTGATGGGAACCCCGCCGGCGAGGCGGCGCGAGAAGAAGAGCGCGCGCACCATCGGGGGCACGTGCGTCCACGTCACGAGGCCGGCCATCGAGACGACGGTACGAACGGGGGCGTTGGGCACGCACGCGAGATGGGCAAACGTGAGCGCGGCACCGAGGCTGCAGCCGATGACGTCGACGTCGGCGGCGCCCGTCCTCGTGTGGGCGAGGACATGGCGGATGGCGGCGCCCAGGTCGTCGACGGCGAGGTCGGCCAGGCCGTAGCGGTCGCGGCCGTGGGAGCCCAAGAACTCCGAGCGGCCCTGCGCACGCAGATCGACGCTCCACACCTCCATGCCCTCCGACGCGACGTACGCCTCGAGCGAGAGCCCGCGGGGATGGAAGCCGAAGATGAAGGAGTTCATCCCGTAGCCGGGCACGATGAGGACGGGCCTCCCTCGCGCGCGGCCCGCGGAGGCGGGGGCGCTCGATACCCGGCGGAGGGCGAGGCGCCAGCCAGCGTGGTTGTCGACGAGGAAGCTCTCGCGTTCGATCATGCCTCTACGCTCTTCGTGCGGGTGTCGGCTCGCACCGCGGCCACCTCGCGGATCCAGTAGGCGAGCGCAGCCACGACGCCGGCGCCGGCGGTCCCGTAGAGCAGCGCTTCCACGTAGGGAGTGTGGAAGAGCGCCGCGGCGATCGTCAAGAACTGGAGCGTGGTGACGGCCTTGCCGGGGGCGTTCGCGGTCGCCTTGGTCGCGCGGATGCTCCGGACGTTGTGGCTGACCAAGAACCAGAAGACGAGCGGCAGCTCACCGATCTCACGCGTGCTCAGCAGCACCACGCCGAGGAGGGGTAGCTCGTGATGCAGGAGCAGCGTCACGACGACCGAGAGGACGAAGAGCTTGTCCGTGACGGGGTCGATGACCGCGCCCGTGGGCGTGGCCTGCTTGTAACGGCGGGCGTACCAGCCGTCGAGCACGTCGCTCGCCGACGCGGCGACGAGCACCGTGAACGCGGCCCAGGGCCGCGAGACGACGAACGGGAAGACCACGGCGAGCGGAATCCTCGCCAGGCTGAGCAACCCCGGCAGCAGGAAGAGGTCCTTGAGTCTGAAGCGTCCCACTCGACAGCCCTAGTTTGGCTCGAATCCCTATTCGAGGACGGCGAACTTGAGGTAGCGACCTTCGGGCCAGGCGGGGAGGGTCGGGTGGTCGGCCGGGGGGCCGTAGAGCTCCAGCAGACGGAGATCGCTCCGCCCGAGCGCGGCGTCGTCGAGCGTGGTGGCGAAGGCCGTGGCGTCCACGTGGCTCGAGCACGAGGACGCGCAGAAGAGGCCCCCGGGGGCGAGCACGTCCGCGCAGGCGCGGTGGAGCGCGCGGTAGGCGGCCAGGGCGCGCGGGAGCGCCTTCTCGCTCGGGGCGAAGCTTGGCGGGTCGCTGATGACGAGACCCCACGTGCGCCCCCTGCGCTTGGCCTCGGCGAGGTAGGCGAACACGTCGGCCGTGACGAACTCGTGCGCGCGCGGGTCCGTGCCGGCGAGCGTGAAGCTCTCCTGCGCCGTCGCGTGCGCTGCGGCGGCGATGTCCACGCTCGTGACCTTCGAGGAGCCTCCCCGCGCGGCGTGCAGGGAGAACCCACCGGCGTACGAGAAGAGGTTGAGCGTGGTGCGCCCGCGGGCCAGCAGGCCGACGCGCCGGCGGTTCTCCCGCTGGTCGAGGAACGCGCCGGTCTTCTGCCCGCGCGCGAGATCGACGACGAACGGCACGCCGTGCTCGGTGACCTCGATCTTCGCGGGCGCAGCCGGGCCGAAGAGCCGCTCGAGCGTGGACTCCTTGCCCTTCGCCGCCCGCTTCACGACGAGCGTGCGCACGTCGATCCGCACGAGCGCCGGCTCGAGGACGGCGGCGAAGCGCGCGACCCAGGCCTCGGCGGCGGCGCCGTCGGCGCGCAGCACCGCCACGGCGGCATAGCGGTCGAGGACGAGCCCCGGCACGCGGTCTCCTTCGCCGTGGAGGAGACGGTAGGCGTCCGTGCCGCCGCCGTGGAAGAGGCGCTCGCGAACCGCGAAGGCGCGCTCGATCCGCCGGGCGAAGAGCGGCTCGCCGACGCGCTCGTCGCCGAGCGTCCACACCCGAACCGCGATGGGGGAGTCGGGGTCGTAGATCCCGTGGCCGACGGTCGCGTTCGCGCCATCGACGAGGCGCACAAGGTCGCCCGCCACGAGCCCGTCCATGGGGCCCCGTGCGATCCCGCCGCGCCAGACCCAGGGGTGCCCGTGCCTCATCGAGTCGAGCGCGCCGCGGCTGCACACGATCTCCGGGAGCGATCCTGCCGAACCTGCCATTTTCGCAGACTCGCACATCCGGGGCGCCCGGATGAGATCACAGGCGAGGGCGCCCTCCGCGCATTGTCATCCTGAACGAAGTGAAGGACCCCCCACCGTTCGAGGGGTCCTTCGCTCCAGACGGCATCGCAATTCTCTCCTTCCCGCCGCGCCGTCTTCCTGTGAAGCTCTCCTCTCCCATGGGCTTCTTCGACAAGGCGAAAGCCGCGCTCGGTCTCGGCGGTGGCGCGCCGAAGGCCGCCGAGGCGCCGCAGCGCGGTCAGCACAAAGATGGGCGGCCTCCGCTTCGCGACGTGCCGAAGGCGGACTCCGGCGGCTCGCTCGACGACGCGCTCGCCGCCCGCGACGCGGGCAAGCACGATGAGGCGCGCGCCATCCTCGCTGCCATCGATCGAGGCAAGGGGCTGCGCACCGTCCTGCGCGCGGCCGCGGCGCTCGAGGCCCGTGACGAGGCGGAGCTCGAGGGACTGCTCCCTGCG
>Ga0302196_10000499_pt1 | contig 38055 bp, 35 predicted proteins | sample II_Bog_N1_3_FD_198794 | JGI IMG/M metagenome (GOLD analysis project Ga0302196, IMG submission 198794) | Peat permafrost microbial communities from Stordalen Mire near Abisko, Sweden - II_Bog_N1_3 | ecosystem: Environmental > Terrestrial > Soil > Wetlands > Peat | place: Sweden: Abisko...
GCGGGCAACCGTCCATGGCTTCTCGATCCCCAACAGGTGGCGGTACAGCTCGGTGTCTTGCATGCCTTCAGGCTAGGCGGCGACCTTCAAGCTGCCAATCGAGACCCACGGAGAAGCCGGATGAGCCCGAAATACTTGCCGTTGGCGGAAGCCAGAGCTGGGTCGGTGATGAGCCGTGCCAGCGCGTTGCCAGATGCCTCGGGCGTGTGAATGTTCTTCGAGATGAGCAGCCGCATCAGCGGCAGCACCTTCGGCATCACGAAGCTCCAGATCCAGCGGAGCGGAGCCGAGTACTCACGGGCTAGCCCGGTGCCCGGCATCAGGCCCGGGTCGAACGCATTGACGGTGATTCCCTCCGGCAGTCGCGGCGCAAGTCCGTAGGTGAAGTACACGTTCGCAAGCTTGGAAGTCGAATACCGCCGTCCGCGGTCCGCGCTTGCATCGTCCTTTGTGGCGGCGGGGCCAAGCTCTCCCTTCGCGAGCGCAGCCGTCGTGTTCCAGGCCGGCGGCGGGACACCGGCTGAGGGAACGGCCTCCAGCTGCGCGGGATCGTGCACGCCGCTGGCAACGACGGCGATGCGCGCCGGCTTCGCGAGCGAGGGCAGCAAGAGGTTCACGAGCAGGTAGTGCCCGAGGTGGTTCACTCCGAAAGTCGCCTCGAGGTGGTCGACCGTGAACACCTTCGCGCCCTGCATTGCGGCGTTGCAGACGAGGCCGTGCAGAGGGGGAAGCTCTCCGGCTCTCAGCATTCGCTCGAGCTCGGCGCAGAACTCGCGCACGGAAGCCAGCGACGCGAGGTCCAGCGCCGTCGCTTCGACCTTCGCACCGGGCGCCGCAGCCTGGCGCAGCGTCTCCACTGCGGCGCCGGCCCGCCCAAGGTCACGGCATGCAATGACGACGTGCCACGGCGGCGATGCGAGCAGCAGCGCGCGTGCGCAGGCGTAACCCAACCCCGAGTTGCCTCCGGTGATGACGACGGTTTGCGGCGACGACGAGGGCGACTCCGCTAGCGCGCTAACCATCTCACTAGCGTGCTAGCGATCTTGATCGTTGTCAACTCACTGGCTTCCGCCCATGTTGTCCGCGATGCGGCCGAGTAAAGCGGTGAGAGTCTTCGTCTCGGCCTTCGTGAATCCTTGCAGCAACCGCGCCGTGTAATCCGCCTCGCGGCTCTCCATCAGCTTCTCGAAGAGGCGGGAGGCCTTGGGCGTCAGCCGCACGGTCTTGCCGCGGGCATCGGTCGGATGGGGGGCGCGGACGATAAGGTTCTGGCTCTCCATTCCCGCGAGCAGGCGCGCCAGCGTCGCCGATGTGACGCCGAGGCTCGCCTGGAGCGCCCGTTGCTCCAAACCCGTGGGAGGGGCCGCGAGTACGAGCTTGAGCGCGTCCATCTGTGCGACCGTCATGCCGGTGCCCTGGAGCTCGACCTCGAGGACGTGACGGGCGGCCTGGTATGCGCGTTTGAGAGCGAAGAGCGTGGGGTGCATTGGGTATTCACCTCGTTATCTACATGGCCCTGCGTCGCCCGGCGAGGAGCTCGCTAGACCTACGCTGCGCTCGCCGCCCCTCGAAACCCATCGAGGGCTCGCGGCATCGCGTCCGATGTTCGTGCAAGACGGACCGAGCTCCGCGACCTTTTCTGGCACCGTGTCAGGTGGGAGAGTGGCGGCCCGCAGGTCGGCTCGGAGGGGTCCGAGCTGAGTCGGCCGCTCTTCAGCACTTGCTGAGCTCGCGCGTGAGCCACGACTCGAGCTTGCGGGATCCGCGCGGTCGGCATCGACCCCACCGAGGCCCTGCTTGCGCGCGCGATCGCGCTCGACCCCACGGGCGACTACCGTGTCGGGGTGGCGGAGCGCCTCGACTTCGGGGACGACTCGTTCGATCTGGTGGTGAGCTACCTGTCCCTGATCGACATCCCGCAGCTCGGCACAGCGCTGACCGAGATGGCGCGCGTGCTTCGACCCGGCGGCTCCCTGCTCATCGCCAATCTCACGGGCTTCACGACCGCCGGCATGGTCTTCGGAGGGAGGCGGCCGCGCGGCGCGGACCGGCACGCAGGCTACCTGGACGAGCATGCGAGCCAGGTGAGGTGGCGCGACGTCAGCATCAGGAACTGGCACCGCCCGCTCGAAATGTACATGCAAGGCCTCCTGGATGCCGGACTGCAGCTGCGGCACTTCTCCGAACCGAGGCCGCACGGCGGACCCCCGGAGAAGGTCCGCCGCTACCTCAAGGCACCCTATTTCCTGATCATGGAATGGACGAAGTCGGACGCGTGACGCGGTCGTGCACGGCGTGCGGTACCGCGGCATCGCCGCCCATTCGAGCCAAAAGGCCGGGGCCTGGACAGCTCGTCCCCAGCGGTCCCTACACGCGCTCGATCAAGATCAGGTCGCGTGTCTCGAGGTAGCGCAGCAACGCGGCGCCGTGATCGCGCCCGAACCCAGCCCGGAGAATGACCTCGAGCACGGTCGCCTGGCCGTCTATCTGCATGAGCAAGCGTGCACTCTCGCCCAGCTCGAAGCGCGACAGCTTCTCGCGCGAGGCGATCACCACGGGTACGCGCTCGAACCAATCGCCCACGGCCGCATGTACAGCCGGCCTCGTGCCGCTCCCGGCCCCGCCCCGTGGCGATGGCGCCGTCGGGGCCACACGGGCCTCCGGCGCCTCGTCCTCGAGAAGCAGCTCCGGGTCGATGCCGAGGGCCGCCTCCGTGAGCTCGCCGTCCACAATCTCTATCTCGGGTGCGCTCGAGTGACGAACGGCGCGCGGCTCGGGCTTCGCCCGCTCGCGATCGTCCGAGGTTCGCGCGAACTTCGCGAGCTCGCCGGCGTCGATCCGGCGCGTAGGCATATCCCCGAGACGACCCATGCGTGGAGTGTGGACCGCGTTCACACCCGGATCAAACTCCCCAGGCATCAATTCATCACAGCGCGCTCTCACCTTCTTCCATAGTGCCCCAGGTCCGCACCAATCGTGCGAGGCCTGCTCCGCGCTGGCGCCGCCCCGGACGAACGTCACTCCATGAGCGAGGGTGGGTGAGGTCATCGGCGCTCGAACCGTTTGCAGGACGAGCATCGCGACTGTTCGCTCGGGGTGGTCGCGACGACGCGCCTCCGGTGGAAAGGTCCTTTCCAAACCGCGCCCCGCGCCTTGCCTGGTGTTCCCCGCTCTCCGCCTTAGCTTGCCGTGCCATGCGAGACCTCTTTCCCAAGCAGGACCAGCTCCAGGCCACGATGTTCGGTGGCCGCTTTCACGCAAACAAGCCCGTCGTCGGCGGGCGCGACCCGCGCGGCGCTGCGGCCTCGGCGCTCTTCTACTGGTCGCACGCGTACGCGACCGGCGCGTGCGAGTTCGGCCTTCACCCGCACGAGGGCTTCGAGATCATGACGTTCGTGCTCGCCGGAGAGAACGCCCATTACGACACGGCGACGGCGAAGTGGACGCCGCTCGTGAAGGGCGACTTCCAGGTCATCCGCTCGGGCAGCGGCCTGTCGCACGCCGAGCGCATCGCCGAGGGCACGCGCGCGTTCCAGATCTGGTTCGACCCTGACCTGAAGCAGTCCCTCCGCGAGCCGCCCGGTTACGAGGACCATTCGCCCCGCGACGTGCCGTCGGTCGCCAAGGGTGACGTGACCACGACCGAGTACGTCGGCGGACGAAGCGGCGTGCGCGCGGCCACCGAAGGCCTCTCCATCCGCAAGATCGCCTTCGCCTCCGCGGGTGCTTACACGCTCCGCCTCGCCGCAGGCCAGCGCTACTCCGTCTACGTGCTCGCCGGGAGCTGCCGCCTCGGCGGCAAGGCCGCCGCCACCGACGACATGATGAACGCCGCCGGCGGAGACCTGCGGATCGAGCACGAGGCGGGCTGCGAGCTCTTCGTCATCGAGCTGCCCCTCGCGCCGTCGTACGCGCCCGTCGCCCGCTGACCGGGGCGACGGCCAAGCCGGAGCGCTGGAAAGGTCCTTTCCACGCGCGCCGCTTCTGCAACGCACCAAGCTCGGGTACCAAAAGGAGATACGCTGCTCGCGCATCGCCATCGCGCTTGGCGCGGCCAGCCCGGGAGGTCACTCATGAGCGATCCATCGACGGACCAGCAGACGCAGTCACCCCCGCCGGCGATCGAGGAGGCGCGCGGCAAGAGCCTCGTCCTTCGGTTCGAGGGCAAGCGGTGCATCCACTCGCGCCAGTGCGTCCTCGGCGCTCCGGCCGTCTTTCGCGCCAACGTGCAAGGCCCCTGGCTCGACCCCGACGCCATCCCGGTGGAGGGCCTCGTCGAGGTGGCGCACGCCTGCCCGTCCGGCGCCATCACCTACGAGCGCCTCGATGGCGGGCGCGCCGAGGCAGCTCCGAGCGTCAACGTCGCGCGCGTCCGCGAGAGCGGCCCCATCGCCATCCACGCCGCGCTGACCATCGACGGCCACGGCGCGATGCACCGCGCGACCTTGTGCCGCTGCGGCGCCTCCAAGAACAAGCCGTTCTGCGACGGGGGCCACGTCGCCGCCGGGTTCGCCGCCACCGGTGAGCCCGCCACGCAGGCGAGCGAGCCGCTCGCGGTTCGGGGCGGAGAGCTGACGGTCACGCCCTACCCCGACGGCCCGCTCGGCGTGCGCGGCCCGCTCGAGATCTGCTCGGGCACGGGGCGCACCATCGTGCGCACGGAGAAGACGGCGCTCTGCCGGTGCGGCGGCTCGGCGAAGAAGCCCTACTGCGACGGCACGCACGCGCGCATCGGCTTCAAGAGCCAGTAGGCCCCGATGGGATCTCTCGTCCACGACATCCCCGTCCGCCGCCGCGATCAGGCCCGAAAGGACCGCGGAGAAATCGCCTTTCTCCCCGTGCGCGGCGTCCTCTTCGGCGAGAGCCCGAAACCGACCGACGCCTGCCAGGGAATCATCGGCGACTGCTACTGCCTCTCGGCGCTCTCGGCGCTCGCGCACGCGCAGCCGACCAGGCTCACCGGCCTCCTCCAGGACGCCGGCAAGGGCCGCTTCGTGGCGACGTTCCACCGGCGCCTGGTGGGCGGCGGCTTCCGCGCGGAGCAGGTCACGGTGGACGGCTCCTTTCCCCTGCGCAAGAAGGACGGCCGGCCCATCTACGCCCGCGCGCGTGCGCTCAAGGATGGGCGGCAGGAGATCTGGCCGCTCGTCGCGGAGAAGGCCTACGCGGCGTGGCGCGGGGGCTACGACGTGATGGGCGAAGGGGGCATCGTCGAGGAGACGCTCGAGGAGCTCACGGGCGAGCGGACGCGGATGCTCTTCACCGCCGAGGCGCACCCCGAGGAGCTCTGGAGCATGCTCTCGCGCGCCACCCAGGAAGGCTGGCCGACGGTCGTGTGCACCTACGGGCGCGTGGAGCGGCCGGCCATCGACGAGCTCGGCTTCCACCCGAACCACATCGTCATCTTCCTCGGCGTCCACACCTGGATGGGGCGGCGGATCGTCTGGCTGCGCGACCCGTTCGACGTGCCCGCCACGGGGAGCCTGGTCTCGCCCGATCCGCACGGCGTCTACACCATCCCCTGGCACGAGTTTCTGAACTACTTCGCGGAGGTGGCCATCAACGCGCGCGCCGTCCACGAGATCGTTCTCGCGCCCCACCCGGCACACCCCATCGGCGACGCCCTCGAGCGCTCCTACGCCTTCGGGGCCCTCCCGCCGAAGGCGCGCCGCGCGCTGGCGAAGGACTTCACCCGCGCGCTCGTGGCGGCGGGCGAGCCCATCGCGAGCGCCGGCGACCCTCCCCTGCACCTGCACCTGCTCGAGCACGGGAGCGCGGCGGTGGAGCTCCCGGGCAAACGCGGCAAGCCGGCGAGGGTCGCGGTCGGACGCGCCGGCGATTCATTCGGCGACATCCACGCGCTCGACCGCCGCCCGCTCGACGCGAGCCTGCGCGCGCTCACCCCGGTCGCGGTCTACCGCCTGCACGCGAAGAAGCTCCGCGCCTGGGTCCAGCGCTACCCCGAGATCGAGGCGCGCATGCGGCGTCGCTTCGATCTCCAGCTGACGATGCTCGACTGGTCGCAGCACCAGCTGACGGCGATCGACGTCGACGCGCTCCTTTTCGCGAGCGAGGAGCTCGAGCTGCCGCGCGGGGCGACGGTCTTCGCCGCAGGGGACCCCGCGACGGCCGTCTACCTGGTGGTCGGGGGGAAGGTCGAGGCGCGGCACACGAACAAGGGGCGCTCGGAGCGGCTCGCGGTGATCGGCGCAGGCGGCGTCTTCGGGGAGGTCGAGGTCCTGAAGCGCGTGCCCCGGCTCGCCACCGCGCGCGTCGCGTCGAAGCGCGCGCTGCTCCTGCGCATCGACCTCGGCATCTCGGCGGACGCCATGGCGCACTTCGACGTCGTGCAGCGGCAGCTCGCGTCGCTGGCCGACCGCCGCGAGCGGGCGCGCAAGCGAGAGCTGCGCCGCGAGTGAGCCGCCCGCCCGTTGGCGCGGGGCTCTCTCACGCGTTCACCGCGCGACACCTCTGCTGGCGCCGCCCGTCTTCGCGAGCAGTGGTTCTTCCAGCCGGAGGTGGTCCGCGAGACAGTCGAGGAACACGCGCGTCCGCGCCGGGAGCAGCTTCGATGGCGTGAGGGCGTGCACCGGAACGCTGGGCGGGCTCCACTCGGGCAGGACACGGACGAGGGCGCCTTCCTGGACGGGCGCCCGCGCCACGGCCCGATCGATCGCGACAACGCCGAGCCCGAGGGTCGCAAGCTCGAGGAGGAAGCGCATGCTGTTGGCGACCCAGCGTCCGCGCACCGACATCGCCATGACCTCGCCGCCGCGCTCGAGCGTCCAGCGCGCCCCGCCGTCCGCCGGCCCGCGCATCCGCAGGCACTCGTGTCCCGCGAGGTCCTTGGGCGTCTTCGGAACGCCCGCGCGTAACAGGTAGGCGGGGGAGGCGTAGAGCGCGATCGGCGCGCTGCCGATGCGGCGCGCGAAGAGCTGCGAGTCGGGGAGATGACCCATGCGCACCGCCACGTCGAATCCCTCGCCGATGAGGTCCACGGGATGGGGCGTGAGGTCGAGCTCGAAGGAGACCTCCGGGTAGCGCTCGGTGAAGCTCGAGAAGATGGGCGTGAGGTGCGTGACCGCGAAGTCCTGGGTGACCGAGACGCGAAGGTTACCGCGCGGCCGGTCGAGTTGACCGCGGAGCTCCGCCTGCGCCGCCTCCGCCGCTTCGACCACGAGCTGGCATCTCTCGAAGTAGCGCACGCCGGTCTCGGTCAGCTCGACCTGCCGGGTCGAGCGCACGAGGAGCTGGATCCCAAGCTTCGCCTCGAAGTCGCTTATCCGGCGCGAGAGCGTCGACACGGGTACTCCGAGCGCCTTGGCCGCGCGGGAGAAGCTCTTGGCGCCGGCAACCGCGACGAAGAGGACGACGTCGGGGAGGAGCTCGTAAAGCTCGGGCTTCATACCGAGACACTACCGCACGGGGCCCCGGGTGAACGTGCCTCGAACACGCACCCCTGCCGGACGCCGACGCGGACGCCTCGGAGTGCGCCTTGTTCGCCTCCAGCGCCCGCTCGAGCGCTTCACCAGGATGATACCGTAGCGGGGTGGCCGTTCTCCCTGACCGACCCCCGATGCGCCGTGGTGGATCGACGCCCGCCGTGGCCATCGCCCTCGTGGGCATCGCGTGCGGTGCCGCGCTCGCGGCGTGGCCAGAGTGGCCAGCCAGCGGTCAGACGCCGCCTTCCGCGTCCGGGGACGCGGGCCGCGTGATGGACGCCGCGCGGACCGACGGCGCAGGCGCGGCGGACGCCCGCTCGCCGTTCCCCGACGGAGCCCCCTTCGTCGACTCTCCGCCGTGGCCCGCCGGGTTCAAGAAGATGCGCCTCACGTGGGTCGTCTACCCCGTGGTCGTCCGGGGCAACGGCCTTCCGACGCGCCAGATCGAGCTCGTCGTGCGCGCGGGGGAGGTCGCTCGCCGGCTCCGCACGGAGGTGCGGGGGAGCGTGTCGTACGCCACGGCCATGCAACCCGACTGCGCGCGAGCGCCCGGTGAGCCGATCCGGAGCGCCCAGCTCTTCATGAACGGGGGCGGCAACACCGAGCTCCTCGCCGCCCGACACGGCGACGAGCTATGGCTCGCCGAGGATGACTCGTCCGACGGCCTCTGCGAACCGTCCCCCTGCCCGAGCAACGTCACGCTGCTCGGTCACATGACCGTCCCCGCCGACGTCACCTTCGAGGAGCGCTTCCACGTGATCGAGAGCGCGTCTGCGGAGCACGACGAGGCGTGCGAGCCGCGGTAGTCTCGGGGACGATCTCCTTTCCCCCGCCCCGCGCGGGAAGGGCCGGGGCAGGGGCCGCCGCGGGAAGCGCGCCGCTAGAGGAGACCGATGCTCAGCTGTTGATCACGGGTGCGGTCCTCGGGGTGACCGTGCTGTGTGGGCCGTCAAGGCGACGCGAGCTTGGCCAGCGTCGTCGCGGCCCTCTCCGCCGCGCGGCGGGCGACCGGCGCTACGAGGTCGAGCGTGAGCGATCCCTCCGGCGCATGGGAACCTTGCGTGAAGCTGATCTGGACGACGAGCCGAGAGACGCGGATCAGGTACGTGTAGAACGTCCTCTCCCCGAGCGTCGTTCTCGTGATGGCCTTGAGCAGGTGACAGTCGTCGCCAAACGTCGGCCCGACGGCATCTTCGTTCGGGTATTGCTTGCGCAACCGGGAGAGGACGCCGTCGACATGACGCGACGCGGGCGCCTCTTCCTCGAAGAGCCATCCGGTCTCCTCGATGCGGTAGAGCGGCTCCGACCCGTGCGGATCGGACCAGGTGGTGTCTGCGACCCAGCGCAAACCGTCCGGTGGTTGGCTGCGACGGTAGTGACGGCGAAGCCCCTCGGCGGAGCTCGGCGCGACCAATCCCTGGAATCGCTCACCGACGTCCGTGGCATCGAGGAACGATTCATAGAAGTCAGCTTCCGTGAGCTCCCGACGAGCAGGAGGAGGGGCGACCGGCACGACGGGGGCCGGTACCGGAGCCGTTTCCGCGGGCAGCGTCGGCGTCGCGTACGCAGCGGGAGCGGGGGGCGCCGCGCATGCGACGAGGAGAAGGCTGGCAAGACATCGCGCACGGCCCATGGTGCGATCACCCTCCGTGCGGCGGCGTGACGGTCTCCACCGGGTGGCCGGCGTCGTCGCGCACCTCGATGGGGCCCCAGCCGAGCGCGACGAGCTGGCCGCGAAGCAGCGACCAGTCCCCCACGATGACCACCTTCATGCGATCCGCGTCCAGGACTTGCGCGACGCGCCGCACGTCCTCCGCGCGCACCGCCTGGACCGCCGCGAAGCGCGACGCGTACTCGGTCGTTGGCAGACCGTAGACGGACAGGAAGGCCAGCGCGGACGCCGTCGATGGATCGGTCTCGAAGACGGTGGGCAGGTTCTCGAGGAACGAGTCCTTGGCGGCAGCCAGCTCGTCGGCGCCGACGAGCTCGCTCCGGACACGGCGGAGTTGCGCATCGACCTCGCGGAGGGTGTCGGCCGTATGGGAGGGGTTCGCCTCGGCCTCCCACTCGAACGTTCCCGCTTCCTTTCGGGGTGCCAGCCGGGACCGCCCGGAGAGGATGAAGCCACGCTCGTCGCGGAGCGTCCGCACGAGACGACTGGACGGACGGCCTCCAAGGATGGCGTTCAGGACCGAGAGCGAGGTCCAGTCGGGGCTCCGGCGCGGCACGGTGAGCCCCCCCAGGACGATGTGAGTCTGCGTCGACTGCGGCCGATCAATGACCAGGACGCGAGCCCCCGCGCTCGACGGGGTCGGCGCGACGCCTGCCGGTGGTGACGTCGGGGAGCGCGCGGCCCAGGCCTCGAAGCGCTGTGCGATCGGACCTTCGACGCGCTCCTTGTCGACGTCGCCAACGATCACCACCGTGGTCGACGCAGGCTGGACCTCCTCTTCGTACGCGCGGACCACGTCCGGCAGCATGACGGTGCGCAGGTCCTCTCCACGGCCGCGGACGGGCACCCCGTACGGATGCTGGTCCCCGTACACGGCGGCGTCGAACGCGACCTCGGCCAGCGACGCCGGCTCCTCGCGCTCGTGCTCGGATTTGCCGAGACGGAACGTCCGCTGGCGCTCGATCTCCGCGGCGTCGAGGTTGGGTCGCGTCACCATCGTCGCCAGCGCGTCCAGGGCAGGCTCGAGGCCGGAGGCGAACAGCTGCGCTCTCACGTGGATGGCGTCCGGATCGGCCCACCCGGACAGGTCGACGAAGGTGCTCCGGATCCACCGCGGCGAGCTGTTGCGCATCAGCCAGGCCACGAGGGAGCGGGCTCCAGGCCGAGCCGACGAGAGCGTCTCCGGCGGCAGAGAGCTGACGACCTCGACGCTGACGAGGCGCAGGAACGGCTGCGAGACGAGCATGACGCGGACCCCGTTGCGGAGCGTCCACGACTCGATGGGCGGCGGCTCGAAGCGCGCGGCCTGCTCGGGCGCGGGCGGCGCCGAGCGGAAGGGGGCGTCGGGGGTGACCCGGGCACGCTGAGCCACGGGCGCCTCGCGCGGGGCCTGTGCCAGCGTGGGCCCGCACGCGCAGAGGACGAGAAGGGCGAGCGCGCGCGTGCGCCTCATCGCTCCTCCTCCCCGGCGACGATCCCCGCCAGCGGCGCTTCGGCCCTGGGGGTGACGAACGCCACGACGCGGCGCCCGCTCGGCAGGTACTTTTGCACGGCCCGTTCGACCGATTCCGGCGTGACCCTGTCGTAGCGGGCGAAGTCGTCGAAGAGCCCGGACGCCGCGCCCTCGAAGAGCGCGTGGAAGCTGTACTCGCTGGCCCGGAGCGCGACCCGTTCGAGCCCAAAGATCCTTGGCCGCACGGCTTCGACGACGGCGCCCCGCACCGCCTCCGGCGGCAGTGGGCGCGCGCGCAGCTCCGCCAGTACCTCGTCGATGCTCGTCAGGAGCTCCTCCGGGGTGTGCGTACCCGAGGCCTCCGCGCGGATCTCGAACAGGGAGCCCCGGCGCAGCGGAACGATGAAAGCGTTGACCGTCGAGGCGATCTTTCGTTCATCGATGAGCTTTTCTTGCAGCTTTGCGGTGACGAAGCCGTGCAGGACGTTCACGACCACGTCGAGGTCCGTCGCGCCCGGCTCCGACGGCGCCGGGATCGGCCACGCCACGTGCACCGAGGCGTGGCTCACGCGCGCCTCCACGGAGAGCCGCTTCTCGCGCGACAGCTGCGGCGGCGGCGGCGGCTTCGGCGCGGTGGCGAGGCCCCGCGGAATGGGCCCGAAGTACTTCTCCACCAGGGCGAGAGCGCTCGCGCGCCGGACGTCGCCCACGATGCTGAGGACGGCCCTCTCCGGCCCGAAGTGCGCGTCGAAGAAGTCGACGACCTCCGGCAGCGTCAGCGTGTCGAGCTCGCCGCGGTCTCCGTACACGCTCGACGCGTACGGATGGCTCGAGCCGTAGACGGCTTCGCGAAGGAAGCGCGGGACCTCGCCGAGCGCCTGGTTCGCGATGCGTTGCCGGCGCTCGCTCAGCGCCACCCGTCGCTCTTGCTCGAGCAGCGGAGCGTCCGCGCGCTGCGCGAAGAAGCCCATCTGGTCGCTCAGGATCCACAGCCCGAGCGCAAGGCGACCGGATGGGAGCGTGGCGGAGAAGCGCGTGTCGTCGAACGAGGTGACGCCCCAGAGGTCCACGCCGCCCGCGGCCGTCAGCAGTCGGTCGAAGCCACCCGCCGAGACGTGGAGAGAGGACTCGCGCATCATCTCCAGGACCAGGAGAGATGCGCCGCGCGCCGAGGATGGCTCGTCTGCGGACCCTGCGCCGTAGCGCAGGCTGATGGCCACGATGGGCGTGCGCGGGTCCTCCTCCAGGACGACGGTCAACCCGTTTGGCAGGCGGGTCTGGTGGACCGGGATGCGCGGCGGAGTTGCTTGGTCGGCGAGCGACGCGCGTGAGGCGAAGGTCAGGAGAAGCGCGAACGCCAGGACCGCGGCCCGTGCGCCACCACGCCCCGTGTTGCGATGTTTCCTCATCTCGCGCCGCCCACGAGGACGGAATACCACGCTGGTCTCAGCGTGGCGCGCGTAGAGTTTAGAATAGGCATCCTTCTACTCGGAGCTCGCGGCAAAGTTCGCCGCCGCTGCCACGGACATGACTACGCGGCCCTATTCGTCACTCGCGTCGAACGTCGACATTGGGCACAACCCTCGGACCCGCTGATCAGAGACCCGGAAAAGGCGCTCAACCCCGACACCCCTCCTGCCAGCCACCGTGGCCCGCCTACCCGCGGGGGCGCGTCGGCGGTGGCGGGCGACGCCCGCGCGGACGCGAGAGCCTGTAGAAGTCGACCAGCGCCTTCAGCTTCGGCGCGATGTGCGCCCGGCTCGGGTAGTAGAGGAAGAAGCCGGGGAACGGGACGCAGTACGCCTCGAGCACGCGCACGAGTCGCTTGTCGGCAAGGTGAGCCCTGACGCTCGCGTCGATGAGGTACGAGAGCCCGAGCCCGCCGTCGCCGCGCTCAGCATGATCTCGCCGTCGTTGACGACGATCCTTCCGTCGACCGCGATCTCGAAGTCCTTCCCGTCCTCCGTGAACTCCCAGCGGTAGACGACCCCGAGCGAGCGGCGGCGGTAGTTGATGCAGTCGTGGGCGTGGAGATCGCGCGGATGCTTCGGCTTGCCGCGCGCGGCGAAGTAGGCCGGAGAGCCGACGACCGCCATCCGCAGGTCGGCGCTCACGCGGACGCCCATCATCTCGCGCTCGACCATCTCGCCGATCCGGATCCCGGCGTCGAACCCCTGCTCGACGATGTCGACGAACGCATCGTCGATGCTCACGTCGAGATCGATGTCGGGGTACGCGGCAGCTCGGCCGCCGCGGCGGTGAAGCTCCGCTTTTCGGCGACCGCGAGGAGGGCGCCGAGGCCGGATAGGTCGTCGGGCATTCGTTAGTTCTACTTCATGGCGCATCCAGAGAGCTCGGCTAATCCGGTGGAGACCGGCGACGTAGATTTCTCGCCATGAAGACGAGCGAGAGCGAGACACAGCGGAAGACTTGGCTCATCACCGGCACGTCGTCCGGGTTCGGGCGCTGCATCGCGGAGGAGGCGCTCGCGCGAGGGGAGCGAGTCGTGGCGACGGCGCGCGATCCGCGCACGCTCGAGGGGCTCGTCGCGCGGGCGCCGGAGCGGGTGCACGCGGTCCGGCTGGACGTGACGAAGCCGGCCGAGATCGAGAGCGCGCTTGCCTCCGCCCGGAAGCGCTTCGGCGAGGTCGACGTCCTCGTGAACAACGCGGGGGCGAGCGTCATCGGCGCGGTCGAGGAGACGAGCGACGCCGAGCTGCGCGCCACCTTCGAGCCTATGTTCTTCGGCGCGGTCGCGCTCACACGCGCGCTCATCCCCGCCATGCGCGCGCAAAAGAGCGGCACGATCGTCCAGATCACGAGCGTCGGCGGGATCACGACCGCCCCCGGCTTCGGCGCTTACTGCGCCGCGAAGCACGCGCTCGAGGCGCTCTCGGAGAGCCTCGCCGGCGAGCTCGCCCCGTTCGGGGTCCGGGTCCTCATCGTCGAGCCGGGGGCATTCCGGACGAGCCTCTTCGGGAGCGCGTTCCGGACGATGCCGGCGCTCGAGGCGTACGCCGGGACGGTGGGGGCGATGCGGGCGTGGGCGGGGAGCGAGGACGGGAAGCAGGTCGGGGATCCGGCGAAGGCGGCGAAGGCGATCATGGACGCGTTCGCGGCGGGGGTGCCGACGTTGCGCCTGCCGCTCGGGGCGGACGCGGTGAAGTCGATCCGGGAGAAGCTCGCCCAAGTGGGGGCGGACGTGGACCAGACGGAGGGGGTGGCAGCGGGGACGAGGTTCGATTGAGGGGCGACGAGGCCCCTTCGATGGCGGTGAGCGCGCCGCCAGTAGCGGCCGAGGTTGTGGGCCCGGCGCCCACTCTCGAGGCGGCCAATCCCAGCGCGAGGCTGCCACCAGTCCCCACGTTGCGTATTCCGCAGGCCGATAAGAATCTCAGGGCGGTTGAGCGAGTGGGTGGGTGGGCTACGTGGACGAGCAGCGTCAGCTCCTTCAGGAGGAGGCGCGGATCCGCGCCACGCGATCGGGGCTTGATGAGCTCAACCGCTGCGTCGCCCGGCAACGCTCGCTTCTCACACGAGCTGCCGCTTGGCTACCCGCGTTTGGCGCGTCAGCCTCGTGCGTCGCGGAGGCTGAAGTCGAGAGCGTCGAGCATGCGCTGTCGTGGCGGTCCTCCCGCAGCGCAACAGTTCCCACGACGCTACCTTCGCGCGCTCGTCCGCGCGGGCGTGCGCCACGACACGAGAGGATCCGGGATCATCGAGGCCGCGTCGGCGGCTTACGGTCGTGTGGCCGTTCTCCATGGGCTGGTCGATGCGGCGATCGAAGGCCTTCTTTCCCATTCGACGGCCATGCTCCTTGCCTCGTACGCGCGTGAGGCCAGGTGGAGGAAGCCTTCTGCGCGGCCGCGCCGACAGGCCGTCGCAGAGTACGACCTCATGGCCGAGCTGATTCGCATCACGAGCGGCGGTACGGTGCGCTGGTTGCGAGAGCGGCCCAGCGGTGACGACTGAACGTTCCGCCGTTGGCGCACCCGCTGCCCGGGAACGTTGCGCCACCGCGCAGCGCCAGGTACGAGGCGAACATGGCGACGGAGAACCCTTACGAAGCAGATGCAGCGCTCGCCGACTCCGAGCAAGCGATGCGCGACGCGAGCTGGGCCCTCGTGCTGGGAGCTGTGTCCTTGCTCATCTGTGCGCCTGTGGCGGCCCCGTTCGCGCTGTGGAAGGCAACTCGCGCGCTGGCGAAACGTGGCTCGTCCCGGGCCGTCGTCGGGATCGTCCTCGCCAGCCTCGGCCTCCTGTCGTCGACCGTCTTCTGGTTCCTTGCCATCTGGCAATTCCTGTCGCCGGGGCCAGTGAGGACAGGAGCTCCGTAGCCGACAGCACCGCTCAGCTCCGGAGCGGCTCGTTGTTATCGCGGCACCCTCCGCGCCGTTGCCCCCGCTGTCACCAGAGCCTCACAAAGCGCCCGCCCCTTATCGGCCGTCATCCCCGACGCCACGGTGCACGGGGCCCGCCCTACGAGCGCGCGAGCATCGTTCACGCCGATGTCGACGTGCGCGCGGATCGCCGTGATGACGGCGAGCTTGTTCCGCCCGACGGCGTCGAGGAAGACGTCGACGTCGCGCACGGCGAGAGGGATGGGGACCGTGCGCACGTCCGACATGACCTCGGCCGTGGCGCCCGCCGCCCTCATTTCCCCCGCCAGGCGGTCGGCCCGGTTCGCTGCGTCGGCCGCGAGCGCGGACGCGTCGCCCCCGACGTCGATTTCGTACTTCCCCTGAGCCCGATCTCCTGCCGCCGTGATGCCCTGCAGAGCGAGCAGCGCGTCGATGCGCGCCACGTTCGACGGCCCGACCCGCGCGACCACGCGGTAATGCGTCTCCTCGCGGAAGCCGGGGGCCATTCCTCCTCCGCCGCCCCGGACCGCGAGCGTCGCGCCGCAGTACCTGCACGTCTGGATTCCGGCGGAGACAGCGAAGGGCGCGTTACAGCTCGGACAGGTGAGCTGTTCAACGTTCATCGCGCCGAGCGTACCGGAAGGGCGGGTCGGTGGCGACCTCGACCCCGCGACCTCGACGCCTGACGTTGGCGACCTTCCGCGAGGTCGACGCCCTGCACCCGGGAGGCGGGCCAACGGCGAGCGCTGCGAAGGGTCCTCACGCGGCAGCCCGAGTAGTCGCTCGGACGAAAGTGGCCGGCGAAACTCCCTTTCGCGATGGATCAGCGAGTTTTCGGCCACCAACACTGGCGCTGTCAACTGCGGCTGGAGGTGCGGATGAGGCCAGCGCTCTTTTCCGACGCGATGCCCATGAACACCGTGAAGCGATCGAGGAGGTAATTCCTCGGTGTAGTCTATGGCGGCGCCGGATGAAGAACATGGTCGCTGCCACGCTGGCCGTCGCGATTCTCGCCGCAGGCTGCATTCCATCGACGGCGCACGCAGTCACGGAAGGGGAAGGCGAGGCGCTCTCTCCGCAGGTACGCATCGGCCTCTACCGCGAGGGGCGCTTCGTCGAGCTCCCGCTCGCGGACGTTGAGGCCGGAGCGGATGGGGGTGAGGTTCGCCTCGATGGCGGCGCTCTCACGGTGCATGGCAAACTCTTTCAGATCGAGCACGGCACGGCGAGGTCCCGGGGGGACTGGGCGAACCCGGTGCTCGTCGTGACGGCTCGCTGGCGAGCGCCGGACGGGACGCGCGGGTACGCGGACTTCGTCGGCCCGCTCAGGACGGGGAAGCTGGTGCTGCGTTCGGAGCCTCCGCTCGCGGACACCAAGATCGTGGCGCTCATCTTGTTCGGGGACGCGGACGTCCCCGCCGAGGCAGGGACGTCGCCGCCCGTGCCCACCTCATCTGCGAGGAGACCCTAACCCGATTGATTGAGCCTCCCGATCCACCGAGCCGCGAGGGGAGCGCCCGCCGCGCATCGGTGCCGCTGCTGACCGGGCCGCCGACAAGATCGGCCGATCGAGTAAGTCAGGGAGAGCCGGGCGAGGTAGCCCGGCGTGCACGGGCACGAACGTATCGAAGGCCGGAATCAGTACTTCCACTGCCCCTTGATGACGAAGAACGACCCCCGGATCGTCCCCGCGAGCTTCGACTTCTGCCTCGCGAAGCGCTCCGCGAGCTCCGCGGGGACCTCCATCCCGTCCGACAGCTTGAACCCCACAGCCCGCTTGCCGGCGTCGGCGAGTGTGTACATCACGTTGATCGACAGCCCGTTCTCGTAGAACACGTACGCGAACCGGATCCCTCCGGCCTCAAAGGTCGTGGCCTCGAGCGGACGCGACGCGATGACGAGGTCGCGCTCTTCCTTGAGGATCCGGTGCACCCAGTCGACGGTCCTCTTCGCCTCGGCGGCCGGCTCCACCGCGAAGACGTGGTTGTACTTGTTCTTGAAATAACGGGCCTCGTTGGCGCGCAGCCCCGCGAGGGCCGCCGCCACCGACGACGACTCCAGGCCGACCATTGACACGTTCTCGAAGTCCACCCCGTGAGCCATGGCATCTCTCTTGAGCGCGCTTTTCGTCAGACTGCTGAGGCTTTCTACCACTCCTGCGTCGGGACAGTGACGTCGCCGGTGTTTCCATCCTCGATGGAGATGGAGCCGCCGTCGCTCGCTATCGAGGAGCTGCCACCGCATGCGATGGCCGACGCGAGCCACAAGACCGCGTTGACATTCCAACCCCGAGTCTGCTTGCCCATTGCTGTCCTCTCACGTGTCTTCCCTGTACGGCTTCCTCTCCTCGCGTGCCCTCCCCCGCCCTAAATGATTCCCCAGCCCCGGGCTGATCACGAAACCCGCCCGCTACGTCGAGGCGGTCTTCGCGAGCGTCCTCATCCGCATACGCAGGACAGGACGCTCCCGTCCAGCTTGCCCGGGAAGTCTCCGCACTGGCTCGCGTCGGGCGAGGGCGAGCAGAAGGGGGCAGGCGGCGCGCAGTCGACGCCGCCGCAGCAGGGGACGACGCAGAAGGAGCTCGCGCCGCACGTCGTGTTGCCGCAGGGGACGGGGGGCGGAAAGCTGCCGCACGCGACGTCATGCAACGCGAGCGTGACGACGGCGACGAAGAGGATGATACCGCGAGCTGTGGGCGCGAGGGCCATGACGGAGCATGCCACGGATCCGGCCAGCCGAGGCGGCTGGGCGGATCGCGCTCCTGGCGAGCGGAGACGCGGTGGCGAATTCTCCCGTGTCGTCCCGCTCGGCGCGGGTCATCACGCGGCCAGTCACCGTGGAGGCAGTGCGCGCGATGCTCGCGAAGTGAGCGGGCGCCATTCGGTGCCTCGCCGTGTGCGCGGGAGTCTCGGGATGGAGAAGCTCGCCCCGACTCTCGCCGCCCATGTACTCCTCTGGGGCAGATCCTCGATTCCTCGGGGGAACCTTCAGCTACGATTCTCTCCCATGTCTCGGGCCCTACGCAGCCTCTACTACCCGGCGTTCTACCTGACGGCGGCGGGTCTCGCCCTTGTCCTCGCGCCGGAGGTTGCCCTGAAGCTGCTCTTTTCGACCGGCCACTATGGCGACGTCATGCCGAGGATGGCGGGGGCGACCACGCTCGCGCTCGGTATCCTCGTCGTGCAGATCATTCGGCACCGCGTGGAAAGGCTATACGCGACGCTCGTTGGTGCGCGAATCATGCTCTGCACCGTGTGGATGAGCCTGTTCCTTTACACGCGCGACCCCTTCTTCTTGATCGTCTTCGGGACGGTGGCCGTGGGAATGGTCTGGACAGCCGTCGGCCTGGTGCTTGATCGAAGGACGCCCTCGCAGTGACTCAGGCACCCCGCAGCTAGGCTACTGGCCGTTCGGCGGGGGCGGCGTGCGGGGAGCGCCAGGGGCCGGCGCGTCCGATTCCGCGGGGTTGAAGACGACATCCGGAAACAGGTCTTTGCCTCCGGCCGTCGAACGCATGGCATCCATCGCCGCGATCACCGTCGCGTACGGGGTTGTGCCCGCGGCGACGAGCACCACGGATCGCTGCGACGCAAGGCTGGGCATCCCGGACTTGAGGGTCTCGAGGCACTCTTTCAGCGCCGTGAAATCCTGCTGCTGCCCAGCGCTCACCGGCACGGCAACACCCGGGCCCTTGGCGTTGCACCTGGTGCCAATGTTTTCGCCGCCCACGGAGACCGAAACGCCCCGCGACCCGATCTGCACGGTCACGGTCGGTACCTGGACGCCAGCCGCGGAAGCTGCGGTCTCGGGCGTGACGACAATCACCTTCGGTCTCGTGGTCTCCGAGCGGTCGCACCCCGCCATGGCGATCAGCGCTACGAAAACAAGAAGGGCAGTACCCGCGGCGCACACACGCCGAAAGGCTCTCGAAGGCGGCCGCCCAGTCGGCGGCCCGCAACCGATCGGCAGTCCCAGCACCGAAGTCGTCAAGGCTCTCATCGGGTGGGACAATACCAGTCGCCCCTGGTACAGGATCACGCCGGGCCCAACAGGCTCGCCAGGGTCGCCATGAGCAGGTCCTCGTCGATGGGCTTCGCGATGTACCCGTCGCAACCCGCCTCCCGGGCGCGCAGGTCGTCGTCCCGCATTGCGTGCGCCGTGAGCGCGATGACCGGGATGTCCCTCGTCCGCGGGCTCGCCTTGAGGCGCCGGGCGACCTCCCACCCATCGAGGACCGGCAACGATAGGTCGAGCAGTATGAGGTCGGGGCGCTCGCGCTCCGCGACGTCGAGGCCGCTCTGCCCGTCGGTCGCGATGAGGAGGCTGAAGCTCTCCTCGAGTATCTGGGTCAGGAGGTCGCGGTTGAGATCGACGTCTTCCACGATCAGGATCCGCTTCATGCCGTCCCCGCCGCGCGGCTGCGGAGCGCGATGCGGAGCTCCGCGACGAGCCGCTCCGCCGCGAGCCCGCTCTTCCCCAGGACGGTGACACCCTTCTCGAGCCGCCTCTCGTCCTCGGGCGACAGGTCCTTCGCCGTCACGATGAGCACGGGGATCGCCGCCGTGTTCGGGTCGCGCTTCACGGCATCGAGGACTTCGAATCCGTCGACGTTCGGCATCACGAGATCGAGCACCACGGCGTCGATCCACTGCCGCTCGAGGATGGCGAGCGCCTCCTTGCCGTCGAATGCCGAGAAGATCTCGTAAGGCTCCCCCTCCAGCTGCTGGCGCATCGCCTCCATCATCGCCCGGTCGTCGTCGACGATGAGCACGCGCCCCGGCCGCCCGCAGACCCGCGCGAGCGTGGCGGCTGCCGCCTCGGCCGACGTCGGCTTGGTCAGCCAGCCAGCTGCGCCGAGCTTCCTGCCAAGGCCGGTGTCGTCGACGATCGTGCACATGACGACCGGGATTTCCCGGGTGACCGGGTCGGCCTTCAGGCGGTGCAGCACCTGCCAGCCGTCCGTCCCGGGCATGCGCACATCGAGGAAGATGGCGATGGGTGTCTGCGCCCGCGCCTCCCGGATCCCTTCCTCGCCGGTCGAGGCCCCGACCACCGAGACCCCCGTCTCGCGCAGACTCTGGCGGAGGATGTCGATGGCGTCGAGGTCGTCGTCGATGGCGAGCACGACGCGTCTGCCGGATGCCCTCGTGAAGGCCGGCGGGACGACCGCGCGGTCCACGCTCGGCGAGGAGGGAGGCGGCGCGACGTGGGCGGCGCGGCCGAGCGGGAGCCTGAGCGTGAAGGTCGAGCCACGTCCGTGCTCGCTCGCCACGGTCACGTCCCCGCCCATGATGCGCGCGAGCTTGCGGCTGATGGCGAGCCCCAGGCCGGTGCCGCCGGACTGCCGGCTCGTCCCTCCCCGGGCCTGCCAGAACTCGACGAAGACGTCCTCCAGCGCGGAAGCTGGGATCCCGATCCCCGTGTCTGCCACGTCGACGCAGGCGAATGCGCCCTCGGTGTAGCAGCGCACCGTGACGCTTCCGCCCTCTTTCGTGAACTTCACGGCGTTGCCAAGCAGGTTGAGGAGGATCTCGCGGACCTTGTCGGCGTCGGCGACCACGCCCGGCAGCCCTGGCGCCTCGAGCTTGAGCGTCAGCGAGCGGGCCTCGGCGAGCGGCTCGGTGATGTGGAGGCACTCCGTCGCGAGCGGCATGAGCGCGAAGTCGGCGGTCCGGAGCTCCATGCGCCCCGCCTCGATCTTGGACAGATCGAGCACGTCGTTGATGAGGGCGAGCAGATGATTCGAGCTGACGAGGACCTTCTCGAGGTTCTCGCGCTGCTTCACGGGGAGGGCGTCGCCCGATCGGCGCTGCACGATGCGCGTGAAGCCGATGATCGCGTTCATCGGCGTGCGAAGCTCGTGGCTCATGCTCGCGAGGAACGCGCTCTTCGCGGAGCTCGCGGACTCGGCCGCCTGCTGCGCGCGCTCGGCGGCCTGCGTCCGCTCCCGGACCTGATCCTCGAGCGTCCGGCTGTAGGCCTCGAGCTCGTTGTAGAGCCGCCCGTTCGCGATGGAGATCGCGGCCTGCGTGCCGAGCATCTCGAGGATCTGGACGCGCGTCTGGGAGAAGGCACCGGGGACGAGATCGTTCTCGAGGTAGATGAGGCCGGACGCGCGGCCCCCGATGACAAGCGGGAGGGCGAGCACCGACAGCGGCTGATCCGCGCGGATGGCGGGATCGGACGCAAAGCGGGCGTCGGTGCGCGCGTCAGCGAGCAGGAGGCGCTCGCCCGCCCGCGCGACGTGCTGGAGGATGCTAGCGGGGACGCCGCGGAGCTCGCGCAGCGCCGTCCCCGCCGGCGAGACCCCCTCGCCCCGCCCTGCCTCGAGCCAGAGCTCGCCGTCGCGCTCGAGCAGCAGGAGCCCGCGCGTGGCGCCGGCGTTCTGCATCGAGACCGTGAGCACCCGGTCGACGACGCGATCGGCGCGCATCTCGCGCGTGATCGCGAGGGTCGACTCCCAGACGGCGGCGAGATCCACCTCGTCGCCGGTGACGTCGATGGTGATCGGGCGCTCGGGCCCGGCTCCAGGGCGCACGAGCTCCGGCAGCTCCTCCTCGAGCCTGCGGAGCTTCGCCGTCGCGCCCCACCGCGCCCACGCGCCGCACGCGTCGAGCAGGTAGGCACGCGCGGAGGTGACCTTTCCCCGCGACAGGTAGAAGCGCGCGGCCAGCTCGCCCGCCAGCGCCTCGTCGTGGACGAAGCCGTTGTCCCGCGCGGCCTGGATCGCGTCGTCGTACGCGTCGATGGCGGCGAGCACGTCCCCCTCCACGCGCGCGAGCTCGGCGTCGATGAGGCGAACGCGGTGGCGGTGGTTGTGAGGCGCGTACGCCACGTGCGGCTCGAGCAGCGCGCGGTTCTTCCTGGCGCGCTCGAGCAGCGCCGCGCGCGCCTCCGCCGTGGGGGCGCGGGACGCGAGCTCGGCCAGGGTGAGCGCGAGGATCTGGGCGAGGACGAGGGGGTGGTACGTCGACATCACGCCGTCGACGTACGCCTCGCCCGCGTCTGCTGCCGCGACCGCTCCCTCGAAGTCGCGGAACAGAAACCGCTGGAAGACCCGCAACGTCGTGAGCACGAAGGCCGCTCCGCGCGAGCCGGAGGCCACGAGCTGGGCGAGCTCCTCCTCCTCCGTTCGCGTCCCGTCGTCCAGCCGATCGGGCCGGGGCCCCTCTCCGCGGAGCGCGCGCACCAGGCGCCGGGCTGGGTCGGTACAGACGAGCGGCGTCTCTTGCCCGAGCCTGCGCATGGCGCGGGTCTCGCGCTCGAGATCGACGGCGAGCTCGGCGAGCGGCGTGCCCGCGTAGAAGGCGTTGGCGAGCGACAGGTGCGCGATCCACGCGACGTACTCGTGGTCGCCGGCGGCGAGGGCGCGCGGGAGAAATGCCCGGTGCTTCGCCACGGCCTCGCGGAGGGGCAGCGTGTGCGGGAGGACCATCCCCATCAGCACGTGGCCGGGGCGCACGTCGTGGCCGCGATCGTGGAACCGCTCGAGGAGCCGGAGGCATAGCTCGCCGAGGTCGTGCCCGGGCTCGAGCGCTCCCGTCCCGGTCAAGACGAGCGCCATCACGGCGTACCCGTAGGTCGCGGGGGGCGTGACGCCGCGCTCGATCGTCATCCGCATGATCTCGGCGGCGAGGATCGGCAGGAGCAGCGGCACCGCGACGTACGCCGGCGCCATGATCGCGTTTGCCAGGCCCACGGCCGCGACCGTCGTGGGGTCGTCGAGCTCCGGCAGCGCCACGACGCCGTCCGCGCCTCGCCGTCCCAGCGCTGCCATCGCGGCGCCCATCGCCGCCCCGACGTCCGCCATGGTCGGCTCGCGCGGCACCACGAGCCCGAGCTCGGCGAGGCCAGCGAGCGCCACGTCGATCGCCCCGAACACATCGCGCCCGGCCTTGTCGAGCGCGCGGATCTCGAGCGCCGCGACGCGGTGCAGCGGCGACGTCGCGTGCGCGAGCGCAGCCTCGAGATGCGCATCCATCCGCGCGCTCTCGCCGGCGAGGGAGGCGGCGCGCGCGGCGTCGAGCACCAGCGCACGCGTCGGCTCCGGGGCCGTGTCCCATGCGTCCGCGGGAAGGAGCGCCGCGGCCCGATCGAGGAACGCGAGCGCCGGACCGAACGCGCCGCTCCGGATCGCACGCCGCCCCGCCTCGGCGTCGCGGACGAGGAGCGCGGCGCGCTCCTCGGACGTCAGGAGAGGGAGCGCGAGGTTCAGGTGGTGGACGACGTCGAACAGGTCCGCGTCGGATCGATCCGCGAGGGCCCGGCCGACGCGCAGGTGAATCGCCACGGCGTCCTCGTGCGCGAGCCGCCCGCGCGCGGCCTCCTGGATACGATCGTGGGCGAACGCGAGCTCGACGTCGACGCCGTCGCCTGCCTCCGGCCACCACTCCTCGTCGAGCGCGTGGAGGAGCCGCAGCGCGAGGGCCGGGGCGAGGTCCTTGCCCACGTCGCCCGGCGTCTGGCCCAGCGCCTTCGCGAGGACGCTCAATCGAAAGCGCGTCCCGATGCACGAGGCCACCTCCAGCGCTCGCCGTACGCGGGGGGGAAGCTCGTCCACCCGCGCCGCGACGTAGCGCGCGGCGTCGTCTCCCAGCCCGCGCTGGCGGATCTCCGCCACGCTCCACGACCACGTTCCTCCCTGGAGGCGCAGCAGCCCGTCGTCGCGGAGGCCCTCCACGACGCGGTGGACCAGGAACGGGTTGCCGCCCGTCCACGCGTGGACGAGCTCCGCGAGCGGGAAGACGTCGTCCGGACGGCGCGCGAGCGTGTCGGCGACGAGCGCCTGCACGTCGCCGCAAGTGAGAGGTCCGAGGCGCACCACCCTGGGCTCGGCGCCGAGGGACGCCGCGCGCTCGAGGGCGCGCGTGAGCGGGTGCGTCCCGTCCACCTCGTTCGAGCGCCACGTACCGACGAGCAAGATGCCCGGCAGCGCAGGCTCGACGAGCAGCTGCTCGAGGAGCGCGATGCTGGCGAGGTCGGCCCACTGGAGGTCGTCGAGGCAGAGGACGACAGCGGACCCTTCCGCGGGGAGGGCGCGGATGACGCGCACAAACGAGTTCCGGAAGCGATGCTCGCCGTCGACGGCGGAGACCTCGGCCGGTTGCGGCTGCCTCCCCACGAGCAGCTCGAGCTCCGGCAGCACCTCCGTGACGACTCCCCCCGTCTGTCCCATCGCGCGCCCGAGGCGCCGGCGCCATGCCTCGACGCGCGACGGACTCTCGGCGAGCACCTGCTGGACGAGCTGGCGCAAGGCGTCGATCACCGCCGAGTAAGGGATGTCCCGCTGGAACTGTTCGAACTTCCCGGACGCGAGGAGCGCGCCGTGACCGCCGCCGCGGAGCGCCTCGCCGACGAGCGACGTCTTCCCGGTCCCCGCCCCGCCGGCAATGAAGATGGCGTCGCCAAGGCCCTCGGTCACGCGCGTGACCGCGGCGTCGAGGGCGGCGAGCTCGCCCTCGCGCCCGTAGAGCCGGTCCGGGATCCGCAGCGCCTCGCTCCGGTCCGCGCGCCGCAGCGACAGCGGCGGGAGCTCGCCCCCCTGATCGAGGCGCGCGATGCACGCGACGAGGTCGGCTCGCAGTCCGGCAGCGCTCTGGTAACGCCCGTCGGCGTCCTTCGCGAGCAGCGTCATCACGAGGTCGGAGATCGCCTCGGGGATCGCCGGATCGCGCTCGCGTGGCGGGACGGGCTGCCGCGCGACCTGCGCGTAGATCACGGCGCCAGGGTCGGCGTCCACGAAGGGAGGACCGCCCGTGAGGAGGTGGTAGAGGGTCGCGCCGAGCGCGTAGTAGTCGGCCCCGACGCCGATGGCCCGGTTCATGCGGCCCGTCTGCTCGGGCGCCATGTAGCCGGGTGTACCTTCGATGCGATCCGCGCGGGACGGCAGGTACGGCTGGGTCGTCCTCGCGATACCGAAGTCGACTATCCAGAGTCGGCCGCTGGAAGGCTCGAGGACGATGTTGGAAGGGTTCAGATCGCAGTGGACGACGTCGGCGGCGTGAATCCGCTCAAGGATGTCCAGCAGCCCACGCGCGATCACGAGCGCCGCGCGCGCGTCCAGCCGCGTGCGCTCCCGGTAGGCGCCGAGCGACTCTCCGGGACAGCTCTCCATCTCGAGCCAGTTGGCTCCGTTCCGCGCGTGCAGCCCGAGCATGGCGGGCACGCCCAGGCCGGCCGCGGCGCGCGCGAAGTCGTACTCGCGCCGGAGCCGGAGGAGCTCGCGTGGCGAGGGGGAGGCCGCGCGCAGGCGCTTGAGGACGACGACCGGACCCTCGGAAGCGCGCGCGCGAAGGATCGAGGTGCGTGCGCCCTCGTGGAGGAGCTGGATGTCGCGGTAGCCTTCGAGCGTCATCGTTCGATATCCGAAACCTTACACGCTTTCGCGTTCCGCGGACGGCCCTCCGCATACGCGAGCCGAGCGCGCGACAGGCGACGACGAGTCCGTGAACAATGAAGACGTTGTCATCCTGAGCGGAGCGAAGGATCCCCCAATGTTCCCCAGTGTTCCCCGGGGGATCCTTCGCTTGGCTCAGGATGACAGCTCGTGGACGGCACGCCGAGTTGTTCAACTGGACAAGAGTGGGAGCCAGCGCCAGGGGCGTGGTGCCGCGGATCCTGCGCACGACGCGGGCCGTCACGGCTGGGTGGCAAGGCCTCGTCGCCGTCGGGTTCATCGCCTGCGCCGCGCTGCTCACCGGTGTCCTGCGCCACGCATTCCGGGGCGGAGCCTGGCAGCGCCTGCGCCTCCGCGAGACGTGACCACATGGTCTCCCGCAACCTGGGCGAACGCGTGGCGCGGATCACACGCTGATGCTGGCCGTCAGCAGGTCCGGGTGAAGAAAGGGGAAGCTCCACGGTCGCGCGGCATCCCTCGCTTTCGAATCTCGCCCGAGGGCGGCGAGGTCTCCCTGAAATCGGACGAGCAAGGGAGCAACCCGCGGGTCGTCGAAGTGCCCCTTGGGGTACTCGCCCAGGCGGTTCATCCTCGTGTGGCCGAGGAAATAGAGCATCTCGAGGAGGCCGTTCGCGACCGACAGCGGAGGCAGCATCGCCTGCCAGTGGGCTTCGGTCGCCGTCTTGCGCGCCGCGGGCCCCGGGCCGAACCCCATCGACGGCATGCTCGGCGCCCACGCGGCAAAGTCCCACCCAGCGTAGTTGATGACCGCGTGCAGGCCCGTGATCCGGAAGAGGACGTCCCCCGTGAAGCGCGCGAGCGCCGTGATGGTGTCGAGCTTCGGCATCCCGTGGAACCCACCCGGACCGCCAAGCTCCTCCGCCCAGGCGCGAACCTCCTCGTCGCCGCGCACGGCGTCGTCGCTCGCGTAGTAGACGCGGAGGTACCCTTCCACCCAGCGGTGGAGCGCGTCGGCGAGCGGGACCCCGTCGTCGCGAAACGGATACACGGGTAGCCGGCGCGCGTCGTCCACGCCGCGCGCCGCAAACTCCGCCCGGGCCCCGGCCCGATCCCAGCGCTCGCTCGCGACGGCGCGGTTCGTCACCTCGAAGTCGGCCTCGCGCGTGCCGGAGAGGAGGGTGTCCTGCGTGCCCCCGACGTTCACGACGGAGTTGCGTGCCCGCTCGTTGACGGCGAGCGTGTACTCGAAGTGCGGCAGGAGCAGGTGCAGCAGCGGGTGCGAGGGCGCGAGCTGCCGGTGGCTCGCGCAGAGGAACGACTCGGTGACGGCGTGGCACAGGCCGAAGTGCGCGACGACGCCGTTCACGTTCATGTCCGCCGTCTGTACGGCGGTCTTCGCCATCCGCCAGGCGAGGCCGTCCCCCGGGAGAACGATCGGGTTGTCCTCGCTCGGGCGCTGCGCGAGCTGGATCCCCACCGGACGCAGCGCGCCGTCAGGGCTGCGGACGAACAGGGCGAGCGGCGCCCACAGGTAGCGAGGCCTACCCGCGGTCTGCCCCGTCGGCATCCCATCGAACATCGCGTAGTCGGAGAGGAAGAGTCGGCCCTCGGCGCGAGCGGCGTCCAGCGTGTCCGTCCCGCCCACGGCGCGCTCGAACGCAGCCGGATCGAGGGGGAAATGATCCGGGACGGCGTCGATACCGCGGAGGTTGATCGGCGTCGTTCCCGCCACCTGCTGCCAGGCGAAGAAGAGGTCGTCGTCGAAACCGCCGCGCGCGAGCGCCAGTGGCTTCGGCAAGGTAGCGATGAGGTCTGCGTAGCCGCGCACGTCCGTCGGCTGCTGGTCGGGGAGGTGACCGGTGGTCGCGCTGAGGTGGCGCGCAAGGCCCAGGACCGCCTCGTGCGGCGCGTGCGCCCCGAGCTGGGCGAGGGCGTGGTCATCGCTGGGCCAGGTCGCAATCGACTGTGCAGCGCGGTTCTTCAGGACGTCGGCCGCGTTCTTCATCACCGCCGCCGCATACCGCGCATCGAACTGCTCATGCCGCGGCACGCTGGTCGCGAAGAGCATCCCGAGCGTGTCGCGGTTGTAGCGGTACGCGCTCGCCTGCTCACTCCGGGCGTGGGCGCGTGCTTCCGAGTCCCGATCGTCCTGCGGGAGGGTGAGGCGCATGGGTTGGTACCTGTCCTAGATCACCGAGCGTGCAGCTCGTTCCAATAGCCATGTAGCTGGAGTTGCGAAGGTCCTCCCGCGGATTGGGAATCGCCAACCCCCCCAAGCGAGGCAGGACCTGCGCACGGCCAAGATAGCTCGATCGCGCTCGAAGGCGACGCTAGTTCGACGGCCTGGGTGACACGGGTATGAAGAGCGTCGTGAGCACTGCGGTGCGCCGGCGGAAGTTGGCCGCAATTGAGCGACGATGTCGCCTCGATCGTTGAGTATGAAGAGCTCCTCCGGGACGGGAACCATGCTCCGGCAGTGACCTGGAGCCGCGCTGCCTTGGCATACCGATGGCGACGAGGGTGCGATGGCCCCTCCCTCGCCGTCTACACCGAGGGCGCTGCCACGAGCGCACGCTCGAGTCGCGTCCCCGGCGGCCGCAAGTGCCAGGACGCCGCCAGCAATCCAATCGAAAGAGCCGGCCCGAGCAGCGCGACCGCCCCATCGCCTGCGGCCAGGTGCGAGGCCACGGCGGAGGCGTAGTCGCAGAACATGCCCGCGTAGGCCCACTCCTTCAGGACCGGAGAGCGGGGGGCGAGCAGGACGACCGCCCCGCTCACCTTCCAGAAGCCAAGCACGGTCGCGAAGTACGGCGGATAGCCCAGGTGGAGCAAGACTCCGAAGAGGGGCTGGACGTGCAGGATGTCGCAGATGCCGGACATCAGCGCCGTGAGCGTCACGAAAAGCGTGCACGCCCAGTACGCGATGGCTCTAGCTCGGGTAGGTGTCTTCATGCCTCGGCTCTCCTGGTCAGCGGGTCCGCTCGGCAGAGCCCGATCGAGGGGCTCGTCACACAGGGCGAGTTTGGTACGTCATTGAGATGACGGAGCGAGGGCGGCGGAGTGTGAGACGGGAGATCGGATGACGCAGAAAGACTGGCTGACGGAGGAGTTCGAAAAGAACCGCAAGAAGCTCCAGAGGTTCGCGGTCCGGATGCTCGGCTCGAGGCCCGAGCCCGAGGACGCCCTGCAGGAAGCCTGGATGCGCGTCGGCCGCGCCGGGACCGAAGGCGTCGAGAACCTGGGCGGGTGGCTCACGACGATCGTGGCCCGCGTATGCCTCGACATGCTGCGTTCGCGTGGCTCGCGGCGCGAGGTGGCCGAAGGCGACGCTCCCGCGCCTGAGCTCGGAAACCCGGCAGCGACTACCGATCCCGAGGCGGACCTCTCGCTCGCGGACTCGATGGGATCCGCGCTGCTCGTCGTGCTCGAGACGCTCCCTCCCGCCGAGCGCGTCGCCTTCGTCCTCCACGAGATGTTCGACATGACCTTCGAAGAGATCGCTCCCATTCTAGGCCGCTCCCATGCGGCCGCGCGCCAGCTCGGGAGCTGGGCCCGGCGCCGGATCCAGGAGGGAGCGCCAGCGGTCCGCGAAGAACAGGCCCGTCACCGCGAGATCGTCGGCGCGTTCCTGGCCGCCTCGCGGGACGGCAACTTCGAGGCGTTGATGGCGGCGCTGGCTCCGGACGTCGTGTTTCGCGCCGACCCACGGGCGGTGCAGACGGCGAGGGCGTTCAACTGGGGGGGACGGCCCGAGCTGCCCGAGGAGGCTCGCGGGCCGCGGGCGGTCGCCGAGGCGTTGCGCGGGCGCGCGCGAGGCGTGCACCACGCGCTCGTGGGAGGCGCCGCCGGCGCCGCCGTGACGCAAGGCACGAAGACAGCCGGCGCGTGGGCCTTCACGATCGAAGAGGGAAAGATCGTCGAGATCGCGCTCACGATGGATCCCGACGGGCTCGCGCGGCTGGACGTGATCGTCGAGCAGTGAGGGCCAGCGGGCTCATCACGCAACGCGCCCGGTCGACTCGCTACGCGCCGCGGGTCTCGTAGGGCCATTCGATTCGCTCACGCATCCGTCCCCCTCAGACTGGCCTACCCGCGAGGGACTTCTTCTTCTGCCACGCCTCGGCGTCGCCGAGGAAGACCTCGAGGCATAGCTTGAGCTCCGGCTGGCGCCGATAATCGGCGATGCTCGTCGTGGGCTTGTCTTCGAGGGCCCGCAGGATGAGACCAAGCCCGATCCGCGCGTTGAAGTCGATCCCGAGCAGATCGTCTGCCTCCATGGCCACGCCCGTGCCCTCCGCAACGACGCGCATACCCCTTAGCGTCAGCTCCTTCTTCGCCTGGAACGCACAGAGCGCAGCGACCTGGGTGGCCACCGTGTCGGCGATGACGGCCCTTTCCGCGCTCTCGATCTTGCCGCACATGTCGAGCGCGAGCGCGACGCGCTCGGTCGCCTCCGCGTACGTCGCGGCCGTGTGACGGCCCCGGTACGCCTCCTTGCTCCCCACCACCTTGCGGAGCATCGCGAGAAACGCGTCGAAGTGCCTTGCGAAGCGGTAGTTCACGAGCGTCGCGCCGAGGTTGTCCGCCGTGACGATGGTGGGTAAATCGCCGTCGACGAACGTGACGGCCCGGCCCCCCAGCATGTCGTCGAAGGTCGCGAAGCTCGCCCACGGCGTGGCGCGCTTCACCGCCGCGGGTACGGGAGCCATCGGGTCGGCGAGTTTCTTCAGGAGAGCCGCGCGGATCAGGTAGATCTCGTGAGAGTTCTCCGCTGGGTCTGCGCCAGCGGGACGAGGCATGCGGGCGAGCGCAGCGGGCGAGTAGCCGCCCGTGCCGAAGAGATATCCGCCGAAGCCCATCGCCGATGTCTCACGCAGGCTGACTGTCCTGGAGCACTCGACCACCGGGTCGCCGGCCACGTACGGAGCCGACACACGACCGGCGAGCGCCGTGTCGAACGCTGTGCAGAAGTCTCGCGCGCCGATGGGAGGTATGGCGTAGAGGTGACCGGCGACGGCGTCCCACGGCCACGCGGGGAGCGTCTTGCGGAGCGAGAGGCCGGGAGCTCCGGTGGTCATCGCAGCGCAGCAGAGCGCCGCCAGACCTGCACCGAGGCTGTGTCCCGTCACCTGGATGCTCGAGGGCACGCCGTAGCGGCGGTGCAGCTCGTGGAGCGCGGCGCTCACCGTACCCATGCAGCGCTTGAGTGCCGCGACGAAGCCCTCAGCAGCTGCACCGCCGACGTAGTCGTCCTGATGTGCGACGGTGCCCAGGTCAGTGACCCAGTCCGCGTTGCCCTCGGGCCCGTTGAAGCGACCGTCGCCACCCTTGAGGAGGGCGCGGCTCGCGTTTCCGCTTCGACTACCCCGAAACGCGATGTGAGCGTCGTAGGAGCCGTCGCGCCGCGTGCGCTTGAGGACGTACCCCATCAGGCTCCATGCGGCCTCGCTCCCGTGAAACGATCCGGTGCCGCCCTCGAAGGCGATGAGGTCGTCCTGGCCGTCGTCGTAGGTATGAACGGGCGTGATCGTTGCGCTGCCATGCGGGAAGGCCGGCCTCCACCCATCGTGGGTACAGACGCTTACCCGGCGGATGGCCCCGACGACGTAGGCCGGCGCCTGCATCGCGATGAACAGCGCGCCGTCACCCGTCCACGCCGGTTCGCGCGGGCGAAGCTGCGCGAGGTTCGTGACGACCGGATCGAGGGCGGCGTTCGACTTTCCGTGCGCTCCGAGAACTGCGGGGCCCGCGTAGCAGAAGCCTGCGCCTCGGGCCGGCAGGGCGGTGACCAGCTCGTGGATGCCCCGCATGAACGACGTGCGGCGATCCGACCCACCGCGGGCCAGCACCTCGTACCACGGGTCGAGCGGCCACACGACGGACTGGTGGTAGAGCTGGTACGCCAGAATGCAGAGGTCGCAGTTCACGAGCGGAAGCGGGAGCTCACCGATGCGGCCCGTACCGGCAGCCATCCCCTGCGTCACGTCGTTGTCCGACGGAAGGGCAGGTGGGAGTGATGCCCTCGCAGAGGCGGTACGCTCATGAAAATACATCATGCCGCTCTCCCGGATTTGTTGAACAGGGAGATCAGGAGAGAAGGCGCTTTCCTACGTAGAGGCGACAGCAACGCACGGCGGCTCGAAGAAGGCGTCGGCGCGCAACGTCAATCCCTGCCCGCACTCCTCACCCGGCGAGCCAGACCGCCACGGCGTCCTCTGTGTGAAGGCAGGTTCACGGCTGCGTGAAGCGGCTTGTTTTCTGCTGTTTCCGGAAGGCACGACGCTTGCTGAAGCGTCGGACATGCACGTACCTTCTTCGATTCTTTTCGTCGCGGCTTCCTTCGCCATCGTCTGGTTCGGTACGGGATGCGGTGACCCGGTCAACTGCGGGCAGGAAGGCGAGGCCACCGGGCAGCGCCCGGTCGTCAGCGCCACCGTGGCGGGCACGTTGAGCTACAACCCCACAGTCGGCGCGCCGGCGCAGTATCCCGCGTCGACGCCGACGCCGACGTCGGCGTCGACAAGCGGGTGCTTCGCGTCGGTATCCGGGGCGCCGACCGCGCCCTCCCTGACCGTCACGTGCCCGCCGGACGATCTGAGCCTGACTTTCACCCTCCCCGACCTTCGCACGCTGACCGACGGGCAGACGGCGGCAGTGCCGACCGCGCTCTCGATGACCGTGGGCGGAGCGGGGTGTGAAATCGCGGTGCTCTCCGGGGCCACGCTGACGACGACCACCGCGACAGGCGCCGCGAGCGCCGGCCCCACGTTCGTCTCGGCGGACTTCGCCCTCGGGGCCACGATTACCCTCGACGTGTCCGGCGCCAGCGTGGCCGGAATATGGGACAAGGAGCCGGGGTGCCGGGCCGTCCCCTTCACGAGCTTCTCCCTCTCCGCGCAGCTCTCGCAGACGGCGAGCAACTACACCGAGCAGAGCGTCTGCGTCGCGGCGCAGTGAGCTCTTGAGCCGTGCCGCTGTCGGGGATGGGAGGTGCCCCCGCGTCTAGAGCGGTCATCCCGAAGTGCGCTTCACGGCCGTCACCGTGCTCGGTTCCCGCTCTCGTATCGCCTTTCATCCAAGCCCCCACCGTGCGCGTGCGCGCCGGAAGCTCCGCGAGTCGGCGAAGCCGAGAAGATCGGAGATTCGCGAGGAGGGGATGCCAGTGCCGACGAGACGCTCGGCCACACGTCGTCGTACTTGATCCAGCACGTCGCGGAACGTGGTGCCCTCCTCGGTGAGGCGTCGCTGGGCGGTTCGCTCCGTCATCGCCAGACGCCTCGCGACAGTCGCAAGGTCGAGCCCACCAAAGCGAATCTCTTTCTCGATGACCTCGGCCACCATGCTCGAAGTGGTGCGTAGACCCGTGGCGACGAGGCGCTCGGCCGCGTGACGCTCGAGGAAGCCATGCGTGACGGCATCGGACGTCACGAGCGGCCCTGCGGCGACGTCGGCGCGAAGCGCGAGGCCCGAGGTCGGGGTGCCGAGGCCAACGCGCACCCCAAAGAACGCTTTGAGCTCGGCTCCGTGACGCGACGAGGGATGCGCAAGCCACACCGCGACGGCCCCCCCCTCGGGGAGGCCTACGTTGCGCAAGGCGCGGTAGATGTACGCGATGGTGTAGGTGTTCATCGCTTCGCCCAGGCCATCGCGCTGGCCGACAACGAAGTAGTGGAGTGAGAGTCGGTCCGTGCGCTCCTCCACGTCGAAACGACCGATCGGGTTGATGAGGGAAGCAAACCGGACGAGGCTGACGAGGCCGCCGGCGAGTGTTGGCGCGGTGCGAACGACGAGCTCGGCGGCTTCGTACGTGCCGGGTGGTACCGCGCGCGCGAGGGCCAGGCCGAAGTCGCCAGCGGTCCATCGCGATGCCGCGTCTTCCACGAAGGCGCGCATCTTGGCGAGCGTGGTCGTGCACGGCCCCGTCGCGGCGCTCTCGGGAAGACCGGCGCGACGCACGACGCGGGCCCGGTCCTCCGTGGGGACGCCGAGCAACGAGAGCACGGCGGGTGCGATACGGAAGTGAAAGAGAGGATCGCCAGCCACGCACAACGACGGTAGACGATCGGGCCCACCTTGGCGCGCTTCTCGGCCGCGCCGAGCCGCTCACGCAGCCGCGGCCGAACGCTCGCCGACCTCCTGCCCGGCGAGGCGAGTGAGCAGCGCCCTCGCGATCGCGGTCGAGGCGTCGAGCTGCACCGGGTCTACCATCTCGGCCGTGTCGGTCGGGTGGTGGTAATGGCGCGGCGCATGGTAGCTCGCGTCGATGCAGGAGAGAGCCACCGCGTCGTAGCCTTCGAGCAGGAACGGGAGAGCATCGGTGGCGCCTGCCGGGACGCTGTACCAGGCGGGCGTCGGAAGCCCCAGCGAGCGCGCCGCGGCGGCAACTTCGGTCGCGAGTCGATCGACGCGACGCATTCGAAAGAGCTCCCCCTCTTCGAGGAGGAAGAGGGACCCGTTCGAGAGCGTGTCGAGCACGATCACGTCGGTCTCGCTCCGCGACCATTCGTTATGACGAGCGAGGAACGCCGCGCCGCCAGTACCCGCTTCCTCCGCCCCCGTGAACGCGAAGACCACCTCGACGTCACGGACGGGGGAGGCTGCCCACGCCTCCGCGAGGACGACGAGCGCAGCGCATCCCGAGAGATTGTCGGCAGCCCCCGGAACGGCATGATTGCGCAGCACGATCTCCGCGTTCAAGGCGAACACGATCGCGACCGGAATCGCAGCGAGCGATAGCGGCCAGGACGGGAGAGGAACCAGAGTCCCTGCGATCAGATAGATGGCAATCGCGAGCAGCGCGACCCACGGGAGGAGGAGCTGCTTCCGCAGAAACGGGAGCCAGCGCGGGGGCGGTTTCGCGAGCAGCGGGAGGACGCGCGGGTCGAAGAGGAGCCCGGTGAATGCGGAGTCGGCGTGCGCGACGAGGACGATGCGTCTGCGGAGCGGCGCGCTCGCGGGCAGCGTCATGAGCAGGTTCTGCGTATCGACGGCCGGCCAGAGGCGCCGGAGCATGTGCCGCCGCAACACCGCCTCGGAGTAGTAGCTCGCTGCTACGACGACGAGCCCCAGGGCCGCGACTATCGGGTGGACCCGGCCGACGATCGAGAGCGCGAGGCCGAGCCCGAAGTGGAGCGCGAGGCTCCCGTAGATGTGGCGCGGAAATCGGAACGACTGCCATTGCGCGCGGTACCCGTGCGGGTGGAGACTTTCGGCGACCGCCTCCTGCAGCGCTCGCTCCGCACGGGTCCCGGTGAGGCGGACGGGGGCCACCTGCGCGAGGCGACGCAAGACGTCGTAGACGTGGCTGGGCTGGTTCATGCAGGGAGCGTGCAGGGACGCGCGGCTCGGCGGAAGGACACCACGCGCCAAAGTCGGGATCGATCGCGCCAAGGGCTTTACGCGGCCCCGGATCCGCGTCGAATGGTCCCATGCCGATCTTCCATCGCCACGACGGCGCGCTCGTGCGCGACGTCCCCGCCACACGCCGGATCATGCCGTTCCTGATGCGCACCAAGGCCAGTGCGGTCGTCTATTTCGAGCAAACGATCGACGTGACGCGCGTGAAGCCGCTCCTCGACTCGGCGCCGCGCTCCGAGACGGGCAAGCTCAGCATCTTTCACCTCTTCAGCTACGCGGTGGTCAAGACGCTCGCGGAGCGCCCTCGCCTCAACCGCTTCGTGAGCGGGCCCGAGATCTACCAGCGGAACAAGATCGAGCTCTCGTTTGCAGCCAAGAAGGGGATGAGCGACGACGAGCCGGTCGCCGTCGTGAAGCGGGCATTCGACCCGGCCGCCTCCTTCGACGAGCACACGAGGCGCCTCAGCGGAGGCATCGCCGAGGGGCGATCACGCGAGCGGAGCGGGACGGACAAGGAGCTTTCATTCTTCCTTGCGTTGCCGGGCTTCCTGCTCCGGTGGCTCGTCTCGCTCGCGCTCTGGCTCGACGCTCAGAACCTCTTGCCGGCCGCGCTCATCGCGGACGATCCGCTCTATACGAGCCTCTTTATCACGAACCTCGGTTCGGTCGGCCTCGACGCCGCGTACCACCACCTCTACGACTGGGGAAACTGCCCTATCTTCGCCGCGCTCGGGAAGGTCAGCGAGAAAATGGTGAACGGCGAACGGCGGCTGCTCTGCGTCGTGCGGTACACGTTCGACGAGCGCATCGAAGACGGGCTCTATTGCGCGCGGGCCCTCGGGCGAGTGCGGGAGCTCGTCGAAGGGTGGGAGCCGGCGATCGAGGCACGGGCAGCGTGAGCCACCCACTCTCGATGACCGATTCGCGGGTGGCGGCGTCCGCGCGCCACCAGCCCCGGATCAGCTAGCCCGACTTTCGCCAGGGAGCGGAACTTTCGTGGCATTCGGCCCTGCCAGGTCGAATTGGCGAACCGATTTGAGAATCGACACAAAGATGGCGTGTCGTCGGCGGGTCAGTAGACACACGAGACAATGAAGCCTCCTGGCCGACGACTCCACCCTCGAGCACGCTTCGAGGCCGTTCGCGCGCCACTTCCGCCTTCAGGCGTGCAACGCCCGCGGACGGTACGTCTGGAACGGCTCAGTCTTCGCGAAGGTGCAAGCCCCGACCGACGCCGCGCGGAGCAACTGATCCCGCTCACGGGCGCGCCGACGGATCCTGGGAATCGGGCCAGATCGGGGGCGGTACTCGCATCCGGGTCGGTCTTGAGCGGAACGCATGTCGTTGAAGCCCTGCTCGGGGAAGGGCCCATCGGCCGCGTCTACCGCTGCGCCGACGTGAAGATCGAAGTACCGGTGACGCTGAAGACGCTGCGGCCGCAGCACGTTGGAAGACCTGAAGTTCTTGCCGGCTTCCACCGACGGACGAGTAATTCCGCACGTCTGAGGGGGGATCCACATTGGCTTGATCCTCGACGTGGGCACGGGACAAGACGGCGCCCCGTTTTTCGTGCGCGGTTATTTGGGCGGACGTGACATTGGCAGGGTCGGCTCGGCATCGCGGCTTGCTCGTAGCGCCCGACGAATGCCAAGCTGGCGCCACTACCCTCCAGGCCAACGCACCGGGTCTCCCGAGCCGTGCCCAGACTCGTTGGGGTCGAGCCGTTGCGGTCCCGGAAGAGGAGCCCGCCGAATTAACGTGCTCGCTTTGTGGCCAGAGAGGAGGGCGGCCGAGCCCGGTCCGTCACGGGCAGCTTGAACCCGTGTCACAAGCGGGATACTTCCTGTAGCCCCATGGCCAGCATGAAGACGGCCTTCGCTCCCGTGGTGGCTTGCATGGTCGCCTTCGAAGCCATCGCGTCGTGTGGTGGCCGGACGAACGCCCGGGCGGCAGCCGACAGCGGCTCCGCCGTCGATGGCGGATACACCGTCGATGCGGGGACTGCCGATAGCGCGCACGTTGCTGACGCCAGTGCTTCTGCTGACGTGGCCGTCGGCGACGCGGACAGCGCTCTTGGTGAAGCCTCGACTGACAGCGGCATCACCGACACCGGCATCATCACGTACGACGGCCCGCCGCCCGAGGGAGCGGATGCGGCTCCTCCGGTCGGTTCGCCAGCGTGCGAGGACCAGCCGTGCATCCTCTGCAGCGATGGGTACTACCACTGCCACGCGACTGTGTACCCGCAGTGTCCGATCGGTATCAGCACGGGTCAGACATGTACGGCGTACAGTATCCCGTCGTACGGCTGCTTCACGTGCTTCGCCGATGGTACGGGCTACCAGTGGCAGTGCACCTCGGCGGGTTGGAGCCTGTCGCAATACACGTGCACCCCGTAGTGCCGTAGGACCGTTCGCAGCGCGGTCGGGCGGACGGGTCGTCAGCGCCGTGGCGGTAGCTTCTGAGGAGACTACGACGGTGTCTACGGCCCCCAAACGAACGTTTGCTATCCTACGCAAACGCGGATGCTGCCCGAGCGTATCTACCTCATCGACCGTGACGCCCAGCTCGTGACCGCCTGGCGCGAGGTGTTCCGCGGCTACCCCGAAGTCACCGTGGAGCGCGGAGACTTCTTCGAGCGGCATGCGGACGCCATGGTCAGTCCGGGCAACAGCTTCGGTGTGATGGACGGCGGGCTGGACGCCGCCATTCGGGATGTGCTCGGCCGGTCCATCGAGGTTGCAGTGCGCAAGAGGCTCGTCGAGCGTCACCACGGTGAGCTCCACGTTGGGTGCGGAGCGCCGCGCAGATGAGAATCGCGTACCAGCAGGTCAGGGAGCCACCGGACCTGCCCAAAGCTGGTCGTTGATCTTGGGAAGTGGCAATCGAGCTTGCACGGTTCGGTCTTGCCGCAGTGGTCGCAGATGGCTTCGGCCGGGATTTGAACTGGCATTGGTTTCCTCCGCGAGGGGGCGTGTCGCGTCGCGGTCCTACGGTACCTTGAAGAGGCTGTGCGCGGCATGGGGCTCGCGATAGGCGAGCCTGGAGACGCGCCGGCTCCGGATGGAGCTGCGCCCGCGGGTGCTGCACACAGTGGCCGCGGCAATCCGGCGGGTTACCATGCCCAAGCATGTCCCCTATCTCCGTCCGCCGGCCGGCCCTCCCCCTTGCGCTCCTGGCCTCCGCCGCCTGCTCCTCCTCCTCGGCTGGGCTGACGCGGAGCTCGGGCACCGAGCCGCCCCCCGCCATCTTCTCCGCGTATTGCACCGGAACGTTGAACGTAGAGGTCGAGCTCGAGGCTCCGGACCCCTCGCCGGTGAGCGCTGACGCCTGGCTCGGCAACGGCACGCTCCACGCCGGTGCTGGGACGACGTTCTTGATCGCGTCAGGGTCGAGCGAGTGGACGGGCTTCG
>Ga0302196_10000512_pt1 | contig 37418 bp, 38 predicted proteins | sample II_Bog_N1_3_FD_198794 | JGI IMG/M metagenome (GOLD analysis project Ga0302196, IMG submission 198794) | Peat permafrost microbial communities from Stordalen Mire near Abisko, Sweden - II_Bog_N1_3 | ecosystem: Environmental > Terrestrial > Soil > Wetlands > Peat | place: Sweden: Abisko...
CGGAGAGAATTTGAATATTCAATTCGACGATTTTAATTCATATGCTTGGTATCGAAGATCGTTAATGCTTTTCGATTGTTTTTAACTTAAACCGTGGACGCGCCCTTAACCCCTTGTCCCGATATTCCGGCCCGCAGCAATTGCACTGCGGGGGCCGCTTCTTCGCTCGGATCACGTTCGATCCGAGGGCGGGCGGCCAATCGGGAGGGGCTGAAATGGCTCGCTTATCATGGCCGGTACTGCTGGCGGCCACCTTGCTCGGCTCCGCCGCCTCGGCCGCGTCGAACCAGCCGGTGTTCGTCTCGGGCAATGTCTTTCACGTGCAGGCCTGCGCCGCGGTAAACGCACCCGGCTATGCCCGATGCCACGCCCACATTGTGACCGACTCCACCGGCGCGCATCTCCTCAACCGCTTCGCTCAGAACCGTTTCGCCCCCAATGTCGCCGCGGCCGTCCTGCCGCAGGGCTACGGCCCCACCGACCTGCGATCCGCCTACGCGGTGACCGCCAGCGGCAGCTCGAGCACGATCATCGCGATCGTCGACGCCTACGGCTACCCTAATGCCGAGACCGACCTGGCGGTCTACCGGTCGACCTATGGCCTGCCCGCCTGCACGAGCGCGAATGGTTGCTTCGCGAAATACAATGAGAGCGGCGTGAAGGGATCCTATCCGGCCCAGAATACCGGCTGGTCCCAGGAGACCGCCCTCGATCTCGACATGGCCAGCGCCATGTGCCCCAACTGCAAGATCATCCTCGTCGAAGCCAATTCAACCAGCTTCAACGATCTGGCGGCCGCAGAAAACAAGGCCGCCGCGCTCGGCGCCCACGTGATCAGCAACAGCTATGGCGGCGGCGAAGCCGGAAGCCAGTCGTTCGAGTCGGCCTATAACCATCCAGGCGTCGCGATCACGGTCAGCGCTGGCGATAGCGGCTACGCCGCCGGCCCTCAATTCCCCGCAACCTCGCCCCACGTCACCGCGGTCGGCGGAACCAGCCTGACCCGCGCCGCCGGCGCCCGCGGCTGGTCCGAAACCGCCTGGGCCGATGGCGGCAGCGGCTGCAGCAAGGTCTACGCCCAGCCCTCCTGGCAAAAGGACACCGCGTCCGGCATGGCGCGCAACACGCTCTGCACCATGCGGATGGAGGCTGACGTCTCCGCGGTCGCCGATCCCTATACGGGCGTCGCCGTCTATGCGCCGGAATCCGCGTCGAAATCAGCCTGGATGATCTTCGGCGGCACCAGTGTCGCGGCCCCGCTGGTCGGGGGGGTCTACGCGGTCAACGGCGGCGCGGTCAGCTACGGCTCCAATCCCTACGCCAACGTCGGGGCGCTGAACGACGTGGCGAGCGGCAAGAACGGCAGTTGCGGCGGCACCTATTTCTGCACCGCCGGCGCCGGCTATGACGGACCAACCGGCCTGGGCACGCCGAAGGGCGCGGCCGGCTTCTGAGCCGCGCCGGGCGGCCGCGGGCAGCGGTCATTCGGCGCGGGGACATCGCCGACGAACGGCGCCATACAGGCTCAGCGGGTGGAGGCGTGCTGATTCGTGATCGGTGAACGCGGGCGAACACAACGGGGCCGTTTGGTCCGGGCCGCTATTGGCCTAGGGGCAGTGCTGGTCCTGGCGGCTATCGTCCTTGGCGGCGGCGCGCGCGCCCAGGCCCAGACGCCGCCCGCCGTGTTGACGGCGGTGTCGGTCGCTGACCAGGGCCACGGCCGAACGCTCCTGCTGCTCACCTTTTCGCCCGCCGCGCCGAAGTTTTCGGTCATCGACGACGCCAGCGCGACGCCCTCGATCGCCTTCGCCCTCTCCTCGCGGGGCCCGGGCGTCGCTGCTCCACCCGCCCTGCAAGGGCTCCTGCGATCGGTGAGTTTCGACCAGGAGGACACCGTCCTGGTGCTTCACTTCAATGCCGCCCAGGCGGCCCGGGTCACCGCGACCCCGGTGGGAGAGAACACGCTCAGCCTGCTGATCGCCGCCGACGCGCCCAAGACCGCGGCGAACGACTCCGCGCCCGGTCCGGTCAACCTGCCCCGGTCGATCGACCGCGCCCCTGGCGATGACGGTTTCGAAATCGTCTTCCTTAAGTACGCCGACATCAGCGAAGTGGTCGGCCTGCTGACCGAGGGGCTGACGATCAAGTCCAACGATTCGTTCGTTCCGCACGAGCCCGCGTTCGGGTCGGCGGGCATGGCCGGCGCCAGCTTCAACCCGGTCCCCAACCCGACCGGCGAGGCGGCCAACGATCCCATGGCCCAGTCGGTTGACGATTCCATCGCCGTCGACCGGCGGCTGAACGCGATCATTCTCAAAGGACCGCCTGAGCGGATCGCGCGGCTGAAGGCGAAAATCGCCGAGATCGACGTGCCGGTCGAGAGCGTGCTGCTGGAAACCGTGTTCGTCGAACTGGACGAGTCGGGCGCCAAGAACGTCGGGCTCGATTTCAACAACGCCAACAATCAGCTGGCTGTCGCGACCTTTCAGACCGGCGCCTTCATCCCGTCGGGCAGCCCGACCAACCGCCCCCTGACCAGCGTCTCGCTGCAGGCGGCGATCGCCGCACAGGTGCAGTCGGGACACGGCAAGATCGTGTCGAAGCCGCGCATCGCCGCGCAGAGCGGCTCGACCGCCAAGATCATCACCGGTGATGCGCTGCCGATCCTGACCTCCATCGCCCTGTCCGGGGTCAACGCCGTGTCCCAGCAGGTTCAGTACGTCAACGTCGGGGTCACCCTGCAGATCGCGCCCAGGGTCAGCGACGACGGCTTCGTCACCTCCCATATCTTCTGCGTGGTCTCCAGCGTGACCGGCACGTCCCAGGGCTATCCGACCATCAGCCAGCGGGAGGCGGAGACCTCGGCGACTGTTCGCGACGGCGAAACCTTCGTGATTGGCGGCCTGACAGAGGAAAGCGCCATCACCTCGGACAGCCGCCTGCCCCTCGTCGGGGGCCTTCTGGGCATGCACACCGGCACCCGGTCGAAGACCGAACTCTACATCGTGGTCACGCCCCGCATCGTGAAGCACACCCCCGCGAACTGACCCCCAAGCCGCGGGCGCTCGCGGCCAGGGCGCGCCGGCGGGCCAGGCTCGCGCTAGCGCAGCGACTGCCAGAACAGCGCGACCGTCAAACAGACGCCGAGCAGGACGACGAAGCCGCGGATCAGCTTCTCGTCGACCCGCTTAAGCGCGTGGGCGCCGGCGAAGCCGCCGAGGATGGCGCCGGCGCAGATCACCGCAACGCGCAGCCACGGAATGCCCGGGGTGAAGACGAAGATGGCGACGGCCGCGGCGTTCATGACGCTGGCCAGGACGTTCTTGGTCGCCCCCGCCGTGCGCACCGCCAGGCCCGCCGCGGTCAGGGCCGCCAGCATCAGGAAGCCGATCCCGCCGCCGAAATAGCCGCCATAGATGGCGATGGCGAACTGCATCGCCGCCGCGGCCCTGGGCCCGACGCGGGCCGCGCCGTCCTGCTGAGGCTTCTGGAAGAAGCTGCCATAGGCGAACAGGCCGGTCGCGAACAGCACCAGCCATGGCACCAGATGGGCGAAGAAGCTCGATGGGGTGAGCAGCAGCAGGGCCGCGCCGATGGCGCCGCCGACCACGCTGATGATCATCAGCCATCGGAAACTCAGCCCGCCCAGGCCGCTGACGTTCTTGCGGCCCACCAGGCCGGTGGTCACCTGGCCGGGAAACAGGGCCAGGGTCGAGGCGATGTTGGCCGCGCGGGCGTCCAGGCCGGTGAGCATCAGCGTCGGCAGGATAACGAACGAGCCGCCGCCGGCCAGGGCGTTCTGGATGCCCGCCCAGACGGCGACGGCGAACAGGAGGGCGAGCATGGCCATTGAGGGCCTAATCCCTCAGCAGCTCGTTCGGCGAGGTCTTCGAGCGGGTCTGGGCGTCGACGGTCTTCATGATCACCGCGCAGTTGATGCTGGGCCCCACGCCGTGGGGATCGGGCAAGGAGCCGGCCATCACCACCGAATAGGGCGGCACATAGCCGCGATGCACCTCGCCGGTCTTGCGATCGATGATCCGCGTCGATCCGTTGAGGAAGACGCCCATGGAGATGACCGCGCCCTCGCCGACGATGACGCCCTCGGCGACTTCCGAGCGGGCGCCGATGAAGCAGTTGTCCTCGATAATGGTCGGGTTGGCCTGCAGCGGTTCCAGCACCCCGCCGATGCCGACGCCGCCGGACAGGTGCACATTCTTGCCGATCTGGGCGCAGGAGCCGACCGTGGTCCAGGTGTCGACCATGGTCCCCTCGTCGACATAGGCGCCGATGTTGACGAACGAGGGCATCAGCACGGCGTTCTTCGCAACGAAGGCCCCGCGGCGAACGATCGCTCCGGGCACGGAGCGAAGGCCGGCCTCGGCGTATTGCGCCGCTTCCCAGCCGTCGAACTTGTTGTCGACCTTGTCCCACCAGGGGCCCACGCCGCCGCCCAGTTCGCCCGCGCGCATGATCCGGTTGGGATTGAGGCGGAAGGACAGCAGCACCGCCTTCTTCAGCCACTGATGCACGATCCACTGGCCGCCGACCTTTTCCGCCACCCGGGCCTTGCCGCTGTCGAGCAGCTGCAGGGTCTCGTGCACCGCCGTGCGGATCGGGCCCTTGGTGTCGGGCGTCAGGGTCGAGATGGCGGCCCAGCCGGCCTCGATCTCGGTTTCCAGGTCGCTCAGTGTGATCTCGCTCATGCGGCGGTCTCCTTGACCCGCGCCTCCAGCAGGAAGGTCGCGAGATTGTCGGTGCGGTGGTCGATGAAGTCGGCGGCGGCCACGGCCGCGTGCGGCCCGACCAATACCGTGGTCATGCCCAGCGCCGCGGCGGGCGCGAGGTTCTTGACGGAGTCCTCGAAGAAGACCGTCAGCGTCGGGTCGACGTCGTGCTCGCGGATCATCCGGTCGAAGGTCGCCGGGTTGGGCTTGGGCACATAGTCGGCCGAGCCGATATGGAAGACCGCCTCGAACTGGTCGGCGATGTTCAGCCGTTCGAGCACCCGTTCGGCGTGGGGGGCGTCGCCGTTGGTGAACACCAGCCGCCGCCCCGGCAGACGCTGCAGCGCCTCGCGCAGGCGCGGGTCCGGCGTCAGGCCGTCGACGGGCACGTCGTGCACCTCATTCAGGAAGGCCTCCGGATCGACGCCGTGATGGGCCATCAGCCCGGCCAGGGTGGTGCCGTGTTCGCTCAGATAGCGCTTCTGCAGGGCATAGGCCTCCTCGCGCGGCAGGCCGGTCTGGCGGGCCACGAAGGTGGTCATCTTCTGCTCGATCAGGCCCATGAATTCGGCCTCGACGGGGTAGAGGGTGTTGTCGAGGTCGAACAGCCAGATGTCGATATGGGTCAGGTCGGCGGTCACGCGCGCACCAGGGTTCCCGCGCCGTGCTCGGTGAACAGTTCGGTCAGCATCGCGTGCGGCCGGCGTCCGTCCAGAATGACCACCGCCTCGACGCCGGAGGTCACCGCCTCGATGGCGGTTTCCAGCTTGGGGATCATGCCGCCGGTGGCCACGCCGTCGGCGATCGCCCGCTTGGCCTCGGCGACCGTCAGTTGTCGGATCAGTTCGCCGTTCGCGTCCAGCACCCCCGCCACATCGGTCAGCAGCAGCATGCGCTTGGCCTTCAGCGACCCGGCCAAAGCCCCGGCGACGGTGTCGGCGTTGATGTTGTAGGTCTCGCCCTCGACCGAGACGCCGATCGGCGCGATCACCGGGATATAGTCCTCGTCGGCGTAGATCAGCGCCTCGACGATCTTCGGATCGACCTTCTTAGGTTCGCCGACGAAGCCCAGGTCGACAATGTGCTCGATGTTGGAGTCCGGGTCCTTCTTGGTCTTCTTGGTCTTCTCCACCGTGATCAGCCAGGCGTCCTTGCCCGACAGGCCAACGCCCCGCACGTCGGCCTCGCGGCCGGCGCGGTTGATCCAGTGGACGATCTCCTTGTTGATGGCGCCGGACAGGACCATCTCGGCGACCTCCATGGTGGCCGCGTCGGTGACGCGCAGGCCGTCGATGAAGGTCGACTTGACGCCCGCCTTTTCCAGCATGGCGCTGATCTGCGGGCCGCCGCCGTGCACCACCACCGGGTGGACGCCCAGCAGCTTGAGCAGCACCGCGTCGGCGGCGAACAGCTTGGCCACCGCCTCGTCGCCCATGGCGTGGCCGCCGTATTTGATCACCACCGTCTCGCGGTCGTAGATCTGGATGTAGGGCAGCGCCTCGGCCAGGGTCTTGGCGGTCGCCCAGCCGGGCTCTTCGGTGTCGGCGGTGGTCATGAGGCGTCCAGGCGGGCAAGGGCGACGGCAGGGCCGCACCGGATAGAACAGGCGGGGGCCGTTGTCACGCGAGCGCGTGCATTTGCGCCTAACGCGCCGCCATCTCCAGCAGCGCCGCCAGCACCGGTTCGGCGATGGAGAGATGGCCGAGTTCGGGATAGAGGCGCAGCTGCGCCTGGGGCAGGAGCGAGGCGGTGTGACGCGCGGCCACAACCGGCACGATGGTGTCGCTCTCGCCATGCACCATCACCACCGGGCAGGTCACCGCTTCGATGTCGAAACTGACCCAGCCGACGCCGTCGGCCAGTCGGTCGTCGGTATAGCCCTGGACGCCCCAGGCGAAGTTGGCCGCGCGGTTGGCGTCGGCGGCGGCCATGGCTTCAGGACGCATCACGGCCTCCAGATCGGCCTTGGGCAGGCGGCCGAAGCTGGTCATCACCTTGGTCCCATCGGCGCCGAACACCTCCGTCGCGGCGGCGAGCGCCGTGTCGCGGTCGGGCGCGTTCCACAGGCCGAGCGTCGCGGGGCCGGCCATGCTGTCGCGGGCTGGGCCGTGGCGCATGTCGGTCATGGCGCAGCCGGTGACCACGCCCATCACCCGCTCAGGCGCCGCGGCGGCCAGGGCCAGGGCATAGGCGCCGCCGGTGGAGATGCCGACCACCAGAAAGCGGTCCAGTCCCAGGTGGTCCGCCACCGCCAGGGCGTCCCCCGTCCAGCCGCCGATGCTGCGCCCGGGGTTCGGCGTGGACAGGCCATAGCCGGGCCGGTCGACGCCGATCACCCGCAAGCCGGGCTGGGCGCCCGCCGCCGCGCCTTGCAGCCGGCTGCCGGGGCCGCCATGGCACCAGATGACGGGAACAGCGCCAGGCGAGCCATAGTCGGAGAAGCCGACGCTGCGGCCGTCGGGAAGGGCAAGGGTCTGATCCAGCATGGGACCAGGTTAGCGGGAGCGTCGCGGGAGGGCTAGGCGCGGCAGGTCAGCCGGCGGTCACGTCCATGATCGCCAGCCGCAGCTCCGGCAGCCCCGCCCCCTTCTCCGAGGAGGTCGCCAGCACGGCGGGGTAGGCCGCCGGACGCTTGGCGATCGCTTTCAGGGTGGCCGCGCGCACGGCCTCGACCTCGGCCGGCTTCAGCTTGTCGGCCTTGGTCAGGACGATCTGGTAGGAGACCGCGGACAGATCCAGCGCATCGAGGGCCTCGTCGTCGACCTTCTTCAGGCCGTGACGGGCGTCGATCAGCAGATAGACCCGCTTCAGGTTGGGACGCCCGCGCAGATAGGCCCGGCCGAGGTTCTGGAACTGCGAGGTGGTGGTCTTGGACGCCCGGGCGAAGCCGTAGCCGGGCAGGTCGACCAGCCGCAGCCTCTCGTCGAGGACGAAGAAGTTGACCTCGCGGGTGCGGCCGGGCTCGTTCGAGGCCCGCGCCAGGTGCTTCTGCCCGACCAGGGCGTTGATCAGCGACGACTTGCCGACGTTGGACCGGCCGGCGAAGGCGACCTCGGGCAGGTCGGCGGGCGGCAGGCCGTCGATCTTGGCCGCGCCCATCATGAACAGGCACTGCCGGGCGAACAGGACCCGGGCCGCCTCGAGCGCTTCCGGATCGTGCTCGCCGGTTTCGCTGGTCATCCCGCCGCCGCCTTGGGCTTGAACAGCCGCCCGAGCAGGTTATCGATCGGGTTCTCCACCTTGTAGTGGTGCATGTTCACATACTGCTGGACGATCGCCAGAAGGTTCGACCAGGTCCAGTAGATCAACAGGCCGACGGTGAACTGCGACAGGGTGAAGGCGAAGATGATCGGCATCAGGGCGAAGATGCGCTGCTGGGCCGGATCGGGCGACGACGGGCTCATCGACTGGGTCAGCCACATGGTGAAGCCGTACATGATCGGCCACAGGCCGATGTGCAGGTTGGTGTCCAGCAGGTGGCCGATGAAGGGCGCCGCGGCGGGGCTCCAGGGGATCAGGCCGAACAGGTTCCAGATCGAGGTCGGGTCGCGCGCGGACAGGTCCTGCAGCCAGCCGAAGAAGGGCGCCTGGCGCATCTCGATGGTGACGCTGAGCACCTTGTAGAGGGAGTAGAAGACCGGGATCTGAATCAGCAGCGGCAGGCAGCCCATCAGAGGATTGATCTTCTCCTTCTGATAGAGGGCCATGGTCTCCTTCTGCTGCTCGGCCGGATTGTCGGGGTACTTCTTCTTGATCGCCTCCACCGCGGGGGCGATCTTCTTCATCTTGCTGCTGGACTCGTAGGCCTTGTTGGCGATCGGGAAGAACAGCAGACGCACCGCGACGGTCAGCGACAGCAGGGCCGCCGCGAAGCTGCCCAGGTGGCTGTTGAAGAACTCCAGCACGATGAACAGCGGGCGGGTGAAGAACCAGTAGACGCCCCAGTCCACCGCATTGTCGAGCTGGGGCACGCCCAGCGTCTTGGAATAGTGCTGCAGCAGCGGCACCGTCTTGGCGCCGGCGAACAGGCGGGTGGTGTCGGTGATGGTCGCGCCGGGGGCGATGGTCTGAACCGGGCCGCGGTAGTCGACCTCATAGACCGGCGTGTCGCCTTGGTGGGCGATCAGGTATTCGGCCTTGATCGGCGTCGACTGGTCGGGGATCAACGCCGTCAGCCAGTATTTCTGGGTCAGGCCCAGCCAGCCGCCGGTGGAGTCGGTCTCGATCTGCTCCTTCTTGGACCAGTCGTTGCAGAACAGCATGCCGAAGTGACAGGCGTAGCGGGCCAGCTCCAGCTTGCCGGCCAACTGGCCGATCGCGCCCTCGAAGACGATGGTGCTGTTGGACGGATCGGCCGGCGGGCCATGCTGAATGATGAAGTTGTAGGCGTTCAACGACACCGGCTTGGTCCCGGTGTTGGTCACCGAGTCGGCGACCGCGAACATGAAGTTGTCGTCGACCGCGATGGTGCGGTGGAACACCAGGCCCTGGCCGTTGTCATAGGTCAGCTGCAGCGGCGTGGTCGGCGTCAGCTTGGCGCCGGGCGCGGCGGTCCATAGGGCGTCGCCGGTGGGCAGGGCGACCTGCGGGTCCGAACTCTCCCAGCGCATCTGCGCCAGCCAGGGATGGTCCGCGTCGGCCGGCCGCAGCAGCTCGATCAGCGGCGACTTGGGGTCGGGTTTGGCGCGATAGGTCTTGAGATAGAGGTCGTCAAGCCGCGCGCCGACCAGGGCCACCGAGCCGCCGAGCTTGGGCGTATCGATCGCCACCCGCTGGCTGGAGGGGATGGACTTGGCCTCGGGGGCCGAGGCGTTCGGGGTCGCCGTCGGCAGGACCGGGTGCTGCCTGGCGGCGGCCGCCGCCGCGATCGCCGCCTGCTGCTTGGCGCGCTGCTCCGGCGCGATCACGAACTGGTTGTAGATGAGCAACAGCGCCATGGCGAACACCATGAAGATGACGGTGTTGCGGTTCTCTTTGTCCATGAGGCGTCTTTTACCGAGAGGCGGCCGGCGGCGCGGCGGGCGCGGGGACCTGATTGGCGGCGAGGCTTATCAGCGCGCTTTTGACATCGTCAAGCAAACGCTCCCAGGGGCGGAGCGCCGTACCGCCTCTGGCGATGAACACATAGTCGTATCCGGCCCGTCCCAGAAGGGGCAGCAGACGCCGCGCGGCCTCGCGAAGGCGTCGTTTGGCGCGATTTCTGACGACCGAGCCGCCGACGCGCTTGGTTGCGGTGAATCCGGCGCGGATGGTTTCGCGCCCGTCGGCGCGATCGCGCGCCTGCACCACCACCGCGCCGCGTGAGCAGGAGGCGGCCTTGGCCGCGGCCAGGAAGTCCGGCCGGACCTTGATGCGTTCGATTTTGGGGATCGAGGCCTCGGTCAAGCCGAGCCCTTTCGCGTTTGAACTTATGCCCGGTCTAAGGCTAGGCGGTCAGCCGCTTGCGGCCCTTGGCGCGGCGGCGCGCAACGATCTTCTGACCGTTCTTGGTGGCCATGCGCGTGCGATAGCCGTGACGGCGCTTACGCACGAGTCTCGACGGCTGATAGGTCCGCTTCACGTCAGTCGGCTCCAAGTCCAAATGGCTAATGTTCCACACGCGCAAATGTCGGGCGGAAACGAGCGGCGGTGGATAGGGGAAGGCTGGGCCGGTGTCAACCGAAAGACTCGGCGAAAGACTCGGCGAATGACTCGGGCAAAGGGCGCGGCCGCGGCGCTGTTCTGTCACCGCGAAGTGATAGCCCGGCCTCAAGCCAAGGCGGGCGGCATTGTCTACAAGCGCATTCGGGGGCGACGTCCTTGGGAGGCGCGCGGCCATGACACGGATTTTGACAGCCCTGGTTCTGGGAGCCGCGGGCGGCCTCGCCGCGACGCTGGCGCTCCCGGCTGCGGCGCGGGCGGCCGATACCGACACCGACGCCGACGTGCGCTGCGTCGTCGTGGCCATGGCGCTGACCCAGTCGGCGGACGACCAGGCGCGAGCCTTCGCCCAGCCGGCGCTGATCTATTTCCAGGGGCGGATCGACGGCCGCTCGCCGAACTTCGACCTGGAGCCGGCGATCATCAAGGCGGTGCAGACCATGGATCCCGGCAGTTACGCGACCGAGGCCGGCCGCTGCGGCGCGATCCTGATGGCCAAGGGCCAGAAGCTGCACGCCATCGGCGACGACCTCAAGGCCAAGGCCAAGTCGATCGTGCCGGCCGCGGGGGGCGCCGAGGCCCATTGAGTTGATACGCTGGCGGACAGTCGCCCCCTTAGTCGTAGCCGGCGATGAAGTCGGCGATGGCCGGCAGGCAGACGTCGGCCTCCTCGATATGGGGCATGTGGCTGGAGTGTTCGAAGATGCGCCAGCGGACGTCCGGGATGCGGTCGGCGTAGGGCTGGACCACGGCCGGCGTCGCCTCGTCATGGCGTCCGGAGATCAGCAGGGTCGGCGCGGCGATGCGGTCCAGCCGGTCGATGATCGACCAGTCCTTGATCGTGCCGATACAGTGGAATTCGCTGGGGCCGTTCATGGTGTGATAGACGGTCGGATCCTCACTCAGGGCGTCGAAGCTGGCCTGCAGCTCGGGCGGCCAGGGAATGCGGCAGACGTGACGGTCGTAGAAGACGCGCACGGCCGCCTCGTACTCGGCGGTGTCGGTGGTTCCCGCCGCTTCGTGCTTCAGCAGCGTCGCCTGGACCTCCGGCGGCAGCAGCGCGCGCAGCGTGTTGGCCTCCTGCAGCCACAACGCCATGGACGCGGGCGAGTCGGCGATCACCAGCGACTTCAGGCCCTTGGGCCTCAGCACCGCGTGCTCGGCGCCCAGCATGCCGCCCCAGCTCTGGCCGAGCAGGTGGTAGCGGTCGGTGACGCCGAGGTGTTGCAGCAGGTTGTCGAGTTCGTCGACCAGCAGCGGGACCTGCCAGAAGTCCGGCCCCTTGTCGGGCAGGTGGGTCGAGCGGCCGCAGCCGATCTGGTCGTAGTGGATCACCGCGCGGCCGGCGTCGGCGAGGGCGGCCAGGTTGAGCAGATAGTTGTGCGGCACGCCCGGGCCGCCATGCAGCGCCACCAGCGGCGCCTTGTCGGCCTCCAGGTCGCCGGTGATCCGGTACCAGGTCTTCCAGCCCCTGAAGTCCGCATAACCCTCGCGCACCGTCTCAGCCATCACCCGCTCCCCTATGCCCTCAAGGCCGCCGAAATCGCCTCAAGGCCGCCCGCCAACTCTTCCGCCGTCGGCCAGCCATAGCCAAGCCGGAAATGGCTGTCGGGCTGTTCGAACCAGTGGCCGGGGCCGACATAGGCGCCAGCCTCATTGAGGGCTGTGTAGAATCGCGCCGGATCGACGCCGGCGCCCTGGCGGATGCGCGGAAAGCAGACGCAGCCGCCGGTGGGCTCGACCCACTCCAGCAGCGGCTCCCGCTGCATCCAGGCCTTCACGCCGGCGAAGGCCTCGCGCAGGCCCGCGCCCGCCGTCTCCAGCCAGGCGTCGGCGCCCGCGTAGACCGCGTGGCCGATCGCCTCATCGACCACGCTGCCGCAGATGCCGATCTGTTCCTTGGCCGACAGCAGACGCTGCATCAGCCCCGCGTCGCGGCTCAGCGCCCAGCCCAGGCGGATGCCCGGCACGCCGTAGCTCTTGGACAGGGAGGCGACGCTGACCACCCGCTCGCCCAGGCTGGCGCCGATCGGCGTCCTGGGGATGAAGGACATGTCGCGGTAGGTCTCGTCGATCAGCACATGGGCGCCGACCCGCTCGGCCATCGCCACGATCGCGCGCAGCGCCTGTTCCGGGAAGGAGACCCCGGTCGGATTGTGCGGCTGGGTCAGGCTGATCAGGCGGGTGGTCGGGCGGACCTTGGCCGCCAGCCGGTCCAGGTCGATCTGGAAGCCGTCCTCGAACTTCAGGTCCAGCGCATCGACCTCGCAGCCCAGGATGCGCGGGGTGTCGATGTTGGTCGCGTAGTTGGGCCGCAGCACGATCATATGGTCGCCCCGCTCGAGCAGGGTGACGGCGAGGGTGAACAGGGCCGCCGCCGCGCCGGCGGTGAGCAGGACGTCGTCGGCGGCGAAGCCGGGGCCCGCCCGCCGCGCCACCAGGTCGCGAAGGCCCGGGTGGCCACGGTGGTCGGTGTAGCAGAGCACCAGCGACGACAGGTCGACGCCCAGGTCGCCGATCGAGCGGTCGCGCAGGGAGGATTCGGTCAGGTTGAACGTCAGCCTGTCGTAGCCGAGCTCCTCGGGCGACTCCGCCTCGATCGCCATGCGGGGAAAGTGCATGGGCTCAGGGCCGCTCGACGATGGTCGCGCCGACGGGCGCCAGGGACACCGCCGCCAGCTTCAGGTGCGCCCAGGCGAAGGGCAGGCCGATGATGGTCACCGCCAGGCCGACCGCCAGCACCAGATGATGCAGCGCCAGCCACCAGCCGAAGAAGACGATCCAGACGATGTTCAGCAACAGGCTGGTGGCCTCCCGCGCGCCGCCGCCGCCGACCCAGCGGTGCTCGATGTCCTTGCCGAACGGGAAGTAGCTGTAGGCGGCGATGCGGAAGGCGGAGGGGACCCAGGGCAGGCCGATGATGGTCACCGCCAGCAAGACCCCGGCAAGCAGCCACAGGGTGCCGGAAATCCAGCCTCCGAAAATGAACCAGAGAATATTCAGCAGCAGCTTCATGACGTCCTTCCAGCAACCGGGTCTCGCCCAGGAGAGATAGGAAGCCTGCCATGATTGTCGCGCCGCGGGCAGGGTTTGAGGCGCCAGATGGACGCGAATTAATCCGCGCCCTCGACCCCTAGGCGGGTTCGCGATAGTTCAGCTCGATGTTCACCCCGTTCAGGTCGCGGATGAAGATCTGGCGGATCGGCGCGCCGGGCGTGACCGTCGCCCGATAGGCGACGCCGGACGCGTCCAGCTTGCGGACAATGTCGTCATAGTCGTCGATGGCGAAGGCGAAATGGTCGAGCGCGGCCGCGTCGGACGGCCCCTTGGGCGCGGCCAGCTCCACCAGATGCACCACCGCCCGGTCGTCGGCGTAGAGCCAGGCGCCGCCGAACGGGAAATTGGGCCGCCAGCCCTCGGTGAGGCCCAGCACGTCGCGGAAGAAGGCGCGCGTCTCGTCCAGCCGGTGGGTGCCGATGTTGATGTGGTCGATGCCGCGGATGGCCATGCGCCCGCCTTGTCCCCTCTAAAGGTCCGGCCGGATGACGGCCTTGCCGATCACCTTGCGGTCGCTCAGCAGGTCGAACGCTTCGCGCCACTGGGCCAGCGGCAGTTCGGCGTGCACGTGCGGATGAACCTTGCCTTCCGCCCCCAGGGCCCAGACAGCGGCGAGATTCTCGCGCCCCTTCTCGGGGAACTGGCGGCCATATTCGCCGGCGCGCACGCCCATGACCGAGAAGCCCTTGATCAGCGGCATGTTGACCGAGACGGTGGGGATGCGGCCGGAGGTGAAGCCGACGATCAGCAGGCGGCCGTTGAAAGCGATGCAGCGGACGGACTCGTCGAACACGTCGCCGCCGACCGGGTCGTAGATGATGTCGGCGCCGCGGCCGCCGGTGATGTCCTTGACCCGCTTGCGAAAGCCCCCGGAGACGTTGACCACCGCGTCGGGCCGATAGAGGGCCTGGATCGCCGCCAGCTTCTCGTCCGAGGCCGAGGCGGCGATGACCTTGAGCCCCAGCGCCCTGCCCAGGTCGACCGCCGCCAGGCCCACCCCGCCGGCCGCGCCATGCACCAGCAGCCATTCGCCGGGCTCGGCCTGGGCGCGGCGAACCAGCGACACATAGGCGGTCAGATAGGCGGTGCCGAAGGCGGCGGCCTGGGAGAAGCTCATCCCCTCGGGCTTGGCGCGCAGGCCGGCGGCCATGCAGATCGCCTGGTCGGAGAAGCCGCCAATGCGGGCGCCGCCGACGACGGCGTCGCCGGGTTTCCACTGGCCCACGCCCTCGCCAACCGCCTCGACCTCGCCAGCCAGCTCCAGGCCCGGGATGAAGGGCAGGGGCGGCTTATGCTGGTATTCGCCGCGGGTCATCAAAAGGTCGGGGAAGTTGACCGACGCGGCCTTGACCGCGACCCGCACCTCGCCAGGCCCCGGCTCGGGGGTGGGGATGTCCTTGAGATGGCAGCCGGAGTAGTCGGTGGAGAGGGCTTCGACGACTAGAGCGCGCACTTGATCCGTCCCTCGAAGCCCTCGCGCACCAGGCCAGCGACTTCGCGGCAGGCGACGTCGGCGAGCGGGACGACGCCGGTGAAGGCGACGAAGGCGTGGGCCAGGTTGTCGTAGCAGCGGTAGGCGACCGGCGTCTTGGCGTCACGCAGCCGCTTGGCGTAGGCCTCGCCCTGGTCGACCAGGGGGTCGAAGCCGGCGGTGACGATCACGGCGGGCGCCAGGCCGCTGAGATCGCTCGAGCCGATCGGCGACAGGCGCGGGTCGCTGGGGTCGGCGTCGGGGCCCAGGTAGTGGCCGATGAACCACTCCATGGTCGCGCGCGAGAGCGGATAGGCGTCGGCGTAGGTGCTCATCGACTGGGTCTCCGACGCCACGTCGACGCAAGGGTAGATCAGCAGCTGGAGCACGGGTTCCGGCTCGCCCAGCCGCTTCAGCTCCTGGGCGATGACGGCGGCGAAATTGGCGCCCATGGAATCGCCACCGATGGCGACCTTCTGCGGGGGCGCGCCGAAGCGCAGCGTGTTGTCCCGCGTCCAGCGATAGGCGGCCAACACGTCCTCAAGGCCGGCGGGGAACCGGTGTTCCGGCGCCAGGCGGTAGTCGACCGAGATGACCGCACAGCGGGCGATCTTGGCCAGGATGGTGCAGAAGACGTGGCAGGTCTCCAGGTCGCCGATCACCCCGCCGCCCATGTGGGCGAAGACCATGACCGGCGCGTCCGGGTCCTGCTCGGCCGGGCGATAGGCGCGCAGCGGGATGGGACCGCGCGGCCCGTCGATGGGGAAGGTTTCCCAGCGCACGCCGGGCTCGGGCCGCCCCGCGACGGCGGAAAATCCGGCCGCGGCGCCCGCCCGCGCCATCTCCGGCGTCAGCGCCGACATCGGCGGATTGCGCTTGGCGGCGTTGGCCAGGAACTGCAGCCGCGGATCCAGCGTGCGATCGCCCTGGTAGACCACGCCGCCGCCGGACAGGCCGCGCAGCAGCGGCGTCGGCAGCGACATCAGGGTCTTCAGCAGCAAGGTCTGATACGCCGGTTCCGCCATGGCCTGCCCCTCAGTCTGAACGCGCCTTACGGCGTAACGCGCGGCAGGGCGGGAAGCCCGCCGAGAATCATCTGCACCGCGAACTCTACCGCGTCATCGACCTCGATGGGGTCACGTTCCACCATGCTGGCGCCGACTTCCCGGGCGATGGCGATGCAGGCGGCGGTCAGGTAGTCGACATCGACCAGAGGGCCCTGGCCCTTGGCCAGGACGTCGGCGATCGACCAGCGCACCTGGTCGTAGACGGCCTTCATCTCGGGGGTCTCGGAATGGACGTGCGGATAGCGGTCGGCGGGGTCGCGGCCGGACTGCCAGCTGTTGTGCTCGTCGACCAGAAAGTAGAAATAGGCCCGCACCGCGCCGCGGATATAGGTCTGGAAGTCCGGCGCGGATTCGTACTGGGCCGCCAGGATCGGGCGAAACCGGCGGGCGCCGTCGTCGGACAGGGCCTCGTACACCTCCTCCTTCGAGCGGTAGTAGTTGTAGAAGGCGCCGACCGACAGGTTGGTGCGGCGGATGATGTCCCGCACGGTGGCGGCCTGGTAGCCCATGTCGGCGAAGACGGCGCGGGCCGCATCCAGGATGGCGCGGCGGTTCTGGGCCTTGGTCTGCTCGCGCTTTCCAGCCGCGGCGGGGCTCAAAAGGTCGGTTTCTGGCATTCGGTACGGGCTCCTGAAACGGAGTGAGCCCTATTCAGCCTGAGACGGCAAGGGGTGGAGTGGGTGTGAACAGTCCGCCAGGCAGCTTGTCCAGCCCTGCGGGCAATCCGCCGCCCCGTCGGTCTGCAGGCAGAAATAGTAGGTGTGGGCGCAGGCGCGACGGCAGTCGGCATGGTCGAGCGGGTCGTGCGGCGTCAGGCCGGCGATGCGCTCGGGTTGCAGGATGGCGGGCTTGATGAGCGAGATCGGGGCCGGCTTGGCGACGGCGCCGACCGGTCCGCGCAGGCCGTCGGCGCTGGCGGGTTTGGCCGGGACCTTGGTCGTGGGGGCCGTGGCCGCAAGAGCGGCGCCGGAGACGAACAGGCAGAGGAGGGCGGCGGCGAGGAGGCGCATTGGGGGAAGGATGGGCCAGCGGCGGTTAAGGTTTGGCTAACCATGTTTCGGGGGGCGCAGGCTCAACCTTCTCCCCTTGGGGAGAAGGAGGGACCCATGGCTACGCCATGGGGGTTGAGGGGGCCTGCACCGGCGGTTGGGGCGGCGCGTTCTGGGTAAGACTCGATAAGGTTGCGGTGGGCTTGGCGCCCACGGGCGCAAGCCCCCTCAACCTCCCATCCGCCTTCGCTGAAGCTACGGCGGACGGGCCCCTCCTTCTCCCCGCGAGGGGAGAAGGAAAGAACCACGCGTCTGTCCTAGCTCTGGTTGGTGAAAATCACCGTCCCAGACGCCGCGAACATCCCGCCCACGCCATGGGCGATGGAGATTTTCGCGTCCTTGACCTGGGCCGGGGCGATGCCCCGCATCTGGCGGACGCTCTCCTGCAGGGCGTACATGCCGTACATGCCCGAGTGCATGTAGCTGAGCCCGCCGCCGTTGGTGTTGACCGGCAGCTTGCCGCCGATGGCGGTGTTCCGCTCACGGACGAAGGCCGCGGCCTCGCCCGGCTTCACGAAGCCCAGGTCCTGCAGCCCGTAGAGCGGCAGGTGGGAGAAGGCGTCGTAGATCATCAGGTGATCGACGTCGCTGTGCTTGATGCCGGCCTCGTCGAACGCCTTCTTGCCCGAGACGCGGAACGCCTGGGAGCTGTTGAAGTCGTACATCTGGCTGACCATCGGCGTTTCCACGCTCTCGCCCGTGCCCAGGATGTAGACCGGCTTCTGCGGGAAGTCCTTGGCCCGGTCGGCGCTGGTCAGGATCAGGGCGCCGCCGCCGTCGGTGACCAGACAGCACATCAGCATGCGGAACGGCCAGGCGATCATCGGCGAGTTCAGCACGTCGTCGACCGTGATCGGGTCCTTGAAGCTGGCGCGCGGATTGAGCGCGGCCCACTCCCGCTGGATCACCGAGACCATGGCCAGGTCCTCGACGGTGTAGCCGTAGGTCTTCAGGAACCGCATCACCGGCACGGTGAACATCGAGGGCGGGCCGACCGGCCCGAAGGGCGCCTCGAACTGCCCGGCCAGGCTCGACGGCGAGCCGCCGAAGCGGCCGGCGCCGACGCGCGAGCGTCCCGATTCGCCGTGGGTGATCAGGATGGTCTTGGCGAGGCCCTCATTGATCGCCGCGGCCGCGTGGCGCACGTGCAGCATGAAGGAGCAGCCGCCCACCGCGGTGCCATCGGCGTAGGTGGGGGTGATGCCCAGGTAGTGGGCCAGCTCCACCGGGCTGATGCCGGCGGTGGCGACGCCGTCGATGTCGGACGGCTTCAGGCCCGCGTCCTTCATGGCGTTGAGCGCCGCGTCGGCGTGCAGTCCGATCACGGAGGTGTTGGGAATCTTGCCCATTTCGGTGGTTTCGGCCGCGCCGACCACCGCGATTGATCCAGGCTTCATCGGATTACCCCTTCACCGGTTGGAACAGGGGCAGCGAGATCTCGTCGCTTTCCTTTTTGAAGGTGACCTCGACGGCCATGTCCAGCTGCAGCGCCTCGGGCGTCTGCGGACAGCCGACGATGTTGGTCATCATCCGCGGGCCTTCGTCGAGCTCGACCACGGCGATCGAATAGGGGTCCTTGCCCATGTCCGGGCGCGGGCGGTGGTTGATGACGAAGCTGTAGAGAAAGCCCTTGCCCGAGGCCTTGTAGACCTCGACGTCGCGCGAGCCGCATTTGGGGCAGAAGGCGCGGGGCGGAAAATAGCTTTTCTTGCAGTCGGTGCAGCGCTGCAGGCGAAGCTCGCCTTCCTTGCAGCCCTCCCAGAAATGCCGGGTCTCCGGCGTTGGTTGTGGCAAAACCCTATCCATGTAAGGGAAATCCTCTGACGAAAAAATCGAATGAGGCGTCCGGGGGTGGCGCGCCCGGGCGCGGATCGTTTAATGATCCGCCACTCTTAAAAACGACCGACGGGGGCTTGTCGACGTGGAAAACGTAGACGTGAAGGATCGGCTGATCACCCTCGACGAGATCAGGGCCGCCGCCGCCCGGATCGCCCCTTACGTTGCGGCCACCCCGCTGATCGCCATGACCCCGACGGGCGTGCGTCTGAAGGCGGAGAATCTGCATCCCATCGGCGCCTTCAAGATCCGGGGCGCCTTCAACGCCCTCTTGTCGCTGAGCCCGGCCGAGCGGGCGCGCGGGGTGATCGCCTATTCCAGCGGCAACCATGCCCAGGCGGTCTCCTACGCGGCCCATAGGCTGGGGATCGCGGCGACCATCGTCATGCCGGCCGACGCGCCCGCGGCCAAGCTGGCGGGAACCCGGCGCTGGGGCGCGGCGGTGATCACCACCAGCGCCGTCAGCGCCGAGCGGCGGGCGATGGCCGAGGCGATGGCGGCGGAGCAGGGCCTGTCGCTGATCCCGCCGTTCAACGCCTTCGAGATCATCGCCGGGACCGGGACCATCGGTCTGGAGATCCTGGCGGCCTTCCCGGAGGTCGAGCTGGTGGCCGTCCCCGTTTCCGGCGGCGGCCTGCTGTCGGGCGTCGCCGCCGCGATCAAGCTGTCGCGGCCGAAGGTGCGGGTCATCGCCGTCGAGCCGGAGCTGGCCAATGACGCGGCCCAGAGCTTCCGCACCGGCGTGCGCGTCGAGATTCCTGCCGACCAGGCGATAAGCACCATCGCCGACGGCCTGCGGGTGCAGCAGCTGGGCGAGCTGACCTGGCCGCACGTGAAGGCCTTCGTCGACGACGTGGTGACCGTGTCGGAGGACCAGATCAAGGCGGCCGTCCGCCAGATCGCCGCCGAGACCCGGCTGATCGCCGAACCCTCCGGCGCGGTGGCGCTGGCCGGCGTCCTGGCGATGGGCGCGGCGCCCGAGACGGCCGCGGCGGTGCTCAGCGGCGGGAATGTCGACCCGGACGTGTTCGCGCGGATATTGCTGGAGGGGTGACCGCTCCCTTCCCCTTGACGGGGAACGGTCGGGGATGGGGGTGCTGCAACCCATGAGCTCCGCCAATTGGCGCAATCGCCCGTGCAAGGACGCCATCTCCACATCGACGGGATGGGCTGACCGCCCCGGCGGAGTGTAACCGGACAGGCTTTCACCCCCATCCCAACCCTTCCCCCCTCAAGGGGGAAGGGCTTTAATCGGGCGGCTTCAACGGATGGGGACCCGCGATGACCAAGACTCTTCTCGCCGCCGCCGCCGCCCTCCTCACCCTGACGACCCTCCCCGCTCGCGCCGACATCCCCGCCAGCGATCAGGTCCGCGTCGAGTCCGGCCGGCTTCAGGGCGTGCGCGCGGACGACGTCGTCGCGTTCAAGGGCATACCCTTCGCCGTCCCGCCGGTCGGGCCGCTGCGCTGGAAGCCGCCCCAGGCGCCGGCCGCCTGGAGCGGCGTTCGGGACGCGATCCGTTTCGGCGCCATCTGTCCGCAGACGCCGAACTTCGCCACGCCCAAGGACGCGGTCCAGAGCGAGGACTGCCTGACCCTGAACGTCTGGGCGCCGGCCGCCGCGTCGAAGCCGGCGCCGGTGATGGTCTGGATCCACGGCGGCGGCGATATCAACGGCACGGCCAGCGAGCCGCAGTTCGACGGCGCGGTGTTCGCCAAGGACGGCATCGTCTTTGTCTCGGTGGAGTATCGCCTGGGCCTGCTCGGCTGGCTGGCCCATCCGGCGCTGACGGCGGAAGCCGGACCGATGGCGCCGCTCGCCAACTACGGCCTGATGGACCAGATCGCGGCGCTGACGTGGGTGCGGAAGAACATCGCCGCCTTCGGGGGCGATCCTAGGCGGGTGACCGTCGCCGGGGAGTCGGCCGGCGGCGAGGCGGTGCTGTCGCTGATGACCGTCCCGGCCGCGCGCGGGCTGTTTTCCCAGGCGATCGTCGAGTCCGGCGGCGGCTGGTATCCGGGCGCCGCCCTCGCCGATGCGGAAAAAGGCGGGGTCGAGCGGCTGCGGAAGGCCGGCGCGGCGGCGAACGCCGATGCGGCCGCCTTGCGCGCGCTGCCGGTCCCGGCCCTGCTCGCGGCGGGCGGCGAGGACGTCGGCGCGGTGATCGACGGGCGGCTGATCAAGGCCGGCCCCGCGCGGGTGTTCGCGGACGGCGCGGCGGCGCCGGTCCCGCTGCTGATCGGCTCCAACAGCGGCGAGGACAACCTGATGGGCGATGCGCCGCCGGCCGATATGTTGAAGTGGTTCACGCCCGATCAGCTCGCGGCCCTGCGCAAGGCCTATGGGGGCGCGGCGGCGAGCGATGACGTCGCGCTGGCCCACGCCCTCTACCGCGACCAATACATGGGCGCGCCGGCCCGCTGGATCGCCGCGCGCCAGTCGGCCAAGGCGCCGGCCTTCCTCTACTATTTCGAATACGTCCCGCAGATCATCCGCACACGGATGCCGACGGCGCATCATGGCGTGGAGATGCTGTTCAGCTTCGAGGCCATGGCCCGCGCGCCACGACCGATCCGCGTCATCACCGACGCCGACGGCGCCGAAATGCGCCTGGTGCACGGCTGCTGGGCGTCGTTCGTCAAGACCGGCGCGCCCGACGGCGCGGGCTGGCCGGCCTACGCGCCGGTGCGCGACCAGCTGATGGATTTCGGCGACCAGGCCAGCGTGCGGAGCAGCGTCAACCGCGCGGCCTACGCCATCCTCGATGGGATCGAGCAAAAAGATCTGGCCGACCCACGCTAGCCCTTGACGGCAAAGGTCTGGCGCGATGGGTACGCGATGGTCTCGCCTCGATCGTTTCGCCAGGAGCGCCCATGCCGTCCGAATCCCAGGCGCCCGCGACTACGGCGCGTACGACTGAAGCCCTGGTCATCACCGGCCTGTCGAAGGCGTTCGGCAAGCCGGCGGTCTCGGATCTCAGCCTGACCATCCACGCCGGCGAGCTCTACGCCCTGCTCGGCCCCAACGGCGCGGGCAAGACCACCACCCTGCGCATGGTCGCGGGCCTGCTGCAGCCCGACGCCGGGGCCATCTCGGTGTTCGGCGTCGATGTGTTCGCCCAGCCGATGGACGCCAAGCGGCTGATCGCCTGGTGTCCGGACGAGCCGCTGCTCTATGACCGGCTCTCGCCGATGGAATATCTGGAGTTCGTCTCGGGCCTATGGGGGATCGATGCGCGCGTGGCGCGTGAGCGCGCCGAAAACCTGCTCAAGAGCTTCGCCCTCTGGGAGCAGCGGGACCAGTTCTGCGAGGGATTTTCCCGGGGCATGAAGCAGAAGGTGTCCCTGGCCGGCGCCCTGATCCACGAGCCCAAGCTGCTGATCCTGGACGAACCGCTGACCGGCCTGGACGCATTGGCGGCGCGGCAGGTCAAGGACCTGCTGCAGCGGCGGGTGCGCGAGGGCGACACGGTGATCCTGACCACCCACATCCTCGACGTCGCCGAACGCCTGGCTGATCGCATCGGCATCATTCAGGGCGGCCGGCTGCTGGCCCAGGGCACCCTGGACGAGCTGCGCAGCCAGGCCGGAGAGGGCGAGGCGACGCTGGAAGACGTCTTCCTGGACCTGACCGGCGAAGCCGGCGAGCCCGGGCAGTGAGCGACGCGGCGATAGGGCGGCGGCGGCGACGCCGGCTGCGGCTGGGTTTCGCGCGCCCGGGGTCGACCCTCTGGCTGCTCGGTTGCGAGATGCGGCTGGCGTGGCGCAGCGGCTTCGCGCGGCGGGCGGGCGCGGCCCTCTATTGGGTGCTCGGGCTGGCGGTGCTGGCGCTGCTGGTGGTCGGCGCGCCTCTGGGGCTGCTGCTGCGCGGCCGCGAGATATCCGACGATCCGACGCTGGTCGTCATCGCCGACCTGGCGGCGGCCGTGATCTTCACCCTGATGCTGTCGCAGACCTTGGCGGCGGCGATCGAGGCGCTCTACACGCGCGACGACTTCGACCTCCTGCTGTCCTCGCCGATCGCGCCGCGCAAGGTGCTGTTCGTCAGGTTCCTGGCGCTGGCGACCAACGCCTTCGTCGCCTTCGCCGTCTTCGTCTCGCCGATCCTTCTGCCCATCGCCCTGATCGGCCATCCGGCGTGGCTGGGCGCGCTGGTGGTGCTCGCGGCTCTGGCGCTGATGGCCAGCGCGACGGGGCTATGGCTGGCGATGGTCTTGTTCCGGCTGATCGGACCGCGGCGCACCCGCGGCGTCGCCCAGGTGCTGGCGGCGCTGATCGGGGCGGCCTTCTTCCTGGTCAGCCAGTCGGCGAACCTGATGGGCCATCGCAATGGCGGCCCGTGGGTCTGGCTGATCCGCTACGCCGGAGAGCAGGGCCGCCGCCTGCCCCCGGAAGCGGCCTGGATGCTGCACGCCATGACCGGCCGCCCGCTCGCGCTGGCCGGCGTCGCCGGCGTCGGTCTTGGGCTGTTCGGCGTCACCAGCTGGTCGCTCGGCAATCGATTTGTCGCCGACGCCGCCGCCGCCAGCGGCGCGGCTGTCCCGCGGCGCAAGCAGAAGCGCAGGGCGAAGGCTTTCACGTCGGGCGTCTTCGCGGCGACCTACGCCAAGGAAACGCGCCTCCTCTGGCGCGACATCGCCATGCTGGCCCAGGTGCTGCTGCGGGTGCTCTACCTGGCGCCGATGGCCTTCGTGATGGTGCGGAACGCCCACGATCTGGGCATGGCGATGCTGCTGCCGTTCGGGGTTGCGACGCTGTGCGTGGCGGCCGGCCAGGTCGCCGCCAGCCTGACCTGGATCACCGTCGCGGCCGAGGAGCTCCCCGCCCTGCTGGCCAGCGCGCCGGCGCCGATGGCGGTGATCCGCCAGGCCAAGCTGGCGGCGGCCATGACTCCGCTGGCCGCGGTCCTGGTCCTGCCCCTGGCGGCCCTGACCGTTTTCGCGCCCATCTCCGGCGTCGCCGCGATCGTCGGCTGCGCGGCGAGCGCCTGGACCACCGGCCTGATCGCGGCCTGGCGCCAGAAGCCGGGCAAGCGCTCTGATTTCCGCGCCCGCCGCCGTGGCGGCGGCTCGCTGGTCGCCAGCCTGGGCAGCTTCTTCGTCAGCCTGTTGATCGGCGCGGCCGCGGCGATGGCCTCGGTGCTGTGGATCTGGGCGGTGATCCCCGCCGCGCTGGCCGCGGGTCTGACGCTGCTGCTGCGCCGCACCGACGCCCAGATGGCCGAGGCGCTGCGCGCGGCGACGTGACCGGGCCCCTAGGGCCGCACTGTCGCCAGATAGGCGGCCATGATCGCCGAGTCGCCGCCGCCGAGCTTGACCGCGATGGCCTGCATCGGATCGCCGCGCATGCCGGCGAAGGCGCGCAGGCGGCCCAGGGCGTAGGTGGAATCCTGTGACGCGATCATCGGCGCCGCGGGCCCGCCGCCGCCTCTGGGACCATGGCAGGTCGAACAGGCGACCAGCCCCTGCGCCGGCAGGCCGAGCGAGAAGATCATTTCCGCCCGCCGGGTCTGGTCGGGCGTCAGGTGGTCGCGGCTGGGCCGATGCGGCGCCTTCAGGCCCGACAGATAGGCGGCGACATCGGCGATCTGCTGATCGGTCAACGGCGCGGCGGCCGGGGTCATGACCGGATTGCGGCGGACGTTGGCGCGGAAGGCCTTCAGCTGGGCGGTCAGATAGTTGGCCTGCTGTCCGGGCAGCCGCGGCGTGCCGGGAATGGCGTCGGTGGCCTGGGCGGGATCGTGGCAGGGCGCGCAGGCGGGGGTCCCGCCGGCGCCGGCGCGGAACAGGCTCTGCCCCGCCGCCACGTCGGCGAAGGCTGGTCCCGCGGCGATTCCCGCCGCTGAAACCACCCCTGAAACAAGCAAGGCAACGCCGACCGACTTCCACATGCACCCAGCCCCCGTCTTGTGCGTTCCGGGTGTCTAGCCGACCTCGCGCGACCGCGCGACGGGCATTTCGAGGCTTGGGTATGGAAAGCGATGCGGAGCCTAAGCAATCATCCCCACTTGCGCATCCAGTGGGACAGGCGTATCGCGCCGCCGGTCAGTCGACGGGGCGGTCCCAGGTCGTCGGAGCAGGCTTGAATGACCGGGCAATCCCAGCTCGCCCAAACTCCCCGTAGTTCCGACGCCAAGGTCCAGACGCCACCCCCGCCGCAGGCTCACGCGGCGCACGGAGCCTTCTGGCTTTCGGCGCTGGGCTCCGTCGGCGTGGTGTTCGGCGATATCGGCACCAGCCCGCTCTACGCCTTTCGCCAGGCGCTGCAGCAGGCGGCGGGCGATGGCGTTCGCGTCGACGCGGTGATGGGCGTGGTTTCGCTCGCGCTCTGGGCCCTGATCCTGGTGGTCACGGTCAAATATGTGATCTTCCTGATGCGGGCCGACAACAAGGGCGAGGGCGGGGTGCTGTCCCTGATGGCCCTGGCCCAGCGCGCCATCGGCCGGCGCACCACGGCCCTGTTCGTCCTGGGCGTGATCGGCGCGGCGCTGTTCTACGGCGACTCGGTGATCACCCCGGCCATCTCGGTGCTGTCGGCCATGGAGGGCCTCAAGACGGTCCCGGCCTTGGCCAATGTCGATTCCCTCAATCCGGGCGCCAGCGGCATCCTGATTCTCAGCCTGGTGATCCTGGTCACCCTGTTCATGGTCCAGTCCCGCGGCACCGCCAAGGTCGCCAACTTCTTCGGTCCGATCATGGTGCTCTGGTTCGGCTGCATCGCCGCCTTCGGGGTCATCCATGTGGTGCAGCACCCGTCGGTGCTGCTGGCCATCAGCCCCAGCTATGCGGTGATGTTCCTGGCCAGCCACGGCTTCATCGGCCTGCTGGTGCTGGGTTCGGTGTTCCTGACGGTGACGGGGGCGGAGGCCCTCTACGCCGACATGGGCCACTTCGGCCGATGGCCGATCCAGGCCGCCTGGCTGTTCCTGGCGCTGCCGTGCCTGGCGCTCAACTATCTGGGCCAAGGCGCCTACGCCCTTGGCGTGATCCAGGCGTCCGCCGGGGCGCTGGTCACCGACCAGGACTGGTTCTTCAACTCAACGCCGGCCTTGCTGCGCGCGCCCATGGTCATCCTGGCCACGGCCGCGACCGTGATCGCCAGCCAGGCGGTGATCACCGGCGCCTACTCCCTGACCAACCAGGCGATGCAACTGGGTCTGCTGCCGCGGATGGTGGTCCGCCGCACGTCGGAGACCGCCGCCGGCCAGATCTACCTGCCGCAGATCAACTTCATGCTGATGATCGGCGTGATCTTCCTGATCGCCGTGTTCAAGACGTCCGACTCTCTCGGCCAGGCCTATGGGCTGGCGGTGACCGGCACCATGGCGGTGACCACCTCGCTGGCCTTCGTGGTCGTGCGGCGGCAGTGGAAGTGGCCGCTCTGGCTGACCCTGATGCTGATCGGCCCCATGCTGACCCTCGACCTGATCTTCCTTGGCGCCAATTCGTTGAAGCTGCTGTCCGGCGCGGCCCTGCCGCTGGTGCTCGGCGGGGCCCTGTTCCTGGTGATGGCCAGCTGGGTGCGCGGCAACGACATTCTGGGCCGCAAGGTCGCCCGCGACACCCCGCCGCTGCTCGACTTCCTGCAGATCCTCACGGCCCGCCCGCCGCATCGGGTGCCCGGCACGGCCATCTATCTCACCGGCGATCCCGAACACGCCCCCGGCGCCCTGCTGCACAACCTCAAGCACAACAAGGTGCTGCACGAGCACAACGTGATCCTCACCGTCGAGACGGTGGAGACCCCGCGCCTGCACGACGAGGACCGGCTGACCTACGAGAAGATCGACGACGATTTCGCCAAGATCTGCGTCCGCTACGGCTTCATGGAATCCCCCGACATCCCGCGCGCGCTCAGCGCCTGCCGCAAGTTCGGCCTGAGCTACGACGCCATGTCGACCTCCTACTTCCTGGGCCGCAAGACGGTGGTCAGCGATCCTTCGCGCAAGGGGCTGGGCAAGCTGCAGGACCGGCTGTTCATGATCCTGTCGAAGAACGCCGCCAACCCCACCGACTTCTATCAGATCCCGCCCGGCCGGGTGCTGGAGATGGGCACCCAGGTCAGCATCTAGGCGCCTTGAGGCTCGCGCGCCGGTTTCCCTCGATTGTGATCGCCGCGGGCTTGCCTTAAAAACCCAGGTAAGTTTCGTATCGACAAGCAAGTCGGTCATTTAAGTCTCGCCGCCGCCGAATGATGGGCGCCTAAGGCCAAGGTTAAACGCGGGCGTTCTACACGCCGGGGAGTGACAATGGCGGACCAGCTGATCGACTCCTTCCGAAGCCAGCACGCGCTCTACGTGGCCTTCACCAAGAGCGTCGACGATCTGCTGAAAATTCTGCTCGACGAGATCGGCGTCGACATTTTCGCTATCGAAAGCAGCACCAAGTCGATCGACACCCTGCTGGAGGACGCCCGCCGGCAAGCCAACGGCGGCGGCAATTCGGCGCCGGCGCCCGCGGTCAACGACATCTCCAGCCTCAAGATCGTCACCTTCCTCAACGAGGACTGCGACCGCATCTCCGCCGTCATCCGCCGCGCCTTCGAGGTCGACGAGGCCAGCTCGCTGGACAAGACGGCGATCCTTAACGCCGACCGGTTCGACTATCGCTCGATCCGGCTGGTGGTCTCGTTCAGCGCCGCGCGCGTCGCCCTGCCGGAATTCAAGCGCTATGCCGGCCTGAAGGCCGAGATCGAGGTGCGCACGCTGCTGCAGCACGCCTGGGCCGCGATCAACGCCAAGTTCGGCTACCGCACCGAGGCCGACGCCCCGCGCGAGATGCGCCGCAAGCTCTATCGCATCGGCGCCTTTCTGGACGCCGCCGACGAGGATTTCGCCGTCATGTGGTCGCAGCGCCGCGGCGGCCGGGAGACGACGGCCAGGCGCGCGTCGCCGCCCGCCGCCGCCAATGGCGCGCACAACGGCGCCGCGCCCAGCTTCGACAGCCTCGACGCCTTCCTGGAAGGCAGCCGCAGCGTCGACACCCTGATGGACATCGCCGAGAGCGTCGGCGTGGCCCTGTCCAGTCGCCCCGCCGGGGCGGACTATTCGACGACCTTCATGGGCACCCTGCAGCTGCTCGAGATCGACGGCTTCAAGGGCGCCGGCGAACAGCTCGACCGGTTCAACAAGCGCGGCGAGGAGATTCTCAACAAGCTGGGCGAACTGGTCGATATCCGCGACCCCGGCGCCACCTTCACCCGCCCCGGCTTCGTGCGCCTGGCCCTGATGCTGTCGACGCCCAAGGCCCGCCGCGCCAAGGCGCTGAAGAAGTTCCCGATCCGCAATGTCACCGAGGACGTGGTGGCGCAACTGCCGGAGGTTTGAGGAGGGGTACAGTCCAGGACTTCGCCCGAAGCGCTCGTTCCCGCCCTCGCGCTGGGGAATACAGACATCTCTGAGTTCACAGCAGCCTTCCTTTTCCCCTTGCGGGACAAGCGATCTGGTTGGGCAGAGGCAATTGGGGGCGCACACCCCACATCCCTTGTTGACCCCCGCGCCCACCGGCCTAGTCTCCAAACCATCTCCGGGGAGTCCCGCCTAAGGGGCTGAGAGACCGCTGACGCGGTGACCCGCTGAACCTGATCCGGGTCATGCCGGCGAAGGGAGAGAACAGGGCGCGCGCAGTCTCCGTCATCGGGAATCGGCGCCCATAGTCCCTTCCGACCGTCCCCATGGCCCGCCAACAAACGCGGAGCGAGCCATGAACATCCAGACCCCAATTGACGGCGCCATCCCCACCGGCGAGCGCCCGGGATCGCGCAAGGTCTATCAGGCGGGAACCCTACACCCCTGCTTGCGCGTGCCGTTCCGCGAGGTGGCCGTGCATCCCAGCGCCGGCGAGCCGCCGGTCACCCTGTACGACCCCTCCGGCCCCTATACAGACCCGGCGGCGGTGATCGACATCCACAAGGGCCTCGAGCGGCCGCGCGACGCCTGGGTGCTGGCGCGCGGCGATGTCGCGGAGGTCGAGCCGCGCCCGGTCAAGCCCGAGGACAACGGCGGCGCGGCGGGACGGCTGCTGGCGCCCCGGTTCCAGAACGCCCGCAAGCCCTTCCGCGCCAAGGCCGGCGCGCGGATCACCCAGCTCGACTACGCCCGCGCCGGGGTGATCACGGCGGAGATGGAATACGTCGCCATCCGCGAGAACCAGCGGCGCGAGCAACTGGCCGAGGTGATCCGCGACGGCGAGGGGTTTGGCGCCGAGATCCCCGACTTCTGCACGCCGGAGTTCGTGCGCTCGGAGATCGCCCGCGGCCGCGCCATCATCCCGGCCAACATCAACCACGGCGAGCTGGAGCCGATGGCGATCGGGCGCAACTTCCTGGTCAAGGTGAACGCCAACATCGGCAATTCCGCCGTGCTGAGCCAGGTCGAGGACGAGGTCGACAAGATGGTCTGGGCGATCCGCTGGGGCGCCGACACCATCATGGACCTGTCCACGGGCCGCAACATCCACAATATCCGCGACTGGATTATCCGAAACTGCCCCACCCCGCTGGGCACGGTGCCGATCTACCAGGCGCTGGAGAAGGTGGGCGGCGTCGCCGAGGACCTCAACTGGGCGGTGTTCCGCGACACATTGATCGAACAGGCCGAACAGGGGGTCGACTATTTCACCATCCACGCCGGGGTGCGGCTCGCCTACATCCCGCTCACCGCCAAGCGCGTCACCGGCATCGTCAGCCGGGGCGGGTCGATCCTGGCCAAATGGTGCCTGGCCCACCATCGCGAGAACTTCCTCTACGAGCATTTCGAGGAGATCTGCGAGATCATGGCCGCCTATGACGTCTCGTTCAGCCTCGGTGACGGCCTGCGCCCCGGCTCGATCGCCGACGCCAATGACGCCGCCCAGTTCGCCGAACTGGAGACCCTGGGCGAGCTGACCAAGGTCGCCTGGAAGCACGGTGTCCAGGTGATGATCGAGGGGCCCGGCCATGTGCCGATGCACAAGATCAAGGCCAACATGGATAAGCAGCTGGCCGTCTGCCACGAGGCGCCCTTCTATACGCTGGGCCCGCTGACCACCGACGTGGCCCCCGGCTACGACCACATCACCTCCGCCATCGGCGCGGCCATGATCGGCTGGTTCGGCACCGCCATGCTCTGCTACGTCACGCCCAAGGAGCACCTCGGCCTGCCCGACCGCGAGGACGTCAAGCAGGGGGTGATCGCCTACAAGATCGCCGCCCACGCCGCCGACCTCGCCAAGGGCCATCCGGGCGCGCGGCTCTGGGATGACGCGCTGTCGCGCGCCCGGTTCGAGTTCCGCTGGGAAGACCAGTTCAACCTGGGCCTCGATCCGGAAACCGCGCGCGAATACCACGACGAGACCATGCCCAAGGAGGCGCACAAGGTCGCCCACTTCTGCTCGATGTGCGGCCCCAAATTCTGCTCGATGAAGATCAGCCACGAGATCCGGGACAGCGCCGCGGCGCAGAATGATGTGGCGACCGGGATGGCGGAGATGGCGGAGCGATTCCGCGATGGCGGCGGAGAGATCTACGTGGAGGCGAAGGCGTAGGGGCCTCGACGCCTCACCTTCTCCCATCGTGACCGCCGCGATATTCGCCGACCCGCCCGGCTTAAGCCCCTTCCCCCTTGCGGGGAAGGGGTTGGGGATGGGGGTGCAGGCGTGAGAGATCGAGTTTGTCGGCAAGGCCTGTTCGCCAACCTCTTCCGGCGGCGCCTCACCCCCACCCCTAGCCCCTCCCCGCAAGGGGGGAGGGGACTGACGCAACGCCTCGCCTTCGGGAGAGGTGTTCGCCCACCAATAATCTCGCTAAAAGCACCCCCGCCCTGCAACCGAACGCCGTTCTTCGCGTTCCCCGTCGGCAAGCGTTGCGTTAAATGTAGCGCGCCAACTTCACGGAGCACTCTCCAATGAACATGACCCGTCGATCCCTCGCGACCGGGGCCCTGGTCCTCGCCAGCGGCGCCCTGCCGCTCGCCTTCGCCACCGCCGCCAGCGCCGACCACCGCGAAGAACTCGCCGCGGACGGCATGCGCGCCCTGCACAAGCTTGAAGCCACCAGCCATCGCGCCCGCTTCATCTCGCGCCACGCCAAGGCCGTGCTGGTCTTCCCGTCGGTGCTGAAGGCCGGCTTCGTGTTCGGCGGCGAAACCGGCAACGGCGTGCTGTTCGAAGGCGGCGTCCCGACCGCCTACTACAACCTCTCCGGCGGATCCTGGGGCCTGCAGATCGGCGGCCAGGACTTCTCCTACGCCCTGTTCTTCATGACCGATTCCGCGCTCGACTATCTGAAGAAGAGCGATGGCTTCCAGGCCGGCACCGGCCCGAGCATCGTGGTCGTCAACAAGGGCGCCGGGGCCGAAGCCGACTCCACCACCATCACCCAGGACGTTTACGCCTTCCCCTTCGGCCAGAAGGGCCTGATGGCCGACCTGACCCTGCAAGGCACCAAGATCAGCCGCATCCACCCGCACTGATCGGCTGATCGGGGCCCTGCCGAGACGGGGCCGATCAACCATTAGACACAGGGCTCCTTGCACGCGCGGGGAGCCCTGTTTGCATGCGGGCGCGTCCGGTGTGGCCAGGCGACGAAAGATCGCCTAGCGTGGCGTCCAGGCGGGTTGGGGGTGGTTTTGAACATCAGGCTGCATTGGGCCGGCGCGTTGGCGTTGGCCGTCTGGCTGTTGGCGGGCGGCGCGGCGAACGCCGGCGGCGACGTTGCGTCCGGGCCGATCGCGGTGACTCCCGAAAGCCTGTCGGCGGCCGCCCCCGTCGCCGAAGCGGTCCTGGACATGGCGTTCACCCCCGACAACCTGTCCTCCATGACCCAGAACCTGGCCCAGTCGTTCCCAGCCTCTTGGCCGAAGCCATGGACCGGTTTCATCGGCGACGCCCTGATCGAACAAATTCGGGTCAATCGGCCCCGGCTGGTTCAGCCGTTGAGTGAATTTCTGGCGGGACGTTTCAGCACCGGCGAGCTGCGCGCGGGTGGCGCCTTTCTGAGCAGTCCCGGCGCCAAGGCCTATATCGCCTATCAGATGCGCCCGGGCTCGCCGGAGCTCGATCCGGCCACGCTGGCGCAGGCGCGCGACGCGGCGAAGATTCTGACGGCTTCCGCGGACGGCAAGGGCTTCGCCGCCAAGCTGCCCGGCGCGCAACAGGAGATCGGCGCCGTCACCCAGAGGGCGGTCGTGGGCCTCTTGCCGGGCGTATTCATCGGCTTCGCCCAGCGGATCGAAGCCGATCAGGCGCGAAACGCCAGCCCGCCGAATGAACGGGATCGGCTCGACGCGCAGCTGGCCTGCGAGGTCTTCCCCGAACCCCAGCTGCGCCAGCAGTTCCAGGCCCAGATCACCAACCAGGTCGGCCCAATGTTCTCCAGCGCCGGCATGCCGGCCAGTTGGTCGGCCCTGTTCAGCCAGGCCGCCGACGAGGAGTTCGCCCTGCCGGCGTCGAGCCTATGTCCCGAGCTGGGCAGGATTCTCGGGCGCAACCTGTCGATCGAGCAGACCCGGACCGCCGCCGCCTTCTTCGCCACGCCGGCCGGCCGTGCGTTCCAGTCCATGGTCGGCGAGGTCGCCGCGAACCGAAAGCCGACCCCGCCGCCGCCCGCCTTGATGCGCCGGATGGAGATCTTCGCGGACTCGCCGCTGGGCAAGCAGCTCCTGGGGACCCTGGGCGATCGCCAGGCGGGGCAGGAAGCGGGCATGGCCTGGGCGATGAAGGTCACCCCGCCGCTGTATGAGCGGTTCGGCGAACTGGCTCTCGCGGCGGAGGCCCAGAGCGCGTCTCGCTAGCGGCGCGGGCGCGCGAACTTTTCGGTGAAGATGATCCCATCCGGCAGGGCCATCGCCAGCAGGATCAGCAGCCAATAGAGGGTGGTGACTCCGAAAAAGCCCAGTCCCGGCAGCACCACGTCCGGAACGAACCGCGTCGTGACGAAGGTGAAGGTCAGGCCGTAGCTGCGCATCATCCACAGCCTATGCTGGGCGATATCGCGCCCACGGATGGCGATCCAGGCCAGGGCCGTGCAGACCCACCATAGCCCCGCCATCACCCCCATCACCCAACGATTGGCCGGCGCCTCGAAGGCCAGGACGATGTAGAGCGCCAGGCTGGCGGCGATCAGCGTGGCGACGACATAGACCCGCCCGATCCAGCGATGCAGCGAAAGGCCGCGGCGGCGCAGGCTTGCGGAAAACTGCAGCGGTCCAAGCACGAGGGAGAAGGCGGCGCTGGCGACATGGGCCGCGAGCCACCAGCGGAACGGCGCGATCCGCGCCCACTCGGGGTCCGTGGCCTTGAGCAGCGGGGTTTCGTGGACATAGATCGTCGCCGCCGTCAGCAGGCCAAGCAACAACCAGGCGAGGCGCTTGAACAGGACTGGGCCGCGCCACGCCGCGCCTGCTCGCTGTTCCAATGCGGTCATGCGGACGCTCCTTGCTCGGGAGAGGCAGCCTAGCCGGGAGTCGGCGCGGGGCGAAGCCTCACACGAGACTCTACGGCCGCCCTTGGAGAGTGGGGTTGCTCATACCGCTCCAACGCCGCACAACGCATCTCCACCCTCGGGGGAGGCTATCGCCTTGCAGATCGCGCAGCCGGACACCGGCACATCGACCCTGATCGCCGTCACCCTCGGCGCCCTGCTGGCCACGCTTGGCGGGGTGGTGGCGACCCAGCTGGAGAACCGGGTGCGCAAGCGCGAGCGGGAGCGCAACGCCGCCCTGCTGTTCGGCGAGATCCTGTCGACGATGGAGCTGATCCTGAAGCTGGCCGACGAAAGCCGCGGCCGGGGCGATCCCTATGGGCCCCTGACCATGCGCATGGTCGCCGGGGCGCGGCGGGAGATGGACATCTACGACCGCAACCGCGAGGCGCTTTACGACCTGCGCGACGCCGCCATCCGGGTTCGCATCCATGGCCTGGCGATCCGCGTGGCCATGGCGCTGGACGGGGTGCTGGAAGCCACCCCGGAAATCGCCGCGGTCGAACTGAGCGGCAAGGCGCCCGGCCTGGCCAAGAAGGCCAAGGACGAGATCGCCGAACGGCTCGACCGCATGCGCGCGTCCCGCGCCGCCAGCTTTGACTTCGCCCTGGAGATGGCCGCGCAGATCAGGCCCGTGGTGGGTGAGCTGGGCGTCCTGGCCAGGCACTCGTTCGAGGTGATGACGAGGCTGGCCCAGGCGGTGAGCGACGCGGACTAGGTGCGGCTACTGCGCCGGGTGGTCCAGGTCGTGCTTGGCGTCCTTGGCCTGCTGGTCGACGGCCTGCTTCTGCGCCATGGCGGATTCGTCGATGGACTTCTTGGCCAGGTGGCGCGCGCGGTGGGCCTGATGGCGCGCGTGGCGGGCTTCCTTCTTGGCCAGTTTGGCGTCGTCGTGAGCGACCTTGGCCTGGTCCTTCGCCACGTCGGTCTGCATGCTGGAATCGGATTGCGCCAGCGCGATGGCCGGGGCGCCGCCGAGGACGACCAGGGCGGCGCCGAGCATCAAGAGGGTCTTCATGAGATTGTCTCCGTTTGGGTCTTGGGCGACCTAAACGGCTCAGGATGATTTGTGTTGCCAGTGCGCGCGCTCAACCGCGCCGGTCCAAATCCAGAGAACTCGTAGATCTGCCAGGGCACCGCCGATTCCGGGACCGTGGCCATGAAGCGGCATATGTCCTCGCGCCCGAAATAGGTGGTCCTGCCGATGGGGTCCTTGCCCATCAGCACGGCGGGAATGCCCGGAAACAGCGCGCTGAAGATCTGCTGCACCTTCGCGGCTTCGGCCTGGTTGTCGGCGATATGCTTGTGGACCAGCACAAGGGCGAAGGTCACGCCCTGCTCAAGAATAACCGCCGCCTTGAACTCCATCACCGTTTCCCTGAACGCCTGGCATGCTGACGGTCTCCAAGGTCAACCGGCCGCTTGGACATGCTGCGCGTGCAGTCGTCGGAGCCGCCGCGCGGCTCGATTCATACGTCAAATTCGAGGGTTAGGGACTGAGACAGATTATCGCCCCATAAGGCGTTAACAGCCTTGGCCGTAAGGTTTACGGCATGCGCGGCCCGCGCGGGCGGGTCCCGCCCGCAAGCCGCCGGCGCAGCGGGCTTTGCGCGTCATCGTCGTGTCTTCGCTTTTCGCCGGCGGCGATTGGCAAACCGGCGCGCTCGGCTATCCTGTCGATGATGGCCATGCTCCCATGAACAGTCCAGCCGCAGGCGACCATCTGGATGGGGTCGCGATCACCGATTTCGACTGGACCGACGCGGACCTCACCGACGCCAGCTTCAGCAACTGCCTGATCGAGGACGCCCAGCTGAGCAACACGGTGCTGCAGGGCGCCAAATTCACCCGCTGCCGCTTTCTGCGCACCCGCTTCGCCCACGCCGACCTGCGCGAGGCTGTGTTCGAGGACTGCATCCTGACCGACCCGGAGGCCCACGCCGGCGCGGCCTTCGCCTTCAGCCGGCTGGAGGCGGCGCGGTTCGCCCGCTGCGACCTGAGTTTCGCGCTGTTCGACCGGTCGGACCTCTACGACATCGAGCTCGAGGACTGCAATCTGCGCGGGGCCCGGTTCCAGCGCGCCGAATTCGGCAAGAGCTTCGGCCGCCAGGTGGTGCGCACCAGCGCGGTGTTCCGCCGCTGCAACCTGCATCTGGCCGATCTCAGCGACGCGCGCCTGCCCGGCTGTGACCTGGCGGGCAGCCACTTTCGCGAGGCCGATCTGTCCGGCGCGGACCTGGAGGGCGCCGATCTTAAGGGCTGCGACCTGTTCGGCGCGATCCTGGCCGAAGCCCGGCTGGCCGGCGCCGATCTGCGCGGGGGCGAGGTCAGCGGCCTGAACCTTCTGGCGTTGTCCACCCGAGAGGGGCTGAAGATCACCGCCGACCAGCAGTACGCTCTCATGAGCGCCCTGGGCGTGGATGTGAGCGCAGACTAAGTCAAGCCAGACCGCCCTTATATATTCGCCGTCGGGATGCTCGGGGCGCCGACTCAGAATATGCGTCATATGTTTGGGACGGTCTCGGTCTTCCTGTCCAAGCGCGACCATCACGCTATTTTAATACATAAATACATATAATTTACGAGCAGTGTAAGTCTGAAATATTGGCGCCTGCGAGGTCCGCTTAATGCCAGAAACTTTCGTGGCTCTAGAATTTTGGCGCCGCCTGGGGGACCGTAAAGGCGCGGCGGCCGTTGAATTCGCCCTGCTGATGATCCCGTTGTTGGGACTGTTACTGGCGTCGCTTCAGATAGCGATGATATTTTTGTTCAGCGAAGAGCTTCAGTCCGTCGCGCAGAAGGCGGGGCGGCAATTGATGACCGGCGCCGCTCAGAGCGCAAACCTTACCCAGGCTCAGTTCGCCACCGAGGTTTGCGGAATGTTGCCGGCGCCGCTGCAGTGCAGCAACCTGATGATCGATGTGCAGTCGGGATCTTCGTTCACGTCGATCAGCACGACGCCGCTGACGCTCACCTACAACGCGTCGGGCGCGGTGACCAACACCTGGTCGTACAACCCAGGAAATCCTGGCGATATCGTCATCCTTCGCCTGATGTACGACTGGCCCGTGATCGGCGGAATCCTGACGCCCGGCCTGTCCAACCAGCCGAACGGCAGCAGCCTGATGGTCGGCACGGCCGTCTTCAAGAACGAACCCTACTGATGCGCGGCGCGCCCGGTGGAAACGTCTGGAAACGATGGCGGCGGGACCGGCGCGGCGCCTCGGCCGTTGAGTTCGCGCTGGTCGTGCCGTTTCTGCTCGCCATCTACATCGCCGGCCTGGAGACGGCGCAAGGCGTGGCGATCTTCCGCAAGGTCACGGACACCACGGTCGAATTGTCCAATGTGACGGCCCAATACACGACGATGAGCGCGACCGACGTTTCCAACGTTATGAACGCCTCTGCTCAGATCATGGCGCCCTACTCGACGACCGGCCTGGCGATCGTGCTCTCGGAGATCAGCACGGACGTTAACGGCGCGGCCACCGTCACCTGGAGCCAAGGCTACAACGGCGCCACCCCGCTCGTGGTCGGCTCCTCGGTGACGCTGCCATCCGGAATGGGCGCCGCCAGCTCAAGCTACATCTTCGTCCGGACGACCTACGCCTACACGCCGATGATCGCCTATGGGATCGCCAGCTCCATTCCGATCGGGGACCAGATCTACATGCGGCCGCGACAATCCTCATCCATCCCCTACACCGGTTAGGACCAGGCCATGAAAGCCTTGCTGGACGACCTGCGCGGCATGTTCAGAGGCCTGAAAGCCAGCGTTCGGGCGAAAGGCGGGAATGTCGCGGTTGTCACGGTCTTCATGATGTTCCCCATCCTGTTCGCGCTCGGACTGGGCATCGACTTTACGCTGTCGCGTGAGCGCCAGGATCAGATCAACGGCATCGCCGACGCCGCGGCGCTGGCGGCGGTGACCCCCAACATGATCACCCAATCGGACGCCGCGTCTCAGGCGGCCGCGCAGGCCATGTTTCTGTCGCAGATCGCGCTTGTGTCCAACATCTCCTATTCCCCCGGCAATGTGACCGTCACGGCGACGGACACCGTCTCCGCCAACACCACGACCCGCACGGTCAAGGTCGCCTATGTGGCGGCGTCAA
>Ga0302196_10000518_pt1 | contig 37149 bp, 31 predicted proteins | sample II_Bog_N1_3_FD_198794 | JGI IMG/M metagenome (GOLD analysis project Ga0302196, IMG submission 198794) | Peat permafrost microbial communities from Stordalen Mire near Abisko, Sweden - II_Bog_N1_3 | ecosystem: Environmental > Terrestrial > Soil > Wetlands > Peat | place: Sweden: Abisko...
CCATCCGACGCCAGCTCGAAGCCATAGCCGAGGCTCGCCAGAACCGTGGCGATGAACTGCGCCTGCGAAGGATTGTCCTCAATGATCAGGACCGTCGGCCCCGACTGAGGCGTCGCTACAAGTCGACCGGGAACGACGCCGATCTCATGTCTGTCCAAAGGGCCCACCGACGGTTCACCACGCGGCGAAACCCGCGACCAGTAGATCATAGGACGGCGCCGTCCGGCCCGCACCCCCAAACCCACCTTGAGCATCCGCCCGTTTCGCCTCAGGCGCCGCCCGTCATGCCTGGCCGATAAGCGCCAGCCACTCGTCCTCGGTCAGCACCTGCAGGCCCAGTTCGGCAGCGGTCTTGAGTTTCGACCCCGCGCCGGGGCCGGCGACGACGATGTCGGTCTTTTTCGACACCGACGAGGAGACCTTCGCGCCCAGTTGCTCGGCGCGGGCCTTGGCCTCGTCGCGGGTCATCCGTTCCAGGGCGCCGGTGAAGACCACCGTCTTGCCGGCCACCGCCGTGTCGGTCTTGGGCGCCTCGGCGTCCAGGATGGTCAGCTGCTCGACCAGTTCCTTGACGATGCGGCGGTTGTGGTCTTCGGCGAAATAGGCCGCCGCCGCCTCGATCACCGCCTCGCCGATCTGATCGAGGGCGTCGAGTTCGGCGATCGCGTCCGGATCGCGGGCGGCGACCTTGTCCATGGCCGCCAGGAAGCTCGTCGCCGATTGGTAGCCCCGCGCCAGCGCCAGGGCGGTCGTCTCGCCGATGTGCCGGATGCCGAGGCCGTAGATGAAGCGGTCCAGCGCAATGGTTCGGCGCGCCTCGATCGATCGCTCCAGGTTGCGCACCGAGGTCTCGCCATAGCCGTCGCGCTCGCGCAGGGCGCTCATCACCTCGGCCTTCTTCGGCAGCCGGAAGATGTCGGCCGGCTCGCGCACCAGCCCCTCATCGAAAAAGGCCTGCAGTTGCTTGACGCCGAGGCCCTCGATGTCGAACGCCCGCCGCGAGACGAAGTGGATCAGGTGCTCGATGCGCTGGAACGGACAGGCGAACTCGCCGGTGCAGCGGCGCACCACGGTCTCGGCCCCCGCGCCGGTGGTCTCACGCGCCAGCGCCGTCTGCAGCGGGCAAGGGCAATGGGTCGGGAATTGGTACTGCAAGGCCCCGGCGGGGCGCTGGTCGAGCACAACCTCGACCACCTGCGGTATGACGTCCCCTGCCCGCTGAATGATCACCGTATCGCCGATCCGGATGTCCTTGCGGGCGATCTCGTCAGCATTGTGCAGGGTGGCGTTCTCGACCACCACGCCGCCGACCGTCACGGGCCTGAGCCGGGCGACGGGCGTCACCGCCCCGGTGCGGCCGACCTGGATGTCGATGGCCTCGACGATGGTTCGCGCCTGCTGCGCCGGGAACTTGCGGGCGACGGCCCAGCGCGGCGAGCGCGAGACGAACCCAAGCCGGCTCTGCCAGTCGAGCCGGTCGACCTTGTAGACCACGCCATCGATATCGAAGTCGAGGTTGGGCCGCAGGGTCTCCATCTCGGCATAGGCCGCCAGCAGGCCTTCGGCGTTCTCAACCCGCTTGGCCTGCGGCGTGACCGTAAAGCCCCAGGATTTCAGCTTGGCCAGCGCCTCCCATTGGGTTTCGGCGAATGGCGCGCTGAGCAGGCCCCAGGCGTAGGCGAAAAAGCGAAGCCGGCGCTGGGCGGTGATCTCCGGGTTGATCTGGCGCAGCGAGCCGGAGGCGGCGTTGCGGGGATTGACGTAGGTGCGCTGGCCAGCCGCGACGGCCGCCTCATTCAGCGCCGCGAAGTCCGCGTGGCCAAAATAGACCTCGCCGCGCACCTCGATCACCTCAGGCCAGCCATCGCCCTTGAGCCGGTGGGGTATCTCCCGCACCGTGCGCAGGTTGGCGGTCACGTCCTCGCCGATGCGGCCGTCGCCCCGGGTCGCGCCCTGGACCAGGACGCCGTTTTCGTAGCGCAGGGAAGCCGACAGGCCATCGATCTTCGGCTCGGCGGTATAGCCGACCACCTCATCGCCCAGGCGCAGGAAACGACGCACGCGGGCGTCGAACTCCACCGCCTCGTCGTTGGAAAAGGCGTTGTCCAGCGACAACATCGGCACGCCATGGGTGACCGGCGAAAAGCTCTCGGCGCGGGCCGCGCCGACCTTGTTGGAGGGCGAATTCTCGCGGATCAGATGGGGAAAACGCGCCTCGATATCGCTGTTGCGGCGCTTGAGGGCGTCGTATTCGCCGTCCGAAATTGTCGGAGCCTCGTCACGATAGCGGATATCGTGCGCGGCCAGCTCGTCGGCGAGCCGGGTCAGCTCGTCGAGGGCTTCGGCTTCGGTGAGGTCGGCCACGGGCGTGGTCATGATAAGCCGCTCCCATCCCGGGGGAGAAATTGGCTTCGCCGCTCAAGCACCGATCAACGCCCTCGCCGCCGCCCGGGCGGCGTCGGTGATTTCGGCGCCGGAGAGCATGCGGGCGATCTCTTCCTCGCGCGCGGCGGCGGCGAGAGTCTCGACCCCTGTGCGCAGCTTGGCGCCGTCGCCGAGCTTGACCACGCGCCAATGGGCGTCCGCTCGGGCGGCGACCTGCGGACTGTGCGTGACGACCAGGACCTGGGCCTCGGACGCCAGGCGCTTCAGGCGAAGGCCCACCGCGTCGGCGACCGCGCCGCCGACGCCCTGATCGACCTCGTCGAAGATCATCAGCGGCTGGGCGGCGTCCTCGCGGCCGGCCAGCGACGCCTTCAGCGCCAGGGCGAAGCGGGCCAGTTCGCCGCCGGAAGCGATTGCGCCCAGGCCGCCGAACGGCGCGCCAGGGTTGGTGGAGACTTCGAACTCGATCTTGTCGGCGCCCGATGGGCCGGCGCGATCGTCGCCCAGCGGTTCGATCGCCACCCGAAACCGCGCCTTTTCCAGCTTCAGCGGCTTCAACTCCGCATCCACCGCCTTGGCCAGACGGTCGCCCGCGGCGCGGCGGGCCGTCGTGAGGGCCTTGGCGGCCTTCAGATAACGGTCGCGGGCGACGGCGGCTTCGGCGTCGGCCGCCTTCAAGGCCTCTTCCGAGGACTCCGCGCCGCGCAGCGCCTCGGCGAACCGAAGCCGGGTCGCCGGGAGCTCCTCGACGGAAACGGAGAGTTTGCGGGCCATGGCGCGCAGGGCGAACAGCCGCTCCTCGGCGGCGTCCAACTGGCCCGGCTCGAAGTCGAAGGCGGCGGCCGCGGCGTCGATCGCAGCGCTGGCCTCGTCGGCCTCCACCATGGTGCGGTCGAGCGCCGCGGCCGCGTCGGCGATGCGCCTGGCGGCCTCGCCCTCGGCGTTGACGCCCGCCTGGGCGGTGCGCTCCCGCGCCCGCTCCAGCGCCCGCAACGCCTGGCCGAGGCGGTGGGTCAGGCTGTCGCCCAGGGCGTCGCGCGCGGCGGCGATATCGGCCAGGGTCTTTTCCGCCGCGCCCAGCAGCGCGCGTTGCTCGGCGAGCGCCGTCTCCTCGCCGTCGCGCGGATCCAACCGGTCGAGTTCAGCCAGGCGCAACGTCAGTTCCTCGGCGTCGGCCGCAGAACGGCTCGCGGCCTCGCGCAGGGAGTCGGCCTTTTCCCGGGCCGCGCGCCAGCCGCTCCACGCCTGGGCGCAGGCGGCGGCCTCAGCGCGCAATCCGCCGAAGGCGTCAAGCAGCGGCCGGTGGGTTCGCGCGTCGAGCATGCCGACCGTCTCGTGCTGGCCATGCACCTCAAGCAGCATCGCGCCGAGGTCGCGCAACACGCCGACGCTGGCGGCCTGGTCGTTGACGAAGGCGCGCGAGCGGCCGTCCGCGCTCAGCTGGCGTCGCAACACCAGGTCCTCGTCGAGGGCGTAGCCCAGGCCCTTGTCGTCGAGATAGGCCCAGACCGGGTGCTCCCGCTCGGGCGCGAAGATGGCGGTGGCCTGAGCCTGGCTCGCGCCCCGGCGAACCAGGCCGGCGTCGGCCCGCGCGCCCGTGGCCAGTCCCAAGGCGTCGAGGATGATGGACTTGCCCGCGCCGGTCTCGCCGGTGAGCGCCGTCAGACCCGGCCCGATAGCCAGGTCCAGCGTCTCGATCAGGACGACATCGCGGATGGAGAGCCCAATCAGCATGAGCGGAAGATCGCCGGGAATCTCCCGGCGCTCAAGCCGATAAGCGGCCCCGTCAGGACTAGATGTGCGGGAGCCAGCTGAACCAGCCGGACTTCTTCTTCGCCGGCTGGTCGGCGGTGCTCGAATCCGGCGTCGCGCTAGGGGGGCTGGACGCGCCTTCCGGGTTCAGCACCGCGGGCGTCTCCACCTCCGGCGGCGGCGCGGGGGTCAGCGCATGCGCCTCGCCCAGGCCGAACGGATGGGAGATGGTATGCAGCAGGCCATGGCCCCGACTGTTGGTCGGGATCACTTCCGGGTGATAGCCCTTTTCGGTCATCAGCTTGTAGGCGTCGGCGTACCAGGCGTCGCCCGGATAGTTGTAGCCGAGCACCGCGGCGTTGCGGTTAGCTTCGTCGATAATGCCGAGGGTCAGATAGGCCTCGACCAACCGATAGAGGGCCTCAGGCGTCTGGCTGGTGGTCTGATACTTGTCGACCACGGTCTTGAACCGGCCGATCGCGGCCAGGGTGTTGCCCTCGCGCAGATACCAGCGACCGATGGTCATCTCCCGGCCCGCCAGCTGGTCGTTGATCATGTCGATCTTCAACCGGGCGTCGGCGGCGTATTCGCTCTTAGGATAGCGGCGCGCGACGTCGCGCATGGCGGTCAGCGCCTGTTCGGTCGCGGCCTGGTCGCGCCCGATGTCGAGAATCTGTTCGAAGTAGCATTCCGCCTTCAGATAGTAGGCGTAGGCCGTGGTGGGATGGCCCGGATAGAGCTGGATGAACCGGTCGGCATCGGTGATCGCGTCGTCGTACTGGTTGGCTTCGTAGTGGGCGAAGGCCTGCATCATGATCGCGCGGCGCGACCACTCCGAATAGGGGTGCTGCCGCTCGACTTCCTTGAAATAGTTGATGCTGTCGCCCCAGCGATGCTGGTCGAGCCGCTGCGCGCCGGCCGCATAGAGCTGGTCGACAGGGCGTTCTTCATAAGCGGTCGTCGTATCCGCCTTCTTCTTCCCGCCAAAGCCCAGGTGTGAACAGGCCGACAGGCCCAGCGCGCACGCGACAATGACTAGAAGGACCGGCGAGCGAGCCCAGGATTTAGCGAGCACGGAAGACCACCTCGAACTAAGACGCCCCCGCGCCGACCATGAAACGGATGCCTCAGGGCTTCTACACCACGTCGGGTAGGACGCAAATGCCGCGTCTCGCCGGAGTTCATCCCGCCTGGGCGTAGCTCTCGCCAAGTGTCCGCAGCCGCCAGCTGTCGGGACGGGCCAGAAGGGCGCGAACCAGGGCGTTATTGATGCCATGGCCGGAATAGAGACCCTCGAAGCGGCCGATCAACGGGGCGCCAAGAAGATAAAGATCGCCCAACGCATCCAGAGCCTTATGCCGGACCATCTCGTCGGGTCGGCGCAAGCCTTCGGGATTGACGATCACGTCGCCCTCAATGACCACAACATTGTCCAGCGAACCGCCGCGCGCCAGGCCGGCCGCGCGCAGGGCGTCGACTTCGTGGGCGAAACCGAAGGTGCGGCAATCGGCGAAATCGCTGCGGAAGGAGTCTTCGTCCAGCACCATGTCGACCCGTTGGCGGCCGATCGCCTCCGAATCGAACAGCACCTCGAACGCCATCTCGAACTGATCGGCGGGCGAAAGCGCCGCCCGCTTCTCATCCTCGACCACCTCGATAGTTTCCAGAATTTCGATATAGCGGCGCTGAGCTTCCTGCCGGCGCAGGCCGGTGCGGTCGAGAATTTCGACAAAGGGCTCCGCCGAGCCGTCCATGATCGGCACTTCGGGTCCGTCCAGTTCGACGATGGCGTTATCGACGCCCAGGGCCGCCATGGCGGCCATCAGGTGTTCGACCGTGGACACGGTGACACCTGCCGCATTGCCGATCACCGTGCCCAGCCTCGTCTGCACGACGGCTTCGGCCCTCGCCGGCACGCGGTTGTCGCGATCCTCGATGTCGGTGCGGACAAACACCACGCCCGATCCAGCCGGCGCAGGGCGGATCGAGACCCGTACATGCTGCCCGGAATGGACGCCGACGCCCGCGAAGATCGCCGGTCCGGCAAGGGTATGCTGATGACTTGCTGAAGACGCCACGGATTGTCCCTGCACCGGCCAAGCCCACCTGGGGCCAAGCTACTCACGGTTAACCGATAAGGGCCGTGCTGCGGTGCGGCAAGACAACTGATGTTTCGGAATGTTTCGCGGGCTAGCCCTTGAACAATAACGACTTTCTCGAGCTAGTTGGCGAGCCTGCGCAGGAAGGACGGGATCTCCAGATCCTCGCCGGCGTCAACACTTGCCTCTTCAACCGGATCGGCGACCTGCTGGGCCGCGGCCGCCGCCGCCCGAGCCCTGATCACCGGCGTCGGGTCGCCGCGATAATCCTTCAAGGGCGCCGGCGCCGGCTCATGCCGGGGGCGCCCGCCGCCGAAAAGGCTGAGCAGCCCTCCCCGCTTGTGACGATGATCGTCGCTGGCGGCGAAGGCGGGCGATGCGTCCTGTTCATACTCGTCCTCGATCGCGGCGACGGCCGGCGCCGGCTCCGAATAGAGCAGATCGCCCTGGCTGAAGTCTTCCTCGTCCTCGACCTCGGCCGACGCGGCCGGAGTCATCTCGACCGGCGCATCATACGCGCCGCGGCGCGGGTCGCCGAACGAGGCCGGTTGCGGCGACGGCGCCAGCGCGCTTTCGCGAATCTGCTCGGCGGCGGCGCGGGTGTAGATCGGGGTCTGCACGGCGGCCTGGGCCGCCGGCGCGGGCGCGGCGGCGGGCGGCAGATCCTTGATCAGCAGAGGCGCGGCGCCGGTGTTGACGCGCTGGGTCTTGGGCTCGATCGCGGCGATGGACTGGCCGTCCATGCCGGTGGCGACCACCGACACGCGGATGCGGCCGTCCAACGACGGATCGAAAGCGGCGCCAAAGATGATGTTGGCTTCAGGGTCGACCTGGTCGGAGATGGCGTTGGCCGCCTCGTCGACTTCGAGCAGGGTCATGTCGAGACCGCCGGTCACATTGACCAGCACGGCCTTGGCGCCCTTGAGCGACACTTCGTCCAGCAGCGGATTGGCGATGGCGTTCTGCGACGCCATCAGGGCGCGGTCCTCGCCCGTGGCCTCGCCGGTGCCCATCATCGCCTTGCCCATCTCGGTCATCACCGTCCGCACGTCGGCGAAGTCGAGGTTGATCAGGCCCGGCAGCACCATCAGGTCGGTGATCGAACGAACGCCCGAGTGGAGCACCTGGTCGGCCATGCCGAAGGCTTCGGCGAAGGTGGTGCGCTCGTTGGCGACGCGGAACAGGTTCTGATTCGGGATGACGATCAGGGTGTCGACATACCGTTGCAGCTCGGCGATGCCCGCGTCGGCCAGCCGCATCCGGTGGCGGCCTTCGAAGGTGAAGGGCTTGGTGACCACGCCCACGGTCAGGATGCCGCGCTCGCGGGCGCATTTGGCGATGATCGGAGCCGCCCCCGTGCCGGTGCCGCCGCCCATGCCGGCGGTGATGAAGACCATGTGAGCCCCGTCCAGGTGCTCGCCGATTTCCAGGCCCGACTCTTCAGCCGCCGACATCCCGATCTCGGGATGGGCGCCGGCGCCGAGGCCTTGCGTCACCGTGACGCCGAGTTGGATGCGGCGGTCGGTCTTGGAGAAGGCCAACTGCTGGGCGTCGGTGTTGGCGACGACGAATTCGACGCCCTCCAATCCCGCCTCGATCATGTTGTTGACGGCGTTACCTCCGGCGCCTCCTACCCCGAACACTACAATGCGAGGCTTCAGCTCAGTCGTACGCGGCGCGGAAAGATGTATAGCCATGGGACCCCTGCGTCCTTAGTCCGGAAATTCAGGAGCCGACAACTCGCCCGCCAGGCCCCTCGACCGATGATGTTAACTCAACGCCCATCATCCTTAATCGGTGGTTAACTGCATAAGCTGAGTCGGACGGGCGTCGAGCCGAACCGTGCGAATTTCTTGATTCGCAAAGCAGTTGCGGGAACCGCCGCGGCGAATTCGCGCACGCGCGCCGTCGTGCGAACCCGGAACAAACTCTACTTGCTAGAGATTTTCCCGGAGCCAGGCGACCACCTTGGTTAAGGGAGTCGCGCGTGAGTCGAGCGGCTGAGTCTTCACCCCGGCGAGGGTGCGAAGCGACACCACTTCGCGGGGCCCGAAGGCCGCGCGCTGCAGCACCCCGGCAGCCGCGCAGAAGGCCGGGCCGGACGCGGAGTCGGCCAGATGCGGCACCCGGCGGGGACGGCCGAGGCGCACGGGACGGTCGAACACCCGCACGGCGACCTCGCGCACGCCGGCCAGCTGGCTGGCCCCGCCGGTCAGTACGATGCCGGCGCCCGGCTCGATCGGCGCGCCGGAGGCCTTGAGCCGCTCGCGGAGCAGTTCCAGCGTCTCCTCGACGCGGGGGGCGATAATGCCCTTCAGCAGGGAGCGAGGCGCGACGACAGGACCGGCGCCTGGGTCGTCGCCGCGGGGCGGCGCCTCGATCATCTCGCGGTCTTCGTTGGCCGAGGCGATAGCCGAGCCGTGCAGGGTCTTGATCCGCTCGGCGCCGGCGATGGAGGTGGACAGGCCCCGGGCGATGTCAGCCGTCACATGGCCGCCGCCGACCGCGAGACTGTCGACGTGGGCGAGAGAGCCGTTGGAGAAGACCGCGACCGAGGTCGAGCCGCCGCCCATGTCCAGGCAGATGCAGCCCAGGTCCATCTCGTCGTCCTCGAGCGCCGCAAGCGCCGACGCGAACGGTGCGGCGACGACGCCCTGGAACTCCAGATGGGCGCGCTCGACGCAATAGCCGAGCGTCTGAAACACCGTCTCGCTGATGGAGACCACCAGCAGGTCAAGGCCGAGGGAGCGGCCGAACATCGAGCGCGGATCGCGCACCCCACGCTGAGCGTCGATCGACCACGCCATGGGCAGCAGGTGGATCGGCCGCCGACCGGGCATGCGCACCTGGGCCAGCGCGGCCGAGATGGCGCGGTTGAGGTCGTTGTCGGAGATCGGCCGGGCGCCCAGCGACACCTGGGCGGTGACGCGATGGCTGGCGAGCTGGCCGCCGGCGGTGGCGACGCTGACGCCCTGCACGCTCACGCCGGCGAGGTTCTCCGCCCGCTCGACCGCCAGCGCGATGGCGTCGGCCGCCTCGTCCATGTTGACGATCGAGCCGCCGCGCACGCCGCGCGACTGAACGTGGCCAACACCGATGGTCTGCAACGTGCGGGTGTCGCGATTTATGCCGCCCGGCTTCATCATGAAGCAGGTGACCTTCGATGCGCCCAGATCCAGCGCCGCGACGACGGGTTGACGTCCCGCCAAGGCCTTCAGGCTGTCCCGCGCTTCGCGCCGGTCTTCCAGTTTCGACATTTTGTCGAACTCCGATCGAATGCTACTAGGCGCCGGCGGCTTGAGCCGGCTGAGCAGCCGTCTCTCCGCGCGGACGAACCGCCACCATTTCCGGATCGCGCAGGTCGATCCGTTCGAAACCCAGCTCCAGGATGCGCGACTTCTGATCCAGGGTTTCAAGCTGGATCAGCGCCGAGTCCTCGCCGATCGCCGGCAGCTGAACCAGGCCGCCGTCGCGCATACGCAGGTCCCAGCGGCGATCGTCGACCCGCACCAGGGCCTCCACCCGCTGCATCACCGTCGGATGCTTGTTGAGGATGGGCAGGATGGCCGACACCGCCTCATTGGCCCCGTCGCCGACGATCAGCGGCAGGTCGGCGAAGCGGCCCGGGTCAGCCTCGGGAATCGGCGCCCCGTCGCTGTCGACGACGGTGGTGCGGCCGGCGTGCTGCCAGACCGCCAGGGTCTGGCGCTGAGTCACATCGATGACGACGGTGTCGGGGAACAGGCGCACGACGCGCGCGGCCTTCACCCAGCCCACCTTTTCCACATTGCCGCGGATGGCCGCCAGGTCGACGCCCAGCAGGGGCTGATCCTTGTAGACGCCCGCAGCCGCGGCGATCGCCGGCTCGGCCTGCGGGCTGGCCCCCTGGATGGTCAGCGCCTTGACGCGCAACCCGGCCTTGCCCAGCTGGTTGTCCAGCCCCTCGCCGATCGCCGCCATCAGCTTCTGAGCGTGGTGGTCCGGCAGCAATCCTGCGGCCAGGCCCAGCACCGCCAGACCGCCGATCACGGCGGCGGCGAATTGCGGCGGCAGATTGACATTTCGCACCGCGCCCAGCTTGGCGGGGACGTAGCCCGCCGGTTTGGCGGAGGCCGGCTTGGCGGCGGTCTTGCGGGCTGGCGCCGGCGCCGGCTTCCTGGCGCGGGGCTTCGCCGGTCTAACTGCTCCTCCCCGCAACGCCGCGGCCATAGGCGTCCTCCACGATCCAGCACACAAGGTCTTCAAACCCAACACCGAGGTGAGCCGCCTGCTCTGGAACGAGCGAAGTGGGTGTCATGCCGGGCTGAGTGTTGACCTCTAACAGGACCATAAGGTCGTTAACGGGGTCATAACGAAAGTCGGATCGGGTAACGCCTCGGCAACCAAGGGCGGCGTGCGCGGCCTCCGCCAGGCGCAGGGCGCGGTCGCTGGCGCCGGCCGAAATCCGGGCCGGAACCACGTGGGTCGAGCCGCCTTCGCCATACTTGGCGTCGTAGTCGTAGAAGCCCGTGCGCGGCACGATTTCGGTCACGGTCAGCGCCTTGCCGTCCATGACGGCGACGGACAGCTCCAGCCCGGCGATGTAGGGCTCGATCATCACCTCTTCGCCATAGGTCCAGGTCGGGCTGAGCAGTTCCTGCGGCGGGCCGTTGGCGCCCTCGAACACCAGGAACACCCCGACCGACGAGCCCTCGGCGTTCGGCTTGACCACATAGGGCGGCGGCATGACGTGGTCGCGCGCGGCCTCAATACGGTTGAACAGCCCGCCGCCCGGCACGGTCACGCCCGCGGCCGCCAACACCGCCTTGGACTTGGCCTTGTCCATCGCCAGGGCCGAGGCCAGCACGCCGCAGTGGGTGTAGGGCAGCGCCAGGGTCTCCAGCACGCCCTGGACGCAGCCGTCCTCGCCCCATTCGCCGTGCAGGGCGTTGAACACCACGTCGGGCTTGAGCGCCGTCAGCACCTGGGCCAGATCACGCCCGGCGTCGACGCGGGTCACCTTGGCGCCCGACGCTTCCAGCGCCTTGGCGCAGGCCGCGCCGGACACCAGTGACACCTCCCGCTCGGAAGACAGCCCGCCCATCAGGACGACGACATGGTGGCCCGAAAGGCGTTGGGTCATGACAGGGATTTCCAGCTAGCGAGCGGCGCTTGTCGCCCAATCGGCCGCGCCTGTTAAGGGGGATCAGTTCAGCGCAGTCGCCCGACCGATGCGCTTGATCTCCCATTCCAGGTCGACCGCGAACTTGGCCTTCACGTCGGCGCGGACGGCTTCGCCCAGGCCTTCGAGTTCGGTCGCTGTCGCCTCGCCCGAATTGATCAGGAAGTTCGAATGCTGCTCGGAGAAATGCGCCGCGCCATAGGGCTTGCCGCGCCAGCCGGCCGCATCGACCAGACGCCAGGACGAATCCCCCGGCGGGTTTTTGAACGTCGAGCCGCCGGTCTTTTCGCGGATCGGCTGGGAGGCCTCGCGCTTGGCGGTGATCTCGGCCATGCGGGCGGTGATGACGGCCGGTTCGTCCGGGCGGCCCTGGAAGATGGCGCCGGTCCAGATCATCACGTCCTCCGGCACGGCGCTGTGGCGATAGGTGTAGCCCATGTCGGCCAGGCTCCAGACGCGCTGCTCGCCCTTGCGGTCCACGCCCCAGGCGACGGACAGGACGTCCTTGGTCTCCGAGCCATAGCAGCCGGCGTTCATGGTCAGGGCGCCGCCGACGGTTCCCGGAATGCCCGCATAGAACTCCAGGCCCGCGATGCCCGCCTTGGCGGCCGCCTTGGCGACCATGTTGTCCAGCGCCCCGGCGCCGGCGATCACCTTGTGCTCCTCGGCCTCGATGTGGATTTCCGAAAAGCCCCGCCCCGCCAGGCGGATCACCACCCCCTCGACGCCGCCGTCGCGGACGATGACGTTGGAGCCGACGCCCAGCGCCATACGCGGCACATCGTCCGGCAGCGCCTTGAGGAACTCGGCGAGGTCAGCCTCGTCGGCCGGCAGGAACAGCGCCTCGGCCGGGCCGCCCACCCGCAGCCAGGTGAAGGGCGCCAGCGGCTCGTCGAACAGCAGCTTGCCCCGCACGTGAGGGAGGTTCTGGCGCCAGCTCATGCTTGGGGAGCCAACGCCTCAAGCTGTCCCGGCAAGGCATAGGCCCAGCCGGTGATGTCCCCCGCCCCCAGGAACAGCACCAGGTCGCCGTCCTTGGCCTCGGCGGAGACCATGGCCGGCAGGTCGGCGACGGCGTGAAGCGCGAGCACGTGGCGGTGGCCCCAGCGGCGCAGGCCCTCGACCAGGGCGTCGCGGTCGAAGCCCTCCAGCGGCGCCTCGCCCGCGGCATAGACGTCCGCGACGATGACCACGTCGGCGTCGTTGAAGGCGCCGCAGAACTCGCCGAACAGGTCGCGCAGGCGGCTGTAGCGGTGCGGCTGGACAACAGCCACGACCCGGCCGCCGGTGACCGCGCGGGCCGCCTTGAGCACCGCGGCGATCTCCACCGGATGGTGGCCGTAGTCGTCGATGACCCGCACCCCTCCGACCGTTCCGGTCGTGGTGAACCGGCGGCGCACGCCGCCGAACTTGGTCAGGCCCTTGGCGATGTCGGCGTCGGACACGCCCAACTCGCGCGCCACGGCGATCGCCGCCAGGGCGTTGAGCACATTGTGCTCGCCGGCCATCGGCATATGCAGGCCTTGGAGCATCACGCTCTCGCCGTTCAGCGGCGTGATGACCACGTCGAAGTTGGCGCCCTCAGGCCCCATCGACATCTTCACTGCCCTCACCTCGGCCTGGGGATTGGTCCCGTAGGTGATCAGCCGGCGGTTCTCCACGCGCGCGGCCATGGCCTGGACCTCCGGGTGGTCGGTGCAGACGGCGGCGAAGCCGTAGAAGGGGATGTTCTCGACAAAGTCCTGGAAGGCCCGCTTGACCAGCTCGAAGTCGCCGTAGTGGTCCAGGTGCTCGGGATCGATGTTGGTCACCACCGCCACGGTCGCGCGAAGCTTCAGGAAGGTGCCGTCGCTCTCGTCGGCCTCGACCACGATCCACTCGCCCTCGCCGACCTTGGCGTTGGCGCCATAGGCGTCGATGATGCCGCCGTTGACCACGGTCGGATCCAGCCCGCCGGCGTCCAAAAGGCACGCGACCAGCGAGGTGGTGGTGGTCTTGCCATGCGTCCCGCCGACGGCGACCGAGTATTTCAGGCGCATCAGTTCGGCGAGCATCTCCGCCCGGCGCACCAGCGGCAAACGCAGGTCGCGGCCGGCGATCATCTCGGGATTGTCGTGCTTGACCGCGGTCGAATAGACGATCGCCGACGCGCCCTCGACGTTCGCCGGATCGTGGCCGATGAAGATGCGCGCGCCGAGCTTGATCAGCCGCTCCGTATTGGCGCTGGCGCGGGCGTCGGAGCCCTGCACCACATAGCCGCTGCGCAACATGATTTCGGCGATGCCGCTCATGCCGATGCCGCCGATGCCGATGAAATGCACGGGGCCGAGATCGAAGGGGACGGGACGTTGAACCATGGCCGGCTTGCTAGCCGATTTTGACGCTTCGTGACAGACGGGTGGCGAAGATGCGCCGCTCGCCTATAAGAAGGCTGAGCGGGGAGCCCAATCGATGAAACTGGCCTTGAACATTCTCGGCGGACTGATGATCGCCATGGGCGTAATCTGGATCCTCCAAGGGACCAATATCGTCGCCGGCGTGCCGATCCTCTCCAGAAGCTTCATGATGGGTCAGCGGGCCTGGATCGGCAACGGGGCCTGGCTGACCGCGTTTGGCGCGGGCCTGCTGGTCTGGAACAATCGGACGATCACGCCGAAGCCTTAAGGTCTATCGCCCGTCGAACCGCTTAGACAGCACGCTGACCGTCTCCACCTGGTAGCCGAGCGCCTCATAGAAGCCGATCGCGACCGCATTGTCGTCGCGCACCATCAGCTGCAGCTTGGGCATGCCGTGGTCGACGATCCAGGCCTCGGCGGCCGCCATCATCGCCGCGCCGTAGCCGCGTCTGAGGCAATCGACCGCCACGCCCAGATAATAGACCCAACCGCGATGGCCGTCGGCGCCGACCATCACCGTCGCGACCAGCCGTCCGTCGAGGCGTCCCGCCAGGATGGTCGAGGTCGCGCCGGCCAGCGCCAGCCGGGCGTCGGTATGAGGATCGTTCCAGGGCCGCGTCAGACCCGCCTCGCGCCATAACGCGACCGCCGCCTCGATCTCGTCGGCGCGGAGATCGCCAATGACCAGGTCAGGCACGGGCCGTCGCCTCGACCACGTCGGCCAGGCGGTCGGCGGCGTCGGGTTTGGCGACCGCCCGGGCCGCGGCCGACATGCTCGCTAGCCGCGCCGGATCGGTGAGCAGCGATTGCAGCAGGGCGCTGAGGCTGTCGACGGTCAGGTCGTCCTCGCGCAGGATCACCGCCGCGCCGGCATCGGCCAGGAGGCGGGCATTCTCGCCCTGATCGTCATCGAGGGCGATCTTCAGCGGGATCAGGATCGAGGGCCGGCCGGCGACCGCCAGCTCGCAGCAGGTCGAGGACCCCGCGCGGCCGATGACCAGATGAGCGCCGCCGAGCCGGGTCGCCATGTCGCGGAAGAAGGGCGCGATCTCGGCCTTGACCATGGCCTCCTGATAGATGGGTCGGGCGACCTCCATCGACTCGACCCGGGTCTGCTGCTGCACGTTCAGCCGGCCGCGCAGGTCTTCGGAGAGCTGGGCGACGGCGTGGGGGGTCAGTTCCGACAGCAGGCGGGCCCCCTGGCTGCCGCCGGTGATCAGCAGGCGCAGCTCTGTCGTTGGCGGACTATAGGCCTGGTCGGCCAGGGCGCGGATCTCGGGGCGCACCGGGTTGCCGACCACCTTGGCCCGCGCGGCGACCCTGGGCGAGGCCTTCTTCAGGGTCGGGAAGGCGCAGGCGACGGCGGTGACGTAGGGGGCGAGCGCCCGGTTGGCCCGGCCCATCACCGCGTTCTGCTCGTGGATCATGGTCCGCCGTCCCGCCGCGATCGCCCCGATCAGCGAGGGCAGCGAGGGATAGCCGCCGAAGCCGACGACGATGTCCGGATCGAGCCGCGAGAAAGCGCCCATCGCCTGCGCCGCGCCCCTGGCGATCGCCAGGCCGGCCCGCGCGAGACCTAGAGGATCGCCCGGCCGGTAGGTGGCCGCCGACAGGGCGATGCGCTCCTCGGCGGGGAAGCTTCCGGCATAGCCGGCGCCGCGCTCATCGGTGGCCAGCACCACCCGCCAGCCGCGGGCGATCAGGACCTCGGACAGCGCTTGGGCCGGAAACAGGTGTCCGCCCGTGCCGCCGGCGGCGACAACGGCCAATCGCTGGCCTTTGGCGTTACTCACGCGAAAGCGCCGCCCGCGTTGTCAGCGGCGGCGTAGGCGCCGGGCCGCTTGCGGGTCAGGGCCAGCGCCATGCCCAGGGTCAGTCCCATGGCCAGCATCGAGGAGCCTCCATACGAGATGAAGGGCAGCGTCATGCCTTTTGTCGGGATCATCTTCAAGTTCACGGCGAGATTGATGAAGGCCTGCTGGCCCACCAGCACGAACAGCGCCGCGGCGGCGACCTGCTCGAACGGGTCCGACAGCTTCATCGACTTGTAGAGGCCGCGAATGACGATGAAGGCCAGAATGGCGATCAGGAACAGGGAGAAGATCAGGCCGTATTCCTCCGCCGCGCCGGAATAGGCGAAGTCGGTGTGGACGTCGGGGATCTGGCGCTTCAGCACCCCCTCGCCCGGTCCGCGGCCGAACAGGCCCCCGGCAGCGATGGCGGCCTGGGCGCGGTCGATCTGCTGGGTGTCGGCGGCCTCGGGCGAGATGAACTTGTGCACCCGCGTGGCGACGTGGCCGAAGACGAAATAGAGCGACGCCAGCCCCACCGTCGCGCCCGCCATCAGCCCCATGATCCAGGCGAACGGCACCCCGGCCATGAAGAAGGCCGCGCCGAAGGCGACGGTGATCAGCACGGTCTGGCCGACGTCCGGCTGCAGCAACAGCAGCACGACGGCGATGCCGTAGAGCACGAAGGCGATGGTCACGCCGGGCACGCCCTCGCCCTTCTGCCCCTCGGCGAACATCCAGGCCGCGACGATCATCAGGGCCGGCTTCATGAACTCGGACGGCTGCAGGGAGAAGCCGCCGAACTCCAGCCAGCGGGTGGCGCCCTTGGCGTGGTGGCCGAGCAGCGGCAGGGCGATCATCACGCCAATGGAGACGAGATAGATGGCCACCGCCGTGCGCTTGACGCCGCGTGGCGACATCATCGACACGCCAAGCACCATGGCCGCGCCGCCGATGGCGAAAATGCTTTGGCGGATGGCGAAATAGAAGGGCTCGGGCACATTCATCCGGGCCGCCGCCGCCGGGCTGTTGCCGAACGAGAGCATGACGCCGAGCAGGATCAGGACCGCGGTCGCGCCCAGCAGCAGGTGATCGGTGGTCCACCACCAGACGCCGAGCTTGGAGCGGTCGGTGCGCGAGAAGGCGTACTGCTGCGGCTTCATGCGGTGGCGCCCTTCAGCGGCTGTTCGAGGAGGCCGAGCACGGCCGTACGGAACGCCTCGCCCCGCACCTCGAAGTCCGGGAACTGGTCGAACGAGGCGCAGGCCGGCGAGAGCAGCACGACCGCCTCGCCGCCCGCGGCCTTGGCGTCGGCGAAGGCGGCCGCGACGGCCGCGTCGATGGTCTTGACGACGCGGGACGTGGCCCTGCCCTTAAGCTTTCGAGCGAAGCCGTCGGCCGCCTCCCCGATCAGATAGGCCTCGGCGATGCGGGGAAACAGGTCGGTCAGGTCGTCGATGCCGCCGGCCTTGGGCCGCCCGCCGGCGATCCAGTAGAAGCGCGGATATGAGCTCATCGCCTGCCGCGCGGCGTCGGCGTTGGTGGCCTTGGAGTCGTTGACGAAGCGGACGCCGTCGATCACCGCGACCGTCTCCATGCGGTGAGCCAGACCCGGGAAGGTGACAAGGCCGGTCGCGGCGTCCTCGATGGAGACGCCGAGCGCGCGCACGGCCGCATAGGCGGCGGCGGCGTTCTGGGCGTTGTGGCGGCCCGGCAGCGAGGGCACGCGCTCGAGATCGGCGACCTCGAGCACCCGCTCGCCGGTCGCGTCATAGAGCATGCCCTGGAGCGCATAGACGCCGCGGCCGATCGCGGTCTTGGACGAGATGGGGCAGATGGTGCGGCGGTTGGCGGCGGTGATCTCGGTGCAGATCTGCTGTCCGTAGATGTCGTCGACGCCGATGACCGCGGTGTCGCCCTTGCCCTGGTTCAGCAGCACCCGCCGCTTGGCCGCGACATAGCCGTCCATGCCGCCGTGCCGGTCCAGATGGTCGGGTGTGATGTTCAGCAGGATGGCGACGTCCGGCTTCAGGCTCGAGGTCAGATCCAGCTGGTAGGACGACACCTCCAGCACATAGACCGCCCCGCCGTGCATGTCGTCGAGGCCAAGCACGCCGTAACCGATGTTGCCGCCGATGCGGGCGTCTCGGCCGGCGGCGGTCAGCATGTGGCCGATCAGGGCGGTCGTGGTCGACTTGCCGTTGGTGCCGGTGATCGCCACCACCTTGGGCCGCTTGTGCTCCGGCGCGGCGTTGACGGTGCGGGCGAAGAGCTCGATGTCGCCCAGGATCTCGACGCCGGCGGCCTTGGCCATCTCGACGGTCCAATGCGGCTCCGGATGAGTCAGCGGCACGCCCGGCGACAGCATCAGGGCGTCGAAGCTCGACCAGTCGGCGACGCGCAGGTCAACCAGCGGGAACTGTTCGGCGACGGCGGCCTCGCGCGCGGCGGCGTTCTCGTCCCACAGGGCCAGCTCGGCGCCGCCGGCCTTGAGCGCGCGCGCGGCCGTCAGCCCGGTCCGGCCAAGACCGAACACGGCGACGCGCTTGCCTTCAAAGCCGCGGACGGGGATCATGCGCGCGCCATCCCCCTCATCTCAGCTTCAGGGTCGCCAGGCCGACCATGGCCAGCATGATGGCGACAATCCAGAAGCGGACCACGACGGTCGATTCCGCCCAGCCCAGCTTCTCGAAATGGTGGTGGATCGGCGCCATCAGGAAGACGCGCTTGCCGGTCCGCTTGAAGTAGGCGACCTGGATGATCACCGACAGCGCCTCGGCCACGAACAGGCCGCCGACGATGGCCAGGACGATCTCGTGCTTGCAGGCGACGGCGACCACGCCGATGGCGCCGCCCAGGGCCAGGGCGCCGGTGTCGCCCATGAAGATTTTCGCCGGCGGGGCGTTGTACCAGAGGAAGCCGAGCCCGGAGCCGATGATGGCGCCGCAGAAGACCGCGAGCTCGCCAACGCCGGGCGCGAAATGCTCCTGCAGATATTCGGCGAACAGGCGGTTGCCGATCAGATAGGCGAAGACCCCGAAGGTCGCCGCCGCGACCATCACCGGCACAGTGGCCAGGCCGTCGAGGCCGTCGGTAAAGTTCACGGCGTTAGCCGCGCCGACGATCACCACCCCGGCGAAGGCGATGTAGAACCAGCCGAGGTTGAACACGAGGTCCTTGAAGATCGGGAAGGTCAGCGAGGTGGCCAGATGCGGCGTATTCGGCGAAGCCGGCGCCAGCGCGACCATGGCGAAGGTCGCCAGCGCGGCGACCGCGAACTCGATGCCCAGGCGCACCGGCCCGGAAAGGCCGTCCGTGGTCTGTTTGGTGACCTTGGCGTAGTCGTCCATGAAGCCCAGCAGACCGAACGAGGCGGTGACCAGGATGGCGACCCAGACGTAGACGCTGCCGAGGTCGCCCCAGATCAGGGTCGAGCCGATCAGGCCGGCGAGGATCATCAGCCCGCCCATGGTCGGCGTGCCGGCCTTTTCGGTGACGTGACGGGCGATGCCGTCCGCGCGGATCGGTTGCCCCTTGCCCTGGCGCGCCTGGACCCAGCGGATGAAGCGCGAGCCCATGACGACGACGATCACCTGGGCGGTGACAATCGACATGCCGGTCCGAAACGTGAGGTAGTGCAGCAGATTCAGGACGGGCAGATGCTGGTGGTGCTCCGTCAGGCGCAGGTACAGCAGGTACAGCATCAGACGGTCTCCCCTGCGCCCACGTCGAGAGCGGCCAACGCCTTGGCGAGCGCCGAGGCCTTCGAGCCCTTTGAGCCTTTCACCAGCACCACGTCCCCCGGCGCCACCGCATCCACCAGTTGCGGCGCCAGCAGCTCCGCTGACTCCGCGTAGCCGCCCCGGCGAGTCGGCGGAAGGGCCTGCCACAAGGATTGCATCAGCGGGCCGGCGCAGAAAACCAGATCGACCTTGGCCTTGGCGATGGGCTCGGCCAAGCCGGCATGGAGCGCCGGCGCCTGTTCGCCCAATTCCAGCATGTCGGTCAGCGCGACGATCCGCCGCCCTGCCGCCGGCCGCGCGCCCAGGGTCGCGAGCGCCGCGCCCATCGACAGCGAATTGGCGTTGAAGCTGTCGTCAACCAGGGTGAAGTCGCCCTTGGCCGAGTGGACCAGCCGATCCGATCCCCTGCCCTCGAGCGGCGCGAACTCGGCCAGAGCCTTCAGGCCGATATCGAGATCGACCTTGAGCGCTTCCAGCAGCAGCAGCACCGCGAGGCTGTTCAGGCCCCACTGCACGCCGGTCTGGCGGATCGGGAAGGTCAGCGGGCGACCATGCAGGACCGCGGCCACGTCAGCGCCGTCGCCGGTGGCTGCAAACCCCGTCAGGCGGGCGTCACACGCCGCGCCGGAGCCAAAGGCGATCACGCTCAGGCCGGCGCGCTTGGCGTGGTCGCTCAGCAGCTCGAACCAGCGGTTGTCGGCGTTGAGGATGGCCGCGCCCCCCGGGGCCACGCCGGCGAAAATCTCGGCCTTGGCGCGCGCCACGCCGATCTCGCCGTCGGGGAAGTTTTCGACGTGGACCGGGCCGACCGTGGTGATGACGGCGGCGCTGGGCTGGACCATGCGCGACAGCGGCTCGATCTCATCGGCGTGGTTCATGCCGATCTCGAACACCGCCCGCGCGGTTCCGCGCGGCATCCGCGCCAGCGTCAGCGGCACGCCGATGTGGTTGTTGTAGGAGTGAACGGACGCATGAGCCGGGCCGGCCAGCATCAGGCCGGCGGCCACCGCCTGGGTGACGCTGGTCTTGCCCACCGAGCCGGTCACCGCGCCGCGCAGGGCCTTTGGCGCGCGGTCGCGAGCGGCCAGGCCCAGCAGCTCCAGCGCCTTCAGGGTGTCGCCGGCCAGGACGCGGGCGCCGGGCCCCTCCCGCGTCGCCAAGGCGCCGGCCGCGCCCCTGGCCAGCGCCTGATCGATGAAGTCGTGACCGTCGCGCGCGCCAGCCAGGGCCACGAAAAGATCGCCCGGCTGGATCGTGCGCGTGTCGATCGAGACGCCGGTCGCGGCGAAGGCCGAGCCCGCGAGCTGGCCGCCCACGGCCGCGCAAATCTCGCCGGAGGTCCACAGCGGCTCACGCATGGGCCGGCTCCAGCCCCAGGGCGGCGCGAGTCTCGGTCAGGTCGTCGAAGGGAATGGTGCGATCGCCAACGGTCTGGCCCTGCTCATGCCCCTTGCCGGCGACCACCAGGATATCGCCGTCGGTCAGCATGGCCGCCGCCGCCGCGATCGCCTCGCGCCGGTCGCCGATCTCCTTGGCCCCGGGCGATGAGGCGAGAATGGCCGCGCGGATGGCCGCGGGGACTTCCGACCGCGGATTGTCGTCGGTGACGATGACCACGTCGGCCAGGCGGGCGGCGACCTCGCCCATGATCGGCCGTTTGCCGCGGTCGCGGTCTCCGCCGGCGCCGAACACGACGATCAACCGGCCGCGAACATGCGGCCTGAGGGCGCTCAGCACCGTCTCAAGACCATCGGGCGTGTGGGCGTAGTCGATATAGGCCTCGCCGCCGCCGCGTTTCTCGCCGACGCGCTGCAGCCGGCCCGGCGCGCCCTCGATGTGCTCCAGCGCGGCCAGCACGGCGTCGATATCCTCGCCCGCCGCGATGCAGAGCCCCGCGGCGACCAGGGCGTTGCCGGCCTGGAAGCCGCCCGCCAGCGGCAGCGTGATGCGAAACGCCCGATCCTGGGCGGCGATCGACAGAATCTGGCCGTCCGGCGTCGCCTCGCGGCCGGTCAGCCGAAGCGCTTGCCCCCGCTGGCCCACCGAAAGGATGGTGTGGCCCGACAGGCTGGCCGCGCCCGCGAAGGCCTCGAAGGCGTCGCTGTCGGCGTTGAGCACGGCGGTCGCGCCGCGCGGCAGAAGCGTCTCGAACAGCCGCAGCTTGGCGGCGCGATAGGCGCCCATCGTGCCGTGATAGTCCAGGTGGTCCTGGGTCAGGTTGAGAAAGCCCGCCGCAGTCAGGCGCACGCCATCGAGGCGGCGCTGCTCCACCCCGTGGGAAGACGCCTCCAGCGCCAGATGGGTCACGCCCCTGCCCGCCAGATCGGCGAGCAGCCTCGCGACATCGGCGGCGTCCGGCGTGGTCAGGCCCGGAGGGGTGATCTGCTCGTCTCCTGCGCGCACGCCGAGCGTGCCCATGCTGGCGGCCTTGTGCCCGCAGGCCGTGAAAATCTGACGACAGAAGGCGGCGACCGAAGTCTTGCCGTTGGTGCCCGTGACGGCGACGCAGACCCGCGGCTGGGCGCCCCAGAAGGCGGCCGCCGCCAGGGCGTATGCGCGGCGCGGGTCGGCCATCACGAGGTTGGGCGCGGCGAGCCCGTCGATCGCCTCGCCCGACAGCACCGCCGCCGCGCCCGCGCTGACCGCGCCAGCCGCGAAGCTCTTGCCGTCGACCTTCGAGCCCGGCAGGGCGGCGAACAGGAAACCCGGCCGCACCAGCCGGCTGTCGGCCGTGACGCCAGTGATCTCGGGGTCGGCCGCCAGGTCGCACTGAACAAGCGCTGACAGGCGCATGGGCGTCACCGCTCCCCGCCGCTGAGCTGGTCGGGGGTCAGGGTCAGCTTGGCCGCGGTCGGATTGATCGGCGCGCGGGTAACGCCGAGGTAGGGCGCGATCCGCTCGACCACCTTGCCCACGGCCGGGGCGGCGACCATGGCGCCGGTCGCCCAGCCGCCGGTCGAGGCGTTGCCCTGCGGCTCGTCCAGCATGATCAGCACGAAATAGCGGTCGCCATTGATGGGGCCGTCAGTGGGGAAGACGCCGGCGAAGGACGACACCTTCTTGGTCGGGTCGTAGCGCCCGCCGACCGGCTTCTGCGCCGTGCCCGTCTTGCCGCCGAGCCGATAGCCCGGCGCCTGGATGTCGGCCGACCGGCCGGTGCCCTCGACGGCGTTGCGGCGCATCAGATCCAGCATTTCGCGCGAGGTCTCCTCGGAGACGACGCGGCGGCCGGCCGGTGCGTCGCCCGGCCCCAGCTTGCGGATCGTCAGCGGCACATACTGGCCGCCATTCAGGATCGACCCCATGCCCGTGGCGATCGCCAGCGGGCTGACCGCGATGCCCTGGCCGAAGGAGACCGAGGCGATGGTGCTGTCGTCCATGGTCCGCGGCAGCAGCGGCCGGGCCGATTCCGCCAGCTCGCTCGGCGCGGCGTCATAAAGGCCGAACGCCTTGAAATACTTATCCATCCGCTCGCGGCCGGCGAGGATGCCGAGGCGCGCGGCGCCGATGTTCGAGGAGTGGGTGAACACCTCCCACAGGGGCAGGAATTTGTTGTCCTTGTCGAAGTCGTGGATCGCGCCCTTGCGGCCGTCCAGCGTCAGGGGCGTGCGGGCGTCGAACTCGGTGTCGAGGGTGGCGACGTGGGAATCCAGTCCCATGGCCAAGGTGAAGACCTTGAACACCGAACCCGGCTCGTAGCGTGCGGCGGCGACCCGATTGAACATCGCATTGGCGTTGGTTTCGCTGAGCTTGTTGGGATCGTAGCTCGGATAGCTGGCCATGCCGAGGATTTCGCCGGTGCGGACGTTGGTGACGATGCCGATCCCGCCGATCGCCCTGAACTCGCCGGCCGCCTTCTGAAGCTCGTCCTGGAGCGCGGCTTGAACCCGCAGGTCGACCGCCAGCGCGACCGGCGCGCCGCCGACGTTGTCGCGCACGGGCTTGTCCAGCGCCCGTTCGGCGCCCGACAGGCCGACGCCGCCCTTGTCGACGAAGCCGATCAGGTGCGCGGCGGTGGGACCCATCGGATAGACCCGCTTGGACTCCGGCTCGAATTCGATGCCCGGCAGGCCCAGGTCGTCGATGCGATCCTTCTCGTCCGGCGTCAGACCGCCCAGCAGATACTGCCGTTTGTCGGCGGTCAGGGCCTTGCTCAAACGGTCGGGGCTGAGCTCCGGCAACATCTGGGTCAGGTCGCGGCGAACCTCCTCGATATCCCAGTTCTCGCGGGGATCGAAATAGAGGCCGTAGTGGGGAAGATCGACGGCCAGAAGTTCGCCGTTGCGGTCGACCAGATCGGCCCGGTCGCCGACCACGTCGGTCGCCATCACCGTCTTGTCAGCGCTGGAAAATATCGCCGCCCGCGTGGCCATGCCGGCCAGGCCGAGGAAGCCCAGCGCGAAGATCACCAGAATGATCGACATGCGCAGCCGGGTGTCGTCCTCGGCCTTGTCGGCGGCGCGCGCACGCTCGAAGGCGTGCTCGATCCGCCACAGACGCGCGGACAGCCAGCGGAACGGCTGCGGATTGCGATAAAGGGCGAGATCGGCCGGGCGCATCAGCGGGCCCCCGGCGTCTGCGCCGCGCCTGGCGCGGCGGCGGCTTGGGCCACAACCAACGCGGCCGGCCTCGGCGCGGCGGCCTGGGCGATATCGCCAAGGGTTTCCGGCGCGATCTCATGATTGGCCGCGATCGGCTGCAGCTTGAGGTATTGGGCCGAGAGGCTGGCCAGCCGCTCGGGCTGTTCCTCAGCGGCCACTTCGGCCTGGAGCAGGCGAATCTGGCCTCGGGTCTCGACGATCTGCTGCTCGACCCGGTCGATGTCGGCGCGCGTGCCGCCCGCCCCCGCCTTGGTCATGTAGACCGCCGGCGCCAGCACCGCGAGAATCATCAGGGCGGCGATATCGAGGACGCGGAAGCCGCGCACCCGTCCGAACAGGAAGCGGAAGAAGCTCATGCCGCGGCCCTCCACACCGGCGCGCCCGTGCGCACGCCGGCCCTCAGCTTGGCCGAGCGCGCGCGGGGATTGGCGGCGATCTCGGCCTCGCCCGCGGTGCGGGCGCCGTTGAACAGCAATTCGAAGGTCGGCTTGGCCACGGCTTCCGTTGGTGGGCGATGACGCGATCCCGCGGGGGTGCGGCCAGCGCGCTCGGTAAAGAAAGCTTTGACGATCCTGTCTTCGAGTGAATGGAAGGTTACCACCGCCAAATGACCGCCTTCGCGCAGCACCAGCTCGGCCGCTTCCAGGCCGGCTTCGAGCTCGCTGAGCTCGGCGTTGACGGCGATCCGCAGGGCCTGGAACGCCCGCGTGGCGGGGTGAACCTTGGCGCCGCGACGTCCGCCCAGCGCCCGCTCGATCACCTCGGCCAGGTCCAGGGTGTGGGTAAAGGGCTGCTCGGCCCGTCGCCGCACCAGAAATGAGGCGATCCGTCGCGACTGGCGTTCCTCGCCATAGACCCAGAAGATTCGCGCCAGTTCGGCCTGTTCGGCGTGGTTGACCAGGTCGGCAGCGCTCTGGCCCGACTGGGACATCCGCATGTCCAGCGGCCCGTCCCGCATGAAGGAAAAGCCGCGCTCGGCCTCGTCCAGCTGCATGGAGGAGACGCCCAGGTCGAAGGCGATGCCGTCGACCGGCGCGGTGAGATGCTCGGCCAGGGTCGAAAAGGCGTCCTGGACCAGGATCAGGCGGCCGGACGCCTTCAAGGGTTCGGCGAAGACGGCGGCGGCCGGATCGCGATCGAAGGCGACGACGCTCGCGCCGGCGCCGAGGAAGGCGCGGCTGTAACCGCCCGCGCCAAAGGTGGCGTCGACGATGGTCTTGCCCGGCGCGGGCGCGACCGCCTCGACCACCTCATTGAGCAGGACGGAGATGTGCGGAGCGTCGCTCATTCGGCGGCCCCGATCCGGGCCGTGCGCTGCTGGGCTCGGTAGGCGGCCAGACCGTCGCGGGCGTTCTGCCAATGAACTTCGCGCTGGGCCTGGAACTCGTCGCGGGACCAGACCTGGAAGCGGTCGCCGAGGCCGACCACCGTGACCCATTCGGTCAGGCCGAACATCTGGCAGAGGTTCTCGGGCAGGGTGATGCGGCCGGCGGTGTCGAAGGACAATTGGGCCATGCCGCCGCGCAGGATGAACTCGAGCGAGTAGCGTAGCGGATCGCCCACCGGCAACTCGTTGATCAGCGCCTCGTTGCGGTCGAACACGGCCTTGCCGCCGCCCTCGATGCATTTGGCTTCGACCGAAGGGAAGCAGAAGACGCCGTCGAAGGGACCGGCCACGGCCGCGCGGAACTCCGCGGGGACCACGATCCGCCGCTTGCTGTCCAAGGGTTTCTCGAAAGTCGAGAAAAACACCGCGCCCACCCAGTCTGACTAGCCCAAAGCCCCCAACGCCTTCACGGCGCAACGCCCCGTCGCGCCCCCACGCCACTGCGAACTGGGTTAACACGGGACTAATTGGGATACAATGACACTGGATGCCGCATAGTCACATTTCTTGGGCTTGAAATGGGATTTGTTTGGCTAGACTCGCGATCCTCGAACAAATGAAGAACAGCGTGAGTAGAGACAGATGCGCTGCACCATTCTCGTTAGCCTTGCGCTTGATCCGAGCATCGAAGCTCGGCGCGGCCAGGAGCGGGCGGCAAAGCGCTGGAAACCGGCCGACCGCGCCTCGGGTCAAACCCGAGCGCGACGAGACGGCGGGATCGGCGGCTGTCGCAGCGGCTAGCTCAACGCGCCGCGTTCGGCGGCCGCCAGCTCGGTCATGACCTTCAGCCAGCCCGCCCGGGCGCCCTCGCCGGCCTGTTCGAACGCGGCGTGGAGCAGGCGCACCTGTGCGCCGGTCAGTTCGGCTTCGAGCCGCCCGCCCTCTTCCGTCAGCCGCAGCTGCTTGACGCGGCGGTCCCGGGAGCCGGCCGCGACGGCGACGAGATGCATCTCGACGAGCTGGCGCAGCGGCGCGTTGAGCGCCTGCTTGCTTACCGCCAGCACCTCCAGCAGGCCGCGCACCGAGATGTCGGGATTGCGGCCTACGAAATAGAGGATCCGGTGATGAACCCGGCCCAGGCCGCGCCGCTCCAGAATCCGGTCGGGCCGGTCGGTGAAGGCGCGGTAGGCGAAATAGAGGGCCTCGATGGCCTCGAACGGGACACCCTGGCGAGATCGGTCAACCATGTTGACACGATATGGGCCGGCGCCTAGCCTGTCGATAGGTCAATCTTATTGCCATTTAAGGAAGCCCCGCCGTGCCGAAGCTTTCGCAGCGCGTCCGCGATCTGCGCAACTCACCGATCCGCGCCCTGCTGGAGCGGACCCAGAATCCGGCGATCACATCCTTCGCCGGCGGCCTGCCCGCGCCCGACAGCTTCGAGGACCTGGTGCTGCCGCCAGCGCCGACCGCCATGCTGCAGTATGGCCCGACGGAGGGCGAGCGCGACCTGCGCGCCAGGCTGTCGGAGGAGCTGGAAGCGATCGGCTTGGCCTGCCCCGCCGACCGGATTCTGGTGCTGTCCGGTTCGCAGCAGGGCATCGACCTGGTGGCCAAGCTGTTCGTTGACGCCGGCACGACCGTGGCCATCGAGGCGCCGGCCTATCTGGCGGCGCTGCAGGTGTTCGGCTTCTTCGGCGCCGGGTTCGCGCCCATCGACCGCGCCGATCCGGCCGCGACCTTCAGCGCCGGCCAGCCCGCACTGGCCTACATCACGCCGACCTTCCAGAACCCGACCGGCCATTGCTGGACGGCGGCGGAGCGCGACGCCCTGGCCGCGGCCTGCGACGCGGGCGGGGTGACCCTGTTCGAAGACGATCCCTATCGCGACCTGGTCTACGATCCCTGCGAGCGCCGCCCGGTCTGCGCGCGGCTGAAAAGCGCCTCCTGGATCTACCAGGGCTCGTTCTCCAAGACGATGGCGCCAGGCCTGCGCATCGGTTTCCTGGCCGCCTCGCCGGATCTGTTCCCGCACCTGGTGAAGCTGAAACAGGCGGCGGACCTGCACACCAATCGGATCAGCCAGTGGTCGGTGCTGCAGCACCTGAACGATCCGAACCGGGCGGCGCGGCTGGCCGGTATCGTCGATCGCTATCGGCAAAAGCGTGACCTGTTCGCCGCATCGATGAGCCGGCATCTGACCGGTCTGGCCGATTGGGACGTCCCATCCGGCGGGCTGTTCTTCTGGGCGAGGCTCAAGGGCCAGGTCGACACCGAAGCGCTGCTGGAAGCGGCGCTGAAGCGTAACGTCGCCTTCATGCCCGGCGATCCTTTCCAGCCGGGCGCGCCGCCGCACGCGCCGGCCATCCGGCTGAACTTCAGCCACGCGTCGTCGGAGGCCGCGGACAAGGGGCTGGCGGTGATCGGGGAACTGCTGGCCGAGGCGGCGAAGCGGGCCGCGTGACCCCCTCGTCGTCCGAGGCTCTGCGCCGAGGACGACGGAATGGAAGGGCGCAAACAAATCAACCAGACGGCCTGTAAGCCGGGTTCTGTGCCGCTCCGCCCCCTGCACGCAGGAAACGGACCGCGACGGTCATTCCTCTGGACCGGCCATTGCTGGACGGTTCTCGCGACCTACCCGGACGACTCGGGCCGGCGAGCCCTGCCGTGATCCCGAAGAACCCGGCGCGTCGTCCCTATTCGGTCTTGCTCCAGGCGGGGCTTGCCATGCCGTCCCTGTCGCCAGGTCCGCGGTGGGCTCTTACCCCACCCTTTCACCCTTCCCCGCCACGCGAACGGAGCGGGAGGTTTGCTTTCTGTGGCGCTATCCCTGGGGTCGCCCCCGGCGGGCGTTACCCGCCGCCTTTTCGCCGTGGAGCCCGGACTTTCCTCGGCCCGGCAAGCCGGACCGCGACCGCCCGGCCGTCTGGTTGAGCCTTAGGGTGGGCGCGGCGGCCGGTCCGGTCAAGAGCGCGAGCGGTCAGCCGTGCGGGTCGTCTTTCTTGTGCTCGGGCTCCGGGTGGGGTTTGGGCGCGGCGACGGGATGGGGCGCGGGCGCGTGGACGACCATGGGGTGCGGCGGCGCGTGCGGGGCCGGCGTCGGCGCGCGGTGCTCCTCGACGCGAGCCGGCGTTGCGGTCGTGTCGCGCATCGGGCCGCCTTCCGGCGCGGGGCGGTGCTCGACCGGCGACGCTGCCGGGACGTCGTGGCGAGACGGCGCGACGTCGCCGACGGGACGATCCATCGTCGTGGCGGCGTGATCGGTCACGCCGGCGGCCGGCTCGTGGCGCGGCGGCGGGGTGACGTCGGTGGGACCATGGCCCATCGTCGCCATGGCGTGGTCCGTTGCTCCCGGACCGGCCGCGGCGTCGTGATGAGGCGTCGCGCCGCCAGTCGGCGCGGGCGTCGCATGGTTGGCCTCGACCGTCGGCTTGGCGCCGCCGCCCGGGGCCGGGGGCATTCCGGCGGGCTTGCCGCCCGGGCCGATCGGCTTGGCGTGGGCGACGGTCGCGGTGTAGGGCGTCGCGGGTCCCCTGCTCGCATGCACCACGCCGGCCCCGGTCAGCACGCCCGGATGAGCCGTGGCGGCGATCGCCGGCGCGCCGTGGTTCTTCGACGCGAACAGGGCCGGCGTCGCCGCGGCGACATGGGCCTGCCGGACCTGATTGGGAGTCGGCTGGACGTGGGGCTCGTGCGCCACCGCCAGCTGTGCCGGCGTGGGCCGCGCCTGGACGCCGCCATTGCCGCCGTTGAAGCTCACCTGGGTGCGGTGAACGTTGACCTGCTGGACGTAGACGTTGGTGATGTTGACGTTGGTGACGTTGTTGACGGCGCGGTTGTAGAAGAAGTGCCCGCCCTGCCAGCGGCCGCCTTCATAGCCGTCGCCCGTGTAGCCGAAGCCGTAGGAGATGCCGCCGTAGAAGCCGACGTGCGGTCCCCAATAGCCCTCGTTCCAGACATAGAGGCCGTTCTGCCAACCCCAGTAACCCGGGGTCCAGAGGTAGCCGGGCGTCGGCGCCTGGACCCAGGTGCCCGGCACCCAGTAGTAGTCGTAGATGTCGTTGTCCCAGGCCCAATACCCGGGCGCCCAGATGTAGTCCGGGCCCGGCAGCGGCGGCTGCTCGTAAATCGGCAACGGCGGCGGCGGAACGTCGACATTGATGGCGACAGAAATCTGAGCCGCGGCCGGCCGGGGCGCGACCAGCGACGTTCCGAGACAAAGGGCGGCCGCGAGGCCGAGGTAGAGGGGTGCGCGCATTTGCAGGAGCTCTTCCGCCTGGGTGAATCTTCGCCGTACAAACGCGGCAGAGCTCGGTTGGATGCACGCGCGCGAAGCAAACTTAAGGATTGCCGACGCCTCGTCGGAAAACCCCGCGGTCTAGCCAAGTTTTGCGTAGAGCAGTTGGTCCCAGAACTCGTCCTTCCAGTAGGCGTGGTCGCGCAGGACGCCTTCGCGGATGAAGCCGTGCCGCTCCAGAAGGGCGCAGGACCAGTGATTGCCCTCTGTCACCATGGCCTCGACGCGGCGAAGACCTAGGGTGAGGAACCCGAAGCCGAGCACGACCGGCATCACCTCGTCCATCACACGGGCGCCCCAGAAGCGGCGCGCGACGTCGTAGCCGATCTCGCCGCGGCAGCCGCGTTCCCAGACCAGGGTGTTGAAGCCGCAGGTGCCGACCAGGCCGCCCCCCTCCCGCGCCCGGATCGCCCAGCGCACGCCGGTCCCGGCGGCGCGGATGTTCTGAGTCCACTCGATCACGGCCAGGGTCTCGGCGACGTCGGTGTGGCGCTCGATGTCCATGAAGCGCACCACTTCGGTGTCGGAGAACTCTTCCAGCAGCTCGGGCCCGTCCGCCGGCAGCAGCGGCTTCAGCTGGAACCTTGGCGTGGTGAGGGTGACCTCGCCCGCCAGGATCGAAGCGTAGGGTCCGCTGGTGCTCACGGCGCGCCCAGCCGGAGCAGCTGCACCAGGCGCGCGCGGGTCTCGCCGTCGGCGACGCCGTCGACCATCCTTGGACGCCAGTGGCGTTGGAAGGCGGTGACGATGGTCGCGGTGTCCGCGTCATAATCGCCTGACGGCGGGCAATCATAACCCAGCCGGGTGAAACCCGCCTGCATGGCGAAGACGCCGGTCCCATTGTCGCCAACCGTCAGCGGCGCGCCGGGCGACGCCGGCGGCTCGACCCAGAGGCCGTGGCCGGCCTCGGCGAGGATCTTCCAGGGGAAGCGTTCGCCCGGATCTTCCTTGCGCGATGGGGCGACGTCGGAATGGCCGAGGATGCGCCCATCGGGGATGATCCAACGGCCGCGGATGTCGTCGAGCAGCGCGACCAGGGCGGCGATCTGCGCCTCAGGGAAGTCGCGATAGCCCCATTCGTGGCCGGGGTTGACCAGCTCGATGCCGATCGACGCCGCGTTGATATCCTTGTCGCCCTTCCAGAACGACCGGCCCGCGTGCCAGGCGCGCCGCTGTTCCGGCACAAGGGCGAAAACGCGTCCGTCTTCCTCGATCAGGTAGTGAGCCGAAACCTTGGCTTCGGCTTCCGCGTCGCGGAGCCGAGCCAGCGCCGCTTCGCCAGTCAGCATGCCGGTGTAGTGCAGCACCACCATGTCCGGCGGCGCGGTCCGGGCGTCGAAATTGAGTGATGGGGCGTCGATTATTTGCACGGAGCGCGAACCTTGAAGCGCTCCCCTCGTGGGGGAGCTGTCAGCAAAGCTGACGGAGGGGGCGTTTCAACCCTATCGCGAGCGGGGCGGCAAGGCCCCCTCCGCCAAGCTACGCGCGGTCCCCCTCGCCCTTCGCAGGCGGACTGGCAATGGATTGTCGATGGACCTGGCCTCCTCGGCCTAGCGCCCGTTCCGGTCCCAGCCGTAGGCGACCCAGGACTGGCCGCCGACGTTGTGGGCCTCGATCAGGTCGGGATCGTCATCGCGCACGGACCGCTTGGCCCGCATCGCCAGGGCGGTAAGCCCCAAGGCGGCGGCGCCCAGGACCGCGATCACGGCGAGGGTTGCGGCGAAGAACACCGCCAATACCGCGCCGATGCCGACGGCGGCTGCGGTCGCAAGCGCGCCCCCAATCCACGCGAGACCTCGAAAGGCCCCGCCGAACATCGGCGTCGCGCCGCCCACTGACTCGGCCATAATGACCCTTTCAACTTCGTGGTCAGCCAAGTCCGCGAATGTCCGCCTGAAGATCGCCTGCGTCAACGGGGTCAACAGCGTCTAAACCATCACATTATTGCGCTGCGTCACTTTTAGGCGGCTGTTGCGCCGCCGTCAGGTGGCGGCGGCGATGGCGCGGCGCTCGCGGTTGACGGCGTCGAAGGCGGCGTTGATCGCCGCGGCCTTGGCGTGGGCCACCTCGACAAACTCCTGCGGCAGGCCGCGACCGAGCACCCGATCGGGATGCGCTTCGGACAGCGCCGCGCGCCAGGCGGCGTGCACCGCCTCGTCCGAGGCGTCCGACGAGATCTGCAACACCGCATAGGGGTCGTCAGCGGCCAGACCCAGATGGGTCGCCTTCAGCTTGCGGAAGGTCAGCGGCGACAGGCCGAACAGGCTCGACACGCGCTCCAGGTATTCAAGCTCGCTCACCGTCACCACGCCATCGGCCTGGGCGATGTGGAACAGGCCGTCCAGCACGTCTTCGAGCAGCTGCGGGCAGCTGTGGTAGCGGTGCGACAGCCGCCGGGCGTAGCTTTCGAAACCGTGGGTGGTCTGCCGCGCCAGATCGTACAGCCGGTGGATATCCGGCTCGGAACGGGCGTCGGCGTGGAAGACCTCGGAGAAGACGGCGTACTCGCCGTCATCGGCGTGGCCGTCGACCTTGGCCAGCTTGGCGCCCAGGGCGGTGACGGCCGTCGAGAACGCCGGATCCTCACCCGGCAGGCCGGGTGGACAGTCCAAGCATTCGGCCCCATCCACACATCGTGCGGCGAGGCTTGCTATGTTGCGCCAGAAGGTCATTGGATCAGCTAAGTCTAGAATGAAAACGCTTGCATGGCAACGCTGAAGCCCGAAACCTCATACGACGCCTGGTCGATTTGGATCGACCGCGGGGGCACTTTTACCGACATTATCGGTCGTCACAGTGACGGAGCGGTGAAGACCTTCAAGCTGCTTTCGGTTTCCGACGCGTATGACGACGCCGCCGTGGAGGGCATGCGGCGTCTACTCAATGTTCCGGCCGGCGCGATGTTCCCCGCCGAGCGGGTCGAGGCGATCAAGATGGGGACTACGGTCGCCACCAACGCCCTGCTGGAGCGCAAGGGCGCCAGGACCCTATTCGTCGCCACGAAGGGTTTCGCCGACGCGCTGATCCTCGGCGACCAGGCCCGCCCGGATCTGTTCGCGCTCGATATCGTTCGGCCCCCGCCCCTCTATGGGCGGGCGGTGGAGGCGGACGAGCGGCTGGACGCGTCGGGCGAGGTCGTGCGCCCGCTCGACACGGACGCACTGCGGGACCAGTTTCGCCACGCTGTGGCCGAAGGCTTCACCTCCGCCGCCATCGCTTTTTTGCACGCCGATCTCAACCCGGAGCACGAGCGCGCCGCCGGGCGCCTGGCCGAGGCTGCCGGTTTCGAATTCGTGGCGCTTTCCCACGAGGTCTCGCCCCTGCCCCGCTATATCCCCCGGGCCGAGACAACGGTGGCCGACGCCTACCTGACCCCAGCGGTCCGGGCCTATGCGCGCCGCGTCGCGGTCGCGGTCAATGGCGCGACGCTCTATTTCATGACCTCGGCGGGCGGCCTCGTCCGCGCAGAAGCGTTTCGCGGTCGCGACGCAGTGGTTTCCGGGCCGGCCGGCGGAGTCGTAGGCGTGGCCCACACCGCGCGCGCGGCCGGATCGACAGCGGCGCTCGGCTTCGACATGGGCGGCACCTCGACCGACGTCTGCCGATTCGCCGGCGCGCTGGAGCGGCGCGACGCGGCCAAGGTCGCGGGCGTGAAGCTGCGCGCGCCCATGCTGGATATCGAGACAGTGGCGGCCGGCGGCGGCTCGATCCTCAGCTTCGACGGTCTGCGGGCGCGGGTCGGCCCCGATAGCGCCGGCGCCGATCCAGGGCCGGCGGCTTACGGTCGCGGCGGCCCGGCGACCGTGACCGACGCCAATCTGGTTCTCGGCCGAATCGATCCGACCGCCTTCCCCAACCTGTTCGGGCCGAACCACGACCAGCCGCTCGACGTTCGCGCCGCTCACGACCGCTTGGTGGTGCTGGCCGAGGCGATGGGTGCGGCGAGCGCGGCTGCGGCGGCCGAGGGTTTCATCGCCGTGGCGGTGGAGCAGACCGCCCAGGCCATCGGCCGCATCTCCACCGAGCGGGGTTTCGACCCGCGCGGCCACGACCTGGTCGCCTTCGGCGGCGCGGCCGGCCAGATCGCCTGCCAAGTCGCCGAGGCGCTGGGCGTCACCGAGGTGCTCAGTCCGCGCTATGCCAGCCTTCTGTCCGCCTGGGGCATCGGCCAGGCCGAGGTCACGGCGCTGCGGCAGGCGGGAATGGAGCGGCGGCTGGATGCGGCGGCGCTGGCGGCGGCGGCGAGCGTTGGCGAGCGACTGATGGCGGAAGCGGCCAGCGATCTGGCGGCGCAGGGCGCGGCATTAGGCGAGGTGCGGCGGCGGCTGTTGCTTCACTACGAAGGCGCGGACGCGGCTCTGCCGGTGGAAACAGGCACGCTTGAGGCGGTCGTCGCGACGTTCGAAGCGGCCCACCATCGGCTGTTCGGCTTTGTCGAACCCAAGCTGGCCGTCATGATCGGGAGTGTCGAGGTTGAGGCGATGGCGCTGTCCCAAACTCCGCTCGGCCCCGCGAAAGCGAGGCCCCATGGCGGGGAACAGGAAAGCACCTCCACCAGCGGCGTCTCACTCGTCACCCACGCCGCAATGGATTCCCGCCTTCGCGGGGATGAGCGGAGTAGGACTGCTTACACCACCATGCTTTTCGGCGGCCGCGCCGTCCCCGCGCCCGTCATCTTCGCCGACGCCCTTGCCGCTCCGATCGACGGCCCCGCCTTGATCGTGCGGGGCGACACCCAGATCGCCGTCGCCCCAGGTTGGAGAGCCAGGCTCGAAGCCGACGGCCTGATCCGCCTCTCGCGAATCGGCCAAGCTCCTCAGTCCGCCCCGCTCGCGGCCTCAAAGCCCGATCCCGTCACGCTCGAGTTGTTCAACCGCCGCTTCATGGGCGTCGCCGAGGCGATGGGCGCGGCGCTGGAGCGGACGGCCCATTCGGTCAACATCAAGGAACGGCTCGACTTCTCCTGCGCCCTGTTCGACACCGGCGGCGGCCTGGTGGCCAACGCCCCGCATATGCCGGTGCATCTGGGGTCGATGGGCGCCAGCGTGCGGGCGGTGCGCGACCGCCATCCGACGCTGAAGCCCGGCGAGGCCTTCGCCCTGAACAATCCCTACGCTGGCGGGACCCATCTGCCGGACATCACCGTGGTCATGCCGGTGTTCGTCGCCGGCGGCGCCGGCGCGGACTTCTATGTGGCCGCACGGGGCCATCACGCGGACGTCGGCGGCATTCAGCCAGGCTCGATGCCGCCCTTCTCGCACGCCATCGACGAGGAAGGCGTGCTGCTGGACGCCCTGCCGGTGATGATCGGCGGCCGCTTCCTGGAGGCCCAGACCCGCGCGGCCCTGACCGCCGGACGCTGGCCCGCGCGCAATCCCGACCAGAACATCGCCGATCTGAAGGCTCAGATCGCCGCCTGCCAGACCGGCGCCGCGGCCGTCGCGGCGATGATCGCGGCGCACGGCGGCGAGACCGTGCGCCGCTATATGGGCTTCGTGCAGGACAACGCCGAGGCCAGCGTGCGCCGCGCGATCGGCCGGCTCACCGACGGCTCGGCCCGCGTGCCGATGGACGGCGGCGGCGAGATCGTCGTGCGGATCAGCGTCGATGCGGACGCCGGCGAGGCGGTGCTGGACTTCACCGGCACGAGCGGGGTGCTGGCGTCAAACTTCAACGCCCCCTCGGCCATCGTCGACGCGGCGGCGCTCTACGTGTTCCGCACCCTGGTCGATGACGACATTCCGCTCAACGCCGGCTGCCTGAAGCCGCTGAAGATCGTGCTGCCGCCCGGCTGCATGCTGGCGCCGGCCTATCCCGCCGCCGTGGTGGCGGGGAATGTCGAGACCAGCCAGCATGTGGTCGACGCCCTCTACGCCGCGCTCGGGGTGATGGCGAACGCCCAGGGGTCGATGAACAATTTCACCTTCGGCGATGAGAGCCGCCAGTATTACGAGACCCTCTGCGGCGGGGCGGGCGCCAGCGCCCATGCGGCGGGCGCGAGCGGCGTCCACACCCACATGACCAACTCCCGGCTGACGGATCCCGAAATCCTCGAGCGCCGGTTCCCGGTGCGGGTCGAGGCCTTCGCCCTGCGCGCCGGCTCGGGCGGCGATGGCGCCCATGAGGGCGGCGACGGCGTCGTGCGCCGCGTCCGCTTCCTGGCGCCAATGGAGGCGGCGTTGCTCTCCACCCGACGCGAGCATGCGCCCCAAGGCGTCGCCGGCGGCGGGCCCGCGCGCGCCGGGCGACAACGCTTGATCGCCGCCTCCGGCGCGGTAAAGGAACTGCAAGGCTGTTTCTCCGTTACAGTGCAGCTTGGCGATGCGATCGAGATCGAAACTCCCGGGGGCGGCGGGTTCGGACGGTCGCCCGCCCGAGGTTTTTGAAAGGACTCTCCATCGATGGCCCTGGCCGCCCTGCTCGCTCTGACCATTCTCGCCAGCGGACCGGCTGACGCGCCGGCGACCGTCACCCTCGATCAGTCGAGCGACGATGCGATTCCCCCCGGCGCGCCGACCGACGACTACCGCTTCGTGGCCTGGTGCTACGGCGCGATGGACGAATCGATCGCGGTCTATGAGCAGGTGATCCCGGATCTGCAGGCGATAGACGCCCGCATCGGCTCGCCGGTGAAGGAGAAGGTGCCCTACGCCCAGGACGTGGCCGAGGAGCGTCAGGCGCTCAAGCGCTTCGCCGCCGCCATGGAAGCGGCCGAAAAGGCCAGCCCGCGCCCGATCGCGCCCGACGGCGCCAAGGCCATGCAGCTTGGCCGCTCGATGTGGAGCCAGGCCAAGCAGTAGCCGTCGCGTCAACTGGCCCACGCCTGGCTGATGTGGGGCTCGCCCGACCGCTGCGAGAAGGTCGCCAAGTCATTGAAACTCAAGGCGACCCTGCTGGGACAGGCGATGGCGATCGACGCGCCGGCCGTCGACCAGCCGGCGCCGACGCCGGAGCCGGCGCCCACCCCGTCGCCGACGTCGGGCGGAACGCAGAGCAATGCGGCCAATCCGCCAGCCAAGACGACCGACGGCATCGATTCGGTGCTCTCGACCGCCCCGCCCACGCCGGATCAGCCGCCGGCGCCGAAACCGTAAGGCCAGCGGGCGAACCTTGCGTCACCTGGACGCACGGCGGGGTCCAGCGTCCACGCCGCCGCGCGAGCGGCCAGATAGCGCTCCAAAACCTCCATTATATCAGCGCGTTACCGAACGTCGCCGCGCCCTTGACGCACTGCACACGCGTCTATAGGTTCCGCCGCGATCCAACCGGCCCGTGGGGCGCCGCGTCGGGGTCGCCGAGACTTGTCAGCCGTCATGCCCAAGCCGCACGACCCCAGCGAAGAGGCGCTCAACCGCCTTGACAAGGACCTGCAGACCTTCGAAGCGAAGCGCGCCACGCCGCCTTCTATGTTCGGGGGAGCGGACGCGGGCGGTGAAGGCTATCGCCTTCTGGGGGGATTGATCGGCGGCGTGCTCGGCGGACTCGGCCTCGGCTGGTTCTTCGACCGCCTCATGCACACCAGCCCCTGGGGCTTGATCAGTGGTCTGCTGATCGGCCTGGTGGCTTCGATTTACGCGGCCATTCGCAGCGCGACTCAG
>Ga0302196_10000519_pt1 | contig 37143 bp, 32 predicted proteins | sample II_Bog_N1_3_FD_198794 | JGI IMG/M metagenome (GOLD analysis project Ga0302196, IMG submission 198794) | Peat permafrost microbial communities from Stordalen Mire near Abisko, Sweden - II_Bog_N1_3 | ecosystem: Environmental > Terrestrial > Soil > Wetlands > Peat | place: Sweden: Abisko...
GCGGGGGGGGCGGGGGGGCCCCCCCCCCGGCCGGCTCCTGGCTGCCCGTCGTGGACCACGCACGGTGCGAGGGCAAGCGGGACTGCGTCGACGTGTGCCCCCACGACGTCTTCGAGGTCCGGCGCATCGACGAGGCCGACTACCGGGGGCTCGGACTGGTGGGCCGCCTGAAGGTCCGGGCCCACGGCATGGTCACCGCCTACACCCCGAACGCGGCCGACTGCCAGGCGTGCGGGCTGTGCGTGGTGGCCTGTCCCGAGGCCGCCATCACCCTCACCCGACCGGACTGACCCCGGGGCACCCCCCGGTGGCGCTTGCTACGTTTCGCGCCACCGGCACACCCAGGAGGCCCCGTGACCACCACCCCGTCGACGCCCACACCCGCGGCATCCCGCCTGTCCGAGCTCGGCTTCTACGGCCTGGCCGGCCAGCCGGACAGCACCCGTGACCTGGTGGACGAGGTGCGCCGGGGCGAGGCGCTCGGGTTCGGTTCCGTCTTCGTGTCCGAGCGCTTCGACAAGAAGGAGATCGGCGTCCTGTCCGGGGCGGCCGGCGCCGTAAGCGAGGAGCTCACCGTGGTAACGGCGGCGACCAACCACAACACCCGGCACCCGATGATCACCGCCGGACTGGCCCGCACGATGCAGAGCTTGACCGGCGGACGGTTCGTGCTCGGCCTCGGCCGGGGCATCCCGGTCATCCAGGACACCTACGGGATACCCCGGATCAGCACCGCCGCCCTCGAGGACGTCGCCGACATCCTCCGCCGCCTGTTCCGGGGCGAGTTCATCGTGGGCCACGACGGCCCCGCCGGGTCGTGGCCCGTCCTCTACCTGGCGGCGATCGACGAGTACCTGCCCCTGGGCCTGGTCGCCTTCGGCCCGCAGTCGCTGGCCCTGGGTGGTCGCTGCTTCGACCAGGTGATCCTCCACACCTTTTTCACCGAGGAGACGACGCTCCGGTGCGTCACCACCGTCAAGGAGGCGGCGGAGCGGGCCGGCCGGGACCCCGGCGACGTGGCGGTCTGGTCGTGCCTGGCCACCATCGGCGACCACATCCCCGAGGACCTGCGCCTGATGAAGTCGGTGGGCCGGCTGGCCACCTACCTCCAGGGCTACGGCGACCTGCTGGTGGCCACCAACGGCTGGGACCCGGCCGTCCTGGACCGGTTCCGGGCCGATCCGGTCGTGTCCGGGTTCCTCGGCGGCATCGACTCCCACGCCACCACGGCACAGCTCGAGCACATCGCCACCCTGCTGCCCGACGAGTGGCTGGCGCCCAGTGCCACCGGGACACCGGCGCGCTGTGCCGACACCATCCGCGGCCAGCTCGACCTCGGCTGCGACGGGGTCATCCTCCACGGCGCCACTCCGGACGAGCTCGAGCCGGTGGTGGCCGCCTACCGGGCCGGCTGACCCCGGACGTGGCCCCGGGGTCTAGGCGCCCTCGTAGTCGAAGCCGAGGTCGGGGGCGGTGAGCAGGGCGACGAAGTCCAGTCCCTCGGCCGCCGCCATGGCCGCGCAGGTGCCGCCCCGGTCGACCACCGCCACCAGCAGCACCGGATCGGCCCCCGCCTCGGTCACGGCCCGGGCCGCCTCGAGGAGCGAGGTGCCCCGGGTCACCGTGTCCTCGGTGACGACCACCTTGTCGCCGGGCTCGAGCGCACCGGCGATCCGGCCGCCGGCCCCGTGGTCCTTGGCCTCCTTGCGCACGCTGAACGCCTTGAGGGCCCGACCGCGGGTGGCCGCCACCCCGGCGGTCACGAAGGCGACCGGGTCGGCCCCCATGGTCAGCCCGCCGATGGCGGTGGCGTCGTCGGGGATGACCGACAGGATGCCGTCGGCCACCAGCACCATGGCCTCGGGACGGCACACCGTCTGCTTCGAGTCGATGAACCACGAGCTGCGGCGGCCCGACTTGAGGACGAAGTCGCCCCGCTTGACCGAGTGCTCGAGGAGGTGGGCGCGCAGGGCGTCGTGGCGGGTGGCGGGCAGCGGGGCGTCCACGGTCAGCCCCCCCACAGCGGGGAACCGACCAGGTCCACCCCGTGCTCGCCCGCGGTCACCGTGCCCACCACCACCGGCTCGAGGCCGGCGGAGGACAGGGCGTCGAGGGCGTCGCCCTCCGAGTCGGCCGCCACCATCAGCACCATGCCCAGCCCCAGGTTGAACACCCGGGCCATCTCGTCGTCGGACACCCGACCGAGGCGCCGGATCTCGCCGAAGACGGCAGGGACGGTCCAGCTCCCCCGCTCCACCACGGCCCGGGTGCCCTCGGGCAGGGCCCGGGGGATGTTCCCCCCGAAGCCGCCGCCGGTGATGTGGGCCACGGCGTGGACGTCGGCGGCGGCGATGGCCGCCCGCACGGCCGGGGTGTAGATGACCGACGGCCGCAGCAGCTCGTCCCCGATCGTCACGTCCGCCCCCTCCCACGCCGGGGCGTCGAGGGAGCGGCCCGCCCGCTCCAACAGCACGTGGCGGGCCAGGGTGTAGCCGTTGCACCGGAGCCCGGGGGAGGGGAGGCCGATCAGCACGTCGCCGGGCCGGACCCGGGCCGGGCCCAGGATCCGCTCCTGGTCGACCACGCCGACGGCGAACCCGACCAGGTCGAACTCGCCGGGAGCCATGATGCCGGCGTGCTCGGCCATCTCGCCGCCCAGCAGGGCCGCACCCACCTGTCGGCACCCCTCGGCCACGCCGGCCACCAGGTCGGCCATGTGGGCGGGCTCGACGGCCCCGGCCGAGATGTAGTCGAGGAGGAACAGCGGCTCCGCGCCCTGGCACACCAGGTCGTCGACGCACATGGCCACCAGGTCGACCCCGATGGTGTCGAGACGACCCAGGTCCTGGGCCACGACCAGCTTGGTGCCCACCCCGTCGGTCGCCGCCACCAGGACCGGTCGGTGGTAGCGGGCGGTGTCGAGCCGGAAGAGCCCGCCGAAGTCGCCGAGCCCGCCGACCACCTCGGCCCGCCGGGTCGAGGCGACCATCGGCTTGATCAGGTCGACCGCCCGCTCCCCGGCGTCGATGTCCACCCCGGACTCCGCGTAGGTGGCGGGCCGGTCGGACGGGGGGCGCGGTGGAGGTGCCGAGCCGTCGGTCACGCCTGGGTGGAGCCGGCCGCCACCGCCACGGCCGGCCGCTGGGTGACGGACACCGGCACCGCCATCGGGACCGGAACCGGGTAGTGACCGGTCAGGCAGGCGTCGCAGAACCCGGCGTTCGGGGCGTCGATCGCCTCCACCAGGTGCTCCAGGGTCAGGTACTCGAGGGAGTCGACGTCGAGGAATTCGACGATCTCGTCGAGGGTCTTGACGGCGGCCAGCAGCTCCGTGCGGTCGGGGGTATCGATGCCGTAGTAGCACGGCCACTGGAAGGGCGGTGAGGAGATGCGCAGGTGGATCTCGGTGGCCCCGGCCTCGCGCAGCATGGTCACCATGGCCCGGGTGGTGGTCCCCCGGACGATCGAGTCGTCGACGACGACGACCCGCTTGCCGGCGATGTTCTCACGCAGCGGGTTGAGCTTGCGGCGGACGCCGTTGGCCCGCTCGGCCTGGGTCGGGGCGATGAACGTCCGGCCGATGTAGCGGTTCTTGACCAGGCCCTGCCCGTAGGGGATCCCCGACCCGAAGGCGTAGCCCTCGGCGGCCGGGACCCCGGAGTCGGGCACGCCCATGACCAGGTCGGCGGCGACCGGCCGCTGGGTGGCGAGCAGCTGGCCCATCCGGCGGCGGGCGCCGTGGACCTCGTTGCCGTAGAGACGGGTGTCGGGGCGGGCGAAGTAGACGAACTCGAAGATGCACAGCTTGGGGTCGATGCGCTCGGGCGGGAAGGGGTGCGCCGAGCGCACCTCCTTGCCGTCGATGATCACCATCTCCCCGGGCTCGAGCTCCCGGATGAAGGTGGCACCGATGACGTCGAGCGCCGGGGACTCCGACGCCAGCACCCAGCCCTGCTCGTACTCGGCGGTTGCGTCGAGCCGGCCGAGGCACAGCGGGCGGAAGCCGTTGGGGTCGCGTACCCCGATGATCCGGTCGGCGTCCATCAGCACGAAGGAGAACGCCCCCTCGACACTCGGGAGCACCTCGAGCAGCGCCCGTTCGAGGTCGCCGGCGTGCTCGGCCCGGGTCCGCTCGGGCTCGTCGGGCGGGAACGCCTGGCCCAGGAGCTCGGCCACCAGGTCGCTGTCCGAGGAGACCAGGCCGGGCAGCATGTTGGCCTGGCCGGCCAGGTCGTCCGTGTTGGTCAGGTTGCCGTTGTGGGCCAACCCGAAGCCGGCCCGGCCCACCCCGCGGAACACGGGCTGGGCGTTGATCCAGTCACTGGACCCGGCGGTCGAGTAGCGGGTGTGGCCGATGGCCAGGTGGCCCCGGAGGCCGGAGAGCTTGCGCTCGTCGAAGACGGTGGTGACCAGGCCCATGTCCTTCATCACCGTGATGAGGTCGCCGTCGCTGACGGCCATGCCGGCCGACTCCTGGCCCCGGTGCTGCAGGGCGTAGAGGCCGTCGAAGGTGAGGTGGGCGACGGAGCGGCCCGGGGCATAGACCCCGAAGACACCGCACGCTTCCTTCGCCTCCATCATCGGTAGGTCACCGCACACACCGGGGGTCGTCGGGCAGGCCGCAGGTGATCGGGACGAACGTGTTCCTGACCACGGGCCCACTCTAGTGCCACCGGGGGTGGGACCGCCCACGCCGGGGCGGCCCCGGGGCGGGACCGGAGGCCCCGGGACGGTGGGACACCGGCCCGGTAGCGTGCGCCGGGTGATCGACCTCCACACCCACTCCGACCGGTCGGACGGGAGTGAGACGCCCGAGCGGGTGGTCGAGCTGGCCCACCGGGCCGGGTGTTCGGCGGTGGCGCTCACCGACCACGACACCCTGGAGGGCCTGCCCCGGGCCCGGGCCCGGGCGGTGGAGCTCGGGATCCGCCTGGTGCCCGGGTGCGAGGTCTCGTGCGTCCCCGTGGCCGGCGGTGGCCTCCACGTGCTGGTGTACTTCGTCGACGACCCCACCGGTCCGTTGGGGGTGGAGCTGGACCGCCTGCGTGACGACCGCCGCACCCGCAACGCGGCCCTGGCCGACCGGCTGGCCGAGCTCGGGATCCCGGTCACCGTCGAGCAGGCGGCCGCCTACGCCGGCACGGCCGGCGGGGTCGGCCGCCCCCACTTCGCCCGGGCCATGGTGGCGATGGGCGTGGTGGCCGACGTCGACGAGGCCTTCGCGCGCTACCTGGGCAACGGGGCCGTGGCCTACGTGCCCAAGGGGCGCCTGACGGTGGCCGACGTGTGCGCCCTGGCCCGGGCGTCGGGTGGCGTGGCCGTCCTGGCCCACCCGGCCTCGACCGGGCTCGAGGGGGACGACCTGGCGGCGGCCGTGGCCGGCATGGCCGACGCCGGGCTGGTGGGCCTGGAGGCCGTCTACGGTCGCTACTCGCCGCGCCGGCGCACCGACCTCGGCAATCTGGCCCGCCGGTTCGGGCTCGTGGCCACCGGGGGGTCCGACTTCCACGGGGTCACCAAGCCCGACCTGCACGTGGGCACCGGCACCGGCGACCTCCGGGTGCCCGACCGGGTGCTGGACCAGCTCGAGGCGGTCCGCCCACCGGGCTGAGCCACCGTCGCCGTCCGGCTCCGGGCCCACCCGTGCCGGGTCCGTCGGTGCCGGGTCAGTCGGTGACCGGTTAGTTGGTGACGGGGGCCAGGTCGTCGAGCAGGTCGGGCAGGCGGCCGCGCCATTCGGCCGTGGCCCCGGCCAGATCCAGGTCCACCAGGTCGTCCACGACGATGCGGTCCCCGCCGGCCGTCCCCAGGACCCGGAACCCGACCCCGGCGTCGGCGCAGCGCGACAGGAGCTCGGGGCTGCGGGTGGTGCACACCACCACCCGGGAGGGGGCCTCGGTGAACAGCTCGTGGTGGTCGGCGACCCCGGACACCCGGACGCCGATGCCGGAGCGCACCGCCAGTTCGGCCAGGGCCACCCCGAGTCCTCCGCCCGACACGTCGTGGATCCCCGACACCAGCCCGTCACCCCCGTCGACCCCCTCGGCCACCAGGGCGGCGACGAAGTCCACCAGTCGACCGTGCCCGGCGAGGTCGAGGTCGGGCGGGGTGCCGTTGCGGTGGTGGCGCAGGGTGACCGCCCACCGCGAGCCGGCCAGCGAGGGCGGGCGGCGCCGGGCGTCGGAGGTGCCGACGCTGGCGTCCAGCAGCACCAGGGTCCCCCCGTCGACCAGGGTCACCCCGGGCGGCCGGGCGGCCAGGCGCTCGATCAGCCCGAGGCCGCCGATCACCGGGGTCGGGTCGATGTCGGCACCGAAGCTCTCGTTGTAGAGGCTCACGTTCCCACCGATGACCGGCAGGCCGAGGGCCCGGCAGGCCTCCGACATCCCGTCGACGGCCTCGGACAGCTGCCACATCACCTCGGGGTGCTCGGGGTTGCCGAAGTTGAGGCAGTTGACCACGGCCTTGGGCGTCGCCCCCGAGCAGGCCAGGTTGAGGGCCGCCTCGGCCACGGTGGCCGCGGTGCCCCCACGCGGGTCGAGGGAGCACCAGGCCGGGTTGGAGTCGGTGGTCATGGCCAGCCCCCGCTCCGAGTCCGGCAGCCCGGGGGCGGCCAGCCGCAGCACGGCGCTGTCCCCGCCCGGTCCCTCCACCGTGTTGAGGAAGAGCTGGTGGTCGTACTGGCGGTAGACCCAGCTCGGGTCGGCCAGCAGGGCCAGGACGTCGCGCCCGCAGTCGGAGGGGGCGGGCAGGGCGCCGGGGTCGTCGGCCAGGCGGGCGTCCTGGTCGGCGGGTCGGCCGATCGGTCGCCGGTAGAGCGGTGCGTCCTCGCTGAGGGCGACGGCGGGCACGTCGCCCAGGACCGGACCGTCGAACCCGTCGAGGATCCTCAGCCGGCCGGGCGCGCCGTCGGGCGCCTCGGTGACCCGGCCGACCACGGCCGCCCGGACCTCCCACTTGGCGCACAGCTCCTGCACCCGATGGAGGTCGCCGGGGGTGACGATGGCCAGCATCCGCTCCTGGCTCTCGGAGGTCATCACCTCGTAGTCGGCCATCCCCGGCTCCCGCCGGGGCACGGCCGAGACGTCGACGTCCATGCCCACCCCGCCGCGGGCCGCCGTCTCACTGGTGGCGCACACCAGTCCGGCCCCGCCGAGGTCCTGGATGCCCACCACCAGTCCGGCGTCCAGCAGCTCCAGGCAGGCCTCGATCAGTCGTTTCTCCTCGTAGGGGTCGCCGACCTGCACGCTCGGCCGCTTGGCCGCCTCCTCCGCCTCGTCGCCCCCGCCGAACCCGGCCGAGGCGAGCACGCTCACCCCGCCGATGCCGTCCCGCCCGGTCGACGATCCCAGCAGGACGGCCAGGTTGCCCGGCCCCGACGCCTGGCCGAGCACCAGCCGCTCGGTCGGGAGCACTCCCATGCACAACACGTTGACCAGGGGGTTCTGGGAATAACAGGGGTCGAAGGTGAGCTCGCCCCCGACGGTCGGGACACCGACCGAGTTCCCGTAGCCGGAGATCCCGGCCACCACGCCCTCGACCAGCCACTGCTGGCGGGGCTCGGACGGGTCCCCGAAGAACAGCGGGTCCATGACGGCGATGGGCCGGGCGCCCATGGTGAAGATGTCGCGGAGGATCCCCCCCACTCCGGTGGCCGCCCCCTGGTAGGGCTCGATGGCCGAGGGATGGTTGTGCGACTCGATCCGGATGGCCACGGCGATCCCGTCGCCGGCGTCGATCACCCCGGCGTTCTCCCCCGGGCCGACCAGCACGTGGGGGGCCTCGGTGGGGAGCCGCCGCAGATGGATGCGGGACGACTTGTACGAGCAGTGCTCGCTCCACATGACGGCGAACAGGGCCAGCTCGAGGTGGTTGGGGGACCGCCCCAGGATGGCCACGACCTCGTCGCGCTCGTCGTCGGTCAGCCCCAGGGCGCGGTGCAGCGGCTCACCGGTCTCGGTCACCAGATCGGCCAACTCGTCCCCGCTCGGCTCCATGCCCGCAGCGTACCCGGACACCGATCACCGGCAGATTCCCGGGACGCACCGCCGGCCATTGCCCGTGTCGGGCCTCCCCCGGGATGCCGTTGGTGGACCTACCGGATCGGCCGGATTGGTGGAAATCGCCGGATCCGGGTGTGGTGGGATCCACCGGTCCCCGGGTCGCCGGCCGGTCCGGGGACCCCCGGTCGGCACCATGGAGCGGGCCGGGACCGGGCCGCACCGGCACCCCGGCGGTGGCCCGCCCCGGGCCGTGAACCCCACTTATGGAGGGAGTGGGGTGCCTCTTCCTGGGAGAGAACGGGGGCTAGTGTTTGGAGTGCATGAGCAGTCAACTACTGTAGCTATTTCCCACAAATACTCGACTCTGGAGCGGTGACACATGCCGGCAGCGACCCCCGCCAAATCGCGCAAGAAGACCCCGATGTCCGCCGAGCACAAGGCGGCACTGGCCAAGGGCCGCGAGGAGGGTCGCGTGGTGCGGCAGTACCTCGAGGCGCTCGAGTCGACCAAGCCGCGACGCGGCCGTAAGCGCACGCCGGAGTCGATCCGCAAGCGGCTCGCCACCATCGAGCACCAGCTGCCCGAGGCCGAGCCGCTCAACCGGTTGCACCTGGTCGAGGAGAAGCAGCGGCTGGAGACCGAGCTCGCCCACACCGGCGACGTGGTCGACCTGGCCGCCCTGGAGAAGAGCTTCACCAAGGTCGCCCGCCAGTACGGCGAGCGCAAGGGGATCTCCTACTCCGCCTGGCGCACCGTCGGGGTCCCGGCCTCCGTCCTCCAGCAGGCCAAGATCCCGCGCACCCGGAGCTGACCCGGGCCGGCCCCACCGGCCGGTGCCGACCCGTGCTCAGGCGGCGGGGGCGGCGGTGGCGGCCGTGCGGAGGAGGGCCTCGAGCAGGACACTGCCGTCCTCGGACCCGAGCAACGGGTCCGAGGCCCGCTCGGGATGGGGCATGAGCCCGACCACGTTGCGGCCCTCGTTGCACACCCCGGCGATGTCGTCGACCGACCCGTTGGGGTTCCCGACGTAGCGCAGCACCACCCGTCCCTCGTCGCGCAGTCGGTCCAGCGTCGCCGCGTCACAGGTGTAGTTGCCCTCGAAGTGGTTGATCGGCACGGACAGCTCGGTCCCGACGGCCACTCCGTCGGTCAGCGCCGTGTCGCTCCGCTCGACCCGGATCCGCACGGTCGTGCACACGAAGCGGAGTCCCCGGTTCTTCTGGAGGGCGCCGGGGAGCAGGCCGGCCTCGGTCAGCACCTGGAACCCGTTGCAGATCCCCACCACCGGGCCGCCCCCCGCGGCGTACTCGGCCACGGCGCCCATCACCGGGGAGAACCGGGCGATGGCCCCGGGGCGCAGGTAGTCGCCGTGGGCGAACCCTCCGGGGAGCACCAGGGCGTCGTACCCGCCGACGGAGGTGGACCCGTGCCAGACCAGCTCGGCGTCGGCGCCCAGCCGACCCAGGGCCCGGACGGCGTCGTGTTCGCAGTTGGTGCCCGGGAACAGCACGACCCCGACCCGGGTGGCCATCAGCCGGCCGTCCCGAGCGGCCGCACGGTCACCACCGACTCCTCGATGACCGGATTGGCCAGCAGCCGGTCGGCCACCACCGTGGCCCGGGCCAGGGCGTCGTCGTCGTCGGCGGCGGTCACCTCGAAGCGGAACGACTTGCCGGCCCGCACCCCCGACACCCCGTCGAGGCCGAGGGCGGGCAGCGCCCGCTCGATCGTCGCCCCCTGCGGGTCGGCGATGCCGTCCCGCAGGAGCACCTCGACCTGTACCGAGAACTGACGGTCGGAGGCCATGGTCAGGCACCGTACCAGTCGGCCAGCGACCGGCCGCAGACCCGTTCGTAGGCCGACACGTACCGGGTGGAGGTGGCCTCCACGATCGCCGCCGGCAGCGGCGGCGGTGGCGCCTGCTTGTCCCAGGGCTGGGCCTCCAGCCAGTCCCGGAGCGGCTGCTTGTCGAACGACGGCGGGTTGGTGCCCGGGGCGCAGTCGTCGGCCGGCCAGAACCGGGACGAGTCCGGGGTCAGCACCTCGTCGCACAGGGCGAGCTCGCCGTCGATGTAGCCCAGCTCGAACTTGGTGTCGCAGATGACGATCCCCTGCTCCTCGGCCCGCGCCGCCGCCCGCCCGTAGGCGGCCAGGCACAGCTCGGCGGCGGCCTCGGCGGCCTCCCGCCCGACCAGGTCGGCGGCCTCGGCCATCCCGATGTTGAGGTCGTGGCCCTCGGTGGCCTTGGTGGAGGGGGTGAACAGGGGCTCGGGCAGCGCCTGGGCGTGCCGCAGGCCGGCCGGAACGGCCGTGCCGTGGACCGTGCCCTCGCGCTGGTACTCCTTCCACGCCGAGCCGGCCAGGTAGCCGCGGACGATGCACTCGATGTCCAGCATCTCGGCCCGGTGGACCAGCATGGACCGACCGGCCAGGTAGGCCGGCCCACCGGGCAGCGCCGCCGCCACGTCGGGGAAGTCGGCGGTGTCGGCGCTGATCAGGTGGTTCGGGGCCAGGTCGGACAGCTCCTCGAGCCAGGCCGCGGTCATCGCCGTCAGCACCCGACCCTTGTCCGGGATGGGCTCGTCCATGATCACGTCGAAGGCCGAGATCCGGTCCGAGGCCACCATCAGCAGCCGCCCGTCGCCGGCGTCGTACAGCTCACGGACCTTGCCGGAGGAGATCAGGGGCAGGGACGGGGTCACGGGGTCAGCTCCTCCAGGGCGTCGGTGAACCGGTGGACGTGGCGCAGCGTACGGGACAGGTCGAAGGCGGCGTCGAGCTCGGCGGCGGACAGGGTCACCTCGGGATCGGCGTCGAGGACGGCCCGGAAGCTCCGACCCTCCTCCCAGGCGGCCCGGGCGTCGCGCTGCACGATCCGGTAGGCCGCGTCGCGGCTCAGGCCGCCGCTGACCAGGGCCAGCAGGACCGACTGGCTGAACACCAGGCCGTGGCTCCCCTCGGTGAGGGTGTCCAGCGCCCGCTCGGGGTGGAGGACCAGGCCCTCCACCAGGCCGGTGGTCTTCTGCAGCATGTAGAGGGTCAGCATGCTGGCGTCGGGCAGCACCACCCGCTCCACCGAGCTGTGGGAGATGTCCCGCTCGTGCCACAGGGCGACGTCCTCCAGGCCCGCCGACAGGTAGCCCCGCAGGACCCGGGCCAGTCCGCACAGTCGCTCGGACAGGATCGGGTTGCGCTTGTGGGGCATGGCCGAGCTGCCCTTCTGGCCCGGCTTGAACGGCTCCTCCACCTCGCCGAGCTCGCTCCGGGCCATGTGGCGGACCTCCGTGGCGATCTGCTCGATGGTGGCCCCGACCGAGGCGCACGCCCAGAGGAACTCGGCGTGACGGTCCCGGGCCACCACCTGGGTGGCCGGCACCGGGACCAGGCCCAGGGCCGAACACACATGGGCCTCCACCCGGGGGTCGATGTTGGAGTAGGTCCCCACCGCGCCGGACAGCTTGCCCACCGCCACGCGCTCCCGGGCGGCCCGCAGCCGCTGCACGTCGCGGTCCGCCTGGAGGGCCCAGAGGGCGAACTTGGCCCCGAACGTCGTCGGCTCGGCGTGCATGCCGTGGGTGCGGCCGGTGACCGGGACGTCGATGGACCCGAGGGCCCGCGCCTTGCAGGCCCGCACCAGGCCGCCGCCCGCCTCGACCAGCAGGTCGGCGGCCCGGGTCAGCGTGGCGCACAGGGCGGTGTCGACCACGTCCGACGAGGTCAGGCCGTAGTGGATCCACGACCCCTGGGGCTGGCCGATCGCCTCCTGGACCACGTCCACGAAGGCGGCGACGTCGTGGTCGGTGACCCGTTCGCGCTCGGCCACCGCCTCGACGAAGGCGGCGTCGACCACGGGGGCGTGGTCGCGGCAGAACGCGGCGGCGTCGGCCGGCACGTCCCCGACCTCCACCCACCCGTCGGTGGCCAGCAGCTCCACCCGCAGCCACATGGCGAACCGGGCCTCGTCGGAGAACAGGGCGGCCATCTCCGCCGGGGCGTATCGGGGGATCATCGTGCAGCCTCGGCTTTCTCGGTCGGGACGGGGGCGGTCGGCGGGTCCGCCACCGCCGCCCGGGCGATGTCGGTCCGGTACTGCATGCCGGGCCAGGAGATGTCGGCCACCGCCGCGTAGGCGCGGTCGCGGGCCTCCTCCAGGGTGGCTCCGAGGGCGGTGACCCCCAGCACCCGGCCCCCGGAGGTGACCACGTCGCCCGAGGCGGGGTCGTCGGCGGTGCCGGCGTGGAAGACCGTGACGCCGGGCACCGCCCCCGCCCCGGCGAGGCCGGACACGGCGTCGCCGGTCCGGGGTGACTCGGGGTAGCCCTCCGACGCCAGCACCACGCAGACCGCGGGATCGGGGGTGAACCGGGGGGTGGTGACCAGGGCCCCGGCGGCCACCTCGGCCAGCAGGGCCACGAGGTCGCCGTCGTAGCGGGGCAGCACCACCTGGGTCTCGGGGTCACCGAAGCGGACGTTGAACTCGAGGACCCGGGGGCCCGACGGGGTCAGCATGAGGCCGGCGTAGAGGACGCCGCGGTAGTCGATGTCCCGGGCCCGAAGGGCGACCACCAGGGGTGCCACGGCCTCCTCGACCAGGGAGGCCACCAGGGCGTCGTCGACCGGGGGAACGGGTGAGTACGCCCCCATCCCGCCGGTGTTGGGGCCGGCGTCGTCGTCGTCACGGCGCTTGAAGTCCTGGGCGGGGGCGAGGGCGGCCAGGCGCTCCCCGTCGCACAGGACCAGCAGCGAGCACTCGGGCCCGGTCAGCCCCTCCTCGACCACCACCCGCCGGCCGGCGGCGCCGAAGGCGTCCCCGGACAGCTTGGCGGCCACGTCGGCCTCGGCCTCGGCCAGCGAGTCGGTGACCAGCACCCCCTTGCCGGCAGCCAGGCCGTCCGTCTTTACCACCCAGGGGCCCTCCAGCGACCGGAGGAACTCGACGGCCGGTCCGACCTCCTCGAACACCCCGAAGCGGGCCGTGGGCACCCCGGCCTCGGCCAGGACCTCCTTCATGAAGGCCTTGGACCCCTCGAGCCGGGCGCCGTCGGCCCCGGGGCCGAAGACCAGGCGGCCGGCGGCCCGCAACCGGTCGGCCAGTCCGTCGACCAGGGGCGCCTCCGGTCCGATCACGAACAGGTCGGCCTCGACCTCCTCGGGCGGGGTGGCGACACTGGTCATGCGGTGGCCCTCGGCCGACCACCCGGTGATCCCCGGGTTCCCCGGGGTGACCACCACGTCGGCCGTGCGGGCCAGCACGACGGCGAGGGCGTGCTCGCGGCCCCCCGATCCCACGACGCAGACGGTGCGCACCGGTCCGGGTGACGGGGTCGGAGCCGAGGGGGTCCCCCGGCTCATGCGGCGAAGCGGACGAACTGCTCGCGGCCGGGGCCCACCCCGACGAGGCGGACCGGGACGCCGATCTGCTCGGCCAGGAAGTGCACGTAGTCCCGGGCCGCCTGGGGGAGGTCACCGAGCTCGGTGGCCGACGAGATGTCCGTCTTCCACCCGGGCAGTTCCTCGTAGATGGGCGTCACCTGGTGGAACACCGACTGGTGGTACGGGGGATGGGTGAACCGTTCGCCGTCGGCCTCGTAGGCCACGCACACCTTGACGGTGTCGAACGTGTCGAGCACGTCGAGCTTGGTGAGGGCCACCTCCGACAGCGAGTTGAGCCGCACGGCCTGGCGCATCATCACGGCGTCGAACCAGCCGGGACGGCGCCGGCGGCCGGTGTTGACCCCGTACTCGTGGCCCCGGTCGACCAGCGTGTCGCCGATGTCGTCGACCAGCTCCGTGGGGAACGGACCACTGCCCACCCGGGTCACGTAGGCCTTGGCGATGCCGATGACCTCGTCGATGTAGCGGGGACCGACCCCCGCCCCGGTGCAGGCCCCGCCGGCCACCGGGTTGGACGAGGTGACGAAGGGGTAGGTCCCGTGGTCGAGGTCGAGGAAGGTGGCCTGGGCGCCCTCCAGCAGGACGTTGGCCCCGCGGTCGAGGGCGTCGTGGACGAGGCCGACGGTGTCGGCCACCATCGGGGCGATCCGGGGGGCCAGCTGGTCGAGGTAGAGCTCGCAGATGTCGTCGGCCGACAGCGGGAGCCGGTTGTACACCTTGGCCAGGACCTGGTTCTTCTCCTTCAGGACCACGTCCAGCTTCTGGCGGAAGATCTTGGGGTCGAGCAGGTCCTGGACCCGCAGGCCGACCCGCGACGACTTGTCGGCGTAGGCGGGGCCGATGCCGCGTTTGGTCGTGCCCAGCTTGTTCTTGCCCAGGTAGCGCTCGGCCAGCTGATCGAGCTCGTGGTGGTACGGCATGATCAGGTGGGCGTTGCCGCTGACCAGGAGGTTCGTCGTGTCGATGCCTTTCGACTCCAGCACGTCCACCTCGGCCAGGAGCACGGTCGGATCGACCACCACACCGTTGCCGATCACCGGGGTGATGTGGGGGTAGAGGATCCCGCTGGGCACGAGCTGCAGGGCGAACGTCTCCCCGTCCACCACGATCGTGTGACCGGCGTTGTGCCCGCCCTGGTAGCGGACGACCAGCTCCATGTCCTTGGCCAGGAGGTCGGTGAGCTTGCCCTTGCCCTCATCACCCCACTGGGTCCCGACGACGACGGTTGCCGGCACGCGTCACTCCTCCGTTGAGAATGCGGATTACGCACCAGTGTAACCCGCCGACCCGACCGGTCCGGGGGCCACGCCGGGCCCGCGCTCATCCCTCGGTCGGGGCCTCATCCACCCGCCGACCCTGCGTTCCTGATCGACTGGGGACGGCGGGCCCCGACCGGGACGGTGTCCGGGCGTCGAGGCGGTCCGTCGAGGAGGACACGGTGCACAGGGACGGGAACGGGCCGGCACGCGCCGGCGGTCGGTCGGTGCTGTCCGCGGTGGTCGTCGCCCTGGTGGCCGGCCTGGTCCTCGCCGGGTGCGGTGGCTCCTCGACCCCGTCGGCCACCTCCTCGGGCACCTGGTCGGCCCCCGACCATCCCGAGCGCGCCGGCCTGCCGGCCGGCTACGCCTCGATCTACGGGGTGTCGTGTCCCTCGGCCACCTTCTGCGCCGCCGTCGACGAGTCCGGCGACGCCCTCTTCTGGAACGGCTCGCGCTGGTCGGCCCCGGCGACGGCCTCACCGGACGGGACCCTCAATTCGGTCTCGTGCACCTCGTCGACGTTCTGCGTGGCCCTGAGCAGCCAGGAGGCCGTCACCTGGAACGGCCGGACGTGGTCGACGTCGGTGGCCGTCGGCCCGGCCCCGACAGGTCCCACCGGAGGGGAGTACGAGGTCTCGTGCGTGTCCCCGACGTTCTGCGCCTCGGTCAGCACGGCGGGGGTGGTCGCTCTGTTCGACGGCACCACGTGGAGCCACGACGCCGTGGTCGACGACGGCACCGCCGCCAAGCCGGTCCAGAACATCTCGTGCGCCACGACCACCTTCTGCGTGGTGGTCTCCGCCACCGGCAACATCGCCACCTACGACGGGTCGAGCTGGTCACGCCAGGCGTCGCCGGGCCAGTCGCTGCTCCATTCGGTGTCGTGCCCCACCCCGACGTTCTGCATGGCCGTGGACCTGACCGGGCACGCCCTCACCTTCGACGGCTCGACCTGGGCCCCGGCGCCCCCGATCCCCGGGGCGGTCGCCCTGACCTACTCGGTGTCGTGCCCGACAGCGGCGTTCTGCCAGGTGGCCCGGTCCGACGGGTCGGTGGCCACCTGGCGGTCGGGCGCATGGGCCGGTACCGTCCCGGTCCTGGACTCGGGGGTCCTGGCCACGGCGGATATCAGCTGCGCGACGACCACGTTCTGCGCCCTGGTGGGCTCGGCCGGCTCGGTGGCCGTCTACCGCGGCTGACCCGACCCCGCCGCCCGGCCCGGCCCGACGGCAGCGGGAGCCCGGTCCCTGACCTGGACCCCGACGGGAGTCAGACCAGCACGACCCCGTCGTCCTTGGCGTCCACCACCACCGTCGACCCCTCGGCGTACCGGCCCTCGAGGAGGGCCAGGGCCAACGGGTCCTCGACCTGGCGCTGGATCACCCGGCGCAGCGGTCGCGCCCCGAAGTCGGGGTCGAAGCCCTCGTGGGCCAGCAGCAACTCGGCCGCCGGGGTGACCTCCAGGGACAGGCGACGGTCGGCCAGCCGGCTCCGGAGCCCCTGGAGCTGGATGGTGACGATCCGACCGAGGTCGACCTCGGACAGGTTGTGGAAGCGGACGATCTCGTCGATGCGGTTGACGAACTCCGGCTTGAAGTGCTGCACCGGCTCCCCGGGGATGTTCGAGGTCATGATCAGCACCGTGTTGGTGAAGTCGACCGTACGACCCTGGCCGTCGGTGAGCCGACCGTCCTCCAGGACCTGGAGGAGGATGTTGAACACGTCCGGGTGGGCCTTCTCCAGCTCGTCGAGCAGGACCACCGCGTAGGGCCGGCGGCGGATGGCCTCGGTCAGCTGGCCACCCTCCTCGTACCCGACGTAGCCGGGGGGTGCCCCGACCAGCCGGGCCACCGAGTGCCGCTCGCCGTACTCGCTCATGTCGATCCGGATCATGGCTTTGGGGTCGTCGAAGAGGAACTCCGCCAGGGCGCGGGCCAGCTCGGTCTTGCCCACACCGGTCGGCCCCATGAACAGGAAGGAGCCGATGGGCCGGTCGGGGTTCGACAGCCCGGCCCGGCTCCGGCGGATGGCGTTGGACACCGCCGAGACGGCCTCGTCCTGGCCCACCACCCGGGCGTGCAGGGCGTCCTCCATGCGGACCAGCTTCTCCACCTCGCCCTCCAGCAGCCGGCTGACCGGGACCCCGGTAGCCCGGCTGACCACCTCGGCCACGTCCTCGGCGTCGACCTCCTCCTTCAGGAAGCGCTGCGACGTCTGCAGCTCGTCGAGGGCGACCGTGGCCTCCTCGATCTGGCGCTCGAGATCGGGGACGATCCCGTAGGTGATCTCGGACGCCCCGGCCAGGTTCCCTTCGCGGCCGAGGCGCTCGGCATCGCTCCGTCCCTGCTCCAGCTGGCCCTTGAGCGACTGGATGGTGGTGATGGCCTCCTTCTCCGACTGCCAGTGGGCCGTCATGGCCGAGGACTCCTCGGCCAGGTTGGCCATCTCCTCGTCGAGTCGGGCCAGACGCTCGGCCGAGGCCGGGTCGGTCTCCTTGGCCAGCGCCATGCGCTCGATCTCGAGCTGGCGCAGGCGCCGGGTGACCACATCGAGCTCGGTCGGCAGGGAGTCGATCTCGATCCGGAGGCGGCTGGCCGCCTCGTCCATCAGGTCGATGGCCTTGTCGGGCAGGAACCGACCGGTGACGTACCGGTCGGACAGCACGGCCGCGGCCACCAGGGCGGCGTCCTGGATGCGCACGCCGTGGTGGACCTCGTAGCGCTCCTTCAGGCCGCGGAGAATGGCCACCGTGTCCTGGACCGAGGGCGGTGGGACGAACACCTGCTGGAACCGCCGCTCGAGGGCCGGGTCCTTCTCGATGTACTTGCGGTACTCGTCGAGGGTGGTGGCCCCGATCATCCGGAGCTCACCGCGGGCCAGCATCGGCTTGATCATGTTGCCGGCGTCCATGGCCCCGTCCGCGCCGCCGGCGCCCACGATCGTGTGCAGCTCGTCGATGAAGGTGATCACCTCGCCCTCGGCGTCGGCGATCTCCTTCAGGACGGCCTTCAGCCGCTCCTCGAACTCGCCGCGGTACTTGGCCCCGGCGATCATCGAGCCCATGTCCAGACTGATCACCCGCTTGCCCTTCAGGCCCTCGGGGACGTCACCCTCGACGATCCGCTGGGCCAGGCCTTCGACGATCGCCGTCTTGCCCACCCCGGGCTCGCCGATCAGGACCGGGTTGTTCTTGGTGCGCCGCGACAGCACCTGGATGACCCGGCGAACCTCCTCGTCGCGTCCGATGACCGGGTCCATCTTCCCCTGGCGGGCCAGGGCGGTCAGGTCGCGGCCGTACTTCTCCAGGGCCTGGAACGTCTCCTCGGGGTTCTGGGAGGTCACCCGGTGACTCCCCCGGACGTCGCGCAGGGCCTGGAGCAGGGCGTCGTGCCCCACGCCCAGCCGGTCGGACAGGGCCAGCAGCAGGTGCTCGACGGACAGGTACTCGTCACCCATGTCGACGCGCTGGCGGTCGGCGGCCTCCAGGGCCTCACGCAGGTCGCGGTCGATGGTCGGCTCGGCCCCGCCGAAGGCCTGGGGCAGCCGGGACAGCTCGTCGCCGATCCGCGCCCGCACCACCGACGGCTCCACGCCCACCCGGGTGAGGATGGGACCGGCGATACCGTCGGCCTGGTCGAGGGCGGCGGCCAGCAGGTGGGACGGGGTGACCTCGGCGTTCGAGGCCTCGCGGGCGCGCTCGACGGCGGCGGCCAGTGCCTCCTGGGTCTTCAGTGTCCAGCGTTCGGGGTTCAGGCTCATCGGGATCCTCCGTTGCCGTGGGGGGGGCGTCGTGTCGTTCGGGTGGGGACCGGCACCTGCGACAGCGGCACCAGGTCCCTGCGGTACTGCCGGTGGGTGACGGCCACCGCCTCGCGGGCCGCGTCGCGGGTGGCTTCGAGCTCGCGCTGCAGGCGGGCCACCTCGGCCTGGAGCTCGAGCACCCGGCGCACCCCCTCCAGGTTGAGCCCCTCGTTGGTGAGGCTCTGGATCTGGCGGAGGCGGTCGAGGTCGCGCTCGGAGAACCGACGGCTGCCGCCCTCGGTGCGTGAGGGGTCGAGGAGGCCCTTGCGCTCGTAGACGCGGAGCGTCTGCGGGTGCACCCCGGCGAGCTCGGCGGCCACCGAGATCACGTACACGGCGCGGGATCGGATGTCCTCGGTCATCTCACACCCCCAGCGAGCTGCGCGACGGCGACCCGATGACCCGGGCCACCTCCTCCACCGCGGCGCGCTGCTCGTCGGTCAGCTCGTCGGGGACGGCCACCTCCACGGTGACCAGCAGGTCGCCGGTGCCCTTCTTCTTGCCCGCCGGCACCCCCCGGCCCTTCACCCGGAACGTGCGCCCCGAGGGGGTCCCCGCCGGGACCCGCAGGGTCACCGGTTCGTCCAGGGTGGGGACGGTCAGCGTCGTGCCGAGGGTGGCCTCGGCGAAGCCCACCGGGACGGTCAGGGTCAGGTTGGCCCCCCTGCGGCCGAACACGCTGTGGCGCCCGACCCGGGCGACCACGTAGAGGTCACCCGCCGGACCCCCGCCCCGACCGGCCGCACCGCGTCCCTTGACCCGGATGCGCTGGCCGTCCTCCACCCCGGCGGGCAGCCGGACCTTGACCGAGCGGTTGCGGTGCTCGACCCCGGTGCCCGAGCACGTCGGGCAGGGCTGGGTGATGATGGTCCCCCGTCCGCTGCACTGGGGGCAGATCTGGCTGAGGGAGAACAGGCCCTGGTTGTCCTGGAGACTGCCGGTGCCGCCGCACCGGGGACAGGTGTCCGGGTGGCTGCCGGGCGCGGAGCCCGAGCCCGAGCACGTGTGGCACCGGGCGTCGGTGGTGACGTTGACCGACGTGGTCACCCCCCGGACGGCGTCCTCGAAGGTGAGGTGCAGCTCGGTCTCGACGTCACTGCCCCGCTGGGGCCCGGCCTGCTGGTTGCCGCGTCGGCCCCGTCCGAACAGGCCGCCGAAGAGGTCCCCGAGGTCGCCCACGTCCTGGGCCCGGTAGGTGCCCCCGCCGGGGAAGCCCCCACCCGGGAAGCCCCCGCCGGGGAAGCCGCCGGCCGACGGTCCCATCGTGCGGACCTCGTCGTACTCCTTGCGCTTGTCGGCGTCCCCGAGGACGTCGTAGGCGGCCGAGATCTCCTTGAACATCTCGTCGTTCCCCGGGTTGGTGTCCGGGTGGTGCTTCTTGGCCAGCTTCCGGTACGCGCTGGTGATCTCCTTGGCGGTGGCGGTGCTCGTCACCCCCAGGGTCTTGTAGTAGTCCTTCTCGAACCATTCGCGCTGCGGCGCCACCGTGTCTCTTCTCTGTCCTGTCCGTCGTGCGTTCTCTGGGTGTCCCCGTCCGGGCGGGCCCTCCGGTCAGCCCCGGACCATGACCATGGCCGGGCGGACCACGGTCCCGTTCCACCGGTAGCCGGCCCGCATGACCTGGTCCACCACCGGACCGTCCGGGTCGGCCGGCCCGTCGTCGTCCCCGGCCGGGACCTGCCCCACCGCCTCGTGGGCGTTGGGGTCGAACGGCTCGCCCACCGGGTCGATCCGCTCGAGGCCCTCCTTGGACAGAACCCCCTGGAGGAGCCCGGACGCAGCGATCAGGGCCTTGGCCTCGTCGGAGTCGTTGTCCCCGAGGTGGTCGGTGGCCAGGTCGAGCGCGTCGAGCACCGGTAGGAGCCGGTCCACCAGGGAGGCCGCCGCCCGGGCCACCTGGTCGGCCTGCTGCTTGAGCACCCGCTTCTTGTAGTTCTCGAATTCGGCCTGCAGCCGCCGGAGTGAGTCGAGGTACTCGTCGCGCTGGGCCAGCGCCACCTCCAGCGGGTCGGCCTCGACGGCCTCGACGTCCACGACGTCGTCCGGGGCGAGGGCCTCGTCCACCAGCTCGGCGTCGAGGACCTCGTCCTCGTCGGCCGGACCGGTGCCGGGGACGGCGGCCGGATCGGCCACCGTCCCCGCTGCGTCACCGTCGGGGCGCGCACCGTCTGTCCAGGACATCGACGATCAGTCCTTCTCGTCGACGATCTCGGCGTCGACCACCTCGTCGTCGTTGGCCTCCTCGGCCGGCACCTCGCCACCCGGGGCGGACGCGCTCTCCTTGGCGGCCTCCTCGTACAGGCGCTGGCTGAAGGACTGACTGGCCGTGAGCAGGGTCTCGGTCGCCGTCTTGATGGTCTCGACGTCGGACCCGGCGAGGGCCTCGGTCAGACTGCCCAGGGCCGTCTCCACCTTCTCCTTCTCGTCACCCTCGAACTTGTCGCCCTGGTCCTTCAGGAGCTTCTCGGTCTGGTAGACGAGCGAGTCGGCGTTGTTGCGGACCTCGGCCTCCTCCTTGCGCCTGCGGTCGTCCTCGGCGTGGGCCTCGGCATCCTTCACCATGCGCTCGATGTCGTCCTTGGCCAGCGAGGACTGGCCGGTGATGGTCATCGACTGCTCCTTGCCGGTGGCCCGGTCCTTGGCCGACACGTGCACGATCCCGTTGGCGTCGATGTCGAAGGTGACCTCGATCTGGGGCACGCCGCGCGGGGCCGGCGGCAGGTCGACCAGCTGGAACTTGCCCAGCGTCTTGTTGTACATGGCCATCTCCCGCTCACCCTGCAGCACGTGCACCTCGACCGACGGCTGGTTGTCGTCGGCGGTGGTGAACACCTCGCTGCGCTTGGTCGGGATGGTGGTGTTGCGCTCGATGAGGCGGTGCATGACCGCACCCTTCGTCTCGATGCCGAGGGACAGCGGGGTGACGTCGAGCAGCAGCACGTCCTTCACCTCGCCCTTCAGGACGCCGGCCTGCACGGCGGCGCCGATGGCGACCACCTCGTCGGGGTTGACGCCCTTGTGGGCCTCCTTGCCGGTCAGCGACTGCACCAGGTCCTGCACCGCCGGAATGCGGGTCGAGCCGCCGACCAGGACCACGTGGTCGATGTCGGCCTTGGTCAGGCCCGAGTCGGCGATGGCCTGGTCGAAGGGACCCTTGCACCGGTCGACCAGGTCGGCGGTGAGCTCGTTGAACTGGGCCCGGGTCAGCTTGACGTCGAGGTGCTTGGGGCCCTCGGACGTGGCCGTGATGAACGGCAGGTTGATCTGGGTCTCCTGGACCGAGGACAGCTCGATCTTGGCCTTCTCGGCGGCCTCCTGGAGGCGCTGGGTGGCCATCTTGTCCGTGGACAGGTCCACGCCCTCGGTGTCCTTGAACGACTTGACCAGCCAGTCGATGATCTTCTGGTCCCAGTCGTCACCACCGAGCTTGGAGTCACCCGAGGTCGACTTGACCTCGAACACGCCGTCGCCGATCTCCAGGACGGACACGTCGAAGGTGCCGCCGCCGAGGTCGAACACCAGGACGGTCTGGTCGGCGCCCTCCTTGTCGAGCCCGTAGGCCAGGGCCGCAGCCGTCGGCTCGTTGATGATCCGGAGCACCTCGAGGCCGGCGATGGCGCCCGCCTCCTTGGTGGCCGTCCGCTGGGCGTCGTCGAAGTAGGCGGGGACGGTGATGACGGCCTGGTTGACCGTATCCCCGAGGAACGCCTCGGCGTCGCGCTTCAGCTTGCCCAGGATCCGGGCCGAGATCTCCTGGGGCGTGTAGTCCTTCCCGTCGATGTCGACGGTCCAGCCCGAACCCATGTGCCGCTTGACCGACCGGATGGTCCGGTCGGGGTTGGTGATCGCCTGGCGCTTGGCCACCTCGCCGACGAGCACCTCGCCGGACTTGGCGAAGCCCACGACGGACGGTGTGGTCCGCCCGCCTTCGGCGTTGGGGATGACGACGGGTTCGCCGCCTTCCAGGACCGCCACCACCGAGTTGGTCGTCCCGAGATCGATTCCTACGGCCTTGGCCATTGGTCTTGCCTCCTACTCCCCGCCCTCTGCGGGCCCGGGGCTTGCTCTGCTGTCTGTCGCTTCTGTCGGTTCCGTGCGGTCACTGCGGTACTGCTCGACTCCCGCGGGCCGGGTGCATCCCCGGACCACCGACCCGGCCGTGGACCTGACGGAGCACCGGGCCTGCATCTCCAGGGACAACTATAGCAAAGTTGAGTGTGTCATGCACAACTTTTTTTAACAATTCATGTAAGTTATGGTCCCACGGCCCCGGGATACGCTCGTCTCCATGCCCCAATTGGTCCTCCTCCGCCACGGCCAGTCGCGCTGGAACGCCGAGAACCTCTTCACCGGCTGGTACGACGTCGACCTCACCGAACAGGGCGAGGAGGAGGCCCGGGCCGCCGGGCGGCTGCTGGCCGCCGAGCCCGGGCTCGACCTCCGGGTGGTCCACACGTCGGTCCTCACCCGGGCCGTCCGCACCGCCGACCTGACGCTGGACACGGCGGGCCGGTCGTGGCTCCCGGTCCGCCGGCACTGGCGCCTCAACGAACGTCACTACGGCGCCCTGCAGGGCCTGGACAAGAAGGAGACCACCGCCCGCCACGGTGAGGCCCAGGTGAAGGAGTGGCGCCGCAGCTACGCCACCCCGCCGCCGCCGGTCCGTCGCGGTGACCCCCACGACCCGGCCGGCGACCCGCGCTACCGCGACGTGCCGGTCGACGTCCTCCCCCTCACCGAGTGCCTGGCGGACGTGGTCGCCCGGGCCGTTCCCTACTGGAGCGACGCCATCGTTCCCGACCTCCTGGCCGAGGGCGGCCGCGGGGGTGCGGTGCTGGTGGTGGCCCACGGCAACAGCCTGCGGGCCCTGCGCAAGCACCTGGAGGGGATCGACGACTCGGCCATCGTGGACCTCGAGATCCCCACCGGTATCCCGTACCGCTACGTCCTCGGGGACGACCTGTCGGTGGTGTCGCACGGATTCCTGGGCGACGCCGAGGCCGCCCGGGCCGCCGCCGAGGCCGTGCGCCGTCAGGCCGGCTGAGCCGGGGACCCGCCGGCCCTACCGGGCGTACACGCGACGGGAGGCCGACCCGAAGGCCGGCCTCCCGTTGGGTTCCACCGCCGGAGGGGGGTTCCGGCGGGTTACTGCGCTGCCGGGGGGAGGGGGGCTTCCCTCGACAGGATCCTGGGGCTCGACGAGCCCTGACGAGGTGTGTCTACAGGGCGTCCGCCCCACGCTCGCCGGTGCGGACCCGGATGAGCTCGTCGACGGGAAGGATCCACACCTTGCCGTCTCCGATCTTCCCGGTCCCGGCGGCATCGACGATGGCGTTGGACACCTCGTCCACCTGTGCGTCCTCGACGACGACCTCGAGCCGGATCTTCGGCACGAACTCGACCTCGTACTCGGCTCCCCGGTAGACCTCGGTGTGGCCCCGCTGGCGCCCGAACCCCTGGGCCTCCGTGAGGGTCATCCCGTGGACACCGAGGGCCTTGAGGGCCTCTTTGACCTCGTCGAGCTTGAACGGCTTGAGCACCGCGACGATCAGTTTCATTCTGCATGTCTCCTTGTCGTAACCGTTGTTGTCCAGTCTGCTGCCGGCGACACCGCCGGTGCGGACCCGGTCACGCCGGTTCCTCTTCGGTCTCCTCGGATCCGGCTTCTGCGCTCCGCTTGGCGCTGGCCTCACCGGCCATGGCGAAGGCGCCGACCCGCTCACCGAGGGTCTCGGTCGGGAAGGCCTCCTCACCGTGGATGGCGAGGTCACCGACCTCGAGGATCTCGTCGCTGTAGCGGGCACCACGGAGCACCAGGCCGATCAGCTTCATCAGGATGAAGGTGACGAGTGCCGACCAGATGATGACCCAGACCGCCGCCCGGAACTGTTCCCACAGCTGGTGGGCGGACCCGGTGTAGACGAGGCCGCTGACGCTGAAGGGCGCACAGGCCGTCGACTGCGAGGCGTAGGTGGCCGGCACATGGGCGATACCGCAGGGGTATTCGATCATGCCCGGATCACCGAAGATCCCGAGCAGTAGACCACCGAGGAGGCCGGCCATCCCGTGGGTGTAGATGACACCGAGGGCGTCGTCCACCTTGGAGAAGGGACGCACCTTGGAGAGGAAGTTCCAGGCGACCCACACCACGACGGTGCAGATGGCCCCCACGTAGATGGCGCCCTGGCCGTTGACCCAGCCGGCGCACGGGGTGATCCCGACGAGGCCGCAGATCATGCCGTTCACGCCACCCAGGAAAGTGGGCTTCTTCTCCTTGGAGAGCCAGGCGTCCATGGCGATCCAGACGATCACACCGGTGGCCGTGGCCAGGTTGGTGTTGACCACGGCGGCGGCCGCATCGGCACCGGCGTAGTAGGGGTCACCACCGTTGAACCCGTTCCAGCCCAACCACAGGATTCCGGCACCGACTCCGGCCATCACCAGGTTGTTGGGGATGGCGTGCTGTCGATCCCGTAGGAGTCGTGGTCCGAGCACCCAGGCGGCGACGAACCCCGACACCCCGGCGGACATGTGGATCACGTACCCACCGGAGAAGTCGAGCGCACCCTCCTGGGCGAAGTAGCCGCCGCCCCAGAGGAGGAAGGCGTCGATGCTGTAGACGAAGGTCGACCACAGCGGCACCAGCAGGCACCAGGCGCTGAACTTGATCCGGCCGAGCACGCTACCCATGAAGAGGAGCGGGGTGATGGCCGCGAACACGAACTGGAAGTAGGCCAGCGTCGAGGTCGGGAAGTGGAACGGCACGGCGGTGTTGGCGGCGGACACTGCCTGACCCTGTTCACCCAGAGGACTGGTGATCGGACCGGGCTTGCCCCAGAAGTTGTCGATGAACTGGGTCCAGCCACCTTTGCCTAATTGATTCTGTACGCCGTTCGTTACCCCATTCCCCCAGGAGTTGGCGCCGAAGCCCATCTTGTACTCGTAGACGAACCAGATGACCAGCACGATGGAGAAGCCGGCGAACATCATCGCCATGACGTTGACCGCCCACTTCTTCTGCACCAGCGACGCATAGAGCACCGCCAGGGCCGGGAGGCTCATCAGGCCGACGAACGTCGCAGCGGTCAGCTGCCACGTGTTGTCCCCTGTATCGAGCCAACTGGGATACGGAATCTGCACAATGTGTACTGCTGCTTCTAGCACTGCTTGGTGCTCCTCTCCTGAGTTGCCTCGTGCGTTGACTGCTCCCCGGCCGACGCACCCCGGAGGGAGCGGCGACGGTAGCCAAGGCAGGCAGATTCGCTCTGCCGGGTCACACAATGCAGGGTGGGGATTTCGGCACGGTCACTGCAGTGTTACCAACGCGTGAACTGGCCGGGCCCGGTCCGGAGCGGGCGCACCGGAGGCGGAGCGGGCGGCGCGGGGCACCCCGGGTGGTCAGTGGCGGGCCCCGTCCCCCGGGTCGACCGGACCGGTCCGGCGCGGGTCAGGAACTGGTCTGCACGGACGGTCAGTACGGGTCAGGCGGCGGTGCGGAAGGGTCAGGCGGCGGTGCGGTGGCCGACCGAGGTCCCGCCGGAGTCGGGACGCGACGGGTCAGCCGTCGATGCCGGGCTTGGGGGCCTTGGCCGGCTTGGCCGGGCCGGTCACCGGGGGCGTGTAGCGCTTGCTCGGACGGGCACGGGGGGTCGAGCCGCCGGTACCCCCCGATCGGGCCGTACCGTCGTCGCCCCTGACCAGCTTCAACTTCTGCTGGAGCCGGTAGGCCCGCACCAGGAACCAGGCCCCGAAGAGCAGGTAGGGCACCCCGAAGCCCCAGAAGTGCAGGTTGAAGATGGAGAGCCCCCAGAGGGCCATGGCGATGCCGAGGTAGAGCCGCTTGCGGAACCAGGCCGAGGCGAGCATGGCGGCGGCCAGCACCATGAGCGACAGGGCCAGCACCTGCGCGGTCGATGAGGCGGCCTTGGTCGTCCCGTGGGCGGCCAGGCTCTGGGCCACCAGCAGGCCGATGCCCCCGGCCACCGGCGCGGCGATCAGCCCGATCAGCCGCTCCTTGTCGTCGGCCCGGGCGATCAGTTCCTCCAGGCCCGCCTCGGAGGTGGGGTACCCGTCGTCCTTCGGCTCCGACGACCCGTCGGCCTTGAGCACGAGCCGCGTGAACCGCTCCGACAGCGAGGGCTTGTCCGGGTCGTCGGCCATGCGCCACGGTAGCGCGCCCGGTACGCGGCCCACCAAGCGGCCCCCGCTCAGGCAGGGCGGCGGCCCCGCCGGTGCCTCAGCGCCAGCCACACGACAATGGCCACGGCCACCAGGAGCAGTGCGCCCCCGACCAGGTACAGGGTCACCGTGGTGTGCGAGGTGGCCACGGTGGACGGCGTGGACAGCAGTCCCGGGTCGTCGGACGGCACCTCCCCGGCCACCGTGGCCCCGTCGGCGTGGAACGTGGAGCCGGGGAGGCCCTCGACGTAGGCGGTGCCATGGACGGTGTAGGTGCCCGTGCACTCGTAGCCGGCCGTGTTCGACCCGCTGCCGCCCATGAGCCCGAGGCAGTGGTCCACGGTCACCTGGACGGGGACACCGTGGGACCGGAGGTCCTCGACCTGGCTGTTCTTCCGGTACCCGGCCACCAGGAGCACGGCACCCACCACCACCAGCACCACCAGCAGGAGGACCAGGGCGACCCGGCCCACCCGGGCGGCGTCGACCTGCACGCCCGCGCCCCGCAACGTGCCCACCGGCTGGTCGTCGGGCGCTCCGCCACCCGGCGCCCGTCCCCTGTCCTCCGGCGTGTCCATCCGTCGCTTCCGTCCCCGTCCCACCGGCGCCCGCCCGGTGCGGGTGCCTCGCGGCGTGGCGGCCGATGGTACCAGTGGGGCGTGGGCGGACCCCGGCCCGGCGGGCCCGTGACATCACCGGCATCGGGGAGCGCACCCCGTTAGCCTGGGACGATGGCCCCCGGACCCGACGCGACCGATCTCAAGTCCATCTGGCTCTTCTCCGGATGCTCGGGGTCCGAGCTGCGCAAGATCCGGTCGTCCCTCGACGCCGTCTCGGTGCCCGCTGGCAAGGTGCTGGTGGAGGAGGGCCGCATCGGCCAGGAGTTCTTCATCATCGTCGACGGCCGCGCCGCGGTCACCCGCAACGGGCGCAAGGTGGCCACCCTGGAGGGCGGCAGCCACTTCGGCGAGCTCGCCCTGTTGGACCGTCGGCCGCGCTCGGCCTCGGTCGTGTCGGAGACGGACATGGACGTGCTCGTCATGTCCCAGCGTCAGTTCAACGGCCTGCTCGAGTCGGTGCCCACCATCGCCCGCAAGCTGCTGTCGGCGCTGGCCACCCGGCTCCGCGAGGCCGACGCCAAGGCCTTCGGCTGAATCCGGTCCCCGCGGGTCCCCGACGGACCCGGTGACTCACTCGCCGGCGGGGGACTCCCCGTTGGGTGCCCGCTCGGGATCGGCCGGTGCGGTGGCCCCCACGGCCACCGGGTCGCCCATCGACTCCTCCAGGAGCTGCGACAGGTCCAACACCCGGACGTCATCCTCCTTGGCGTTGGCCCGGACGGCGTCGTCCAGCATGATCATGCAGTAGGGGCAGGCCGTCGAGACCACATCGGCACCGGTGCCGATGGCCTCCGCCGTGCGGTCCATGTTCACCCGGGTGCCGATGTTCTCCTCGAGCCACATCCGGGCCCCGCCGGCCCCGCAGCAGAAGCCGCGCTCTCGGCACCGCTTCATCTCGATCTGGGTGGCGCCCGGGATGGCGTCGATGACCGAGCGGGGCTCGTCGAACACCCGGTTGTGGCGTCCCAGGTAGCACGGGTCGTGGTAGGTCACCGACCCCGCGTAGCCGCCCCCGGGGGTCAGGCGTCCCGCCTGCACCAGATGGTCGAGCAGCTGGCTGTGGTGGATGACCTCGAAGTTACCCCCCAGGGCCGGGTACTCGTTGGCCAGGGAGTTGAAGCAGTGCGGGCAGGTGGCGATGACCTTCTTCACCCCGGCGTCGTTCATGGTCTCGATGTTCTTGGCGGCCTGCTCCTGGTAGAGGTACTCGTTGCCCAGCCGGCGGGCCGGGTCACCGGTACAGGACTCCTTCGGGCCCAGGATCCCGAAGGACACCCCGGCACGGTGGAGCATCCGGGCGGTGGCCTGGGCCCCCTTGCGGGCCCGCTCGTCGAGCGCACCGGCACAGCCCACCCAGTAGAGGTACTCGACGTCGTCGGGGATCGTCCCGGTGATCACCGGGACCTCGAAGTCGAGCGACGCGATCCAGTCGGTCCGCTTGGAGCTGCCGAGGCCCCACGGGTCACCCTGGTTCTCCACGTTGCGCAGCATGAGCCCGGCCTCGGTCGGGAACTCGGACTCCATGAGCACCTGGTAGCGCCGCATGTCGATGATGGTGTCGATGTGCTCGATGTCCACCGGGCACTGCTCGACGCAGGCGCCACAGGTGGTGCACGACCACAGCACGTCGGGGTCGATCACGTTGCCGATCAGGTTCTCGACCTCCACGCCGGCGGCCCGGTTCTTCTGGAGCAGGCGGTCGGCGTTGGCGAACATGTTGTCGCGCAGGTCCATGATGAGGAGTTTCGGCGACAGGGGCTTGCCGGTGTTCCACGCCGGGCACTGGGACTGACAGCGCCCGCACTCGGTGCAGGTGGCCATGTCGAGCAGCTGCTTCCAGGTGAAGTCCTCCATCCGGCCGGCGCCGAACACGGCCTCGTCCTCGTCGCCGACGTCCTCCATCGTCATGTCGGGCGTGGAGGCCAGGGCGCCGAGGGCACGGGGGCGGCGGGAGGTGGCCACGTTGATCGGGGCGAGGAAGATGTGGAGGTGCTTCGAGTAGGCGACGAAGACCAGGAAGCCGGTGATGATGGCGATGTTGACGATCAGGAAGGTGGTCTCGAGGACGCTGTTGACGTGGGTGCCCAGCGGGGCGAGGGCCCGGGCGATGGTGTGCGAGGCGAAGGCCCACTGCCCGTAGGGGAAGAAGCCGGTGTTGACCTGGGCGGCCCGGTAGAGCAGCAGCGACGAGATCACTCCGAAGATGGCCAGCAGGACCAGCCAGGCGGCCCCGGTGTGGGACCCGAAGAACCGGGACCGCCGGTTCTCGCGCTTGGGGGAGTGCTTGACCCGGATGGCGATGAAGGTGGCGATCGACACCAGCACGGCCACGGCGAAGAAGTCCTCGATGAAGCCGATCACCGCGGTGTTGCCGATGAGCGGGAGGGCGAAGCTCCGGGCAAACAGGTCGCCGTAGGCCTCGATGATGGTCAGGAGGAGGATGGTGAATCCCCACATGGTGAAGAAGTGGGCCATCCCCGGCACCGTCCACTGGAGGAGCTTCTTCTGCCCGGCCACCTCGACCAGCTCGGCCTTGATGCGGGCGGGGACGTCCTTGACCCGGCTCGGCACGGCGGGCTGGCCCGAGCCGATGAGGCGGCCCAGCCAGTAGAACCGTCGGCCCGCGATGGCGAACATCACCACGGTGACGCCGAGTCCGAGAACCAGTCTGATGGCCACTGCCGTTTCCTCCTGGGAGTTACTGACGGGTAACAACGCTAGCCGGGGTCGGGACCGGGGCGACAATCCGCCCGTCAGGTGCGGAAGTTGTCCGCGTACCGGCTGGGGGTGGGGCCCCACTGGCCCTGGTACTTCGACCGCAGGCCGTCGGAGCCATAGGGGGCGTCGGCGGGCGTGGTCATCTGCAGGAAGCTGATCTGACCGATCTTCATACCCGGGTAGACGGTGATCGGCAGGTTGGCCACGTTGGACAGCTCCAGGGTGAGGTGCCCGTCCCACCCGGCGTCGACGAAGCCGGCCGTCGAGTGGATGAGCAGGCCGAGCCGCCCGAGGGAGGACTTGCCCTCGAGGCGGGCCACCAGGTCGTCCGGGAGAGTCACCTTTTCCGTGGTCGATCCGAGCACGAATTCGCCGGGATGGAGGATGAGCGGGTCCTCGCCCACGTCGACCAGCTCGGTCAGGTCCTCCTGGTCCTCGCGGACGTCGATGACCCGGCTGGTGTGGTTGCGGAAGAGGCGGAAGTAGCGGTCCACGTGCAGATCGACCGAGGAGGGCTGGATACAGGACTCGTCCAGCGGGTCGATCCGGATGTGGCCGGCGGCGAGCGCCTCACGTATGGAGTGGTCGGAGAGAACCATGCCCGCCAGACGATAGTGTGTTCTCCTCGTCGCGGGTGTAGCTCAATGGTAGAGCGCCAGCTTCCCAAGCTGGACACGCGGGTTCGATTCCCGTCACCCGCTCCATCGCGGCCCTGCCGCTCCCGTCCCCGGCCACCGGCGGCCGGTCCCCCCCGACGGTGGCGACTCCTGCCCGTTAGTCGCCGCCAGACCCCTTCGGAAAGGTGATGACCTCGCCCCGGTCGATGCTTACCCAGTCCCTCGCCTCCAGGTAGGGCCGGAACGTCGCCACGATGTGCCGCTCGTCGGCCGGGGTCTTCGGTCGCTGCAGTTCGTAGAGGTGCGGGAACTCGGCCCAGGCCACCACGGCGTGCCACAGGCGCTCGGCGGCGGCCCCGGTGGGTGGGTCGACGAGGACGGGGCCGAACAGGCACTGGCCGTCGGGGAGGAACAGGGTGGGCACCCCGTACCCGCCGGCGTCGACCACCCGCCGGTGCTCGGCCAGCACCTCGTCACCGGTCGTCGGGTCGGCGATGGCCTGGTCCACCAGGTCCGGGTCGAGGTCGAGCCGCTCGAGCAGCGCCCGGGCCACCGAGCGCTCGTGGGGCTTGTGGCCGTCGACGTGCAGCGCCCGGCCGGCCGAGGCATACCAGCGGTCGAGGTCGGCCATGTCGGTGCGCCGCAGGAGCGCCCCGATCCGCATCATCGACCACCCGTAGGACCACTCCCGCTCCCACGGGTGCTTCTTGCCCTCCTGGCGGTTGACCTCCTCGAGGCTGAAGAACCGCCAGTTGACCTCGAGACCGGTGCGGGCCCGCACCTCCCGGATCCACAGTGACGTCTGGTACGCATACGGGCACATGACGTCGAAGTGGAAGTCGACCGAGGTCACGCTTGGCACGGTGGTCATGTCGGGTGCCCCCTCACATGGTGAACGCGAGGTTGCGGGCCGCCCGCTCCCCCAGCGTCCCGTCGCCCGTCCACCGGATCCGCCCGTCGGCGATGGGTTCCTCCGGATCGATCCGTCCGCACGCCAGCAGCATGAAGGTCAGGGAGTCGGTGGTAAGCGTCACCGCGGGGGACTCCAGCTGCTCCACCACCCTGGCCCGGCCGTCCACGGCCACGCACATCCGGGTCGCCACCGGCCCGGTGAGGTCGACGACGATGCCCGCCCCGTCGGGCAGTCCGACCTTCTTGCCCATGATGTACCCGAGCGACGAGCGGACCTCGTCCAGGGCCAGGGCGGCCACCGGTCCCCCGTCGTCACCGGCCAGGCCCAGCGCAACCCGCACGTCGCGCTCGTGGACCCACACGTCGAACACCCGGATCTGGAGGAACCGTCCGTAGGTCCCCGGTCCCACCGGGGTGATCGACGCCCGCTCGAACTCCTCGTCGCTCAGCTCGGCCAGCTCGACGGAGCGCTCGGCGACCACGGCGTCGTAGCGGGCCAGGAGGGCGGCATCGTCGACTCCGTGGAGCTCCCGGGCGATGGCGGGCATGGACTCGAACAGGCCGTCGTCACCGGGATGCCATCCGACCATGGCCGACTCGATGGTGGCGACGTGGACCACCACGTCGCGCACGGTCCACTCCGGGCAGAGGGACGGTGCCGCCCACTGCTCGGCGGTCAGCCCCCGGGCGGTGTCCCCGAAGGAGATCAGGGCACCCCGGAGGGCGCCCACGGTGTCGGCACGGCTGGTCATGGCTCGGACGGCTCCCCCTGGGCGTTGGTCTGCGCCGGTCCCGGGCCCCTCCCCCTGCACTCGCACGGGCACGGGCTCCGACCGGCCCCTGCATCGTGGCACACCGGCCGTCGCCCCTCCGCCGACGGACCCCTGGTACGACACCGCGGCGTGACCCCTACGCTGACCGGCGACTGGTCCGCTCACCCCGAGCGGCGCCGTGGAACCGGACCTGCGGAGCCCGCCATGCCCACCCCACTGCCCGACCCCACCGAGGCCGATCTCACACCCCCCGGCGCCGAGGAGGTCGTCGTGCTCGGGCGCGGTGTGCTCGGAGCCGTCACCCCGGCCTCGGGGCTGACCACCACCCAGCGGCTCCTGGCCGAGGCCGTGTTCGACTCGATGACCGGCCACCGGGTCGACACCACCGCGCCGGTGCTGGGCCCCGCCGACTTCGCCGCCGCCCTGGCCCACCGCACCCTCGAGTTCCGGACCCGCATCGTCCAGGTCATGGTGCTCCTCGCCCTCGTGGTCCGCCCCCTGACCGCCGACGTCACCGACCGGGTGGCGGCCTACGCCCACGAGCTCGGTGTGGAGGAGGGGATGCTCGAGGTGGCCGGGCGGTTCGCCGGGGGCAGCCTCGGCCTGGCGGCGGTGGACTTCGAACGGAACGGGTACACCGCCGAGTGGCACCCCGACGACGCCCGGGTGCTCCACACCTCGAAGGAGCTGTCGACGGCGTGGGAGGCCAGCACCGCCGACCCGGCCCTGGCCGAGCGCTGGGCGGCCCTCGAGGACCTGACCCCCGGCACCCTGGGCCGCCGGCTGACCGAGTTCTACCGGGCCCGCGGCTTCGTCTACCCCGGGCTCCCCGACTCGGCGCCCCCGCTGCTCGCCCAGCACGACTGGGTCCACGTGGTGGCCGACTACGGCACCACCGTCGAGTCCGAGCTCGAGGTGTTCGCCTTCATCGCCCGGGCCAACGACGACATGCGGGGGTTCTCCCTCCTGGCCATGGTGGTCTCGTTGTTCGAGACCGGCTACCTGCGCACCGCCGCCGGGCTGTTCGAGTACTCGCCGGGTCACCTGTCGGAGTCGGGCATGGCGGTCCGTGTGGCGGACGCCATGCGCCGGGGGGCGCTGTGCCACGGCAGCATCGACTTCCTGCGCACCGACTGGTTCGCCCTGGCCGGGCACTCCGTGGAGGAGGTGCGCGAGCAGTTCGGGGTCACCCCGAAGTCACCGGCCACCGTGGCCGCCGGCTCGGTGGGACCGTGGGAGGTGGGGGGCATCAGCCCGTTCCAGGTGGCGGCCGGGCGGGCGCTGGCCGACTCACTCGGGCGGCCCTACCGGCCCTACGGAGCGCGTGCGGGCGGCGACCACCCTGACGCGGTGACCGACTAACCCAGGGCCAGGCCGATGATCGGCCGGCTGAGGTGGAGCGAGCCGGTCGACCCCTGGAACACCGCGCCGGGACCGAAGGTGAACACCCCGCCGTCGGCGGCCACCAGGTAGTAGCCGTCCCCACCCGGCGCGGCGGCGATCCCGACGATCGGCTGGTTGAGGTGCTGGGCACCAAGGGAGCCGAAGAACGGGGCGCCGAAGGCGAAGATCCCGCCGTCGGAGGCCACCAGCCAGTAGCCCCCGGTCGACGGGTCCACCGCCATCCCGACGATCGGCTGGTTGAGGTGCTGCCCACCCATCGAGCCCTGGAACACCACCCCGGGCCCGTAGGTGAAGATGCCGCCGTCGGAGGCGACCAGGTAGTAGCCGTCCCCGTCCGGGGTCGACGCCATTCCGACCACCGGACGGTTGAGGGTGAGGTCACCGGCCGAGCCGTAGAAGGGGGCCTGGGGGCCGACGCCGAACACCCCGCCGTCGGAGGCGACCAGCCAGCAGCCGTCACCTTGCGGCGCGGCGGCCATCCCCACGATGGGCCGGTTGAGGGGTGGCAGCGTCCCGCTGCAGGCCCCGGCCGGCTGACGGCTGAACGGGAGGATCGACCCGGAGCTGGTGGCGAGCCCGTACCCGATCCCGCCCGGCGAGGCGGCGAAGCCGCCGAAGATCGGGGACCCGCCGGTGCCCGCCCCGTAGAACGGGGTGCCGAAGGCGAAGATCCCGCCGTCAGTGGCGGCCAGCCAGTAGCCGCGGTGGGTCGGGTCGTGGGTGGCGACCGGTAGGTACACGTTCGGCTCGGAGGGATAGGGGAGCAACCTTGAGAACGCGCAGTCGCCGGTGCCGTAGCCGCCCACGGTCGACCCACCCTGGCCGGCGTCGCCGAATTGCACCCGGGGGGACAGGTCGGTGCACAGCAGGTTCCCGCCGATCCGGTTGTCGAGGATCTCGTCGGCGTCGGGGTCGGCGAAGGTGTCGTGCGAGAAGGTGGCGCTGCCGGCCACGGTCAGGCGGAGGGCGCCGATCCAGCACGAGCCGAGACCGGTCACCCGGAGGTTCCCTCCGACGGTGAGGTCCTCGTAGTCGCTGTAGACGAACTGGCCGTTGTCCGGGACGAGCGAGAACACGGTTGACGGCGACGGTGTGCAGTGGACCCCGCCACCGCCTCCGGTCGCCACCACGTCCTGGGCGATCGTGGCGTTGTGGAGCAGGACCCCGAGCGGATCGGTGGCGGTGACGCCTCCCCCGACCGTCGTGGTCGACGAGGTGGTCGGGTTGGCCGGGTGGGGGTCGTCGAAGCACGGGAACCGGGCCGGCTCGCAGCCGAGGATCAGCGAGGCACCCGGCCCGGCGGTCACGCCGCCGCCCACGGCGAGGCCCGACCCATGGGCCGAGTAGGCCGCCACCAGCGACGCCCCGGGGGAGACGGTGACGTCACCGGTCACCGTGACCGGGCCCAGCTCGACGGCGCACACCCCGGTGACCACCAGGGAGCTGTACGTGCCCGCCGCGAGCTGGTGGGGGGCTCCCAACGTGCCGCCACAGGAGGCCGGGCCGGACGGCGTCCCCGCAGACGCGGTGACGGCGGCGCCCGTGACCCCGGAGGCTGCGGCCAGCACGGCCACGGTCAGGATCAGGGCGGTGCGGCGCATCACCCCACGTTAGGCGCAGGCCTCCCCCCGACGGGACACCGGCGCACCCCGGTCCCCGGGGTTGTCTACCCTGCGGTGGTGCCCATCGATCCCCACCCCGACACCGCCGAGCTGGGGTACCTGGGCGTGGCGGACATCCTCGCCGGATTCGGGACCGGCACCCTGACCAGTGCCGGACTGGTCGACGCCCTCCTCGACCGGATCACCGTGGTGGACGACCCCGACGGCGCGGTCGGCCTGGCCGCCGTGGCCGGCGTGGCCGCCGACGCCCGGTCCGTGGCCGCCCAGCGTGACGCCGAGCGGGCCCGGGGGGACGCGGACGGGCCGCTCCACGGGGTGCCGGTGATGGTGAAGGACAACATCGAGGCCACCGGGCTGCCCGGAGCGGCCGGCTCCACGGCCCTCGCCGGTCGACCGGCGGCCGATGCCGCCCTGGTCACCCGGGTGCGCCGGGCGGGGGCGGTGGTCCTGGCCAGCACCAACCTCTCGGAGTGGGCCAACATCCGCTCGGCCCACTCCACCAGCGGGTGGTCCGCCACCGGGGGCCTGGTGGGCAACCCGTGGGCGCTCGACCGGAGTGCCGGGGGCTCGTCCTCGGGGTCGGGCGCCGCGCTGGCGGCGGGACTCACCCCGTTGGCCGTCGGCACCGAGACGGACGGGTCCATCGTCTGCCCGTGCTCGGTCGCCGGCGTGGTCGGGCTCAAGCCCACGGTGGGCGCCGTGCCGACCGCCGGGGTGGTCCCCATCAGCGCCAGCCAGGACAGCCCCGGGCCGATGGGGCGCAGCGTCGACGACGTGGCCCGCCTGTTCGCCGTCCTGGCCGACATCGGGCCCCTCGACCTCGCCGCGCCCGAACCCCGGTTCGTGCACGCCACCACCTGGCGGACCGGCCACCCGGCCACCGACGAGGCGTTCGGTGCGGTGGTGGAGGCGGTACGCCGGGCCGGGTACCCGGTCACCGACCGCCGGGTCGCCACCCCCGGGCCGGACGTGGTGGCCGACGAGTTCGAGGTCCTGCTGGCCGAACTGTCCGACGACCTCGGGGCCTACCTGGCGACGCGGCCGGGTGACGGCGTGCGCTCCCTGGCCGACGTGCTCACCCACGACCAGGCCCGGGCCGAGGTCGAGCTGCCCTACTTCGGGGACGAACTGTTCGCCCGGGCGGTGGCCACCGGCGGGCGGGCGGGACCCGGCTACGCCGCCGCCCGGGAACGCAACCTGGCGTGGGCGGTGACGTCGTGCCTCGGGCCGGCCCTGGAGGACGCCGACGTCGTGGTGGCCCCCGCCTACGGACCGGCCTGGAAGAGCGACCTGACCATCGGCGGCCACGCCGGTGTCGTGTCGAGCTGGATCACCACCCCGGCGGCGATCGCCGGATGGCCGATCATGAGCGTGCCCGTCGCCCTGGTGCACGGACTGCCCATCGGCGCCGCCCTGGTCGCCCGTCCGGGCGAGGAGGCCGTCCTGCTGGCCGCGGCCGCCCGGATCGAGTCGGTGGTGCAGGCCGTCGGGCCGCTGCCCCGGCCCGGCTGGAGGCCCCCGACCCGGGGCTGAGCCCCCCAGCGGTGCGGGGGCCGGGGACCCCACCGGGGCGCGGGGCGTCCCGGGCCCCGGCCCGGTCAGGCCTCGGCGGCCGCCTTCAGGTTGGCCAACGTCTGCTCCATGCCGGCCCGGTTGTGCGCCACCCGGTCGGACACGCCGCTCACCGGCTTGCCCATCGCCTTCACCAGGGCGTTTCGCTCGTCCAGCCACGACTCGGTCACCCGGCAGCCGTCGTCGGTGGCGTCGATCCGGTAGCTCCACCGCGCCACCTTCATCCCCAGGGCGGTCACCCGGAAGGAGAGGACCCGACCGGGCTCCACC
>Ga0302196_10000521_pt1 | contig 37048 bp, 32 predicted proteins | sample II_Bog_N1_3_FD_198794 | JGI IMG/M metagenome (GOLD analysis project Ga0302196, IMG submission 198794) | Peat permafrost microbial communities from Stordalen Mire near Abisko, Sweden - II_Bog_N1_3 | ecosystem: Environmental > Terrestrial > Soil > Wetlands > Peat | place: Sweden: Abisko...
CCTCCACCCGCTGCCGCCCCACCACCCACCACCTCCCAACCCTGGCCACCGCCCCCGACCCCCGGGTCGGTCGGCCCGGGCGCCCGTTGTACCCGTCGCCCCGTCCCGGGGCCGGGAAGACCCGATCGGTAGGATCGTCCCCATGCCCGGCTTCGTCGACGAGGCACAGCTGCACGTGAAGGCCGGCGACGGCGGGGCGGGCGCCGTCGCCATGCGCCGCGAGGCCCACGTGGACAAGGGCGGCCCCGACGGCGGCGACGGCGGTCGCGGCGGCAACGTGTGGCTGGTGGCCACCACCAACCAGTCGTCACTGCTCCCGTTCCGGGACCATCCCCACCGCGGGGCCGAACACGGGGGGCACGGCGGCGGCAAGAAGAAGCACGGGGCGCGCGGCCACGACCTCGAGGTGCCGGTGCCGGTGGGTACCCGGGCCCGGCGCGCCGACGGGACGCTCCTGGCCGACCTGGCCAATCCCGGTGACCGCTGGCTGGCCGGCGAAGGGGGCCGGGGTGGGCGGGGCAACGCCAGCTTCCTGGCCAACAACCGGCGGGCCCCGACCTTCGCCGAGCAGGGGGAGAAGGGCCACGAGGAGTGGTACGACCTGGAGCTGGCCCTGGTGGCCGACGTGGCCCTGGTCGGCTACCCCAACGTGGGCAAGTCGACCCTCATCTCGCGCATCTCGGCGGCCAAGCCGAAGATCGCCGACTACCCCTTCACCACGCTGGAGCCCCATCTGGGGGTGGTCCGGTCCGACGACGAGACCAACTACACCGTGGCCGACATCCCCGGCCTGGTCGAGGGGGCGGCCGAAGGCAAGGGGCTCGGCCACCAGTTCCTTCGCCACATCACCCGGGCCCGGGCCCTGGTCATCCTGGTCGAGCTGGACCCGGTGACCGGTGTGCCCCCCGCCGAGCAGCACCGGGTGCTGGTCGACGAGCTCCGGCGCTACCAGCCCGACCTGCTGGACCGCCCCCGCCTGGTGGTCGGGTCCAAGGCGGACATGGTGGCCCCCGACGACCTACCGGACACGGTGGCCCCCGAGGCCTTCGACCGGGCGGGACCCGGCGAGGAGCCCGCCACGGCGGCGGAGGCCGGGTTCCGGCCCGACCTGGTCATCTCGGCGGTCACCGGTCAGGGGATCCCCGCCCTGGTGGGACGCCTGGCCACCCTGGTGACCGCGGCCCGCACCGCCGAGCCCGAGGCCGACGGGACCATCGTGATCCACCGGCCCCTGCCCGAGGGGTTCACCGTGGAACGGGTGGGTGAGCACGAGTTCGCCGTGCTCGGCAAGGTGGCCGAGCGGGCCGTGGCCCTCAACGACGTTACCACCGACGAGGCGGCCGACTACGTGCAGGGCCGGCTCCGGCGGCTCGGGGTGGACCGGGCCCTGGCCAAGGCGGGCGCCCGGGACGGCGACACCGTCCACATCGCCGAGCTCTCCTTCACCTGGTACCGGGACCAGCCCGAGTTCACCGGCCAGCCCACCAGCCGGCGACGGCGACGATGACCCCCGGTTCGGACTCCCGGACACTGGTGGTGAAGATCGGGTCCTCGTCGGTGACCACGGGCGACGGACGGGTCGACACCGAGGCCGTGGACAAGCTGGCCGACGAGGTGGCCCAGGCCCGGGCCGCCGGCCACCGGGTGGTGGTGGTGACCTCGGGGGCCATCGCCGCCGGGTGGACGAGCCTGTCCGGGGGCCGGCCCCGCCCCTCGGACCTGGCCACGCTCCAGGCGGTGGCCGCCGTGGGCCAGCACCTGCTGATGCGGGTGTGGAGCGACGCCCTGGGGCGGCACGGACTGGTCGCCGGCCAGGTCCTGCTCGCCCCCCTCGACTTCGTGCACCGCAGCCAGTACCTGCACGCCCGCCAGACCCTGGGACGGCTGTTGGAGCTGGGCGTGGTGCCGGTGGTCAACGAGAACGACGCCGTGGCCGACGAGGAGATCCGGTTCGGCGACAACGACCGGCTCGCCGCCCTGGTGGCCCACCTGGTGGGGGCGGGGACCCTGGTCCTGCTGACCGACACCGCCGGGCTGCTGACCGGTGATCCGCGCCGGGAGGCCGACGCCTCGCTGATCGAGGAGGTGGTGGAGATCGACCACGAACTCGAGGCGGTGGCCGGGGGGCCGGGCAGCACGGTCGGCAGTGGGGGCATGGGGTCCAAGCTGGCGGCGGCCAAGATCGCCGTGTGGTCGGGCGTCGAGGCCGTCATCGCCGACGCCGCCCGCCCGGGCGTGCTCGCCTCGGTGGCCGCCGGGACCCCCGGCGTGGGCACCCGGTTCCGCCCCCGGGAGGTCGTGCTGCCGGCCCGGAAGCTGTGGATCGCCTTCGCCATCGGGGCGTCGGGCTCCATCGCCGTGGACGCCGGGGCCCGCCAGGCCCTGGTGGAGCGGGGCCGGTCCCTGCTCCCGGCGGGCATCGTCTCGGTCCACGGGGAGTTCGGCCCGGACGACGCCGTGGAGCTGGTGGGCCCCGACGGCGCCGTCTTCGCCAAGGGATTGGTCCGCCACGGGTCCGACGACGTGGCCGAGTGGGCCGGCCGGCGGTCCGAGGACCTGCCCGAGGACGTGGCCGCCGAGGTCGTGCACCGTGACGACCTGGTCGTGCTGGGCTGACCGTCGATCTCGTCCGTCCCTCCGACCCGCACGGGATCCATCGATCCGATGTGGTCTCGAACGCCCGCGGACCTGTCAACGGGGGGTGTCACCCGCGCGGTCCGAACGCACGCCCGGGTCGGCGTCCGATGGTACGGATTCTCAAAATGACTGACCAATCGTTCAGCATCGAAGAGGTAAATAAGTTGACGGAATGTGGCCGCCAGATCACGTACAGCGGTGGACGTTCTCGGCACGAAACATCGGAAACGGTTCGGACAAGTAAGGAAGTATGCGGTGGCCCAAGAACCACCGAATTTGATGATGGACGCGGCCGGATCGGATGTGTAGCGTCAGCGGCGGTCGGCCGAACGGTCGGCGTCGGCAGACACGGAGGAGCACTATGCACAGTCGAACATCGAGATGGCGGACGGGGATCTCGGTCCTCGGCATCATGGCGGTCGTGGGAGCGGTCGGAATCGGTGCCTCGGCCTCGGTGGCCGGCGCGGGTGGCTCCGCCAAGGCGATCAAGCCCTACAAGAATTCCCTCTCCGGTAACACCAAGGGCTGGTGCACCGTCGCCGACGGGTGCAGCGGGGCCTACAACGCGTCGGGCACGATCGACGTCGTCAAGGCGTCCTTCTCCAACTTCGGCGGCTACGGCTACGGCGCACCGGCTCCGACCGGGCAGAAGAAGTTCGCCCGGATCTCGGGTGCCCCCGGACTCGGGTTCGCGGATACCCCGGTGACCCCGGCGACACAGCTGAACCTCAACGGATGCTCGCGTCCCGGTGGTGAGTTCTGCGACGGTCCCTATGTGATCTTCGGTGGGGGCACGGACAAGACGTTCCCGGTCGCCGGCTTCACGTCGTCCATCAAGCTGTACATCGACGACGCCTGGGCCGAGGCCAATCAGGGCCAGGTGATCGACTCGGACGTCTCGTTGAACGACAACACCGGCAACTACCTGGTGGACAACGTGTTCAACCTGTGCGCGACGGCGACGGGCTGGGCGGTGAGTGACAGTCAGAATGCCGGCGGCTGCAATGCCGGCGACGTCACATTGACCACGAGTGGCTGGTACACGTTCAGCGAGACCTTCTCCCAGCTCAACGGAGTGGTCTACGTGACCTACAACGTCCTGGATTCGTCGGGCAACTCGGTGTGGTCCACGGACCACTCGGTGACCAACCCGGGCACGGGGCTGCCCCAGGCCGCCGCGACGACCGGTGGGCCCAACTACTACTGGCTCCCGGACGAGGATGCCCTCGGGCTCCCGGTGGCCGACATCTCCCTCATCCAGAACTGACGAGGACGTGTCCCGGGACACCTGATCCCGGGCCCACGACACGCTGTACGACCGCCCCCGGCTCGGTTCCGAGCCGGGGGCGGTCGCGCCTCCGGGGTCACCTCGCCGTCCCCCTCGGTCCATCGCCGGCCACGGGGGCCGAATCGGGGCCACTACGCTGACCGGCGTGCCCGAGAGTCCGTCCGCCGTCCTGGTCGACCTCGGTCGACGCGCCCGGGTCGCCGGCCGGAAGGTCGCCCGATCCTCGTCGGCCGTCCGTGACGACACCCTGCGGTTCGCCGCCGACCTCCTGGAGGAGCGCACCGAGGCCGTGCTGGCCGCCAACGCCACCGACGTGGACCGGGCCACCGGGGCGGGGGCGGATCCGACCTCGCTCGACCGCCTACGGCTGGACGCGGGCCGGGTGTCGGCCATGGCCTCCGGCCTCCGCGACGTGGCGGCCCTGCCCGACCCGGTCGGTGAGGTCGTCGACGGGTGGGTGCGGCCCAACGGCCTGCGGGTCCAGCGGGTCCGGATCCCCCTCGGGGTGATCGGCATCATCTACGAGAACCGGCCCAACGTGACCAGCGACGCCGCCGGGCTGTGCCTCAAGTCGGGCAACGCCGTCCTGCTCCGGGGGTCGTCCTCGGCCATCACCACCAACACGGTGGTCGCGACCGCCCTCCGCGACGGGCTGGCCAAGGCCGGTCTGCCGGTGGACGCCGTCGCGCTGGTGGAGGACACCAGCCGGGCCGGGGCGGTCGGGTTCATGCAGCTCACCGGCAGCATCGACTGCCTCATCCCCCGGGGTGGCGCCTCGCTGGTGGCCTCGGTCCAGGAGCACGCCACCGTGCCCTACGTACTCGACGGGATCGGCAACTGCCACGTCTACGTGGACGCCGCCGCCGACCTGGCCATGGCCGAGGCCATCGTGGTCAACGCCAAGACCCAGCGACCGGGCGTGTGCAACGCCGCCGAGTCCCTGGTCGTCCACCGGGACGTGGCCGCCGAGTTCCTCCCCCGGGTGGCCGCCGCCCTCGAGGGGGTCACCCTGCTGGGCGACGGAGCCGCCCGCGCGGTCCTGCCGGGCATCGGGGCCGCCACCGAGGAGGACTTCGCCGCCGAATTCCTGGGCACGACGCTGAGCGTGGCCGTGGTCGACGACCTCGACGGGGCCATCGACCACATCGCCCGCTACGGCTCAGGGCACTCCGAGGCCATCGTCACCGGGGACATCGGCGCGGCGGGCCGGTTCACCACCGAGGTCGATGCCGCCGCCGTGGTGGTCAACGCGTCGACCCGGTTCGTCGACGGGGGCGAGCTCGGCCTCGGGGCCGAGATCGGCATCTCCACCCAGAAGCTCCACGCCCGGGGCCCGATGGGCCTCCGCGAGCTCACCTCCGTCCGATTCGTCGTCACAGGAACAGGCCAGGTACGCACATGAGCAGTCAACCGATCGGCACCGACGGGGCCGGTGCCGTCCCGGGGATCACCTCGGGCTTCCCCGAGGCCGGGCCTCCCCGCTTCGAGTCGATCGCCGCCGTGCGCGACGGACTGGCCGGCGTGGACTACCTGGCCGACGACGGGATCTCCGGCGTCGTCTACCTGGCCGACCGCCTGGCCAAGCCCGTCCTGGTCGAGGGACCGGCCGGCACCGGCAAGACCGAACTGGCCAAGTCGGTGGCCCGGCTGAGCGGCAGCCGGCTGATCCGCCTCCAGTGCTACGAGGGACTGGACGAGTCCAAGGCCCTCTACGAGTGGAACTACAAGAAGCAGCTGCTCCGCATCCAGGCCGACGCCGGCCAGTCGTGGCAGCAGCTCGAGGAGGACATCTTCAGCGAGGAATTCCTGCTCACCCGACCGCTCCTCGAGGCCATCACCTCCACCGAGCCGGTGGTCCTGCTGATCGACGAGGTCGACCGGGTGGAGCTGGAGACCGAGGCCCTGCTGCTCGAGATCCTCTCCGAGTACCAGGTCTCGATCCCCGAGCTCGGCACCGTCCGGGCCAACCAGATCCCCCTGGTCTTCCTCACCTCGAACAACACGCGGGAGCTGTCCGAGGCCCTCAAGCGCCGGTGCCTCTACCTGCACATCGACTACCCCCAGATGGAGCGCGAGCGGGCCATCATCGAGACCCGGGTCCCGGGCATCAGCCAGGCGCTGGCCGACCAGGTGGCCCGGATCGTCCGGTCGATCCGCACGCTCGACCTGAAGAAGGCCCCGTCGGTGTCCGAGACCCTGGACTGGGCCCGGACCCTGGTCGTCCTCGGGGTGGAGTCCATCGACGCCGAGCAGGCCACCGACACCCTGCACATCCTGCTCAAGTACCGATCCGACATCGACCGGGCGTCCAAGGAGCTGGCCGGCCTGGACACCACGGGCTGAGCCGGTCCCGTCGTGCTGGACCTCCTGACCGGCTTCGTGGCCGAACTGCGCGCCGCCGGGATCCCGGTGTCACTCACCGAGCACCTGGACGCGGCCGAGACGCTGAAGCACGTGCCGCTGGAGGACCGCGAGGCCATCAAGTACACGTTGGGCGCCAGCCTGGTGAAGTCCTCGACCCACTGGCCGGCCTACGAGACGGCGTTCGAGATCTACTTCTCGCTGCGGGGCCCCGGGTACGCCATCGACGGGGCCGACGAGGAGGAGGGGTCGGGGCCCGAGTCCGACGACGACGCCTCCAGCCTGCCGGGCCAGGGCGGCCGCCAGGGCAAGGGGCGGGGCGGGGGCGGTGGGGAGGGGATGACCCCCGAGGAGCTGGCCGACATGCTCTACAAGGCCCTGCTCGGCGCCAACAACTCGATGATGCAGGCGGTGGCCCGCCAGGCGGTCACACGCTACGGGGGCATGGAGGCGGGTCGCCCGGTGGGCGGCACGTACTACCTCTACCGGACCCTGCGGAACCTCGACCTGGACAAGGTGCTGGAGCGGTTGGTCGACCAGGCCCGCCGGTCCACCGCCGCCCAGAACGACGAGGCCGGGCACGCCGGCCCCGACGTCACCCTCACCCCGCTGGAGGAGCGCCTGCTGCGGGACGAGTACCAGTCCCGGATCGACCGGCTGCGCAAGGAGATCGAGAGCGAGATCCGCCGACGACTGGTGGCCGACCGGGGGAGCGAGGCCCTGGCCAAGTCGATCCGCAAGCCGCTGCCCGAGGACATCGACGTGATGCACGCCACCCGTGACGAGCTGGTGGCCCTGCGCAAGTCGCTCGCCCCGCTGTCCCGCAAGCTCGCCGTCCGGCTCGCCCGCAAGCGGCGGCACGGTCGCAAAGGGCCGCTCGACTTCCGGTCCACCGTCCGGCACTCCCTGTCCACCGGCGGGGTCCCGGTCGACCCCCGGTTCCGGTACCCGCGGCCGTCCAAGCCCGAGATCATCGTGATCGCCGACATCTCGGGCTCGGTGGCCAGCTTCGCCCGGTTCACCCTCCACCTGGTCCACGCCATCAGCGCCCAGTTCTCCAAGGTGCGCAGCTTCGTGTTCATCGACGGGATCGACGAGGTCACCTCGTTCTTCGACGGGGTCGACGACCCGGCCGAGGCCGTCCACCGCATCAACACCGAGGCCGACGTGGTGTGGGTCGACGGACACTCGGACTACGGGCACGCGCTGACCGTGTTCTGGGAGCGGTGGGGCGAGGAGATCACGCCCCGGACCAGCGTCCTCCTGCTGGGCGACGCCCGGAACAACTACCACTCCTCGGCCTCGTGGGTGGTCAAGGAGATCCGGGCCCGGGCCCGCCACGTCTACTGGCTCAACCCCGAGCCCCGGGCCTACTGGGACTCGGGCGACTCCATCGTGGGCGAGTACGCCAACTACTGCGACGAGGTGGTCGAGTGCCGGACCCTGCGCCAGCTCGAGCACTTCGTGGGGGAGCTGGCGTGAACAGGCCCGACCCGGGCGCCGGCCTGGGGTTCGACGCCCTGACCGGGGCGGGCACCGGCGCCCCCGAGGGCCCGTCGCCCGAGCCGCCCCCGCCGGGGATCCGGACGCTCGGGTCCACCACTCCCACCACCACCACCATCGTGCTGGTGCGCCACGGGGAGGCGGTGTGCAACGTGAGCGGTGTGTGCGGCGGGCCGATCGGGTGCACCGGGCTCAGCGACCGTGGACGGGCCCAGGTGGCGGTGCTGGCCGACCGCCTGGCCGAGACGGGCGAGCTGGCCGGGGCCGACTCCCTGTACGCCAGCGTCCTGCCCCGGGCGGTGGAGACGGCCGGGCTGCTGGCCCCGGCCCTGGCCCCGCGGGACGGCGACGGGGTGGCCGGGCCCCCGCCCCCGGTGGTCGAGGAGTGCGAGTTCTGCGAGCTGCACCCGGGGGAGGCCGACGGGCTCGACTGGTCGGAGTTCAGCGTCCGGTTCGGCAACCCCGACTGGGACACCGACCCGGGCCGGCCCATCGCCCCGGGCGGGGAGAGCTGGACCGGCTTCGTGCACCGGGTGGCCGGCGCCCTCGACACGGTGGCGGCCCGCCACCCGGGGGGCCTGGTCGTGGTGGCCTGCCACGCCGGGGTGGTGGAGGCATCGCTCCTGGCCAAGCTCCCGGTGGTCGACGGCCTGTCCGGGGCCCGGATGCAGCTGCGGACCCAGCACGCGTCGCTTACCACCTGGGAGGTCGACGGCGGGCGGTGGAAGCTGCTCGGCTACAACGACGGGGCCCATCATCTCGGTACCGAGGGCGCCGGCGGGGGAGTGGAGGGGCTCACCGCCTCGGGGCGCTCGTGGATGGGCGTCGGGACCGGCCGGCGGATCGGCTGAGGCCCGGGCACCGACCGGAGCCGGGGGGTCGGTGGGGTCCGGAGGGTCGACCGGGGTCGGCGGGGTCCGGGCGGTCCTTCCCGGAGGATGCACCGACGCGCCGGGGTGATCCGGTTGTAGCGTTTTGCCATGGATCCTGATATCGGTCTCGGCCACTGGCTCGCCCGACGGGCGGACCTGTCCCCCAACCGCCGGGCCCTCACCTTCGAGGGCACCACCTGGTCGTTCGCCGAGTTGCAGCACCGTATCGACTGCCTCGCCGCCGACCTCCAGGCCGGAGGCGTGTGCCACGGGGACCGGGTGGCCTTCCTCGGCCTCAACCAGCCCGCCTTCTTCGAGACGCTGTTCGCCGCCGCCCGGCTGGGGGCCATCTTCGTGCCGCTCAACTTCCGGCTGACCGGCTCCGAGCTGTCCTTCATCGTCAACGACGCCGGGGTGCACACGCTGGTGGCCGACGCCCAGCACCGGCAGCTGGTCGACCCGGTCCGGGACGAGCTCCCGGTCCGCCGGTTCGTGTCCGACTCCGGGGCCGACGGGTGGGAGCCGCTGCGCGACGACGGGCCGTCCCTGGCCGCCGCCGACCCGGTCGACCCCGACGAGGTGGCCATCATCATGTACACCTCGGGGACCACCGGCCGGCCCAAGGGGGCCATGCTCACCCACGCCAACCTGTGGTGGAACAACGCCAACGCCATGCACCAGTTCGACGTCCTGGAGGACGACGTCACCCTGGTGGTGGCTCCGCTGTTCCACATCGGGGGCCTCAACGTCACCACCCTGCTGGCGTGGCAGAAGGGTGCGGAGGTGGTGCTCCACCGGATCTTCGACCCGGCGGCGTGCGTGGAGGACATCGCCCGGTACGGGGTCACCACCATGTTCGGGGTGCCGGCCATGTTCCTCTTCATGAGCCAGGTGCCCGGCTTCGACCAGGCCGACCTCACCACGGTGCGCACCCTGGTCTGCGGGGGCGCACCGGTGCCCGAGCCCCTCATCAAGCTGTTCAACGGCCGGGGCGTCCCCATCAACCAGGGCTACGGCCTCACCGAGACGTCCCCCATGGTCAGCTTCCTCTCCCCGGAGTGGTCCCTGGCCAAACTGGGCTCGGCCGGCCGGGCGCCGCTGTTCGGCGAGATCCGGGTCGTCGACGAGTCGAACCGCCCGATCACCACCCCCTCCACCAACGGTGAGGTCTGCTACCGGGGGCCGAACCTGATGAAGGGCTACTGGCGCCGGCCCGAGGCCACGGCGGCGGCCATCGATCCCGAGGGCTGGTTCCACACCGGTGACGTGGGCTACCTGGACGAGGACGGATTCCTGTACATCGCCGACCGGGTGAAGGACATGGTCATCACCGGGGGGGAGAACGTCTACCCGGCCGAGGTCGAGAGCGTCCTGCACGAGCACCCGGCCGTGGCCGACGTGGCCGTGATCGGGCTCCCCGACGAGCGGTGGGGGGAGGCGGTGGTGGCCGTCGTCGCCACTCACGACGGCACCGAGGTGACCCTGGAGGACCTCCGGGAGTTCGCCGGTGAGCGTCTGGCCCGCTACAAGCTGCCCATCCGGGTGGAGGTGGTCGACGTCCTCCCGAGGAACCCGGCCGGCAAGGTGCTGAAGTTCGAGCTGCGGGAGCGCTTCGGCGCCGGATGACCCGCGGGTCGCCCGGCCGCGGGTGCCCCGACCCGGTCAGCAGGCGTAGTCGTCGTCGTAGACGTTGGAGGCGTACTGCACCATCTGGACGGGACCGGACGGCAGGATCGAGTACAGCGAGTGGATGTTGCGGCAGGTCACCGACGGATCGATCCCCCAGCTGGCCACCCAGTAGGGGACCGCCGGCTGGTAGTCGCCGACGATGTGCGACCACACGCCGGGACTGGCGTAGATCCCGACGCTGTTGAGCCCCTGGGCGTGGAGGCCGTCGAGCGCCCCCTGGACGAGCGCGGCGTTGGCGGCGAGGTCGGTCGACCAGGCGGGGACGCAGCCTTGGGCGCACTCGACATCGAGCCACCACGGGACCGCCGTGTCGACGCCCACCGCCCGGGCCTTGTCGAAGGCGTCGACGCCGGCGTTGAACCCGTAGTTGCAGGCGGCGGGGTCGGCGGTGGCCACGCAGGCGGGATCACCGGAGTTCGCCTGCTCGCCGAAGGTCAGGTACACGTAGAGGTTGAGTCCGCCTCCGGCCCAGGCCGCCTCACCGGCCAGGCACCAGTTGGTCGAACCGAACGACTCGCCGACCACCTGGACCACCCCGATGGTGTGGGGGGCGGGGGGATAGTTCCCGCACTGGTAGTTCGAGATGTCGTAACCGGTGCTCCCCGACGGGTAGGACGAGCCGGTGAACGACCCGTTGCCCCGGGTGGTCGTGATCCCCACCACCGGGGCGGCGAGCACCTGGGGGGTCGAGCCCCAGTAGGTGGCGTCGCCGAAGGCGGTCACCGCCCCGTTGCTGTTGGTGAACCAGTAGCCCCGACCGTCGGAGGTGGTGGTCATCGACACGATCGGGTGTGCCTGCGGCACGCCCCCGAGCGAGCCGTAGAAGCCGGCATCCCCGAAGGCGAAGATCCCGCCGTCGGCCGCCACCAGCCAGTAGCCGCGGTGGCTCTGGCTCGGGGCCATGGCCACGATCGGCTGCACGAGCCGCAGGCCGCCGGTCGAGCCGTAGTACCGGGCGTCCCCGAAGGCGAAGATCCCGCCGTCGGCCGCCACCAGCCAGTACCCCCGGCCGTCGGCGGTGGGCGCCATGCCCACCACCGGCTGGTTGAGGCGCTCCCCACCGGTCGAGCCGTAGAAGCCGGCGTCCCCGAAGGCGAAGAGCCCCCCGTCGGAGGCCACCAGCCAGTACCCCCGGCCGTCGGCGGTGGGCGCCATGCCCACGATCGGCCGGTTGAGGTGCATCCCACCGGTCGAGCCGTAGAACCGGGCGTCCCCGTAGGAGAAGATCCCGCCGTCGGCCGCCACCTCGCGGTAGCCGCCGGTGTCGGTGGGCGAGGTGGCGGAGATGGCCACCATCGGCTGGTTGAGGCGGATGTTGCCGGTGGAGCCGTAGAACGGCGCGCCACCGAACGAGAACACCCCGCCGTCACTGGCCACCACCCAGTAGGCCGAGACCGACGCCACCGCCGGGGACACCGCCGCCGATCCGGTGTGGGTCGTCACCGCGGGGGAGGTCGTGGTGGTGGTGGTGGAGGCGGCCGGGTCGGCGCCGGCGGTCACCGGACCCGACAGGGCGGTCAGCACGGCCAGGGCGGCCAGCCCGGTGACGAGGGTCCGGCGGAGTCGGTGCGACCGGGGGTCCGGGAACCGTGGGGCGCGGGACGGGGTGGGGACTGGGGGCATGGGGAGGGGACTCCAGTGGTCGGCGGTCGACGTCGGGGCAATTGCAACCCGCCTGTCATCGACACCGCCCGGGTCGATCCTGAGGCTGGATCCATTCTGGAACCCATCGGCGGTGGGCGCAATGACCCCCCGGTGACCTGGGCCCGGACCGTCCTCGGGGGCCGTTCCGGGCCCGGTCGGGGTCAGTTCCGGAGCAGCTCGGCGATCCGGAAGGCCAGGTCGAGCGACTGGCGGCCGTTGAGGCGGGGGTCGCACGTGGTGGTGTACCGCTGGCCCAACTGCCCCTCGACGATGTCCTCGACACCACCGAGGCACTCGGTCACGTCGTCGCCGGTGAGCTCGACGTGGACCCCACCGGGCCAGGTGTCGAGCTCCCGGTGGATCCGGAAGAAGCTCTGCAGCTCGCCGATGATGTCGTCGAACCGGCGGGTCTTCTGGCCGCCCTCGGCGGTGAAGGTGTTGCCGTGCATCGGGTCGCACATCCACACCACCGGGTGCCCCTCGGCCTCGACGGCCCGCACCACGGCGGGCAGGTGGTCGTCGACCTGGTCCACGCCGAAGCGGGTGATCAGGGTCAGGCGACCGGGCACCCGCCCCGGGTTCAGGCGCTCGCACAGGGCCAGGACATCGTCGGGCGTGGCCCCCGGGCCGACCTTCGTGCCGACCGGGTTGTGGATCCCGGACAGGAAGTCGACGTGGGCCCCGTCGAGCTGGCGGGTGCGCTCGCCCACCCACAGCATGTGGGCCGAGCAGTCGTACCAGTCGTCGGTGAGGGAGTCCCGCCGGGTCAACGCCTCCTCGTAGTCGAGGATCAGCGCCTCGTGGCTGGTCCAGAAGTCCACCTGATGGAGGGTGTCCTCCGCCGTGAGGTTGATGCCGCAGGCCTCCATGAACCGCAGTGCCCGGTCGATGCCCCCGGCGATGTCCTCGAAGCGACGGCCTTCGGTGGACGTGGCCACGAACTCCTGGTTCCAGGCGTGGATCTGGCTGAGGTCGGCGAATCCGCCCTTGGTGAAGGCCCGCAGGAGGTTGAGGGTGGCCACCGACTGCTCGTAGGCGGTGACCAGCCGTCGGGGATCCGGCACCCGGGCGGACGCCTCGGCCAGGTCGTCGTTGACCATGTGGCCACGGAAGGAGTCGATCACCCGGCCGCCGATCTCCTCGGTGGGCGAGCTGCGGGGCTTGGCGAACTGCCCGGCGATCCGACCGACCTTGACCACGGGGAGTCCGGCGCCGTACGTGAGGACGACAGCCATCTGCAGGATCACCTTGAGCTTGTCGCGTATGCCGTCGGCGGTGAACTCGGAGAACGACTCCGCGCAGTCCCCGGCCTGGAGCACGAAGGCCCTCCCGTCGGCGGCCTGGCCAAGCGCCCGGGTCAGGTGGCGGGCCTCCCCGGCGAACACCAGGGGCGGCAGGCCCGCCAGCCGGGCGTGGACCTGCTTGAGGGCGTCGTCGTCGGGCCAGGTGGGCTGCTGGGCCGCCGGCCGCGAGCGCCAGGAGTCGGGGGCCCAGGCGGCGGCCGCGTCGGGTGCGGGGATCGGAGGTGCCACCTGCACAGAGTAAGGCCTCCGGACCTAGGCTCGGGCCATGGCCCACCCCTGCATGCTCCGGACGCCCGCATGAGCTCCGGCTCCCCGCGGGTGGGCGTGTTCGGCGGCACCTTCGACCCGATCCACCGGGGTCACGTGGCCGTGGCCGCCGCCGTGCGGGACGCCCTGGGGCTGGACCGGATGCTGGTGGTGGTGGCCAACGAGCCGTGGCAGAAGCAGGACCGGCCGGTGACCCCGGCCGAGGACCGCTACGCCATGGTCGAGGCCGCCCTGGCCGATCGGCCCGGCCTCGTGGCGTCGCGGATCGAGCTGGACCGGGGAGGCCCGTCCTACACGGTCGACACCGTGCGCCGGCTGCTGGACGACGATGCCGACGTCGAGGTGGTGCTGGTGGTCGGCGCCGACGTGGTCGGCGCACTCGACACGTGGCACGACCACGAGGCACTGTCCGGGCTGGTGACCCTGGCGGTGGTCGACCGCCCCGGGGCCACCGGGGCCGAGCCGCCACCGGGGTGGCGGTACGTCCGGGTTCCGGTGACCCCGCTCGACGTGTCCAGCACCGACCTGCGTTCCCGGCTCGAGGCCGGGGACCCGGTGGCCGACGCCGTGCCCGACGCCGTCATCCGTTGCATGGCCGAGCGCGGTCTGTACGCTACGGGGAGATGACTGTGCGGCTGACCCCCACCGAGTCCGACACCCCACCGCCGCCAGTACCGTCCCCGCCGCAACCGACCGTCCTCCCGGTGACGATGCCACGGGAGGGTCCCCGGGCTTCCGCGGGCGGCGTGGAGGCCGACCCCGGGGACACTCTCGACACGGCCGACCCAGGCGCGGCCGACCCAGGCGCGGCGGACCCGGACACCACCCACGGGACCGCGGACACCCCCGGCACCGTGGACCGGACGGTCCTGTCCCCGGCGGTGGGCCCCGGGGAACCGGTCGCCACCGGGGAGGGTCGCCGGGCCCTGCGGGAGGCCCGTCGTCAGCGCCGGCGCACCACCTGGCTGTGCGCCGCGGTCGTCGCCGTGTGTCTGGCCCTTACCATCGTGGTGGTGATTCTCGCCCGTGACCGTCCCGCCGCCACCCCGGGCGTGCTGGGTGCCACCGCGGCGTCCCCGTCCGTGCCCGCATCACCCGTACCTGCAGGAGGCGGCACCGTGCCGTCCCCGACCTGAACCGAGGCGCCCCGGCGTCAGAAGGAGGCAACCCTTGACCACCACCGACCCCACCCTCCCGCCCCGGACCATCGTGGCGGACATACCCTCCGAGTGCCTGGTGGCCGCCCGTGCGGCCGACGCCAAATCGGGGGAGGAGACCGTCATCCTCGCCATGGGTGACCTCCTGGGGGTGACCGACGCCTTCGTGGTGACCAGCGGGCGCAACACGCGCCAGGTCCGCACGATCGTCGACGAGGTGGAACGTCAGGTGAAGGTGGCGTCCGGCCGGTCGCCCCACCGGGTCGAGGGCCTCTCCGACGCCACCTGGGTGCTGCTCGACTACGGCGACTTCCTGGTCCACGTGTTCGGGGACGAGGCCCGCGCCTACTACGACCTCGAGCACCTGTGGAGCGACGCCCCCCGGGTCGGCTGGGCGGTCGCCGCCTCGGCCTGAGCCGGACCGGGCGGTCGGATCACCCACCGGCGCCGTGTGTCCCGCCCCGGCGGGTGCCAGCTCCTCCATCCACCGGGCCACCGGACCCGTACCCGCGGCCTCCGGCGTCGCCGGTGTCCGTCCGTGGTCCACCGGTGCCGCCCGTGGGCCCCGGTACAGTCGCACCCGACCATGGGCCACGAACCCGACGACGCCGGCGCGATCCTGGGACACCTCCGGTGGACGGTGGAGACGTTGGCCGACGAGATCCGGCCGGTTCCCGGTGGGATCGTCCTCCGCTCCCACTCGATGCCCCTGGTCCGCGGCCTCAACCAGCTCCGGATCACCGGACGGGCGGACGTCACCGAGGGCCTGCGACTGGCGGACGAGCACCTGGGCGACCTGCCGTACCGCCACGTCGTCGTCGAGGACGGTCCGACGGCGGCGCTGATGGAGACCGTGGTGTCCGCCCGGGCCTGGAGGACGGAACGCCAGGTGCTGATGGCGTTCGACCCGATGAGCACCGTTCCCGTGGTAGACGCCGCACCGGTCGGCGAACTGAACGACCACGAGATGGCGGCACTCATGCGGCACTGGGCGATCGAGGAGTATGCCGGGATCACCGAGGAGCGTCTCGGTCAGATCGACGCCTTCCACCGTCGGGCGGGTCGCCTGTGGAACGAGCGCCCCTTCGGGGTCCGGTACGGCGACCGGGCGCCGGTGGCCGTCACCAAATTGCGGACGAGGGGTTCGACGGCCTGGGTGGAGGACGTCTACACACTCCCCGTGGCCCGTCGACACGGCTACGCCCGAGCGCTGGTCGGCCACGCCGTCGCCACCGCGAGGTCGGCGACGCCCCGGCTGACGTTCCTCACCGCCGACCAGGACGACTGGCCGCAGCATCTCTACGCGCGCCTCGGCTTCCGCCCGGTCGGGTCGCTGCGCGTGTTCAGCCGGGACCTGCCGGGCTCACGGGAGCGGGGCCTGGGGTAGGTAGTCGGCCCGGCCCACCGGCCCGGCCACCTGGGCCCCGGCGGCCGTGGGGACCTCGATGGGCTTGCCGCCGATGGCGAAGGCGACCCCGGTGACGCCGGACTGCTGGGTGAGGGTGTAGACGACCTGGGCGATGGCCAGGGTCTGGTCGGGCCCCACCACCTGGATGGGGTCGGTGCTGAAATGGACGGTGGCCACGCCGCCGGCCTCGGAGACGGTGGCCTGGATGCCGGTGCCGGTCAGGTAGGACTGGACACCCGAGGCGGACTCGGTGGCCGTGGGGCCGGCCAGCAGGGCCCCGAGCACCTGGCTGAGCGAGGCGGGAACGGCCACCTCCCGGGCGGCCGCCACCAGGTGGCCGGTCGGGGCCACCAGGAAGATCTGCTCGGGCACACCGACCGCCGGAGGGGTGCCCGGTGCGGTCGTGGTGGTCACGGCGGGATCCAGCAGGTGGTACGGGACGTCGGACCGGGCGATGGGCGTGGGGGACGAGGCGGTGGGGATCCCGCAGGCGGCCACCGCCGCACCGGTCCAGCCCACGGTCAGGCCCACGGTGACGGCCCGGCGCCACCGGCTCATGCCGGCACCCCGATGTCGAGCGGCCCCTCGGCACCGTCGTCGCCCGACGGGACGAGGGGGAGCTCCACCACGAAACGGGTACCGCCACCGGGGGCGTCCTCGCTCCACACCCGCCCACCGTGGAGGCGGACGTGCTCGGCCACCAGGGAGAGGCCGAGTCCGGTGCCCTGGCCCGCCTCCCGCTGACCGGCGCGGCCGCCCCGGTAGAAGCGCTCGAACAGGTGCTCGCGCTCGGCCGTGGGCACCCCCGGGCCGTGGTCCTCCACCACCACGCGGATGGCGGTGGCCGGGGCCGGCACGGTGGTGGGCGCCGGCTCACGCTCGACCACCACCCGGGTCACCCCACCGGCGTACAGGGAGGCGTTCTCGACCAGATTGGCCATCACCCGCTCGAACCGACGCTTGTCGACCCGGAGCCGGAGTCCGTCGACCCCCGGTCCGACCTCGACGGGGAACCCCACCGCACCGCGGACTCCCTCCGCGTCGACGGGGGCCGAGGCGGCCACCGCCCGTCGCACCAGCTCCCCGGGGTCGACCTCGTCGAGGGAGAGCTCGGCCGAACCGGCGTCGAAGCGGGAGATCTCGAGCAGGTCGTCGACCATCCGGGTGAAGCGCCGGAGGTCGCCGTCGAGCAGGTCGAGGGCGCTGCGGGCCCGGGGCGCGAGCTGGTCGCGGTGACTCTCGAGCACGGACACGGTGGCGGTCAGGGTGGTCAGCGGTGACCGCAGCTCGTGGCTCACGTCGGAGGTGAACCGGGCCTCGCGCTCGATGCGGTCCTGGAGATTGGCGGTCATCTGGTTGAAGGCGGAGGCCAGCTCCTCGAGGTCGGCGTCGTCACCGGCGTCCACGCGGGTGTCCAGGCGTCCCCCGGCGATGGCCACGGCGGCGTCGGTCAGCCCGGCCAGCGGCCGCAACGCCCGCGAGGCGGCCCACCGGCCCACCGCGGCACCGGCGATGGTGGTGACGGCGGCCGCGGCGGCCAAGGCCACGGCCAGGGCCCGGAGGGTCCCGGCCAGCTCGTCCAGGGAGAAGACCTCGAAGTAGGCGGCGTGCACCGCGGGGAGGGGCACGCCGATGACCAGCTGGGGCGAGCCGCCCAGGTCGAACAGCTGGGAGGCCGGTGTCCCCGACAGCACCAGGGCCCGCTCGTCGGCCGGGATGGCGCTCTGGCCGACCGAGATGGACGTGGCGTACCACTGGCCCCCGGTGCGCAGGACCGACCGTGATCCCGGCAGCGTGTCGACGGACTCGATCAGCTGGTTCACCTCGGTGACCGGGGACCGGAGGGCGTTCTGGACCAGGGCGGCGTTGGCGAAGGCCTGGCGCTGCTCGGCCGACTGGCGTTCGTTGAGGAAGGTCTGGCGCGCGGTGAAGTAGGTGATGCCGGCCATGAGCGCCGACAGCCCGAAGGCCCCGATGGCGAAGGTCAGGGTCACCCGGGCCCGGAGTCCGAGCCGGCCGGACAGCTCGGTCCGCCGGACGCGGACGGCGCGGGTGCCGGTTCCGGGTCCGTCGTCCCCCGTGCCGGCGGGGGTGCCGGGTGCCACCGGTCAGACCGCCAGCTTGTAGCCCATGCCCCGCACGGTCAGGATGAACCGCGGGGATGCCGGGTCGGGCTCCACCTTGGTGCGGAGGCGCCGCACATGGACGTCCACCAGTCGGCCGTCGCCGAAGTAGTCGTAGCCCCAGACGCGCTCGAGCAGCTGCTCGCGGCTGAGCACCTTGCCGGGGTGGTTGGCCAGCTCGCACAGCAGCCGGAACTCGGTGCGGGTGCAGTGGACCTCCTCACCGGCCCGGCGGACCACACCGGCCTCGGGTTCGATCTCGACGTCACCGAAGGACAGGACGTCGGTGCCCCCGTCGTCGTGGCGTGACCGGCGCAGGAGCGCACGGATGCGGGCCGCCAGCTCCTTGGCCACGAACGGCTTGGTGACGTAGTCGTCGGCACCGGCCTCGAGCCCGGCGACGACGTCGTGGGTGTCCGAACGCGCCGTCACCATGATGACCGGCACGGTGGAGTGACGGCGGAGCGCCCGGCACGCTTCGAACCCGTCCATCCCGGGCAGCATCAGGTCGATCAGGACCAGCTCGTAGGGCTCGGCGCCGAACCGGTCCACCGCCTCCTCGCCGCTGCCCACCCCGTCGACCGTGTAGCCCTCCTCCTCGAGGGCGAGGCGCATCGAGGACCGGATCCGCTCGTCGTCCTCGACGATCAGGATGCGGCTCATGGCCCGATCATGACACGACCGTCCCGGACCCGGCGGGCGGGACGGTGGCGGTCGACCGGGGTGGGCGGACGGGGTCGACTACGAGGACAGCCAGATCTGCTGGGGCCACACGGCCCCACCGATCATGCCGAAGGCCTTGTTGCCGGCCGGGGTCGACGGGTTGTTGAAATTCTGCACCTTGGACGCCGAGCCGACGGCCCACACCGTCCGGGCGTACCAGACGTAGGGGATGTCCTGGGAGAGGAGCCGGTTGACCTGCTGGTAGGCGGCGATCTGCGTGGCCGTGTCGGTCGACTCCCGCCCCTGGAGCAGCGCGGTCTGCATGGCCGGGTCGGTGTTGCGGGCCATGTTGATGGCGAACCCGGGGGTGCTGGCGTTGGTCGGCGTCCAGAAGATGTAGTTGAGGTCGGGGTTGACGGCGCCGAACTGCCGCCAGGTGAGGGCCTCGTAGGCGCCGGTGAGCGCGACGTTGATGATCGAATCCTGGAGGATCGGGTTGAGCGTGACCACCATGCCGGCCTGCTCCAGCACCTGTTGCAGGTACTGGCCGATCTGGCTGCCCTTGGGGTCGGGTGTGTGCCCCAGGGTGAACGAGACCGGTGCCCCCGAGGCCTTCACCTCGGCCACCAGCTGCTTGGCCTTGGACAGGCTGTACTCCGGGTAGCCGTTGTTGGTCAGGTAGTAGGGGGACCCCGAGGTGAACACGCCGTTGGTCGGTTCGGTCACCCCGCTGTCGATCACCTGGACGTACTGCGCCGAGCTGGTGGCGTAGGCCATGGCCTGCCGGAGCTTCAGGTTGTTGAACGGGGGCTTGGACAAGTTGAGCTGGATGCACGCCATGTCCGGCTCGCCGGCGAGCTTCACCGTGTCGTCGCAGTAGTTGAGGGCCGGGTTGTCCCGCAGGGCCTTGATGTCCGTGGCGGTGTCGGTGTGCATGATGTCGATCGAGCCGGACTGGAGGCTGGCCAGGATCTGGTCGGTGTCAGGGATCGGCCGGTAGGTGATGCTGTCCAGGTAGGGCAGGCCCGGACGCCAGTACTTCGTGTTGCGGGTGGCGGTGAAGTGGTCGTTCGGGACCCACTCCTGGAAGACGAAGGGACCGGTGCCCACCGGGTTGGTCTGGCTGCCGCTGGCCAACCAGTTGGGCTCGGCGATGAAGGCGAACTGGCTGCCGATCCCACCGCACAGGTAGTAGTTGAAGGGCACCCACGGGGTCTTCATGGTGATGGTGACCACCTGGGGACTGGTGACCACGATGGACTGGATCGGGGTGAGCGCCGGGCCGGTGAGCAGCGAGGCCTGGTGGGCCTTGAAGTTGGCGGCCACGGCGGCACCGTCGCACGGGGCCCCGTTGTGGAACTCGATGTTGGGCCGCACGGTGATGGTCCACACGGTGCCGGTGGAGTTCGAGGTGACCGACTCGGCCAGGTTGGGCTGGGGGACGCCCTCGGCGTCCAGGATCATCAGGGTGTCGAACACGGTGCGGGCGTACATGATCCCCACCTCGTCGAAGGTGCCCTGGGTCGGTGAGAAGCCCTTCTCCTCGGCATCGACGCCGAAGGTCAGCGACCCACCGGTCTTGGGTGTGGCCGTCGAGACCCCGTCGTTCTGGCCGGTCGAGGTGGACCCTCCGGCCGCCGTCGTGGAGGAGCTGGAACTCGAGCTGGAGCAGGCGGCCAGGAGGCCCCCGGAGGCACCGGCGATGGCGAGCCCGGCGCCGGTGACCGCTCCCTTGGCCAGGAACGAGCGGCGGTCGATGCGATCAGTCATGGTCCCCCTTTGGACGGTGCCCCGACGATCGCCGGTGGCCTGTTCGATGCGGTCCTGCACGGGTGCTGCGGTGGTCGTCGACGCCGGAGATCCCCCCCGGGAGCCGCCGGCCCCGCGCCGTGGGCCAGACGATACCCCCACCGGGCGGCGGATGGGGGCCCCGTGGGCGGGAGCCGGGACGTGGTCCGGCCCGGGTCGGCGGGGTGCCGGGTCCGGACCGCTCCCGCCGGTACGCTCGACGGCGTGGACTGGGAGCTCGAGGCCTACCGGCGTTCGGTCGCAGGCCTGTCGCCGGACACGGTCCGCGCCTACGCCTCCGACATCGAGCGGTTCACCGGATGGGCGGAGCGTGGTGGTGCACGGGGGCCGGGTGACGTGGACCGGATCACCCTGCGCCGGTACCTCGCCTTCCTGGCCACACGGCGGTACGCCAAGTCGACCATCTCCCGGACGGCCGCCTCGCTGCGCTCGTACTTCGCCTGGTGCGCCCGACGCGGCCTGGTGACGACCGACCCCTCCGTCCGGCTGTCGGCGCCCTCACCGGACTCGCGGCTGCCCCGGGTGCTGGGCCATGCCGAACTCGACCAGCTCCTCGCCCCCGCCTCCACCGGGTGGACCGGGGACTCCGGGGACGGCGCACCGGCGGACGGGCCGGACGCGGGCACGGTCGGCCCCACCCCCCGGGACATCCGGGACGACGCCGTGCTGGAGCTCCTCTACGGGAGCGGGATCCGGGTGGCCGAGCTGTGTGGCCTGGACGTGGACGACCTCGACCTGGGGCGCGGCGTGGTCACGGTGACCGGCAAGGGGTCCAAGCAACGTCAGGTGCTGGTGCACGACCGGTGCGTGGCGGCGGTCCGGGCGTGGCTGGACGGGCCCCGGGGGACCATGGCCGGGCCCCTCGAGCCCGCCGCCCTCTTCTACAACATCCGGCGGAACCGGCTCGGTTCCCGGGACGTCCGCCGCATCGTCGACCGCCGTTCGCCGGTCCCCACCCACCCCCACGCCCTCCGCCACACGTTCGCCACCCACCTGCTCGACGGGGGTGCCGACCTGCGGGTCGTCCAGGAATTGCTGGGGCATGCCAGCCTCCAGACCACGCAGGTCTACACTCATGTCAGCAAGGAACGCCTGCGTGCGGTCTATACGGGAACGCACCCACGGGCCTAAGGGGACAATTGGCGACGCAACTCGACACGGCCGGGCACGGCATCGACGCCCTGTGGGCCGAGTACAAGAAGTCCGGGGCCAAGGCACTGCGCGACCAGCTGATCGTGCACTACGCCCCGGTGGTCAAGTACGTGGCCGGCCGGGTCTCGGTCGGGCTGCCACGCCACGTGGACGAGGCCGATCTGGCCAGCTACGGCATCATCGGCCTGATCGACGCCATCGAGCGGTTCGAACCGGCCCGCAACATCAAGTTCGAGACCTACGCGGTGCCCCGGATCAAGGGCGCCATCATCGACGAGCTCCGCTCCATCGACTGGGTGCCCCGGTCGGTCCGGGCCAAGGCCCGTGCCGTCGAGCAGTCGTACTCCAAGCTCGAGGCGACCCTGCACCGGACACCCTCCGACGCCGAGGTGGCCGCCGACCTCGAGATGACCGACGAGGAGTTCCAGACCACCCTCCGCAAGATCTCCTTCGTCGGCGTGGTCGCCCTGGACGAGGTGTTCCGCGGTGGGGACCACTCGGACCGGTCGACCCTCGGGGAGACCCTGCCCGACGCCACCTCGGGCCCCCTGGACACCTTCGAGGTCAAGGAGACCAAGGAGGCCCTGATCAAGGCGGTCAGCGAGATGGCCGACCGGGAGAAGACGGTCCTCACCCTCTACTACTACGAAGGACTGACCCTCGCCGAGATCGGCGACATCCTGGGCGTGACGGAGAGCCGGGTGTGCCAGATCCACACCAAGGCCGTGCTGCAGCTCCGGGCCAAGCTGGCCGACCGGCCCGAGGGTGCCGGTCGCAAGCTGGCCGGCGGGGCCAAGGTCGCAGCCGCCCCGGCCGCCACCTGATCCGGAGCGCCCGCCCGGCCGGTCCGGCGGTCCGGGCCCGGGGACCCGGGTCCACCCGAGTGGAGGCCCACGTCCCGGCGCACTAGCATGGTCTGGTCCCACCGTCCGGTGGGGCATTCGAGCCGCATCGATCCGAGCCCGGCCGCGTCCACGGTCGCCCCACGTACACGGGGTGCTGCAGTCGGGGATCAACCGTCACAAGGAGCAGTCATATGGCCGTCATCTCCATGAAGCAGCTGTTGGGCGCGGGTGTCCACTTCGGGCACCAGACCCGCCGGTGGAACCCCAAGATGCGCCGATTCATCATCGGTGAGCGCAACGGCATCTACCTGATCGACCTCCAGCAGACGCTGAAGGGCATCGAGGAGTCCTACGGGTACATCCGGGACCTCGTCGCCGGTGGGGGAACCATCCTCTTCGTCGGGACCAAGAAGCAGACCCAGGGGCCCGTCGCCGTGTACGCCGACGCGTGCGGTATGCCCTACGTGAACGAGCGGTGGCTGGGCGGCATGCTCACCAACTTCCAGACCGTCTCCACCCGGGTGAAGCGCATGAAGGAGTTCGAGGCCATGCAGAAGGCCGGCGACTTCGACGCCATGCCCAAGAAGGAGGCACTGCGTCACACCCGTGAGCTGGAGAAGCTCCAGCGCAACCTCGGTGGGATCCGGGGCCTCGACAAGCTGCCCGACGCCATTTTCGTGATCGACACCAACAAGGAGCACATCGCGGTCACCGAGGCCAACAAGCTCGGCCTGCCGATCGTCGCCGTGGTCGACACCAACTGTGACCCGGATGTGATCACCCATGTGATCCCGGGCAACGACGACGCCATCCGCTCGGGTGCCCTGCTCTGCCGGGTCGTGGCCGACGCCGTGACCGAGGGTCGCTTCATCGCCCAGAACCGTCCGGCGCCCACCGCCGCCCCGGCGCCGGCTCCCGCGCCGGCCCCGGCCCCGGCCCCGGCCGCGCCTGCCGCTACGACCCCGGCGCCGGCTCCGGCTCCGGCCGCACCCGCGGCCGCCGTACCGGCCACCGAGGCCCCCGTGACGGAGGCCACCGTTGCCGAGGCCCCTGCCGTCGCAGCCACTGTTGCCGGGGCCCCTGCCGTACCGGCCGCCGCCGAGGCCCCTGCCGCCGAGGCCCCTGCCGCACCCACCATGACCGAGGAGGCCTGATCGTGCCCGCATTCACCGCCAAGGACGTCCAGAAGCTCCGTCAGCTGACCGGAGTGGGCATGCTCGACGCCAAGCGGGCGCTCGAGGAGAACGACGGGGACATGGACAAGTCGGTCACCTGGCTGCGGGAGCAGGGTCTGGCCAGCACCTCCAAGCGCGCCGACCGCGAGGCCTCCGAGGGAGCGGTCGCCGTCGGTCACGCCGAGGGGGCCCTCTCGATCGTGCAGCTCCGGTCCGAGACCGACTTCGTCGCCAAGTCCGAGCAGTTCGTGGCCTTCGTGGGCGAGCTCGCCGACCTGGTGGCCGCCAAGGGCGTGGACGCCGTGTCCGAGCGGGCCGAGGAGCTCGACTCCATGAAGATCACCCTCAAGGAGAACATCTCGGTCGGGCGGGTCGTGCGGATCGAGGCCCCGGCCGACGGAGCCGTCGACTCCTACCTCCACCTGCAGGCCGGCCGGGGCGTGAACGCCGTGGTCGTCGCCGTGGCCGGGGGGACCAAGGAGCTGGCCCACGACATCGCCGCCCACATCGCCTTCTCCCGGCCGCTGTACATCAACCGTACGGACGTTCCGGCGGCCGAGGTGGACGCCGAGCGCGAGACCGTCGAGAAGATCGCCCGCAACGAGGGCAAGGCCGATGCCGCGCTGCCCAAGGTGGTCGAAGGACGGCTCAACGGCTGGTACAAGGAGCGGGTCCTGGTGGACCAGCCCTTCGTCAAGGACGAGAAGCAGACCATCGGCAAGCTGCTCGGCGACGCCACGGTGACGGAGTTCGCCCAGGTCGTCGTCGGCGACTGACGGCACGGTGGGCGAGCGACCGCGCATCATCCTGAAGCTGTCGGGCGAGGCGCTGGCCTCGTCGGCCTCGGACGAGACGATCGACGCCGCGGCCGTCGAGCAACTGGCCCGGGAGATCGCCCAGACCCGGGCCGAGTTCGACCTCGAACTCGCTGTGATGGTGGGCGGCGGCAACATCTGGCGCGGCACCACCGGCGCCGGCGCCGGCATGGACCGGGCCACGTCGGACACCATGGGGATGCTCGGGACGGTCATCAACGCCCTGGCGCTCCAGGACGCCCTGGAGCACCACGACCAGCCCACCCGGGTGCTGTCGGCCGTCCAGATGGCCGAGGTGGCCGAGCCGTACATCCGCCGCCGGGCCATCCGGCACCTGGAGAAGGGCCGGGTGGTCGTGTTCGCCGCCGGCATGGGCAACCCGTACTTCACCACCGACACCTCCGCCGCCCTGCGGGCCGCCGAGATCGAGGCCGTCCTCCTGTGCAAGGGCACCCACGGGGGCGTGGACGGGGTCTACAGCGCCGACCCCCGGGTCGATCCTGACGCCACCCGCTACGACGAGATCTCCTTCATGGAGGTCGTGTCCAAGGACCTCCGGGTGATGGACCTCACGGCGATCACCTTCTGCATGGACAACGGACTGCCCATCCGGGTCTTCGACCTGATGGAGCCGGGGAACATCCGCAAGGCGCTGAGCGGCGAGTCGATCGGGACGCTGGTCCGGTGAAGTCCCAGTTCCCGACGTTTCCCGGCGACCCGAACCCCCCGTTCCCGACGTTCCACGGGTGCCCTGGGACCACGATGACTACGCTGGCCGCCAATGGATGAGGACCTGATCGACCTGGTGGTCTCCGATGCCGGTGACCACATGGCCAAGGCGGTGGACCACACGCAGGCGGAGTTCGGTGCCATCCGTACCGGGCGGGCCACCCCCGCCCTCGTCGAGCACCTGAAGGTCGAGTACTACGGGACCGAGACCGAGCTCCGCCAGATGGCCGGGTTCAGCGTGCCCGAGGCCCGTCTGCTGGTGGTGTCCCCCTACGACAAGAGCTCACTGGCCGCCATCGAGAAGGCGATCCAGGGCTCCGACCTCGGGATCACCCCGTCCAACGACGGCTCGGTGATCCGCCTGTCCTTCCCGATCCCCACCGAGCAGCGCCGCAAGGAGCTGGTCAAAGTGGTCAAGCAGAAGGCGGAGGAGGGTCGGGTGACGGTGCGGAACATGCGGCGCAACGCCCGCCAGGAGCTCGAGGCCATGCAGAAGGACGGCGACCTGTCCACCGACGAGCTCGAGCGGGTGGAGAAGGACCTGGACAAGCTGACCCAGGACCATGTGGCCGCCATCGACCGGCTGCTCGCCCACAAGGAGCAGGAGCTCCTCGAGATCTGAGCGGAGCCGGACTCGGATCCGGCGACGACACGGGGCCGAACGGCGGCCCGGAACCTACAGGGCCGGCCCGAGGGCCCGTACCTGGGGAGGAAGCAACAACGTGGATGACGGCCCGGACAGGGAAGACGACGAACAGGGCGACCGGGTGCCCCCGGCGCGTTCCGAGCCGTCCGGCCCGTCCACCGGGGGGGTGCGCATCATCGGGGCCGAGACGGCCGCCGAGATCACCTCGGAGCTGCCGATCGTCCCGCCGGCCCACATCACCCCGGACCCCTCCACCCACTCCTCGGTGCGGATCATCGAGGAGACCCCGGACGAGCCCGTGCCGGCGGCGCCCGACGTCACCCACACCGAACTCCCGCACTGGACCGAGCCCGCCACCGGCCAGGTGCCGGCCGTCCTGGCCCGGGACGACGACGGCCCGTCCGACGGCATCCTGCCGCCCACGTGGCGCGAGGAGGACGCCGACTGGGTGGCGCACGAGGAGGGGTTCGACCCGGCCATGTTCGGTGACGAGCGGGCCTCGCTCGGCGCCCTCGACGAGACCGGTGGCGCCGATGAGGTGATCCGACCCTGGGAGTTCGACCTGGACTCGGTGCGACCCGGCCAGCCCGGCCCGGGGGCGGGCTCGCCCGAACCGATCACCGAACCGGTGCCGGTGGTCCCGTCGATCCCGGAGCCGGCAGCGGGCCAGGCCGCCGACAGCACCCCGGCCTCGGCGGACGAGCCCCCCTACACCGGCGAGGCGACCATGGTGGTGCCAGCCGTGGGGGCGTCCCGCGTCGCCGAGTCGCCGGTCCCCGACCAGCCGCACGCCGGCTCCGAGTCCGAGGTGGGGCCGGACACCGGCTCGCGGCCCGAAGTGACCGCCGCGACCCCTGCCCCTGCCCCCGCAGCGACCCCTGCCGCGGCCGCCACCACCGCCGCCTCCGCCGCCGCCATCGGGGCCGACCCGGAGGTGGCCGGGGCCGATGGCGCGGCCGAGGCCGAGGCCACCCGCCCCTCGGGCACCGCCCGGGTGGGCCGGGCCCGACGTGCCGGCCTGCTCCCGGGCCGGATGCGGGCCAAGCGGCCCGATGACCCCGACGGCGTGCTGGCCGAGCCGCTGGCCGCGGAGCCACCCGGAGCCTCGGTCGCCGACGTTCCCGGAGCCGGTCGGCGTCGCACCGGTCTGGCCGGCCTGGCCGCCGCCGACCGCATCGCCGAGCAGGAGCAGACCGCCGACGCGGTCGCCGCCGCGCCGCCCCGGTCGGACGACACGGTGGAGCCGGAGGAGCCGTCCCGCCCGCGCCGCCTGCGCCGTCGCGACGCGGTCCCGAGCGACCGGCCCGTGCGGTCGAGCAGCAACTACACGCCCGAGGTGACCGGTGGCCGCCCACCGGCACCGGTGTCGGCCGAGGCGGCCCATCGCGAGAGCGCCGTCTCGGGCGGGAGCACCGGCCTGCGGGTGGGGACCGGTGTCGCCGTGGCCGTGGTGGCGCTCCTCGCCTTCAAGCTCGGCACCGTCACCTCCCTCGTCCTCTCGCTCCTGGTGGTCACCTTCGCCGCCGGTGAGGCCTTCGCCGTACTGCGCCGGGCGGGCTGGCGGCCGGCCACTCTCCTGGGACTGGTCGGCACCATCTCCCTCATGGTGGGGGCCTACAACAAGGGGGTCGCCGCCCTGCCCCTGGTGCTGGTCCTGATCACCGTGTTCACCCTGCTGTGGTTCCTGTTCGGCGTCGAGCGGGGTTCGGCGGTGGCCGGGACGGCGGCCACGCTCCTGGTGGTCGGGTGGGTGGCCCTCCTGGGCTCCTTCGCCGGGCTGCTGCTGGCCCCCTCGCTGTTCCCGGACCGGCACGGCATCGCCTTCCTGCTCGGGGCCATCATCGCCACCGTGGCCAACGACGTGGGCGCCCTGGTCGTGGGGCGCTGGATCGGCAGTCGCCAGCTGGCCCCGAACGTCAGCCCCAACAAGACCTGGGAGGGCCTGGCCGGTGGCGCACTGGCCTCGATCCTGGTGTCGACTGTGGTGGTGGGGGCCATCCATCCGTGGTCACCGGCCAACGCCGCCCTGCTCGGCGTGGTCGTGGCCGTGGTGGCCCCCCTGGGCGACCTCTGTGAGTCGCTGCTCAAGCGCGACCTCAAGCTGAAGGACTTCGGGACCCTCCTGCCCGGCCACGGCGGGGTCCTGGACCGGGTGGATGCGCTGATCTTCGTGCTCCCCGCCACGTACTACCTGGTCCGCGCGCTCAACATCGGGTGAACTTCGGGCAGGCTGGTGGTATGACGCCCACGACCACCGGCCCCGTCGCGGTCCCGCCGGACGACGTCGTGGCCGCCGCCCGACCGGTGACGGTGGCCGTGGTGGGCTCCACCGGGTCGATCGGGACCCAGGCCCTGGACGTGGTGGCCGAGGACCCGGGACGCTTCGACGTAGTGGCCATCGGCGCCCAGCGGTCGGTGGAGCTCCTGGTCGCCCAGGCCCTCGAGTTCCGGCCCCGGGTGGTCGCTATCGGGGACGCCACCCTGGCCGCCGACCTGGCCGCCCGGCTCCCCGCCGGCATCGAGGTGGTCGCCGGGGCCGACGGTCTGGCCGCCGTGGCCACCGAGGCCGACGTGGTGGTCAACGGGGTGGTGGGGTTCGCCGGACTGACGGTCACCCTGGCCGCCCTCGAGTCCGGGCGCCGCCTGGCCCTGGCCAACAAGGAGTCGATCATCGCCGGCGCCCCGGTGGTGGCCCGTGTGCGCCGCACCCCGGGAGCGGAGATCCTCCCCGTCGACTCCGAGCACTGTGCGGTGCACCAGTGCCTGCGGTCCGGCCGTCGCCAGGACGTGTCCCGCCTGCTGCTGACCGCTTCGGGCGGCCCGTTCCGCGGCCGGAAGGCCGACGAGCTGGCCCAGGTGGGGGTGGAGGAGGCACTGGCCCATCCGACCTGGAGCATGGGTCCGAAGATCACGGTGGACTCCTCCACCTTGATGAACAAGGGGCTCGAGGTGATCGAGGCCCACGAGCTGTTCGACGTCCCCTACGACGCCATCGACGTGGTGGTCCATCCCCAGTCGATCGTGCACTCCATGGTGGAGTTCGTGGACGGGGCCGTCGTGGCCCAGCTCTCCCTTCCCGACATGCGGCTGCCCATCGGCTACGCACTGGCGTACCCGGGCCGTCTGGGTACCGCCTTCGGGGCGATCGACTGGGCCGAGCTCTCGGTGCTGGAGTTCGAGCCCCCGGACCGGTCCACCTTCCCCTGCCTCGACCTCGCCTACCGGGCCGGTCGCACCGGCGACCTGGCCCCCGCGTGGCTCAACGCCGCCAACGAAGTGGCCGTGCAGGCCTTCCTCGACGGGCGGATGACCTGGTCGGGCATCGCCGGGGTGGTGGCGGCGACGCTCGACCGCTACGACGCGCCGCCGTCGGCCGAGCGCACCGTGGACGACGTGCTGGACGCCGACGCCACCGCCCGCCGGCACGCCGGGGCCGTGGTGGCCGGGTGGTCCGGATCATGAGTACCGTCGACGTCCGACCCGACGAGGCCCCGCCGTCCCCCGGGGCGCCGGGGGGGCCCGGGGCGCCCGGGAAGTCGGCGGCCCGCTCGCTGGTGGAGCTGTGCGCCGTGCTGGCCGCCGTCGTGCTGCTGGCCGCGGCCACCGGGGAGGTCGCCCTCCTCATCGTGATCGCCTGCCTGGTCGTGATGATCATGGTCCACGAACTCGGCCACTTCCTGGCGGCCAAGCGGGGTCGGATGAAGGTCACCGAGTACTTCCTGGGCTTCGGCCCCCGCCTGTGGTCGTTCCGGAGGGGGGAGACCGAGTACGGGGTGAAGGCGATCCCCCTCGGGGGCTACGTGAAGATCCCCGGGATGACCAACCTGGAGGAGGTCGACCCGGCCGACGAGGCCCGCACCTACCGCGAGCAGCCGTTCCACGCCCGCCTGCTGGTGGCCGTGGCCGGGTCGGCCATGCACTTCCTCATGGCGTTCGTCCTGCTCTGGGTGCTGGTCACCTGGGTCGGCCTCCCCAACGACAACCAGGTGGCCGTCCAGCAGGTCGTGGCGGTCAACGGGCGGTCGGGTCCGGCCCAGGTGGCCGGTCTGCGGCCCGGGGACATCGTCGTCTCGGCCGACGGCCACACGGTGCGGGGCAACGACACGGCCCTCATCGACGTGGTGCGCGCCCACCCGGGCGTGCCGGTGACCCTGGTGGTCGTCCGCTCGGGGACGGACCGGACGCTGACGGTCACCCCGGTCGACGGGCGCACGGTCAACGAGGCCGGGGTCGAGCCCCCGGCCGGCACGGCCCCGTTCGGCCTGATCGGGGTCAGCCTGGGCTCGCCGACCGAGACGGTCGGGCCGCTGACCGGCCTGGCCCGTGACGGGGGTGACCTGGTCCGGTTCTCGTGGGCCTCGGTGGTCGGCGTGGCCCACCTGTTCTCCCCGTCGGCCACCGTCCAGCGATTCCAGGACGTGGCCAGCGCCAAGGCGGCCAGCCAGGCCTCGGCCAACGGGACCCGGGTGCAGTCCATCGTGGGGGCGGTGCAGACGGCTACGGACGCCGTCCACGCCGGTGTCGGCGACCTGCTGATCATCCTGATCTCGATCAACCTCTTCGTGGGGATCTTCAACCTCTTCCCCATGCTGCCCCTCGACGGGGGGCACGTGGCCATCGCCGTGTACGAGAAGATCCGCACCGGCCGGTCGAAGGTGAAGTACCACGCCGACGTGGCCAAGCTGCTGCCCTACACCTGGGCCATGGTCGCCTTCCTGGGCATCCTGTTCGCCACGACCCTGCTGACCGACCTGCTCCACCCCATGGCCAACCCGTTCGGCTGAGGGAGCCCGACCGACGCCCGGGGGGCGCTCGGCCGGGCGCGGCCAGCCCTAGCATGGAGGGCATGGCACGCAGCGCAGGAACCCTCGACCGCCGGCGCCCGACCCGCCAGATCCACGTGGGCGACGTGGCCGTGGGGGGAGGGGCCCCGGTCTCGGTCCAGTCGATGACGACGACCAAGACGGCCGACGTCGACGGCACCCTGAGCCAGGTCTACGCCCTGGCGGCGGCCGGGGCCGACCTGGTCCGTTGCACCTGCAACGAGGAGGCGGCCGCCGAGGGCCTGGCCCGGATCGTGCCCCGGTCCCCGGTGCCGATCATCGCCGACATCCACTTCCACGTGGAGATGGCGCTCGCCGCCCTGGAGGCCGGGGTCCAGGGACTCCGGCTCAACCCGGGGAACCTGCGCAAGCCCCACGAGATCAAGCTGGTGGCCGCCGAGGCCAAGGACCGCGATGTGCCCATCCGCATCGGGGTGAACGCCGGCTCCCTCCACCCCGACCTCTACAAGAAGTACGGAGGGGCCACCCCCGAGGCCCTGGTCGAGTCGGCCCGGATGGAGCTGGCCTACTTCGCGGAGGTGGGCTTCGAGGACGTGAAGATCTCGGTGAAGGCGTCGTCGGTCCCGCTCATGATCGACTCCTACCGCCTGGCCTCGGAGACCTTCGACCACCCACTGCACCTCGGGGTGACCGAGGCGGGCCCACCGCCCGGTGGGCTGCTCAAGGGCACGGCCGGGATCGCCACCCTGTTGGCCGAGGGGATCGGCGACACCATCCGGTACTCCCTGACCGCCGACCCGGTCGAGGAGGCGCGGGCCGGACGCCAGCTCCTCGAGGTGCTCGGGCTGCGGGAGCGCAAGGGGCTCGACCTCATCGCCTGCCCGAGCTGCGGGCGGTCCGAGATCGACGTCATCGCCGTGGCCCAGGCGGCCCAGGAGGCCCTGTCCGACCGCGACCTGCCCATCCAGGTGGCCGTCATGGGCTGTGTGGTCAACGGGCCCGGTGAGGCCCGTGAGGCCGACCTCGGGATCGCCGCCGGCCGCAAGCGGGGCCACCTGTTCATCAAGGGGAAGATCGTCCGGGTGGTCCCCGAGGACGAGATGGTCGACGCCCTGGTGGCCGAAGCCGAGCGCCTGGTGGCCGAGGGGGTCGAGGCGCGCCTGGCCGCGGCGGACGCCGGGGCCGAGGCGGAGGCCGAGGCCGACCGCCGGGAGCTGCTCGAGTCCAAGGGTGACGACGCCAACGCGTCGGAGTCGAAGGTGGAGCTCATCCGCAAGCGCTTCGGCGACGACTCCGTCCCGGACTGACCGACCCGGTCGCCCCGGGGCTCCGGGAGGTCCGGGGGCGGACGGTAGGCTCTCCGCCCATGCGCATGTCCCGCCTCCTGGTCCGTACCCTGCGAGAGGCACCCGCCGACGCCGAGGTCGCCAGTCACCAGCTCCTGGTCCGGGGCGGGTTCATCCGCCGCCTGGCCTCGGGCGTCTACACCTTCCTGCCGCTCGGGCTGCGGGTCCTCCACCGGATCGAGACGGTGATCCGGGAGGAGCTCGACGCCGCCGGCGCCCAGGAGCTCCTCCTCCCGGCCCTCCACCCCCGGGAGCTGTGGGAGCAGAGCGGCCGTGCCGCGCTGTTCGGGAGCGACGCCCTGCCGGCCATGACCGTCGAGGGCCGGGGCGGTTCGTTCGTGCTGGGGCCCACCCACGAGGAGGTGGTCACCGTCACGGTGGGCGCCGAGGTCGACTCCTATCGGCAGCTGCCCCTGACCGTGTACCAGATCCAGGTGAAGTTCCGGGACGAGGCGCGCCCCCGGTTCGGGCTCCTGCGCACCCGCGAGCTGATCATGGCCGACGCCTACTCGTTCGACGTGGACAAGGAGGCGATGCAGCGGTCGTACCAGGTCGTCTACGACGCCTACCTCAGGATCTTCGCCCGGATGGACCTCGACGTGTCCCCGGTGGAGGCCGAGTCGGGGGCCATCGGCGGTGACGTGAACCACGAGTTCATGGTCCCCTCGGCCGTGGGTGAGGACCACTTCGTCCGCTGCGGGTCGTGCGGGTACGCCGCCAACGTGGAGGCGGCCGCCCGGGGCGGCTTCGAGGACCCGGTGGCGCTGGGCCCGGGCGCCCCCGACCTGGTCGAGCACCACACACCGGACCGCCCGGGGATCGACGCCGTGGTGGCCTACTTCGACGACCCCTCGGTGACCGCGTCCGACCTCCTGAAGAGCCTGGCCGTCGTCGACGACGAGGGCGGGGCGGTCCTCCTACTGGTGCCCGGTGACCGGGAGGCCCGCCTGCCCAGCGGCTGGCGCCTGTTCGAGGACGCCGACTTCGCCGCCCATCCGTCCCTGGTCAAGGGGTACATCGGGCCGATGGGCCAGCAGGCCGCCGGGATCACCGTGGTCGCCGACCGCGGCGTGGGCCGGGCCGGGCCCTGGGTCACCGGGGCCAACCGGGCCGACCACCACGTCAGCGGGGCCGTGCTGGGGCGGGACTTCACCGTCGACCGGTGGGGATCGTTCGCCCAGGTCGTGACCGGTGACGCCTGCCCGCGTTGCGGGCACGCGGTGGACCTGGTGCGGTCGGTGGAGGCGGCCCACACCTTCCAGCTGGGCACCAGGTACTCCGACGTGATGCCCGGCTCCGCGTTCGTGGCCGAGGACGGCGGGGAGGCGGTCTTCTCGATGGGCTGCTACGGCATGGGCGTCTCCCGCCTGCTCGCCGTGGTGGCCGAGGAGCACCACGACGACCGTGGCCTGGTATGGCCGGCCGGCCTGGCCCCCTACCAGGTCCACCTGGCCGCCCTGGGCGCCGGGCGGGCCCCCGAGGTGGCCGAGGCGGCCGACGCCCTCTACGACCGGCTGGTGGCCGCCGGGATCGACGTCCTCTACGACGACCGGGACGTGTCCCCGGGGATCAAGTTCGCCGATGCCGACCTGCTGGGCATCCCGGTGCGCCTGGTGGTGGGGGCCAAGGGAGTGGCCCGCGGCGTGGTCGAGTGGCGTTCCCGGGCCACCGGTGAGGAGCGCGAGGCTGACCTGGCCGGCCCGGTGGAGGACCTGGTGGCCTAAGGCCCCCGTGGCGCGGCGGGGCCCGGGGGGCCCAGGTGGGGGGGTGGGGCCGGGTGGCGCGGACCACCTGGTCAGGGTCCCGCGCGGTCGCGGGCACTGCTATACTCTTCACTCTGCCGTTCGGTTGGGGTGTAGTGACGCTGACGAAGCGTGGGCGGCCAGCCCACGCTTTTGTTTTGGTCGGAAACGCCCCGGCCGGGACAGGACAGCAGGACAGACAGGACGGACAGCAGGATGGACAGGACGGCTGCCCGGCAGGACAGGGCAGTGCGGCACAGTGACCGACGAACACGGCGAACCGGAGAGGAGGCAGCGCAGATGGTCGAGGATCTCTTCGCGGCACTCCGGCCGGTGGTGGAGGCGGCCGGGCTCGAGCTGATCGACGTCGACGTGACGTCCGGGGTGCTCCAGGTCACGGTGGACCGCGAGGGCGGCGTGGACCTCGAGGCCCTGACCGACGCCAACCGGGCGGTGTCGGCGGTCCTCGACGACCTCGACCCGATCCCCGGGCGGTACTCGCTCGAGGTCTCGAGTCCCGGGATCGAGCGGCCGCTGCGCACCCCGGCCCACTTCGCCAAGGCCGTGGGGGCCACGGTGTCGGTCAAGACCCGGCCCCAGGTCCCCGGTGAGCGCCGCCTCCGCGGCACGCTGGTCGCCTCGGACGGGGACGGGTTCACCCTGGCCGTCGACGGTTCCGGGGACGAGCCGGTCCGCCTGGCCTACGGGGACGTCGACCGGGTCCGCACGGTGTTCGTGTGGGGCGGCCAGGAGGCTCCCGGACGGGCCCGCGGCGGGTCGGGCCGCACCCCGTCCGGCCAGGGCCGCACCGCCACGGCGCAGTCGGCACCACAGAAGACGCAGAAGAGGAAGCAGGTCGGTACCCCATGAGCAAGACCAATTTCGAGTTCCTCGACGCGCTCGGCCAGATCGCCCGCGACAAGGGGATCTCCGTCGAGACGCTGCTCGACGCCCTGGCCAACGCCCTGGTCGCCGCCTACAAGCGCCGTCCCGACGCGGCCGAGGAGGCCGTGGTCACCATCGACCCCGACTCCGGCGAGATCCGCGTCTACGGACAGGAGCTCGACGAGGAGGGCAACGTCATCCGCGAGTGGGACGACACCCCGGACGACTTCGGCCGGATCGCCGCCCAGACGGCCAAGCAGGTCATCCTCCAGCGCATCCGCGAGGTCGAGCGGGACCTCAAGTACGAGGAGTACGCGGGCCGCGAGGGCGACATCGTCACCGGGATCGTCCAGCAGACCGACAACCGCTACACCCTGCTCGACCTGGGCAAGGTGGAGGCACTGCTGCCCCAGGCCGAGCAGGTCTCCTACGAGCGCTACGAGCACGGTGCCCGGCTGAAGGCCTACATCGTCGAGGTCCGCAAGACCACCAAGGGCCCCCAGATCGTGGTGAGCCGCAGCCATCCCGGGCTGATCAAGCGGCTGTTCGAGCTCGAGGTGCCCGAGATCTCCTCGGGTGCCGTGGAGATCAAGGCCGCCGCCCGCGAGCCGGGCCACCGGACCAAGATCGCCGTGTGGTCGAACGACCCCAACGTCGATCCGGTGGGAGCCTGCGTGGGTGCACGGGGCTCCCGGGTCCGCATGGTCACCAACGAGCTCCGCGGCGAGCGGGTGGACGTGGTCCCCTACTCGGACGACCCGGTCGAGCTGATCCAGTCGGCCCTGGCCCCGGCCCGGGTGCGCGAGGTACGCCTCGACGACGAGACGGGCACGGCCACGGTCATCGTGAGCGACTACCAGCTGTCGCTGGCCATCGGCAAGGAGGGGCAGAACGCCCGCCTGGCCGCCCGCCTGACCGGGTGGCGGATCGACATCAAGAGCGAGACCCAGTTGGCCGAGGAGGAGTCGGGCTACGCCGGCGAGGAGTGGGCCGAGGGCGAGTGGATCCAGAACGAGGCCGGCGAGATGGTCTGGCAGCCCGCCGAGGGCGGCTCGGCGGTGTCGGCGTCCGAGTGGGCCGAGGGTGCCGAGGGGGCGGACGCCGAAGTGGCCGCCGAACTGGTGGCCGAGGACGTCGCCGTCGAGGAGGTGGTCGCCGTCGAGGAGGCCGTCGAGGTCGAGGAGGTCGCCGAAGCCCTCGAGGACAACGGGGTCCTGGAGGGTGGCGGGGCCGCGGAGGACGGCACGACCGGTGCCCCGGCGGAGGCGTCCGAGGAGGGGGCCCCGGCCGGGGAGGCTCCGGCATAGCCCCGGAGCGGACCTGCATCGGGTGCCGGCGGCGGGCCGCGCCCGAGGAGCTGGTGCGCGTCGTGCGCCTCGGGGACGGCTCGCTGGCCCTGGGGCGGACGCTCCCGGGTCGGGGTGCGTGGCTCTGCCGGGACTCGGCGGCCTGCGTGGACACCGCCCGGAAGCGAGGGGCCTTCGACCGGGCGTTCCGGGCGACGGTGTCCACCGGGGTGGTCGACGGCCTCAGGCAGGAGCTGGCCGGGCCCGTCGGGGCCCGGATGCGGAACGTGCCGGAGAGTCCGGTGTCGTGATGTGCGAGGATGGAGGGTCGTATGTGCGCTCTGGCACCTACGACATCGAAGGAAGGGCAGTAACAGCCGTTGCCGAAGAAGATCCGGGTATACGAGCTCGCTCATGAGCTCGGCCTGACCAACAAGGAGGCCCTTGACCTCTGCCTGTCCCTCGGGATGGGCGTCAAGAGCCATTCATCGTCCATCGAGGACGCCCAGGCGGACCGCGCCCGTCGCAAGGCTGACCGCGAGGGCCTGCGTCGCCCCGTGCAGCCCGAGGAGCCGGCGCCGCCGGCCAAGAAGGCCGCGGCCAAGAAGGCGCCGGCCACCAAGGCCGCTGCCACCACGGCCCCGGACACGGTCGAGCCGGCCGCGCCCGCCGTGACCGGATCCGACTCCGACGAGGGCCCGGGGGGAGCCGCCGCGCCCGTGCGGCGGTCCGGTGCCCGTCTGGTCACCAGCCGACCGGCGTCCGAGCAGCCCGGCGTGGCCCCACCCGCGCCCGCCCCGGCGCCGCGTCCCACCCCGGCCGCCGCCCCGGCCCCGGCCCCCCGTCCCGCCCCGGTGTCCCCGGCCGCCGCACCCACCCCGGTCGCCCCGGCGGCCTCCGCTCCCACCCCGACCACCG
>Ga0302196_10000522_pt1 | contig 36978 bp, 32 predicted proteins | sample II_Bog_N1_3_FD_198794 | JGI IMG/M metagenome (GOLD analysis project Ga0302196, IMG submission 198794) | Peat permafrost microbial communities from Stordalen Mire near Abisko, Sweden - II_Bog_N1_3 | ecosystem: Environmental > Terrestrial > Soil > Wetlands > Peat | place: Sweden: Abisko...
GTCCGGCAATGAGCTTCTTTACCTCCTTCTGCGATTTGCCGCAGAAGGAGCAGTTCAAGTTGCCGCTGTTGTGATCGTCGCGCCTACGCTCCACGGTTCCCTCGAAATTTCGTCGACGATCCGACGCCCAACCTGCCACAAAGCTTAGACCCCCCCCCTTGCAACGGCAAGCTTCCGAGGCCCTTCCAGAGGCCGCGGTTCAGCGCTCTTTGCCGCCCTTAACGTCGGTCGGGCCTTCATATTTCTTCTTCGGCGCGAGCACGTCGTCGATGAGCCCGTACTCCTTGGCCTGCGCACCGCTGAGGTAAAAGTCGCGATCGATGTCTTTGACGATCTGATCCTTCGACTTGCCGGTCGCGTCGACCAAGATTTGCGTGATCACTTCCTTCAAGTGGCGAATCTCGCGCGCCTGGATCTCGATGTCGGTCGCCTGTCCGCGCGCGCCGCCGAGCGGCTGATGAATCATGATGCGCGAGTTCGGGAGCGCGAGCCTTCGCCCCTTGGTGCCTGCCGTGAGGAGCACGGCCGCCATCGACGCCGCCATGCCGAGGCAGGTCGTGGAGACCGGGCAGCGCACGTACTGGAGCGTGTCGAAAATCGCGAGACCGCTCGTCACCACGCCGCCGGGGCTGTTGATGTAGAGCATGATCTCCTTGTCGGGATCCTCGCTCTCCAGAAACAGGAACTGGGCGATGATGATGTTCGCGACGTCGTCGTTGATCTCGGTGCCGAGGAACACGATGCGGTCCTTCAGCAGCCGGCTGAAGATGTCCCAGTTGCGTTCGCCGCGGTGGGTCGTCTCGACGACGGTGGGGTACGGAATGAAGTCGCGCGCTCGTTCGAGCGTAGCGACGGCTTGCGTGCGGGTCTCGGGACGCTTGGTCATCGTGGCCTCAACAATACGCCTCACGCGCGAGCGACGTTAGCGGCTCCGCGTGTTGCAGATCATTTTCTCGTGCCTTCGGCGGGGCGCCCACCTCGGCCCTACTTCTCGTCCTTCTTCTCGTCTTTTTCGGCCGGCTTCGACGACTTCTTCTTCGCCTTGGGCTTCTTCTCGTCGCCTTCCGCCCCTTCGGATGCTCCTTCGGCGCTCTTCGTCTCGGCGACCGCGTCCGTCCCCTCGGTGATCTTCGACTTCCCTTCGAGGAAATCGAGAATCTTGTCCTCGAGGATCATGCCGATGAGGATGTCTCGCTTCTGCTTCTCGCGGTACTCCGCCTTGAGCTTCGCGACGTTCTTGCCGGTCTCGGCTGCGAGCTCCAGGAAGCCCTTCTCGAGGTCTTCCTCGGTGACCTTCATCTCCTGCTTGCGCGCGATCGCCGCCATCAAGAGGCCCGCGCGCACCTTCTTCTCCGCGTCGACGTGAATGCGACCGTGGAGAGCCTGGAACTGTTCGCGCGTGAACGGCTGCCCGGCGCGACGGGCCTGCATCGAGAGCTCGGCCTCCATCATGCGGCACTGCTGCTCGACGAGCGAGGGGGGCACGTCACACGGATTCGCATCGTTCAGCTTCACGACGATCTGCTCGGCGACCGCAGTCTCCGCGCGATCCTTCAGCATCTTCTCGAGGCGCGTGTGGATGTCGGCGCGGAGCTCGACGAGCGTCTGGAACTGCCCCACGTCCTTCGCGAACTCGTCGTCGAGCTCGGGGAGGATCTTCTCCTTCTGATCGGTCACCGCGACGTGGAACTTCCCCTTCTTCCCGCGGAAGTCCGGGCGCTGGTGCTGCTCGGGGAACGTCACGTCGGTGACGAGCTTCTCCCCCACGCTCTTCTCCATGAGGGCGGCATCGAGCTCCGGAATCACTTGACCGGAACCGAGCTCGAGCTGAACCCCCTGGCCCCCGCCGTCCTTGATTTCCTTCCCGTCGACCTCGACCGTGAAGTCGATCGTGAGGACGTCCCCCTTCTGCGCGGGACGTGCGGGCTCGGGCGTCTTCAGCGCCGCGTGGCGCAAGCGGAGCCCTTCGAGCTGCTCTTCCACCATCTTCTCGTCGACCGCGGTCGGCGGGCGGACGAGCTCGAAGCCTTCGTACTTCACGTCCTCGATCTCGGGCTGCACCTCGAAGCGAGCCTTGTACGAGAACGTTTCGGAGGCAGCGACCTTCCCCGCTTCGACCTGCGGCTGGCTGATCGGCGTGACGTTCTTCTCCGTCAGCGCCTTCGGGAGCGTCGTGTTCACGATCGTGTTCGCGACGTCGTTCGCGACCTGGGGACCGTACAGGTGCGTGAGCACGCTGCGCGGCGCCTTCCCCGGGCGGAACCCCTTCACGTGCGCTTTGCGCGCGAGGGTCGAGTACGCCTTGTCGACCTCGTCCCGGACCGTGTCGGCCGGGATCTCGATCTGAAGCTCCATGACGACGGGTGAAACACGCTGGACTGTGATCTGCATGGGGGAGGCGCAACATACTTCCGAGCGCAGCACCGTCAAGCCGCGTTTCGCGTGTCGCCCGCTCGCGGAGCACAAAAAAAGAGCGCCTTCGACCGAGGCGTGGTCGAAGGCGCAAACGCGCCCCGGGAGGAACGCGCAAAGCTCGTTGGCGAGATCGAGAGCTCAGTCCTCGTCTTCGCCCTGGTCAGGGTCGTACTCGTCCTTCGTGTCGTCGAAGAGCATGTCGCTCCCGTCGAAGGCGGTCTCCTGGATGAGATCGTCCAGCGAGAAGCCGACCTTGAACTGCGGGCGAAGCTCTTCGCGCTCGAACTCCTCGATGCTGCGATAGTTCTTGGGCACGGACATGGGTCTCTCGCTCCTCGGTCTCTCGTGAATGGAAACGGGGTGGACGTTCGTCTCGCGGCGCGCTGATCGCGCGCCGCCGGGTTCATCGGTTGCGGTGAGTGGCGTTCAGCGTGCGCGGTTGATTCGCGCGTTACGGATCGCGTCGAGCACGATCGGCGTTGCAGCGTCACGTCGAGGAGGCGAGGTCCAGAAGCTCGAACGGAGCACCCGGTCACACCCGCGGTCGTCGTCCTTCGCCTGAAGGATCGAACCGAAAGCGTTGCGGTTGCTCTGCATGTCTTCCTTCATCCCGTCCGCCGTCGAAACGACTTGCGCCTACATCTGGACACACCATACTACGTGCCTCAGGTCGATCCAAAAACGCGGATCCCTTTTTCGTCGAGGCTCGTTCGCATGCCGCGCGGGTTGCCGCGCGGAGCCCGAGCCGATACACATCGCGCCCCTCGCTCATGACGTCGAACGACAAGCGCCCGCGCATCCTCTCCGTCGTGAACCAGAAAGGCGGCGTCGGTAAGACGACGACGGCGGTGAACCTCGCAGCCAGCATCGCGGCCGCCGAGAAGAAGACGTTGCTGCTCGACATGGACCCGCAAGGGAACGCGAGCTCGGGCGTCGGGGTGCGGCCCCGGAGCGTCGAACGGAGCATCTACGACGCGCTCATCGGGCGCGCCTCCTTACGGGACGTGCTCGTCGCGACCGACGTGCCGAGTCTACGGGTGGCGCCTGCAACCCAGGATCTCGTCGGCCTCGAGATCGAGCTGGTCGATCACCCCGACCGCTACGTTCTCCTCAAGAACGCGCTCGCCGGGCTCCTGCGTGAAGAGCCCGACTTCGAGTACGTCTTCATCGATTGCCCCCCCTCGCTCGGGCTCCTCACCGTGAACGCGCTCAACGCTTCGGATCGCGTTCTCGTGCCGCTGCAGTGCGAGTACTACGCGCTCGAGGGGCTCACCCATCTCATGGCGACGATCGACCGCGTGAAGAACGGCATGAATCCGGGGCTCGAGGTCGAAGGGATCGTGCTCACGATGTTCGACGCCCGAAACAACCTCGCGCACCAGGTCGCCGAGGAAGTGAAGCGTCACTTCCACGTGTTCGACTCGGTGATTCCGCGCAACGTGCGGCTCAGCGAGGCGCCGTCGCACGGCAAGCCCGTCATCCTCTACGACGTGAAATCGAAGGGCGCCGAGGGCTACCTGTCCCTGGCGCGCGAGATCCTCGGAGATCACGCACGATGAGCGGCCCCGTCGTCGACCCGAAGCGCCGCGCGCTCGGACGCGGCCTCGACGCGCTCCTCCCACCGTCGCCGTCGGCGGCCGCCAGCTACGGCGACCGAAACGTCTTCCTGTGCGCGCTCGAGAAGATCGTCCCTCACAAGGGGCAACCTCGGCAGCACTTCGACGCGCAGGCGCTCGAGGAGCTGACGCAATCGATTCGCGAGCACGGGCTGCTCGAACCGATCGTCGTGCGGCGCCTGGCCGCGGGTGCGGACAAGTTCGAGATCATCGCCGGCGAGCGACGCTGGCGCGCGTGCCAGAAAGCGGGGCTGCGCGAGGCGCTCGTGGTCGTGAAGGACGTCTCGACCGCGCAGGCGTTCGAGCTGGCACTGATCGAGAACGTCCAGCGCGAGGACCTGAACCCGGTCGAGCTCGCGGAAGCGCTCGATCGCCTCGTGAAGGAGCACGCCTACACGCAGGAGTCGCTGGCGCAGCGCCTCGGGAAGGACCGCTCGACGATCGCGAACAGCCTCCGCCTCCTGAAGCTGCCGGCGCGCGTGCGTTCGAAGATCGTGACCGGCGAGCTGTCGGAGGGACACGCCCGCGCTCTACTCGGCGCCGCCGACGACTCGAAGATCGAGCACCTCGCGGACAAGGTCATCGCGGGGAAGTTGAGCGTGCGCGCGACCGAGGCGCTCGTACGAGGCGCGAGAGAGAAGAGCGGGAAGAACGGGAAGCCTGGCTCCTCCGGTACGAAGAGCAGCGCGGTGCGCGATCTCGAGCAGCGGCTCACGCGCGCCCTCGGCACCAAGGTCGAGGTGCGCGACGAGGGGAACCGTGGCGAGCTCGCGATCCCGTACGAGGATCTGGACGCACTCGATCGCGTGATCGACAAGCTGCTCCGCTGACAGCGGAGCCGGGCGATCCGAGCGAGCCTGTCCCGAGGCCAACCTCGCCTTGGCGGGGGCCGAGCGAGGGATGAAAAAGGTCGAGCGCCTGTCTCCGGACACCTCGCTCGCCTCGATCGGTCTCGAATTCGGCTCGCAACGAGGCAAGCGAGGCATCGCCGGATGTGAATTCGGATCGGAGCGATGTGAATTCGGATCGGAGCGATGTGAATTCGGATCGGAGCGATCTGAATTCGGATCCGGGCGAGTCGAATTTCACCTCGAACGAGGCACGCTCGCCGCGTCACGACCCGAAACCGGATCCGAACGAGGCGAGCGAGGATCGAGAAAGGTCGATGTCGGCCTTTTTGGGGTCGAATTCGGATCGAATCGAGGCATGCGAGGATCCCTCGGATGCGTTCATCGCATCCCGGGGATCCGAAATCGGATCCGTCGATGCCGAGTTTCACCTCGGGCGAGGCACGCTTGGCGCGCCGCGCACCGACGACCGGATCAGGAACGGCGGAGGACTCGCGCCGTCGCCGCCTTCAACGTGTTCTGAAGCAAGCACGCGATCGTCATCGGCCCTACCCCGCCCGGCACCGGGGTGATCGCGCGCGCGCGAACCTTCGCCTCGTCGAACGCGACGTCCCCCACGAGGCGCGTCTTGCCCTCGCCCACGTCGACGCGATTGATCCCGACATCGATGACGACGGCGCCCGGCTTGATCCAGTCGCCGCGGATCATCTCCGGCTTCCCCACGGCCGCGACGAGCACGTCCGCCTCGCGGCAGACGTCGGCCAGGTCGCGCGTCCGAGAGTGCGCGATCGTGACCGTCGCGTGCTCGGCCAGGAGGAGCTGCGCCACGGGCTTGCCGACGATGTTGCTGCGACCGACGACGACCGCGCGTGCCCCCTTCAGCTCGACCCCGCTCTCGCGAAGGAGCCGCATGCAGCCGACCGGTGTGCACGGCACGAGCGCCGGTCGCCCCGACGCGAGCAGCCCCGCGTTGATGGGGTGGAAGCCGTCGACGTCCTTCTCGGGTGACACGAGGTCGAGCACGCGAGACTCGGTGATTCCGTGCGGCAGCGGCAGCTGGACGAGGATGCCGTCGACCTGGTCATCGGCGTTGAGCTGCGTGAGGAGCGCGACCAGCTCGGCCTCGGTCGTCGATGCAGGCAAACGGTGCAGGCGCCCACGCATCCCGACCTCGTTCGAAGCCTTCTCCTTGTTGCGCGTATAGACCTGGCTGGCGGGATCGTCGCCCACGAGGACCACGTCGAGCCCCGGCACGCGACCATGGCGCGCACGAAATTCCTCGACGCCGGCGCGCACTTCGGCCCGCACCGTCTCAGCGAGCTTCTTTCCGTCGAGCAGTGTCGCCGTCATCGGGCGGACTCTACCTCACGCGGCGCCCGGCGCGGCGCGAAGCGCGCGAGGCGCACGGGCGCGATGGATGACCAGCGCGGCGCCGACGAGCCCAAGGCCGATGAGCTGCGAGGTCGAGAGCCCGAGCAACCCTCCCCGATCGTCGCGCCGCAGGATCTCGAGCAGGAATCGCGCGATCGCATAGAGCGCGAGGAACGCCGCGAAGACCTGTCCGTCGTACCGCTTGCGCGGCTGCACGAGGAGCAAGCAAGCCGCCGCGATCGCGAGCGAAGCGGCCGACTCGTAGATCTGCGTCGGGTGCACCGGGTGGCTCCACATGGTGGAGTTGCCGAGCAGGTGCGCCTTCCACTGCTCTTCACTTGCCGGGCTCTTCGGCGGAAACGAGAGCGCCCATGGCAGGTCGCATTCGGCCCCGAAACAGCAACCGGCGAGCAGGCACCCCATGCGCCCGAAGGCGAGCCCGAGGGGGACGGCGACGCCCGCGAGATCCGCCGCTTTCCAGAACGGGAATCGATCGCGCTTCAGGAGGAACCATGCGCCCACCGAAGCCCCCAGAAAGCCTCCGTAGTACGTGAGCCCACCGGCCCAGAACTTCGCCCAGGCGAAGCAGTCGACGACCTTCGGATGGCAGACGTTCTTCGCCGCGTCCCAGGCACCTTCGTAGCTGGGGGAGAGGCACTCGGTGCGGGTGATCGGCCAGTCGACCAGCGAGGGGTTCGTGCAGAGGTGGACGTAGTCCATGAAGAACCCGTCAGCGAAGACGTGCAGCAGGCGCCCGCCGGCCACGCCACAGAGGAGCATCGCGATTCCGAGGTCCACCATCACATCGGGGTTCTGCCCGAGGCGCCGCGCTCCGACCGCGCAAACGGCGGTGGCGAAGAGAAAGCCGGTCAGGAGCAGGACGAAGTACGACGGGAACCCGACGTCGAACAGCCGGAAGAGCTCCGGACGCATTCGTCAGATCTTCGACTGCGAGGAAGCGAGGTCCACGTCACCGTGGGAGGGCGGCGGCGGCGGAAGCGTCGTCCCCGTCGCCGGGTGCGATCGACCACGCTTGGAGCTGAACATGTCGATCGCCATGAGCGCGACGCCAACGCAGATCGCGACGTCGGCGACGTTGAACGTGGGCCAGTGATCGGTCGGCGTGCCGTGGCCGGGGAACGCGCGTCCGACGACGTCGTTCATCTTGCGCACCCATTCCGCTCGGTAGTCGATGAAGTCGATGACCCAGCCGTACCGGATACGGTCGAACACGTTGCCGAGTGCGCCGCCGAGCACGAGCGGCAGGCCCCACTTGAGCGCGCGCTGGCGCGGCTGCAGGCGCCGATAGAGCGTGACGATGAAGGTGATCGCGGCGACCGAGACCAGAAGGAAGAACGGACGCCGGATGTTCTCGTTCGCCGTCTGAAGAAGCCCCCACGCTCCGCCACGGTTCTTGGCGAGCGTGAACGTGAGGTGTGTGGACCACAGCGGGGGAAATGCAGGCGGCGAGTCGAGCCGGCGCTCTGCCCACAGCTTCGTCCCGATGTCGGACCCGAGCGTGATGATCGCGAGCGCCGCCAGGAACAGATAGGAGGGGTGCGACGCGCTCGGGTCGACGATCCGCTTCGCCGCGCCGCGCGGCGCACGGAGCCGCGGAACGCCGGGCGCCAGCGATTCATGCTCGGGCGCCGCCGGAGCATCCGCGGCAACGTCGGAGGGGGGCGCGGACTCGGGCTGGTTCGGTTCGTCCATGATTGAGGGCGGAGCGAGCCGATCTACGCGATCGACGCGGAAGGGGCCAGCGAACTATCCGCCGCACCTTGTTTTTGGCTCGATTCGAGCAGGCAGTTGCCGGACCACGGTACATCCGTTTAGCTTCTTCCCATGCAGCATGCGGCGGTGCGAAAGGCACCTTGGGCAATCGAGCAGGGTGTGGAGCCGGTGCTCGCACGGTGGCGCGCGAGCGATTGGGTGCGCCCGTGCGTCTGCGCGGACGAGACCCGACCTGCGCGGGACGGTGATCACGTCCCCCTCCCCCCTTCGCTGGCACCGCAGATCGCGCGGGCGCTTCGCGCGCGAGGGGTGGAAACGCTCTACGCGCACCAGGCGAGAGCGTTCTCGATCGCCCAGAACGCCAGCGCGAATCCGAGCGAGGGTACGCGCGGATTCGTGGTGGCGACGCCGACCGCGAGCGGCAAGAGCCTCTGCTTTCACCTCCCCGTCTTGCAGCAGCTCGTCGTCGATCGCGACGCGCGCGCCCTCTACCTCTTTCCGACGAAGGCGCTCGCGCGCGACCAGGAAGCCGGGCTGCGCGAGCTGATGAAGGCGAGCGAAATCGAGTCCTCGGCGGTCGTCTTCGACGGTGACACGCCAGGTGACGCGCGCCGCGCTGCGCGCGAACGCGGCGGCATCATCATGACGAATCCGGACATGCTCCACACGGGGATCCTCCCCCATCATGCGAGCTGGGCGCGCACGCTCCAGAACCTCCGCTACATCGTGGTCGACGAGATGCACACGTACCGTGGCGTCTTCGGCTCGCACGTGGCCAACGTTCTCCGGCGCCTGCTCCGGGTCGCGGCGTTTCACGGCTCGCATCCGCTGCTCATCGGCGCCACGGCCACCATCGGCAATCCTCGCGCGCACGCCGCGCGCCTGTTCGGCGCGCGCGAAGAGGAGCTGGCGCTCCTGGACGAGAGCGGAGCGCCGGAGGGCGAGCGCCGGATGTTCCTCTTCAATCCACCCGTCGTGAACGAGGAGCTGGGGATCCGCGCGAGTTACGTGAAGCAAGCGACGATGCTCGCGGCCGACCTCGTACGCGCGCGCGTGCCGACGATCGTCTTCGGCCAGTCGCGAAACAGCGTCGAGATGATGCTCCGCTACTTGCGGGACCGCGTATCGGGAGACCGGATCGACCCGGCGCAGATCATGGCGTACCGCGGCGGCTATCTCCCCGAGCAGCGGCGCGACATCGAGCGCCGGCTGCGCGCGGGGGAGCTGCTGGCCGTCGTTGCGACGAGCGCGCTCGAGCTCGGGATCGACATCGGCGACCTCGACGCGGTCATCTGCGCTGGATATCCAGGTTCCGTCGCCGCGCTGATGCAGCGATTCGGTCGCGCTGGACGGCGGGCGTCCAAGAGCATCGGCGTCCTCGTCACGTGCAGCGCACCACTCGACCAGTACCTGGCTCGGGAGCCGCGGTATGCGTTCGGTGCGCCGGTCGAGGAAGCGCGGATCGATGCGGACAACGCAGAGATCCTGATCCAGCACCTCAAGTGCGCTGCCTTCGAGATGCCCTTCAAGACGGGCGAGGCCTTCGGATCCCTCCCCGCCGGCGAGACGGACGATGCCCTCCGCTTTCTCGCGACGCACAGAGTGCTCCACGAATCGCACGGGACGTACCACTGGGCGGCCGATGCCTATCCGGCGAACAGCGTCTCGCTACGGAGCGTCGGCTGGGACAACGTCGTCATCGTCGACGTGAGCGGCTCCGAGAAGGTCGACCCTCACCGCGGCGAAGCGCTACGCGGAAAGACCCTCGCCGAGATGGACTGGCGAGGCTCTCACACGATGCTCCACGAGCAGGCCATCTACCAGCACGACGGCGAGACGTACCAGGTCGAGCGCTTCGACATCGAGAACCACAAGGCCTACGTCCGCAAGGTCGAGCCCGACTACTACACGGACGCCATGACCTACACGCAGGTCAGCGTCATCGAGGAGAGCACGACGGGCCCCTTGATCGAGGACCCGACCCGTTCGCACCCCTGGCCGAGCGGATGGGGTGAAGTCGCCATCGTGGAGAAGGTCGTCGGCTACAAGAAGATCAAGTTCTTCACGCACGAGAACGCGGGCTACGGCGACGTGCGGCTGCCGGAGATGCAGATGCACACGACGGCGTTCTGGCTCACGCTGCCCGAGCCCGTCGTGGCCCGCGTCGACGCCGGCAGGAGCGCGGCCATCGATGCACTCCGCGGGATCGGAATCGCACTCGAGACGGTCGCGACCCTCGCCCTGATGTGTGATCCGCACGACATCGGCGCCACGCTCGGCGACGCGGAGATCGCGGCCGAAGGCGAGTCGAGCGGGATTCCTCGAAAGGTCCGAGGTGGGCCGGCGCAGGGATACAACCCGACGCTCTTTCTCTACGAGCACGTGCCGGGCGGCATTGGCCTGTCGGAGCGGATCTTCGAGCAACGGGAGGCGCTCGTGGCGCGCGCGCTTCGCCTGATCGAGACGTGCGCGTGCGAGGACGGGTGCCCGGCGTGCGTCGGGCCGAGCGAGGGGTCCCGGAAGACCGTGGCGCTCGAGTTGCTGCGATCGATCATCACGCGCGCGTAGTCACTACTCGCGCCAGGGAATCGGTACGAGCGGCCAGTCCCGAAGGAGGGAGAGGCGTGCCTTGGGGCCCGCCTGACGCACGACGCGAGCACACTCGTCCACGCTGAGCCGGCGCGGGCCGAAAGGTGAAGCGTCGGAGCCGTCGGAGTCCATGAGCAAGGTGGGCGTGTCGACGCCGTAGTCATCGGGATGCCCAGGGAGGTCCATGAGCACGTGCCCCAGCTCGTGGGCCAAGGTCAGGCTGCTGCGGCGCGCGCGGATTCCTGCGCGATCGAGGATGACGGCGTTGCGCACGCTCGAGAGATCGCTCGCGATGAACGACTCACCGATGCGCCCGCCGCCCGCAAACAGCGGGATGACGACGACATCGATGATGCCCGGGTCGCCATCGGGATGCGCCTTGAGCAGCGTGCGCTCCTCCAGCGTACCGGCGACCGAGTCCATGTCGCCGAAGTGCTGCAGACCGTCGGAGAGATCGACCGACCCGATACGAACGACCAGCGACGCGTCGGTCGAAAGCGGCGCACCGCCGACCGGCTCGACCGCGACCAGCTGGCCGTCGCGGCGGCGCACCGACACGTCGACGCTGCCGGTGGCGCCGGGCGCAATTCGCGCATTCGGAGACACGACGGCAACCAGCCCGACTCGCTCAATCGCGCGCGCGATTTCGTCGGCAGCACCGCTCGGCGTGGTTCCTCGCCCGATCGGCACGTCGAGCTCGTGTTTCTCGACGCGAAAGCGTACTTCGCCGCCCGTCGCTGGAAGTCCGAGGTCGTCCCCGATCGCGATCATGTGGGGCGGCGGTGGATCGACGACGCGAACGTCGGCGTCCGATGCCGCGCCAAACGTGACGCCGCATTGTCCCCAGATGGCCGACGCGAGCGCGAGCTCCCCACGGAGGAGCGCGACGGCACCTGCGTCCGTGCCACCGATCGCCGGGGGCCCACCGGGAACGATGCGAAGCACGGAGGCTCGAATCGTCGCCCGCAGGCGCCCGATGGGCCCGGCAGGGCTCGCCCGCGGGCCGAGAACACGGATTGCCTGAAGCTTCTTTCCGTCACGTAGAACGGCGATCGCACCGCCGATCTCTGCGCGTAGCGAACGGTCGCGAACGAGGGGGTGCTTCTGGTCGACCTCGTCGATGACGAAGCGCAGGGGCGCGCTGGCCGCGCACGCGAAACCAGCCGCAGCGCACGGAATGGGTGAAAGGCCTACCCGAAGTACGTCGATCGGCGCGCCGCTCGCCGAGACGGACTCCACCTGGACCTCGAGGAGCGGGGCGTGAACCGCGGCTTCATCCGGGACCTCGAGCACGACGCGAAGCGCGTCTGGATCGTCGTACCGCACCTCGGCCGAGCCAGCCCCAGTGGGCGCGCGTGAGGGAGGTGTGCGCTCCAGGGACGCGTGATCGTGCGCGAGGTCGACGTCGCGGTTCGCCCCGTCGCGCATGGACACGCCCATGACCTGAGCCACGAGCGCAGTCTGCGAGGCACCCCGCACGGCGACGATCGACGCGATACCGGGAGAGAGTCCCTGAAGCAGAGCCCCCGGAGGCAACGGAGCGGACCACGGGATCGGCATCCCGTTGGCAACGAGGCGCACATGCTGGCCTCCGGCAATCGCATGAAGCGTCGCCCCCGTGAACGCCCGACCGAGCGGCACGAGATCCTTCAGCGCCGCAGGTGGGAGCCAGCTCTGCTCGCCATCGGCGACCCCGTTCATGTCGTCATCGTCACGGTCCGCCGCGAGCACGATCCGCGCGGGCTCCTCGGCGGCAGGCGGTGCTGCCCGCGCGGGAGCGGGGGCGCGCATGGCGAGGCACGCGACGGCAATCGCGGTCCTCCGCGCGCTGCGCGCTATTCGAGCCAGCCCCACTGAATCCAACGGAACGGCGTCTCGGTCAGGACGTCGCCGCCTCCGTCACGCGAAGAGCGGGACGCGGCAGCGCGGACGAGGGTGCCCCACGCAGCATTCCCGAGAACTTTCGACTCGAGCGCCTCGTCGGCCAACGCCCGGGCGCGGTCACGCATCCCCGCATCCCACATCGCCGCGATCGCAAGACCGCGAAGGTCTTCACGCTTCGGCGCAGTCGCAGCCTCCGCGAGCGCATCTTTGAGGTCTTCGCGACCGTGATCGCGAGCAAGATAGAGCGCGGCGCGGATCGCAACTTCGTCGGCGAGCGGCGAGGTCCGCGCGAGCGTCTCGAGCATCGCCTTGGCCGCGGGAGCGCCCGCCCGCGCCATGCGGAACAAGAAGGTCGTGTCGCGGTCCGCGCTCGGTCGGTCCGAAAGACGCGCGACGAGCTCCACGGTCGGCCGTGTCTGCGGATGCGGCACGGGAGACGAGCTCGACACATCGCTCAGTGCCCAAGCCACGAGCGACCACGCGGCCCGCGCACTCTGCGGACCGACGGTCGCGAGGGAGCGAGCCTCCTCGAGCGGTGACCGGTCTCCCGCCCGTACCGCGACGTCGGCCATCGCCAACCAGCGGCCGAGGTGTCGTTCGGCACCGCGCAGCACGCTGAGCGCCGGGCCCACGACCGCGGGAATCGGAGCGCTGCGCGCGAGCGGCACGAACAACTCCACGCACAGGGAGATTCGATGACTCTCCTTGATCATCGGCGCGAGGCCAGCGAGGTGGGCGCCGTTCGACTCGCGACGAGCGACCCGCGCGATCTCGGCCGCGAAGGCGACATGGGACTGGCGGCTCGCGGCCACCTTGGCCAGCGGCGCCGCCAGCGCCGGGTCACGCGAGAAGCACGCAGCCGACAGCGACGCCGTGCCCCCCGCTTCATCCGACGCGAGGGCCAGCTTGAGGAGCGTCGTCGATTGGCGGTCTTCCGCCTCTGCGAGCGAGCGGACGCACGCCGCGTAGATCTCGCGATCGAACGACTTGCGCCGGATCATCACGCTCACGGCCTCGGCCATCGAGGCTCGCAACGCGGGGCTCAACGGCGCGACGGCTCGCAGCGCGCCGGCGAACTTCGCCTCGCTCGCAGGCCGACGCTTGAGGACGGCGTCGAGCTCGGCCTCGAAGCGTGCACGCGTCGCCTTGTCGATGATCTCGGCACGCGCGATCGACGGCGCCTGCTTCCGTGCCGGCGCCGCTACCTTCAGCTTCCCCGCTAGTGTTCCCATGCGCTCGATCGCGTGCTCCCCAACTACAGACCCTACCAGATCGAAGGCGCGCTGGTCCGCGCTATCGGTCACGTTACGAAAGCGAAACGTGTCGCCGCGACCCCCTCACGTCGGGCCAGGATACGCGGCGTGCTGGAAGCGGATACTCCTTGACGCTCGCCGTTTCGCGCGACCTCGACTGAGCTCCTTGCCGCGCTCAAGCTTTGGCAACGGCGATCGTGACCAGCTCGCCCTCGACGTCCATCTCTTTTCGGTCCGCGCCCGCCGGGTGCTCTCGCGAAGAAACGGACACCGCGAGCGTCTCAAGTGCCAGCTCGTCGCCGTGTCGGTCGACGATCCCCTTCACGCGCTCGCTGCCGGTGATCCCGATGCGAATCCGATCCGTGTACTCGAGCTCGAGCTCCTTGCGCGCCGCCTGCACGCGATTGAGCAGCTCGCGGAACAGGCCCAGGTCGCGCAGCTCGTCATCGAGGGTCGTTTCGAGGATCACGACGCCGACGCGGTCACCGGCGGCAGCGAAGCCGGGCTTCGTCTCGAACGCCGCCTCGATATCCTCTCGCACGAGCTCCACACCGTTGAAGGACCCCTTCCCGTCCGCCACGATTGCGTCGAGGGACTTGCGTTCGCTGTCGGACAGCTTCGCCCAGGCCTTCTTCAGCTCCTGCGCCTGCTTGCCGAGCCCACGCTGGCCAAGCGTCCGGAAATTCGGTTTGTACGCGTACATGCCGAAGCGCGACGCTTCCTCCGGCCCGAGGAGCTCCGCTTCGATCACGTTGAGCTCTTCGAGGATCATCCCCTTGTGCGCTCCGAGCGCATGCCGGAGCGACGCTTCGTTCAGCACGATGTGCGCGCGCCGCAGCGGCTGGCGTACCTTGAGCTTGTGATCCGTCCGGACCTTGAGCCCCACGCTGACGACATCGCGGATCGCCGCCATCTCGCGTGAGAGCGACTCGTGGATCGCGCCCGCATCGACCTCCGGGAATCGCTCGAGGTGCACGCTCTCTTTCGCGGTAGCGCGCTTTCCGACGACAAGGTTCTGGTAGATCGATTCCGCCAGGTACGGCACGAACGGCGCGATGAGCTTCGAGGTCGTGACGAGGACCTCGTAGAGCGTCTCATGGGCGGCGACCTTGTCGGGCTCCCAGCCCGCACGCCAGAACCGATCGCGACTCCGGCGCACGTACCAGTTCGAAAGAGCGTCGACGAAATCGGTCAGGCGCTGCGTCGCCTTGTAAACGTCGTAGGCGTCGAGGTCGTCACGCACTCCACGGGTGGTGAGGGCGAGCTCACTCAGGATCCAGCGGTCGAGCTCCGACGGCGCGCTCTTCGCACCGGGGGGGGCGCCATCGATGTTCGCGTAGATGACGAAGAACGAATAGACGTTCCGGAGCTTGATGAGGAACTCCTTCTGGAGCGCCCGGACGTTCGCCAGCGAGTGCCGCGTGTTCGACCACGGCGGGTTCGACGCGTAGAAGAACCAGCGGAAGGCATCGGCGCCTGGAGCCGACGACGACGGATCCTCGATGGTCACGCGCTCGTTCGCAGGAAGACGGGGGACCTCGACCGGCTTCACGTCCTTCGTGGCCGTGAGCGTCGCGCCAAGGCGCGCCAGGTCGTCGGGGTGGAGCACCACGACTCGCCGTCGCATCCCCTTGCCGGCGACGACCTTGAACGACGCGGCCTCCCCAGTGGCCCGATCCGGACGGAAGACGCGGACCGAAGCGCCCTCCTGGAGGTCCAGCCCCTCGAGATCCTCGCGGCAGATCGTGGCCTGGCCGACGACGGGAGCCCCCTTCCAACCGGCGCTGGCGGCGTCACTCACCGCGAAGTCCATTCGCACGGCGTCGAGAATGACCTCCGGCGGCGTGTAGTTCCCCTTCGACTTCGACTCCTTCTTCCCCTCCTTGTCGCCGACGTGACCGAGAACGATGCACGTCTTGAACGGGTGCGGGTATTCGCGAACCGGTGAGAGGCCGATCTTCTTCTGCGTCTCCGGATCGAAGACGAGCGTCGAGATCATCAGGAGCGAATAGAACCAGCCACGCGTCTGATCGATCGCCTCGCTGATGAAGTCCGCGGGGAAGCTCTCCTTGAACTTCTCGACCCCCTGGTGCGGGAACCCCCACTGCGCGAACGGCATGCACCCCGAGTCGAACCAGCAGTCGATGACCTCGCTGACGCGCTTCATCGTCCCGCCGCACGCCGGGTGAGAGCACGGGAACGTGACGGCATCGATCCACGGCTTATGGACGATGAGGTGCTCGCTGAGCGTGGGATCGGCCGCGCGCGCCTTGGCGAAGTGATCGAATGCGTGGGGGTTCTTCGCCTCGATGGCCGCGACGCTGCTCGGTGCCTCGAGGTGGGAGTTGTCGCGGTCGCAGATCCAGACGTTGAGCGGCGTCCCCCAGAAGCGCTCGCGAGAGAGGGCCCAGTCGACGTTGTTCGCGAGGAAGTCTCCGAAGCGCCCCTCCTTGATGTGGTCGGGGAGCCAGTGGATCTTCTTGTTGTTCTCGATCGCCTTGTCGATCAGCACGGTCGTCCGGATGTACCAGGCGGGGCGCGCGTACTGGATGAGCGCGTCGTCGTCGGCACGCCAGCAGAAGGGGTAGTCGTGGCGGTACTGCTCCTGATGGACGAGGAGCTGGCGCTCCTTGAGCTCGTGCAGAATTTCCTTGTCGCAGTCCTTCACCCAGCGTCCCGCGTAGGGGGAGAGGCCGGGCCCGTCGATGAACGTGCCGTCGGTCTTCACCGCGCAGAAGAGGGGTATCTCGGCGTCGGCCTCGATCATCTTTCGCTGCACGCCGTAGTCGTCCTCGCCGAACGCGGGGGCGATGTGGACGATGCCGGTGCCCGCGTCGAGCGTCACGAACTCCGCGGCTACGACTCGCCATATGGCGTCGTGACCGCCGCGCTGAGCACGGAAGGTCTCGAACGGGGGACGATACTCGAGACCGACGAGTGCGGCTCCCGGGATCTCCTTCTCGATCGTGAGATCGCAGCCGAGCTTCTTCGACAGCGACTCGAGGAGGCGCTTGGCGACGACGAAGCGTCTGTCGTCCTTCGTCTTCACCACGACGTATTCGAACTGTGGGTGGACCGCTGCGTACATGTTCGACGACAGCGTCCACGGGGTCGTCGTCCACACGAGCAACGAGGCGTCGCCGCCACCGATCTGCTCGACGAGCGGGAAGGCCACGTACGCGCTCGGGTCGTCGACCGCCTTGTACCCGAGCCCGACCTCGGCGCTGGAAAGCGCCGTCCCCCCCTGCGCCCACCACCAGACGACCTTGTGTCCCTGGTACAGCAGCCCTTTTTCGAACAGCTGCGAGAGAGCCCACCAGACGCTCTCGACGTAGCTGCGGTGGTAGGTGACGTACGCGTCCTTGAGGTCGACCCAGAAGGCTACGCGCTCGGTCAACGACTCCCACTCGTTCGTGTAGCGAAAGACGCTCTCGATGCAGCGCTTCACGAACGGCTCGACGCCGTACTGCTCGATGGCGGCCTTGCCGTGGATGCGGAGCTCCTTCTCGACCTCGACCTCGACCGGCAATCCGTGTGTGTCCCAGCCCGCCTTGCGCGGGACCTTGTAGCCGCGCATCGTCTTGTAGCGGGGGAACAAATCCTTGATGACGCGCGTGAGCACGTGGCCGTTGTGCGGTAGCCCGTTCGCGGTGGGCGGTCCCTCGTAGAACACGAACGTGGGCGCACCCGCCGTGCCTTCGAGCGACTTTTCGAAGATGCGCTTCTCCTTCCAAAGCGCGAGGATCTCGCGTTCGTCCTTGGGGAAGTCGAGGGTGGGGTCGACCTTCGTGAAGCGCGGTTCGGCAGGCATCGGCGCGTGGTTTACCACAGCAGCGCGGTCAGATGCCGTGTCCGGGCTCCAGGCAGGCGTCGAGGAGCTCGTCGGGAATCTTGCGGATGGTCCCCTCGGAGAACGACGCGCATGCGAGCCGAATGCTCGACTCGTTGAGGACGTCGCTTCCTCGCCGGATCACCCCTTCGAACCAGACGCTGGCGCGCGATGCGCGCGAGACCCACGTCTCCACGAGCAGCTCGTCGTCGAACCGAGCCGCGACGCGGTAGCGGAGGCGAGCTTCCACGACGGGCAAGCCGAGCCCCGTTCGCCGTTCGAAGGCGGCGTAGTCGAAACGGTTCGCGCGCCAGAATTCCATCCGCGCGGCCTCGAGGTACCGAAGGTACGACGCGTGGTGTGCGACCTGCGCGCGGTCCGTGTCCGCGTAGGCGACCCGAACGCGATGAATCCCGCGTCGCGCCCGCAGTACGCCGGCGCTCACGCGCTCACGCCACCGCCGCGCGCTTCTCTTGCGGAAGCTTCGCAAGCACGAGGTCGTAGCTCTTGTTGAGCGTGGAGATCTCGGCGAGCTCGGAGTCGGGGATCTTGATCTGGTACTGGCGCTCGATGGCCGCAACGATCTCGACGCCCATCATGGAGTCGATGCCGAGATCCTTGAAGTGAGTGTCGTCCGGAACGGTATCGACTTCGGCGATTTCCGAGATGAGCGCGCGAAGTTCTTCCTTGAGCTGCGACATGACGTTCCTCCGCCCCCCGACTGCTACTCCGCGGCCGTGGGCTGCTTGCTCCACGCCGCCTCTTGAAGCTCCTGCCGTGTGATCTCGAGGTACTTGAGAACCGGGAAGAACACCTTCTGCAGGAAGACGCCGCGATCCACCCGGCCATCGTCGCGCATCACCTTGATGCGCTCTTCGTAGTCGGGAACGATGCCGACGCCCGGCATCTGGAAGTGCTTCGCGACGTGCGCGATGTCACGCAGGGTGCCCACGCGATCCTCCTCCATGAGGACCTTCGTCACGTCCTGGTAGAAGCGCGTGTGAGCGATCTCATCGCGGGCGTTCAGCCGGAAGATCGTCGCGAGACACTCGTCGCCGAGCTCCTTCGCGCGCTGCTCCTGCTTCACGTAGATGACGAACGTCGCCATCTCCTGGAAGCACCCGTAGATCGTCATCCGCCGCGCGGTATCGAACGGCAGCTGCCACTCGTTCTCCATCAGGCGGTTCTGCAGATCGAACATCTGCTCGGGCGTACGCGCGCCGGAACGGAGCAGGTACTCGAGGAGCGCGATCGAGTGCTTCGACTCCTCGTACCCCCAGTTGGCCGCGAACCAAGTCTGACCGAAGTACGGGCGGACGAGGTTGATCCCCTTGGCGACGTAGTCGGGGAGATAGCTCTCCACGCAGCAAAACGTCTCCGCGACCGTCGTCAGGATCGGGTGCGCGCCTTCGCGCGGGATCTTGTCCCAGGGGACGTCGCGGAAGGGATTCCAGCGACGCTCCTGCTCCGCCTTGTCGAAGAACGTGGCGTACAGGCGATAGACGCGCTCTTGCTGGGCCGAGTCCTTCATCTTCATGGCGTTACCGTCCCGGTCGCGAGGTCGCGGTCGTGCTCACTCCGGCTGACGCTTTTCGACGGCGTCGACGAGGTCCTTCACCGTCTGGATGCCTGCGAGCATCTCGTCCGGGATCTGGATCTTCAACTGGCGCTCCATCGAACCGACGATCTCCAGCATGCCGAGCGAGTCGATGCCCAGCTCGCTGATGACCGTGGACTCGGTGATGCTCTTGAACTCCTTCTCGACGATCTCCGTAGCCGTGGTCTGGAAGAGCGCGAGGAGGTCTTGACGACTGCGTGCCATGTCAGTGCTCGTCTCCAAAAAATCCGAAATCGTGGGCGCGCGATCATCGCGCGGGTAGCTGCGGTCGGTCCCTACCGGGAACGCCTTAATCGATCCTGCGAAGCTGGTACATCGCGAGCGACTGGTAGTGCTTGTCGAACGCGTAGACGCACGTCGAGAGGTAGCGGTCGTAGTCGTCGAACACCTGCTGGCCCCACTTGCTGACGATGAGGGACTTGTGATCCTTCATGCGGTCGAGCCAGTGCTGGCAGGTCTTCTGGTAGTCGGTGCGGCGCGTCTTCACTTCCATGATTTCCCAGTACGGGTTCACGGCCATGACGACGTCCTCCAGGCGCAGGCTGATGCCGCCCGGGAAGATCTTGTAGGTGCAGAAGCCGATGTCCTGGATCTCCTTGCGCGTCCGCGGGAAGCGGTTGCGAAGGATGGTCTGGAGCGAGAAATACGAGCCGGGGTTCGTCCACTCGTGGGCGAGCTGGAAGTACCGGCGATAGAGCTCGATGTGTTTGCCGCTGCGCGCGTCTTCCGGGCGGGCGATGTGCTCCATCATGCAGATGGAGATGACCGCGTCGAACTTCTGCGCCGGCTTGTAGTCCACGTACGAGCAGACGCTCGCCGTCACTCCCGGGATCTTCCGGGCCATGATTTCGGCGTGCTGCGCGCGCGACAACGTGATGCCGTGGCACTCTTTGACGCCCTTGTTGACGGCCTGGTACTCGAGGTCGGCGCCCCAGCCGCAGCCGATGTCGAGCAGGCGCTTCTCGGGCGAAAGACGCGCCGACTTGTGGTGCCAATCGAGCTTGCGGACCTGGGCCTCTTCGAGGTTGTCGGTGTGCCAGTTCTCGCTCGGCTCGTCGAAGATCCCGCACGTGTAGTTCATCCGCTCGTCCAACCAGAGACGGAAAAACTCGTTCGAGACGTCGTAAGAGACCTCGACTTCGGCTTGCGTGGACCCCATGCGTAGTTCCTTCTTCCCTGCCCCTTTATGACGTCTCGTGGCGCGATTGCCAATTAAAGCAGCGTCGCGTAAGAGGTGACGCAGCTGCGTACAAATCCACGCAGAGTGCGCTCGCCCGACGCGCCGCTACGCCCCGTCGCTAGCCTGTGACCCGTCGTTGCTTCCGGCGCGCGGCTTGGGAAGCGTCCCGTCGAGGAACATCTGCTTGGTCTTGCGGCGCTGCGGCTTGCCGCTCGAGGTCCGCGGGAGGCTTCCCTGCGGAACGATCTCGACCTTGTGGACGGAGAGGCCGACCTGGGCCGCAATGGCTTGCGTGATCGAATCGGTGAGGCCAGCCGCGTCGCTCTGGAACGCTTCTGCGCAGATGACGAGCTGCTCCTCACCCTCCACATCGACCCCGAAGGCGACGACGTTGCCGCGCCGCACGCCGGGGAGCTCGCTCACCACCCACTCGATGTCCTGCGGATAGAAGTTCCGTCCGCGAATGATGATGATGTCCTTGATACGACCGCAGATGTAGAGGTCCCCGTCGGCCAGATACCCGAGGTCGCCCGTGTGGAGCCAGATCTCGCCGTCGAAGCCTTTCTTCCAGGCCGCGGCGGTCAGCTCGGGCTCCTGGAAGTAGCCGCTCGTGACCGACGGGCCGCGCGTGATGATGTGACCGACCTGGCGATCGCCGAGCGGTGCGCCCGTCTCGTCGTCGACGATGGCGACGTGGTGCTCGGGGAACGGCCGGCCACAGTCGACGATCTCCATCGCCCCCGGGGCGTCTGCGGACACACGTGTGGCCTTGTGCTCCTGGATCGCCTTGGGATCGATGACGTCCGACTTCATCCCGGTCGAGTGCGGGACGAAGGTGACCGCGAGCGTCGCCTCGGCCATGCCGTACGAGGGGAGATACGCCTTCGGATCGAACTTCGCGGCCTTGGTCTTCTCGGCGAAGTCTCGCAGGGTCTTCGACTGAATGGGCTCTGCGCCGCAGCCGGCGATCTTCACGCACGACAGATCGAGCCCGGCGATGTCCTTGTCCTTGAGACGCTTGGCGACGAGCGCGTAGGCGAAGTTCGGCGCGTACGTAATGGTCCCGCGGTGGCGGTGGATCGTGTCGAGCCAAATGCGCGGCGCGCGGACGAAGCTCGCAGTGGGGAGGAAGACGACCGGAATGTCGGTGAACAGCGGGCCGATGACGAACCCGATGAGGCCCATGTCGTGGAACAGGGGGAGCCAGGAGACCCCTTTGTCCACCTTCGAGTCCTTCGCCAGACCGTGGATCATGAACGACTCGCTGTTCCAGGCGAGGTTCCGGTGCGTGACGACGACCCCCTTCGGGCGCGACGTCGAGCCGCTGGTGAACTGCAGGAAGGCGACGTCGTCGGGGGTGACGTTCACGTCGAGCACGCCGGGCGCCGGGGGGGCGAGATCTTCGACGGTCGCGATCGACGCGAGCGTCTCGACGCGCGCGAGGACCGGGTCGACATACTGCTTGGTGGCCGTCGTCGTGAGCAGCATCTTGGCGCCCGAGGCGCGCGCGATGTGCGCGACCGTGTCGTGGTAGCTCTCGACGTTTTTGAACGAGAGCTGCGGGTAGATCGGCACCGGGACCGCGCCGGCGAAGATGGTTCCCAGGAACGAGAGGACGAACTCGTCGCCGTCAGGGATGACCATCGCGACCCGGTCGCCCTTCCCGACGCCGCGTGCGGCGAGGTGGGCTCCACGGCGCGCAGCCTCTGCGTGGACGGTCTGAAACGAACAGAAGCGTTCCTGTCCGTCGGGCTTCACGAAGACGAACCCTCGCGTCGCGTCCCCGGAGAGCTGCTTCACCGCTTCGACGAGCGTCGGGGCGACGAGCTTCGGATCCTTCATGGCGCCGCATCTACTGCGACACCTGGGCCCGTGCAAGGCGCGCGCGTGCGCTTTCCGGCAACGCCGTCGCGCGCACTCGAAGGGTCGAGTCCGCACGGAGCGCGAGACCGCGAAGGGAGCGGCGCACGCGAATGCGTTTTCGCGGCAATTTTTCGGGTTCGTGACGTTGCCGCCCCTCACTGTGCAGCGCTATACAGCGCGTGTGGGATCCGCTTCTGACTCGACGAAAGTGACGCGCGTGTTCATCACGGGTGTCGGCGTCGTCAGCTCCATCGGGCTCGGGCGCGAGGAGTTCTTCCGCGCGCTCGCCGAGGGGAAGAGCGGGATCTCGACGGTAGAGGCCTTCGACACGGCGAACCTCGGGCGCCAATACGCGGGAGAAGTGAAGAACTTCCGACCGCGCGATCACCTGACGGCGGCCGAAGCGCGACGGACCGGGCGCTGCTCGGCGATGACGCTGGCCGCCGCACGGATGGCCGTCGAGGACGCTGGGCTCGGCATCGAGCAGACCCGCGGGCCGCGCACCGCCGTCGTTCTGGGGACGACGATGGGCGAGGCGGACGTGCTCGAGGATCTGGACCACGCCTGGATCAAGAACGGCGCGCGCGGCGTGAAGCGGGCGCTCATCCCGAAGTACGGCTCGACGCTGCTTCCGATTCACGTCGCCCGCGCGGTCGGCGCGGAGGGGATGGTCCTCACGCTCCCGGCCGCTTGCGCCGCCGGGAACTACGCGATCGGCTTCGGCGCCGACCTCATCCGCGCGGGACGCGCCGATGTCGTCATCGTGGGAGCCAGCGAGATCATCCAGGAGCTGCAGTTCAGCGGCTTCGTTCGACTCGCGGCGATGGCGCCCGATCGATGCCAGCCGTTCGACCTCAATCGCAAGGGGATGCTCGTCGGCGAAGGCGCGGGCCTGCTCGTGCTCGAGAGCGAGGAGCACGCGGTCCGCCGCGGTACACGCCCCCAGGCCGAGGTCGGCGGCTACGGTCTCTCGTGCGACGCGTACCACATCACTCGGCCGCACCCGGACGCGGTGGGGAGCATCGCGGCGACGCGCGACGCCATCGCCTACTCGGGGCTCACGCCCGACCAGGTCGACTTCGTGAACGCACACGGCACCGGAACGCACGCCAACGATCTCGCCGAGTCGAAGGTCATGCGCGACGTATTCGGCGACCGCCGGGTCCCCATCTCCAGCGTGAAGAGCTCGATCGGGCACTGCATGGGCGCCTCCAGCGCGATGGAAGCCATCTCGTGCGTGATGACGATCGAGACCGGCATCTACCCGCCCACCATCGGCTACGAGACGCCCGACCCCGAGTGCGATCTCGACGTCGTAGCGAACGTGCCGCGCCGCGGGAAGGCCGACGTCGTGCTCAACAACTCGCTCGCCTTCGGCGGGTACAACGCCGTCATGTGCTTCGCGCGTCCGGGCGTGCTGCCCGAGCCACGCAGGGTCCCGCTACAGCGCGCGGCGTCGTAGTCGTGAAGCCTCGCGCGATCACAGGTCTGGGGATCGTGTCGACGCTCGGCATCGGGCGCGAGGCCTTCTTCCGCGGAATGCAGGCGCCCGTTCTGCTCCACGACGCGCCGCGCGAGAAGATGGAGACGTTCGACGCTTCGAAGTACACGAACCCCGCGGTCGCCGAGGTGCGCGGGTTCGATCCCGCGAAACACCTGGGCGACAAGGGGCTCCGTTCGCTCGACAGGTTGACCAAGCTGCTCGTCGTCGCCGCGCGGCTCGGGATGCACGACGCGGGGTTCAAGAAGGACGGCGTGTACGTCCAGGGCTCGCCGGAGCGCGTCGGGATCTGTTGCTCGAATGCGTATGGTTCACTCGAAGCGATCACGGAGCTGGACCGCGTCGCGATGCTCGAGGACGCGCGGTACATCAACCCGTCCAAGTTCCCCAACACGGTGGCCAACAGCGCCAGCGGGTACGTCTCGATCTGGGAGGACATCCGCGCGCTCAACGTCGCGGTCAGCGACGGGAACTGCGGTGCGCTCGATGCCTTCGCCTGCGCCGACATCTACCTCGACACGGGGCGCGCCGACGCGCTGCTCGTGGGGGGCGCCGAGGCGATGAGCGAAGCGCTCTACCTCGCGTTCCTGAAGCTGGGGGCCCTGGAGGCGGAGAAGCCTTCGGTCGTGCGTGGCGTGCTCCTCGGAGAAGGGGCTGCGCTGATGACGATGGAGGCCGTGGAGCACGCACGGGACCGCGGAGCTCGCGTCTCGGCCGAGCTCACGGGTTACGGGACGGCGTTCGTGCCGCCTGAGAGCGAAGCGTCCTTGATCCATCCATCGCGCGAGGCGGTGGAGCGGGCGGTGACGAGCGCCCTCCGGGACGCGGGCATCGAGCCCAAGGACGTCGATGTCGTCGCATCCAGCGTGTGCGGGCTGCGCATGTTCGACGAGGCGGAGCTCGATGCCCTGGCCCGGGTCTTCCCGGAGAGCGCGTGCGTCGCTGCGCCCAAATCGGTGCTGGGCGAGACGCTGGGCGCGGGGGGCGGAATGGGGATGGCTGCGGCTCTCGCGTGGTTCGACGGCGCACCCCCGTCGGCGATCGTGCGCGGCGACGCGCCCGCCCGGGTGAACACGGTTCTGGTAACGGCGATCGGGTTCTACGGGAACGCGTCGGCGGTCGTCCTCCGCAAGCCGTCCGCGTCTCCCGCATCTCACGCTTCGTCCTGATTCAGGACTCGTCCATCGAGGAGCACAGTCATGGCCGCGACGACCCCCGTAAAGCCAGCCACGAGCTGGATCGAACAGAAGGCGCACGCCGAGCTCGCGCGCATCCGCGAGGCCCGCGAGAAGCAGGTCTACCCGTACTTCCGGAAGTTCGAGACCGGCGGCCTGCACACGACCATCGACGGCAAGCCCATCATCAACTTCAGCTCGAACGACTACCTGGGCCTCACGAATCACCCGAAGGTGAAGGCCGCATCGATCAAGGCGTTCGAGAAATACGCCTGTGGCCTGTCCAGCTCGCGCGTCCAGGCGACCACGGTCGAGCACGTCGAGCTCGAGGAGCGCCTCGCGAAGTTCTTCGGCTACGAGACCTGCCTCACGTTCACGACCGGCTATCAGGCGATGCTCGGGCTCATCGCGGCGAGCGCGGACAAGGACACGACGCTCGTCCTCGATGCCTACAGCCACGCCTGCATCCTCGACGGCAGCTTCCTCGCCGCCGGCATCCCGGGGCGCGCGCCGGAGATTCGCTTCTTCAACCACAACTCGTCCAAGAGCCTCGAGCGCATCCTGAAGACGCGCGAGCGGAAGAACGCGCTCGTGCTCTGCGAAGGGGTCTATTCGCTCGACGGCGACGTCGCGCACCTCCCCGAGTTCGTGGAGATCTGCGAACGACACGACGCGGTCCTCGCGGTCGACGACGCGCACGGAAGCGGGACGCTGGGCGCCCATGGACGCGGGCTCGCCGAGGAGCAGGGGGTCGAGGGGCGCGTACCGATCCTGATGACGGCGTTCTCGAAGGTCTTCGGCGGAATCGGCGGCGCGCTCCTCGGAAACACCGAGGTGATCGAGATGGTCAAGCACTCGGCCCGCTCGTTCCTCTTCAGCGCGAGCCTCCCGGTGCCGATCGTGGCGGCCATCTCGACGATCCTCCAGATGCTGGAGGACGAGGGACCGGCGCTGGTCAAAGAGCTCCACCAGAAGCGCGACTACTTCCGCGGCAAGCTGCTCGAAGCGGGCTTCGAGCTCGGCGCCAGCACGACGCACATCATGCCCGTCATGTGCCGCGACGAGCGCAAGACGCTCTTCATGCACGTGGCGATGCTCGAGTGCGGCGTCCTCATGGTCCCCATCACGTACCCGGGCGTGAAGCAGGGCGAAGAGCGGCTGCGCGTCAACGTGACGCGCGGTCACACGCAGGAAGACATGGACACCGCGCTCGAGCTGCTGAAGACGTACGGCGAGGCGTTCTTCGTCCTCAGCGGCGAGGACCTCGGGCCGATCGAGGATTGAGCTCTCGCCCCAACGCAGCTCAAGGGCCGTCGTCATTCCGAGCTCCCGTCGTCATTCGAGCCCCCGTCGTCATTCCGAGCCGCCGTCGTCATTCCGAGCGACGCGAGGAATCTACGTTTGGATCCTTCGTCGCTTCGCTCCTCTGGATGACGAGGAAGAGCTACGGATGACGAGGAAGGGCTACGGATGACGAGGAAGGGCTACGGATGACGAGGGAGAGCTACGCCTGAAGCTTGATCAGCGCCTTCGCTACGTCCTCGACGGTGCTGATGTTCGACAGCATCTCGGTCGGGATCGTCACGTTGAAGCGGTCTTCGATGTCGGCCACGACTTCCATCACGCCGAGGCTGTCGAGCCCGAGATCGTTCTGGATGTGATCGTTCGGGCGAATCGGCCGGTCGAGGTCGACGTGCATCTTCAGGATGTCGGTCGTGATCGCCAAGGTCTCGATGTACGTCGTCATGGTTGGCTCAATCGCCGATGAGGCTGTCGTGGATGGCGAGCGCCTGCGCCGCAGGGTCCGACGCGAGGAGTAGCGCACGAATCATCGCCACGCCATCTGCGCCCGCGAGGTAGCACTCCTGCGCGTTCGTGCGGTCGACCCCGCCAAGCGCATAGACGCGGAAGCCCTTCGGCGCCGAGACGCGCGCCGTGCGGAGCGCATCCACGCCGCGCCCGACGGCCTTGCCCGGCGAGGCGAAGATCGCGCTGACGAGCGCGCCGTCCGCGCCATCCTTCGCGCCGAGCTTCACGGCCTGATCGGAGTGGGCCGCGATCGTGACGAAGAGCGCCTGCCCCGCCTCACCGAAGACCGCGCGAGCCTGCTGCACCCGCACGTCGCTCCCGCCGAGGTGGATCCCGTCGGCGCCGACGTCACGGGCGAGCGGCACGTGGCCGTTCACCATGAAGATCTGCCCGTGCTCTTTCGTGACCGTGCGCAGACGCTCGGCGAAGGCACGGAGCGCGGGCTCTTCCTTTTTCTTGTCGCGCAGCTGAACGGCGAAGGCGCCCCTCGGCAGCGCGCTCGCGCATGCCTCCACGACCTCGATGACACGGTCGTCCGGGTACGACGAGTCCGTTACGAGGATGAGCTTGGGCCGGAGAGTGCTGGTGCCTCGCAGGCTCGGCTGAGGGGGAAGACTCGACTCATCGTCCAGTGACTCGTCGTTCATCGGGGAGGCGCGATTATCACACGCCTTCGCGCGCTCACTCGATGAGATTCGTCGTCGGGCTCGAGGCGTTCGCGTAGCGCGATTTCGGCATCCTCCCGGCCAGATACGCCTTGCGCCCGGCGCCGACGCCCTCGCGCATGGCCTCGGCCATCAGAACCGGATCGCGAGCGAGGGCGATCGCGCTGTTCACGAGCAGCCCGTGGCAACCGAGCTCCATGGCGACCGCCACGTCGCTGGCCGTGCCGACGCCGGCGTCGACGAGCACGGGCACCTTCGCGTGCTCGAGGATGATCGAGAGGTTGTGCGTGCTCTGGATGCCAAGGCCACTGCCGATGGGGGCCGCGAGCGGCATCACGGCCGCGCATCCGGCGTCCTCGAGCTTGCGGCACAGGATGGGATCGTCGATGCAGTACGGCAGCACGACGAACCCTTCCTTCACCAGGATCCGGGCTGCTTCGAGCGTTTGCTCGTTGTCGGGGTAGAGCGTCTTCGGGTCGCCGATGACCTCGAGCTTGACCATCGGGCCGTGGCCGTCCCCTTCCCCGCCGAGACCCAGCTCGCGCGCGAGGCGCAGGGTGCGGACCGCGTCGTCGGAAGTGAAGCAGCCCGCCGTGTTCGGGAGGACGATCCACCTTCGCCCGGCCGCAGGCGGTGGTGCGGCGAGCTGCGAGAGCCCTTCCGCGCGGCGCAGGAGGAGCGACATCAGCGAGCCCACCGACCGGTCTCCGAGATCGACGCGCCGAACCGCGACGGTGACGATCTCCGCCCCCGAAGCGTCGATCGCGCGCTCGGTCTCCTCGACGCTCTTGTACTTGCCGGTTCCGACGATGAGGCGGCTCTGGAAGCTTCTGCCCCCAAGGATCAGCGGGTCGTGCATGGGACACGTCCTACTTCAGAGGGAGCCCGGCGAACAAGGCGCGAGGCGCCGCGCCGAGAGCGTGAGTCAGCGCCCCGCCGCCGCGTCGCGCCACCGGTACCCGAGGCGGTGCACCGTTTCGAGCGCCGCACCGTAGGGCGCCACGCGCTCGCGCAGTCGGCGAACGTGAGTGTCCACGGTCCGCGAGTCGTTGTCGTCCTCGATGCCCCACACGAGACGCAAGAGATCGCCTCGCGAGAAGAGCGTGCCCGGCGCGGCCAGAAGCGTCGAAAGGAGCTTGAACTCGAGCGGTCGCAGGGTGACCGGCTCGCCGTCGAGCGTCACCCGGTGGCGGTTCACCTCGACCTCGATGCCCCGCCAGCGATAGACCGACGCGCGTACCGAGGCTTCGCGCGCGGCGTGCGAGTCTGCGGCGCGACGCGCGAGGGCAGGGACGCGCAGGACGAGCTCGCGTTCGTTGAACGGCTTGGCTACGTAGTCGTCGGCCCCCGCTTCGAGCCCCTGGATGCGGTCGTAGTCGCTGGTCCGCGCCGTCAGCATCAGGATGCCGACGCCGGCCAGCGCCGCATCGTGGCGAATCGCCGAGCATACGGCGGTCCCGAGCATGTCCGGGAGCATGAGATCGAGCACGATCACTGCGGGACGCAGCGCACGCGCGGCCGACAACCCCTCCAATCCGCTGGAAGCTCCGTCGGCGACGAAGCCCATGTTCCGAATGTTGGAGAGGACGAGGTCGCGGGTGTCGGTCTCGTGGTCGATGACCAGCACCCGCGGAGCCTCGCCGCTCTCGGCGAGCGGCGGCGAGCTCATACTCGCCGGTTACGTCGTCTGCAGAACGATCGCGGCAGGCGGCGCCGTCCCACCGAAGTTCGCCACCTGTCGCGGGTCCCCCTTCGCGATCGCGTACGCGGCGGCGGACGTCCCGTACAGCGAGAGCTGCGCGCTCGTCATCGTGCCCGCTGCGCCCGTGTTCGGATCCCACGTCGTCAGCGTCCCGTCCGTCCCGAGGTCACCGAACCACCCGGTCTTCAGGTAGCCGTTGCCCATGACGTAGAGCAGGTTGTGGTTGGACGCCGTGCTGTCGGGCCAGCCCGACGCGGTGAGCGCGTCTTTGGGGGTGTCGCCCGAGATCGTGATGACGACGTTGTCGCCGAGCGTGTCGCTGCCGCCCGACGGATCGGGGAGCGCCATGCAGTCGGCCATGAACGCATCGAAGATCGCGCCGAGCGTCTTGACGTTCGAGTTGAGCGTCGAGACGTCCGCGAAGGCGCCGTGCGGGTCGTCCTGCATGGCGGGGAGGATGAGGCAGTTGGTGAGGCCGAGCGCGAACGCCTTGACGGCCGTGCACATGGCGCTGCCGATTTCGGTGATCGTCGTCGGGGTGCTCGAGTCCATGCCGTAGCGGATCATGTCGGCCGCGGTCACGGAGAGCTGCGACGCGAGGTTCTTGGCGAGCAGGTTCGTGGCGACGCGACCGGTCGCGTATGCGGTCTGGGTCGAGACCCGCTGCGACGCCGCGTTCAGATCGAGGAACGCCTTGAAGTACGACTCCGCGAGAGCGGCGTTGGCCGGCTGCGCGAGGAGCGTCTGCGACGCGGCGCTGTTGAAGAGATCGACCAGCCCGGCGGCGTTGGCGACCGTAGCCGGCGCCTGAGCGCCCTGGGCCGTGCCGAACGAGAACGGGTTGATGGCCATGACCGGAAGGAGAGACGGCGTGGCGGTCTGGATCGAGGAGGCGACCGCCAGGAGGTTGCTCGTCCCCATCGAGAGCGCCGAGGTCGGCGTCTTGGTGTGGGTCTCGTTGGTTCCGCAGACGAACACGCTCATCTGCTTCGCCTTCGAGAGCTTCTGGAACGGCGAGTCCGGGGAGTACACCGCCGGCCTGTCCGTCGGAGCGGCCGTGGTCGTCGACGGCGTCGAGTAGTACGCCGAGCCGCTCGCGCCGGCCTTCGCGATCGTCGGGTACGGGAACAGCTGGGTGAACCAGGACAGACCCCCGTTGTCGCCGATGAGGTGCACGGACTTCATCGTGGTCGAGCCGCTCACGGCGTCGGCCATCGCCGAGCCCCCGCTGTCGTTGAGCACGTTCAGGAAGTTCGCGCGCTCGAGCCCGAGAGCGGCGGCAGCGACCGTGCTCCAGCGCAGAAAGTCGCGACGACCCGAGCCACGGAGGTTCTTCAGACGGGGATCAGCAGCCATGGTCCTTCTCCTCATTCACTGATGTGGGCTGCAGCGAGCAGCGTGGCGACGGCGATCTCTTGACCCGTGGTCGGGTCGCTTGCGGAGCTCACGATCTGATTCGCGAGCGTGAGGTGGTCGGGCGTGGAGGGCTTGCCGATGAGGCAGCTGATGCCGTCCGCAGTGAGCTCGCCGCTCGTGACGAGCGCGACGCCGGGGCACCGCGTCGAGTTGGCGATGCCGGCGATGATCGCGGGCGCGGCCGCCATGAAGATGTCGAACTCCTTGGCCAGCGCCGCGGTCGACGGGACGATCATCTCCGGCGTGCGGTTCGGGTAGATGGGCGCCCCGAGCGCGCTCGAACCGTTCGCGTAGAGCGAGCCGGCGCTGGGTGCGGCGGTGGTGCCGCCGCCGCTCCCCTTGCCGCCGCCGCTACCGGACGTGGTCGCTGCCGGGATGGTGACGCCGAGGTCCTTCAGGAAGGAGCCCAGCATCGCGTACTGGATCTTCTGGGTGCCGTGCATGCGCGCCACCTGGTCGGGCGTGCCCATGGCCGCGGACATCGCGGCTGCGGTCACGAGATCGGTGATGCCGTTCTGACCGCTCCCGGTGAGCTCCTGCACGTGGCTCGGTGCCGGGTTGTGCGACGCCGCTGCGGGCGACGTCCAGTAGTTGCTGTAGGTGTCGTGGGGGACGAGCGAGTCCGAGGACTGCTCGCACCCTGCGATGCACGTCGCGGCGACGGTGCTGGCCAGTAGGCTTGTGATGGTTCTCATGGTTCGTTCACTCCTCATGGCTCTCAGAACTTCACGAAGTCGTCGGACGTGAACACGCTCTGGATGAGCGTCTTCATGTTCTGGTTCGCGGCCTGGAAGGCCGTCAGGTAGCTGTCGGTCACCGTCGTCGGAATCACCGCGCCGTCGCCGACGACGTCGCCGCGCGAGAACGCCCAGTTCCACACCCGCGTGACGGCGCACCGCTGAACGGCGGGGTCCGCGGCCATCGCCGCGCCGAGGCTCGGGATGTCGGTGACCGTGGAGCCGAAGCGCCACGCGAAGGTCTGCTCTCCCGCGGGGAGCCAGTCGGACAGCTGCGAGGTGACCGGCGGCGTCACGGGCGTCTGCACCTGAATCTTGCCGGCCACGTAGTTGCCGTTCGCGTCGAAGTACGAGAACAGCGGCGCGATGTGGTTGATCGACGTGTGGCAGTTGGCGCAGATGACGGCCGACGTGCTCTGGAAGTCGATGGGGGCGGTCGGGCCGCCGGTGATGCTGTCGAACGGCCAGGGGCTCGTGTATGTGCCCGAGCCCATCGCTACGGGCGCCGGACCGAGCTCGGCGGGGAACGCGGAGCAAGAGAAGATCTCCTGGACGAACCGCGCGCGGCGCATCGCCATGTGGCTGAAGAACTGCGCCTGGATGCCGGGGTCAGTCAGGATGCCCGCGGTCGGCGCGTTGTTGTTGCAGCTCGCCGGCGTGAAGGTGCCGGAGCCCGCGACGTACGTGGGGCACGTCCCTGTCGCCGCGGTGAGGATGTTGCCGAACGGCTGCCCGCCGACGACGACCGACGCTGCGAACGTGGCGGCCGTATCGAAATTGGGCGAGCCCTTCGGGAGCGCGGCGACCTCGGCCGCGTCGGTGGGCTGACCGGTCTTGAAGGTGTTCCTCCACCACTCGATCTGCGTGTCGGCGAACCGCGGGTCCGCGAGCATCGCGGTGATTTTCGCGTTGTAGAGCGTCTGCGCTTCGGCCGGGGTCGAGGCAGCCTCGATCGCCTGGATGTCCGCGAGGAGCGGGAAGACGCCGATCAGCTTCATCGACGCCGTCCGGAGCGCCTCGCCGTAGTTCACGACGCGGTCGTCGAGGTTCGGGTTGCCGGCGTCGACCGCACCGCCCGAACCCGAGCTTCCGGAGGACGATCCCGAACCGCTGCTCGACGCGCCGGTGGACGGAGTCCCACCAGGGCCGGGGTTGTTCGACGTGTTGAAGACGCCGGGAGCGAGGGGCGCGCCCGAGGTGCCGCCAGCGCCGTTCGCGCCGCCGTTCAGCGTGTCAGTGGAGCTTCCGCTTCCGTCGCACGCGGCGCCGGCCAACGCGAGCGCGCCGAGGATCCATAGGGTTCGACGATTCATTCTCGTGCGTCCTTTCATTTCTCGGCCTGTATCCAGGTCTCCATCATCGTCACGAAGCTCGCGGGGGCGGTCTTGAAGGGGTGGTTCGCGACGCCGCCGGTGGGAGCGAGGATGATGTCGCTCTGCGCCGGGGTGGTCGTGTTGATCCTCGTGAGCGCCTGCGCGCACGCCGCCGTGTCGTTCTCGGGCGTCGCTGCGAGACCGGAGAGGTCGAGCGCCGCGTTCCCGCTGCCGCCGGTGTTGTGGCAGTTGAGGCACGTGTTGGCTTTGATCGCCGGGACCGCGTTCGTGGTGAACGAGGGGACGTCCTTGCAGCCGCCGCTCGAACCGGCGTCGGCGACCGTGGCCTTCGCGAGCTTGGTGAAGCCGACCTGCAGCGTGTCGCCCGCGGCCCAGCCGCTCAGGATGAGGAGCCCCGTGTCGAGCGGGTCCGAGGTGCCCGCGCCGACCGTCTGCTGATCGTCGGACATGTCGCTGTTCTCGGTCTGCGCACCGGCCGCACCGTTCACGTAGAAGACGGGGTACGTGATCGAGACGCCGGTGGTCGCCGGAGCGGCGATCGCCATGTTCGACAGCGTCATGATGTCGCCGCTGAGCGTCGCGGTGAAACTGAGCGAGAGGCCCGAGACGCCGAGCGACGAGAGGTCGACCGTGTTGTTCCCGGTGGCGACCGTGATCGGGTTCGTCGTGGCGGGCCCCGTCGGAACGGAGGGCGCTTCCGCCGTGAGCCACGCCAGGATGCTCGCCTCGAGCGGGTTCGCGAGCGCGGGGCCCTCGTGGGCGCCCTTGGTCATCAGGATGCTGGCCGCGGGGCTCGAGACGACGATGCCGGGGAAGGCCTTGATCGTCGCGTAGGGGTCCGCGCCGCCGAGGTACGCGGGGGCGTTCGCGCCGCCCGAAGCGTGACAGGCGCCACCGCAGGTCGTGTTGAAGCTCGGGAGGAGCGCTTCGAACATGGCGCGGGTCGGGCTGCCGGCGTCGTCGCTGGCCACGCCGCCGTCGGCCAACGTGGTCGTTCCGCCGGGGCCGGTCGAATTACCGTCGTCGTCACCCGCGCCGAGCGTGTTGCCCGTGGGTCCGCCCGTCGAGCCATTGCCCGATGACTCGCCGTTGCCGGCCCCCTTGCCGTACCCGTCACCGCCGAGGAGCGAGCCGGAGTCCGTCGCCCCACAGGCGACGCCGGCGACTGCGAGCAGGAAGCTCAGAGGGAGGAGGAGTCGGTTCCGCATGGCGTGACGGAACAGACTGCAATTGAACAGCCAACATAATTTGTGGTCTGGAGTGGGATTGAATTCGTGCATTCACGGAAAAATTAAGCCGTGACTGCACAAACGGGCCCTCTGTGTGCGATCGCTGTCACATTTGTCGCGCGCTGCTGGTGGATTTATTTGATCCATATCGCCAGGAGCGAGGCCCCAGGCGGCAACCAACAGAGGCACGGTATGAGCTCGGCCGGTGCGGGCGGCGAGAGGTTCGTGCCACCGCCTCCGGATGCCTCGATTGGCGCCAACGAAGGACTGGCCGATGATGGGTCGAGAAGCGGCGCGCGGGCAGCGGCTCGTTCTTCGCTACGGAGCCGGACCGACGCATGCTCAGCACGACCTTTCTCGGCCACCAGGGGTGGTTGTTCCAGACCAAGACCTCGTGCCTGCTGGTCGACCCGCTCCTCTGCGAGGAGTTCGGGCAGACCCAGGCGCTCGAGTACCGCGTCTACCCGCCGCGCATCCTGCGGACCGACCAGTTCCCGAAGGTGAGCGCGGTCGTGCTCTCGCACGAGCACGACGATCACTTCGACATCCCCTCGCTGGCGAAGCTCGATCGCGCGATTCCGATCTTCCTCTCCGCGCGATCGTCGAGCGCGGCTCGCCAGATCCTCCACGAGATGGGGTTCCAGGTTCATCCGCTCTACCCGGGTCGGAAGGTCGAGATCGGCGATCTGGAGGTCACGCCGTTCGCTGGTGACCACGTAACCGTCGACTGCGGCGACGAGTGGGACACCCTCCCCTTCTTCGTTCGCGACGCCGGGGGCGCGGGGAACTTCTTCTCGATGGTCGACATCACGCTGACCGAGGGGCACGTCGAGTGGGCCCGCGCGCGCGCGTCGCGCCCGGTGCTCGTGAGCTGGACGAACAACGCGCTCGACTGGAGTCACATGGCCGACTACCTGGCCGAGCGCGTCGACGCGACGCAGGACTGCTTCGTGAAGATGGGGGTGGGCCACAAGCTGATCAGCATGAAGTGGGGAGCTCCCGCCGCGATGCTGATGTGCGCAGGGGGCTTCTCGTTCCACGGCGACAAGGCGTGGATGAACCAGCGGGTGTTCTGCGTCGACAACGCTGCGGTCTGTCAGATGCTCGCGAAGCTCTATCGCGACGAGAAGTTCCTCGCGACGCGCCCCGGGCAGACGTTCCAGATGGAGGGGGGTCGGTTGAAGCGGGTCGTGGAGGACGCCGCCCCGTTTCTCTCCACCCCCTCGCCCGCAACGTGGCCGTCGCGCGCGCGGGCCGAGGTGGCGACGATCCCCGACTACGCGCCGGCGACGGGGCGACGAGCGCTGGAGGAGGCCGAGCGCGAGCAGCTGAAGGCCGGGCTGAGCGAGTTTGCCGCTTCGCTGGTCGGCGGGACGATCTGGAAGGGGCTCCACTCGCTGCTCGAGGACGCGGTCGAGGGGCGCACGCCCACGTTCGCGCTCGTGCTGCGCCATGGCGCGGACGGCGAGACGCTCGTGTACGAGTACGTCCCCTCCGAGTGCGCGTTCCGGCCCGGGAAGGCCGCGGCGAGGGAGTCGTATCTCGCGGGCATGGAGTGCTGGGCGACCGATTTTCTTGCCGTGCTCCGCGGGGAGCTCGGGCCGATTGCCCTCACGTTCGGTCGCGCGCGCCTCTGGAACGCGCTGTCAGCGGGCTTCCGCTTCGACATCTTCGGCGAGCTCTATCGAATGAGCCACCCGCTGCGCCGCCCGGCGGAGTACCTGCGCACGTACCAGCGGCAGTGGGCGCAGTGCGCCGGGGTGGACGCGACGATTCGCGCGAGGTGACGCGGGACGAGAATCGGAGAGTGGCAGGGTTCGCGACGTGCGCGATCAGAGGATCGAGCCACCGGGGAGGCGAACGCGAAGGAAGTTCGTCCGCTGCTCCAGCGGCAGCGCCAGGACGCGTCGGATCGGCTCGCGAAGCGCCACGTCGCTCTCTCTCCGGAGCGCGTCGAGCCTCTCGGCGCGCGTCCGCTTCTTCTTTCTCATCGCAAGAGTGCTTAGCACGTCGAGCGCGGCTCAGGCCGCTGCCCGCTCGCGTGCTTCGACGAGGATCGCGGCGCAGGCGTCGTACGTCTCGCACTCCATCAAACGCCGCCGCACCTGCCCTGCCCCCGGCAGCCCGCTCAAATATCCGGTCAGATGGCGCCGCGTGACATGGCAACCGAAGCGTTCGCCACGCGCGGCGCAGTTGGCCGCGAGGTGCTCGAGGCAGAGCGCGATGCGCTCGTCGGGCGTCGGGAGCGGGAGATCGATGCCGTGATCGAGTTTCGCGCGGATCTCGCGGAAGACCCACGGGTGCTCGATGGCGCGCCGACCGACCATGACCCCTGCTGCGCCCGTCATCGCGAGCGCGCGATCGGCGTCCCCACCGCTCTTCACGTCGCCGTTCACGATGACCGGGATGGAGACCACCTCGCGCGCCTTGGCGGCCCACGACCAGTCGGCGGCGCCCGAGTGTCCCATCTGCGCGGTGCGGCAGTGAATCGTGAGCGCGGCGACGCCCGCGTCCTCCAGCCGGCGCGCCAGATCGACGATCGGCATGTGCGACTCCGGCCCGTAGCCGATGCGCGTCTTCACGGTGACCGGCAGCGACACGCTCTGCACGACCATCTTGGCCATCGCGATCATCGCGTCGGGCTCGCGAAGCCAGCCGGCCCCCGCGCCGCGCCCGGCGATCTTGGGGACCCAGCAGCCGCAGTTGATGTCGAGGAAGAGCGGGTTCGCCTGCTCGGCCACGCGCGCGGCCTCGGCGAGGCGGGCGGAGTCGGCGCCGTAGATCTGGATGGCCGTGCGGGTCTCGTCGTCGTCGAGCTTGATCTTGCGGCGGGCGTTGCGGCAGCCGCGGAGCAGCCCTTCGACGTTCACGAACTCGGTCACGCAGATGTCGGCCCCGCCGCGGGTACGGCAGAGGCGACGGAACACCGCGTCGCTCACGTCCTCGAGGGGGGCGAGGATGGCCGGGCGGCGTGAATAGAGGTCGCGAAGGAGGGCGTGACGGTCCACGGGAGGCCGTGTGTTTAGCACCAAACGGGGGGAGCGCGAGACGGGGGCCCGCGACGCGGCGGGAAGAGCCGTCTAAAGTCCGTCGCGCACTTGATCAAGTCCGTCGCGCACTTGATCAAGTCCGTCGCGCACTTGATCAAGTCCGTCGCGCACTTGATCAAGTCCGTCGCGCACTTGATCAAGTCCGTCGCGCACTTGATCA
>Ga0302196_10000525_pt1 | contig 36909 bp, 20 predicted proteins | sample II_Bog_N1_3_FD_198794 | JGI IMG/M metagenome (GOLD analysis project Ga0302196, IMG submission 198794) | Peat permafrost microbial communities from Stordalen Mire near Abisko, Sweden - II_Bog_N1_3 | ecosystem: Environmental > Terrestrial > Soil > Wetlands > Peat | place: Sweden: Abisko...
CAGACCTCCCTCCGTGCCTCCCTCCTTCCCCCCGGCCCAGCACCGCCCGCGCCCCACCGCTCCGCCGGCCCGGGCGCGCGCGCGACGCGACGCCACCGACCCGACCGCGCAGCTCCGGCTCGCCATCGCGCGCGCGGGCCTCGGGATGGAGCTCGCGCAGCCGGTCCGCCTCGGGTGCCTCGAGGTGACCGAGCTCGACCTCGCCATCACGACCGTGCGCTTTCCGCTCGACGTGTCCGGGGGCGTCTCGCGCTTTCGCCACCGGCGCGGGGAGCTCCAGCGGCTCGTCGTCGACCTCGGGGCCCGCGACCTCGAGAGGTGGGCCGCGCCGCTCCTCCGCGGCCTGCTCGGTCCGCGCGCGCCCGAGGTCTGGGTGGGCGTTCGCAAGGGCGGCGCCACCGTGGCCCTCCTCGACGCCGGGCCCGAGCGCGCGGCCGTCGCGCCGCCGCCGCGCATCCTCGCCTTCGAGCTCACCGTCTCGGCGGCCGAGGAGGACACGCTCCACGTCTGCGTCACCCGCGCGCGGGGCGCCGGCCTCCCCGCCCCCGCGACGACCCTCGCCCTGCGCGCGGCCGCGGCCCTCCTCGGGCGGAGCGCGGCGCGCGAGGGGTCCCGCTTCGTCCTGCCGCACGTGGCCCGCGCGATCGCCCGCGCGCTCCTGCCCGACGCCGGCGTACGCGCGCCGGGCGCCGAGGGCGTGCGCTGGACGGGCCTCGCGGCCCAGACCGACCGCTGGATCGCCATCGCCGCGAGGGACGGCGCGCTCGCCGAGGCGACGCCCGAGGCTGCCCTCGCCGGCGAGACGTGCACGCTCACGCGCGAGGCGGACGACGCCCGCGCCGACGGCGACACGCAGCTCGCCCGCGAGCTCGACGTGCGCTCCCTCGAGCGGGCCCCGAGGCACCCCGAGATCGTGCGGCGCATCGCCGAGATCGACGCCCTCGCGGGGGGCCGCGCGGAGGCTGCCCTGGCGACGTTCGCGCAGGCGACGCCTTCGAGCGCGCTGCCGGGCGACACCGCGGGGCCGCCGGGCGTCCACGGCGGGCCGCTCATGGGCGAGCTCTACGCCGAGAGCGGCGACACGGCCGGCGCGATCGCGTCGTTCGTCCGCGCCGGCGAGACCGAGCCCGTGCCGGCGCTCGGCGCGCGCGCGTTCGAGCGGGCGAGCGAGCTGACCCAGGATCCGCTCGACGCCCTCGTGTGGCTGGACCTCGCGATCGCGCGCGCCCCCACGCTGGCGCACCTGCGCTGGACGCGGCTCGGGCGTCGCCTGGCGGCGGGCCGGCTCGAGGACGCGCTCGCCGACGCGGAGCACCTGGAGGCGCAGGCCCGCGGCGCCCGGGCGCGCCACGCGGTGTGGCGGCGGGCGGGCGACGCGTGGGTCGACGCAGGGCTCGTGAGCTCGGCCGCGCCGATCTTCGAGCGCGCGCTGCGCTTCGAGCCGGACGATCCGGAAGCCATCGCGGGCCTCGGGGCGGCGCTCGCGAGCGCGGGTCGGGCCGCGCGCGGGGCGGCGCTGCTCGCGCACGCCATCGAGCTCGCCGAGCGCGCCTCGCCGGTTCCGGTGCCGACGGCGCGGATGGCGATCGACCTGGCGACCGTGCTCGTGCACCCGCTCGAGGACCGGCCCGCGGCCATCGCCCGGGTGCAATCGATCCCCGGCGACGCTCCCGAGGCGCTTCTCGCCCGCGGCCTCGAGGGGCGCTGGCGGGCGGAGCTCGGCGACCTCGCGGGGGCGTCGCTCGCCTTCGCGAGGCTGCGCGACCTGGCGAGCTCGCACGCGATTGCCGGCGCGAAGGAGGCGCTCCTGCAGCGTGTTCAGGCGCGGGTCGTGGACCTGCTCGTCGAGGCGGCGACCTTCGAGCGCGACCGTCGGGGCGATGCGCTCGCCGCCCAGCGCCTCCTCGCGTGCGCGCTTCGCCTCCTGCCTCGGCACCCGGCCGCGTTGCGTGCGTACGAGGAGGTCGGCCTCGAGATCGCGGGGCGCCCCCTGCCCGCCCCCGCCCCGCCGCCCGACTCCGAGGAGGAAGGCGCCCTGCACGACTCGCAGGAGGACGTCGAGGCCGAGCCCGCCGGCCGCGCGATCCTGACGGAGCGGCCGCCGAGCCACGAGCCGTTCGACTTCGAGCCCGACGCGCCGGCCGTGTCCGGCTACCCGGGCGAGTCGGAGGACGCCGCGCGCGTCGACGAGCTCACGCGCCTGTTGCAGTCCGACCCGACCCAGGACGCCATCGTCGACGAGCTCGCCCAGCGGCTCACGCGCCTGGGCCGCACGCACGAGCTCCTGGCGCTGCTCTCGGCGCGCCTCGAGGACGCCGCCCCCGAGCGGCGCGCGCAGCTCGTCCCGCAGCAGCACGCGGTCCTGGAGCGGCTCGAGCACGAGGCGCGCGTGGCGGGCCGCGACCTCGAGGCGGCGTTCTTCCGCGACGCGATGAAGATGCTCGGCTAGAGAAGCGGGGCGTCTTCCACTGCTCGTAGGCGGCTTCCGGACTACGGGGCGATCCGGGACTACGCCGGGGGAGCGGACTCTTCGAGGACGCGCTTCACGTCGACGATGGCCTGATCGACCTCGCTCGCCTCGAGCCCCACGGACGTCGCCAGGCGCGTCAGCACCGAGCGCTCCACGTCGCTCACGTTGTCGCTCGCGTGGGCCAGGAGGGCCGCGATGCGCAGGACCTCGCGGCCGTGCTCCTTCTTGTGGACCTGGCCGGCCACGACCGCGATGCGCCGGTCCATGCCGTCCTCGGCGAGCTGGTCGGCGAGGTCGGAGACGAGCGCCGCGATCGACTTGGGCGGGACGGCTCCTCCGCACGCGGTCGTGACGACCCGCTCGAAGATCCTGCGCTCCTCCTCGTCGACCACGCCGTCGGCGGCGGCCACGAGGTAAGCACCCTCGACGATGGCCTCGAACAGCGCCACGGCGAGCGGGTCGAAGCCGGTCGGCACGGTCGCCTCGTCCGCAGGCCTGGCGCCGTAGGAGGCGGCGGCGAGCGAGAGGATCGAGATCGGCGTCTCGGGATCACCCGTGGCGGCCGGCCCGCTGTAGGCACGCGCCACGCGGGCGAGGAGCTGGATTTTGTCTTCTTTGATCATCGTTCGCGGGGTGAGCGGGGCCCGCCTCTATGCATAGCTGCCGGCGCGGACGGTGGGAAGCCGATAACCGCAGAGCCTCCCTGGGTCGCCCCCCGGCGGAAACACTGGCATCTTGGGGCTAGGGCATGGAAGCCGTCGACAGGGCCGTGAAGAACAGGTCCGTCTCGCCGCTGCTGTCGGTGAAACCGCTGGCGATCTCGTAGTATCGGCCGTTCTGGTTGACCGCGTAGGCGCGGACGATCGCCGCTTCCACGGGGTTCACGCCGAGGTCGTAGACCTTCAGGTTCTCGAGGATGGGGGCCGGGACGTAGCAGGCCGAGGTGAAGTTGCGCGCGGAGTTCACGAGCAGGCTCGGATACACGATCCAGGGGAGCCGGCTTCCGTCGGCTGGCTTGACCGTGACGTCGTAGGTGCCTTCATCCACGGCGATCCCGAAGTTGCCGTTCGCGTCGGTGATCGTCTGCACCGGGCGCCCGAGCTGCTCCTGGAGCTGGGCGAACGTCTGGGACGCCGTGGGCGTGGGGATGGACGGCGTGAGCTCGACCGTCGCCAGGCCCAGCGCCCGTCCGTCGGAGACGATGCACCGACCCGAGACCGTCTGCGGCGCCGGGACGGTCAAGTCGGTCTTGCCGGCGCCGAGCGTCAGCATCTGGGTGGCCTTCGCCAGCGACGGGTCGACGGGGGTGATCACGACGTTGTAGTTCCCGGCGGGCAAGGTCACGTCGTACTGGCCGACGCCCGGCCCGCTCGCGCCCGTGGTCACGGTCGTCTCGTAGAGGAGCGAGTTCACCGCGGTCGTGTTGGTGAGGGTGATGTCCACGCTCTGGAAGTCGATCGTGGCGGCGGTGGGGGTGCCGAGCGGCGATCGTACGGTGCCGGTCACGTGGGCCGGCACGACCTCCGCGGTGCTCGGGGCTGCCGTCGGGTACGTGATGCCGAACTTCGGCCCGAGGATGGTGGTCGCCGATACGGGCAACGTGGGGTCGAGCGGCTTGAGGACGATGGCCCACGTCCCATCCATCGGCTCGGCCACGGCGGTGAACAGCTTCGGCGCCGCCTGCGTGATGGCGCCGTGGAGCGTCACGAGGTTCGACACGCGCTGGCCCGTCGCGAGGACCTCGATGTAGACCTGCCACCCGTCGAGGGTGGCGTGGGGCTGGTTCAGGACGACCTGCATGAGCGTCGTGTCCTGCTGGACGCCCAAGAGGTCGTCGAAGGCGAGCGCGGCCTCGGCCTGGTTCGGCGAGGGCCCGTTCTTCGGCGGGACGTCGGTGATGATGCTCGGCGGAAACGCGTCGTCGAACGGTGGGTCCACGGTCACCACGCGCGTGTACTGCTCGCCGGACGCGAAGCTCGGCACAGTGGCCGTCCACCCGAGCGCGGCCGTCTGTCCCACGCCGTAGGATGTCGACTCGTAGATGTCGCCGGCTACCCACGGAGGCGGCGACGCGACGTCCGCCACGATGGGCGGGAGCGGCAGCCCGATGCTCGTTGCGTCCACGAGCTGGGTCCCGAGGAGCCACTGCGGGTAGAAGACGACGTGCACGGGCAGGGTCGTGAAGACGTCGCCCAGGGCCGAGTTCCACGTGTTCCGACCCACCATCGTCGCGTCGCTTCCGTCGGCGAGGTACACGCCGGGCGCCGGCACGACGGCGGGAAGCGTGATGGTGACGTTCTGGGCCGTCTCGGGCTTGATCACGAAGGTCGTTCCCGGCGAGTTGACCGGCTCGGTCTCCGGCACGGACACGACGAGCAGGTACGTGAGCTCCTCGCTGACCACACAGACTTGATCGCCCTGGTAGGTACTGCAGTGCGCGCCGGCCACGGTCGGGCCCGTGCCCGTCATCATGGTGGAGCTCGAGCTGTAATCGGCGCACTCGTGCGGGCAGCCGATGTTGATGGGTGAGAGGGACGGCGGCGGCGCGCCGACGGGGCCGCACGCGAAGGTCACGCCGAGGAGCACGCCGGCGAGCGCCATCCGACGGAGAAGGCGTCGCATCTCAGTCCCCGGCGTCGACGTGGATGGGCGGCGACAGCCCGGTGTCGGGGGGCGGCGGAAACGCTCCGTCGGCGTAGATACCGGCGTCGTAGACGGGGCAGGCGCCCGTGGCGCCGCTCGGGTTGTAGACCCACGTGGCCTCGTCACCACCGGGGCCCGGCGCGAAGTTGACGTTGTTGATCTGGGTGAAAAACTGCACCGTGTGGCACTGCCTCGTGACGGGCGCGGTCACCGTGACCTCGATCGCCCGGATGAGGCTGTCGGAGTTGCCCTGCACGCTCGTGCCGTTCTGCAGCGGCGTGGGGTTCGTCGGGTAGTCCACGTAGATCCCCCAGCTGAACGAGTCGCTGGGCGCGCCAAGCTGCACGGGGACGTAGAACTCGGACGGCCACTCGATGATCTCGCCCGACAGGGGCGACAACGCGCCCTGGACGATGGTCGCCGACGACGGCGGCGGGAGCGGCTCGGAGGGCGGGTCGGCGATGACGCACGACGCGACCAGGCGGACGGCGGCCGCCGACGCTGCGAGGAGGGTCACGCGGCCTGCCGCGCGCCGCAATGGCAAGGAACGGAGAAGCATCACGAGATCCGGAAACGCCCGCTGCTCATGTTGCCACGTTGGGAGGCGGGCGGCATGGGCTGCCAGCGAGCGTCCGCGTACTCCGGGGAGATCGCCAGCCGCACGAGGTCCGCGAGCGCCGGCGAGGAAGCGCACAAGGCTGCCAGGTCAGCCGAGGGCACGACCGCAGGCCCCCTCCCCTCGTCCGCCAGAACGGCCTCGGCGGCGACGCGCAGGTCACCGGAGAGGAAGAAGCCTACGCGGCGCGCGCACTGGCGCGCGCGCTCGATGGCGGCGTCGAGCCCGTCGGGATCGGCGGCCAGCAGGAGCTCCTGGAGCGTGCGCTGCACGCGGGGGGGAATCACCTGCCAGAAGCTCTCCGCCAGGCGGGCGGTCACGCCGTCCATCGAGCGCCCGAGCGCCGGCGGCCCGAAGGCGCCGAGCATCGCCGACCATACGCGCCTGGCCTCCGCGCGCGGGAGGCCCAGGAGGAGCGCGTTCTGCGGCAGCGCGGCGCCGAGCGCCTGCCCGAGCACGTACGGCAGCGCAGGCGTCTCTTCGTCCTGCCCCGTGACCACCACGATCACCGGGTAGAGCAGCTCGAGGCTCGCGCGCAGGGGCTCGCTCGGCTGCGGTGCGCGCCGGGGCACGAGCGAAGCCCGCGACCCCGACGTGAGCCTGCGGACGTGCACCGGCACGCGTAGATCCAGGAGGCGAATCGCGACCTCGTAGACGCGTGCAAGCGGCGACGAGCCGTCCGCGAGGAGCCGCGGCGCGTCCGCGAGCGGGTAGCTCGACGGGGTGCGTATGGACGGGACGGCGCGGTCCGCCGCGGCCGGGGCGGTCTTCGCCGCGAGGGCCTCGTGCGCCGATTCCCAGATGAGGCCGAGCGCCTGCCCGACGGCGTCGGCCGAGGGACGCGTGAGCAGCGAGAGCATCCCCGGCTGCTCGCGCTGGGCCGCCAGGGGCGGCGGCATGTGGCCCCGATCGGCCTCGAACGACCGCTGGACGTGCTCGACCGCCCTCGCGTGAACGACGTTCTGATCGAGGATCGCCGCGCGGCGAAGCGCGGCGAGGCTCGGCGCGTCCCCGGGGACGAGGTCCGCGACCGCGCGGGCGACCTTGACGAGTTCGGACGAACGCTCGGGCAGCTCGGCGAGGAGCGCGGCGAGCATCCGGCCCTCCTCGACGCGACCCTCCGCGAGCCCTTCCTGGAGGCAGGTTGCAGCGGCATCGTGGGCGCCTCTGTCCACCTGGGCACGCGCCAGGGCGAGTCGCGCCTGGGAGCGCTCGTCCGGCGTCGCTGCGTTGCCCATGGCGCGCTGGAGCGCGCGGAGATCGGAGACGGGCCCCGAGGGCGGGAGCTCGACGGCGGTGGCAACCTGCGCGGGCGCAGGCGTGGGCTCGGCCGCCTCGCCCGCCTCCGGGCGCAGGGCCATCTGCTCGCGCTCGGTGGACAGCTGGACCCGGAGCGCTCCCTCGGGCTTCGCCGCAGCGACCGCGCCCTCGAACGTCTCCAGGGCCCTCGCCTGCTCGACCGGCTCCGTCGACGCTTGCTGCATCCGAGCGAGCTGCGCGAGCGCCCGGGCTCGATCGTCGCCGGCGCTCGACTCCGCCAGCTCGCGCAAGGTAGCGCGCGCCTGCGCCGGGTCGCCACGCGAGGCGAACAGCTGCGCCCTTCGCATGAAGGCCGCGGAGCGCGTGGCCGGCTCCGACTCCGCGTGCTCGAGGAGCTCGAGGGCCGCGTCGATCTCGTTTGCGCGGATCGCGGCCTCGGCCGCGGCGATCGCCACCCGGCCTCGCTCGCGCACCGCCGACAGATCCCCCTGGAGGGCGAGCCGGAACTGCGGAAAGGCCGTCTGGAACTTGTGTTGCCCCACCAGGCGCTCGGCCTTGCCGAGCGCGAGCAGCGGATGCGCCCCGATCTGGGCCTCGCACTCCGCGAGCGCGCGCGCACCGGCCCCGCGGCCCTGGAAAGCGTCGAGCGCCTCCGCGCTGAGGAACGCCTTGAGCGCCGCGTCACCCTGCGACAGTCCCTCGGAGGAGAGACGCGCAAGCTCCTCGAAGGTCCTGCGCGCCTCGTCGGGTGGTCCCGACCCGCGCGCTCGGTACTCGAGCGTGCGCGCGAGCAGCTGCGCGTCGACGCTGTCGGGCAGGAGCTCCGCGGCGTGCTTGGCGCGCCCGAGCGCGAGCGAGACGTCTCCGGTTCGGGCTGCCGCCCTCGCCGCCTCGACGAGCCACGGAGCGCGGAGCCGGGCGTCGTCGTCCGTCGACGCGACGGCCAGATCGGCGAGGGCCTCGCCGAGCTCGCGGTCGTCGCCGGTCGAGCGCGAGATCTGGATGCGAAGCTCGAGCGCCTCCCTGAGCGCGGGCTCCCGGGAGAGGACGGACCGAACGAGCGAGAGGGCCTGGGTCTCCTGGCCGCTCGCCAGCGCCGCGCGGGCGGCGCGAAGCTCGAGATCGCACTGTGCCCTCGGATCGCGCGAGAGCGAGGCCACGCGGATCCAGAGCGGAGCGGCCCGGGCGTGGTCGCCCATGCGGTCGTAGAGGTCCGCGAGGTAGCTCATCGCGCTCGTGTTGTCGGGCGACTCCTTGAGCACGAGCAAGAGCTCGTCGCACGCGTCCTCGGCGCGCTCGAGGCGTTGCTCGAGGATCGCGGCGCGCCGCAGCCGCACGGCACGGAGCGCCTCGCGCGTGCCGCTCTGGAGCGCGAGGCGCTCCGCGCGACGTCCGAGGTGGTTGGCGAGGTCCGAGTAGTCCGCTCGCGACGAGATGAGCGACTCGAGGGCGTAATCGGCTTCCTCCTCGCCCGGCTCGAGCTCGAGGATGCTGTGCCACGTCGCCTCCGCGGCGCTCATGTCGAGCCTCGCTTCGTAGGCCCGAGCCAGCCGCTTCCATACGGCGACCTTGGCGTCGGCGGACACCCGCGCTCCGATCTCGCGGATGGCGCTCACCCGCACGTCGTCGAGGCGGGCCAGCTCGGCGACGCGCTCGATGGCGCTCCACCTCTCGATCGGCCCGGCGTCGAGGTTCGCAGCCGCGAGCAGTGCGTCGACGGCGCCGACGAGATCGCCGCGAGCCTCCCTGTGATGCGCGACCTCCGTCCAGCGGGCGGCACGGGCGACCGCAGTCGACTGCGTGGCGGCTGCCTCGCGGAGCGCGCGCCCCTCCACTTCCTCGGCGCGGCCCGCTGCCTCGTACGCGGCGCGCAGCGGGGCCTCGAGCTCCGCACGCTCCGCTTCGTCCGAGAGCTCGGCGGCCCGCTCGAACGCGCGGATTGCCTCGTCGAAGGCGCCGTCCCGCGCGCGCTCGGTGCCCAGCGCGCGGAACGCCTCGGCCCGCCGCGACCGGGGGACGACCTTCTCGAACCGCGCGACGAGGGCATCGTCCGCGCTCGAGCGAAGGACCGCGTCGGCTTCGCGGACGACCGCGTCGTCGTCGGGGTCGCGCTCCGCCGCCTTTGCGAGGAAGCTCGCCTGGAGGGTCGTGTCCCCGCGCGCTACCGCGAGGGCCGCGAGGAGGCGCAGGGCGGGCGCGCCGACGTTCGCGTACGGCTTCTCGGTGAGCTCGCGAATCTTGGCGAGGTGGGTCGTGAGATCGCTCGCCCCGGCCAGCGTGGCCGCGTGCGGCACGAGCCGGGCGTACTCGTCCAGATCCGCGTCGCAGGCGAACGCGCGCGTCACGGCCGCGAGAGCCCACTCGGGATCCTCGAACGGATCGAGGCCGATCTGCGCGAAGGCGAGCGCGATGCGCCCTCCTTCCGGGCCGTCGGCCTTCGCGGTGACGGCCTTGCACGCCCGACCGAGGCGGACCTGCAGACCGTCACGCTCCTCGGGCGCGAGTCGAAGGAGGTCGCGCGCGGCGTCCGCCAAGAGTGACAAGGTCCCGAGATCCGGCGCGAGGAGGACCGCGCGCAGGAGGACGTCGACCTTGAGGCGGCGCCCGTCCTCGCCCTCGCTCGCGATGGCGGCGGCCCGGAGGAGCCAGCCGGCGCGCAGCCCCTTGGACTTCGCGGCGTCCGCGACCTGGACCACGGTGCGAACGGCCTCGGCGCGATCGTCGGCCCGCTCGGCGGTGCGCTTGAGGAGCAGGAACGTCGCCCCCTCGGACGGCACGGCGCAGAACGCGAGCGCCGCGTGCTTGAGGGCGAGCCCCGCGTCCCCGTGCTGCTCGAAGAAGCGCGCGCCTCGGTAGTGGGCAGCGCGGCACCCGAACCTCCCCATGGCCTTGCCGCCGAGGGTCTCGTAGAGGCGCGACATCGACGCGTGGCGCGCGCTGCCCACGGCGCCGAGCTCGGCGATCTCGAGCGCGTCCGCCAGCCGCGGGTTCTTCTCGACCGCGAGCGCGGCGAGCTCGAAGGCCCGCCCGGGCTCGCCCAGCGAGAGGGCGGCACGGGCAGCCTCCGCGGCGATGGACCCCGACCGGGCGCGATCGGGCTCCTTCTCGACGAGCTCGGCGAGGCAATCGAGCGCATCCCGCGCTCCCGCGAAGCGCGCCAGATCGACGCCGAAGGTCACGTAGCCACGCTTCGGCGCGAGCTTCGCGGCGCGCAGCCAGGCGGCCACGGCGCCGATGCGATCGCCCGAGAGGTCCCAGAGCGCGGCACCGAGCTCGCGCCAGGCCATCGCTGCCGCAGCCTTGTCGTCCGCGCGGGAGAGCCACTCGGCCTGCGCCTCGAGCCGTGCGAGCTCCCCGTCTCCGCCGAGCTTCGTTCCCCCGAGGGCGAAGAGACGCTCCGCGAGCTCCGGGGAGGTCATCCCCTCGCGCATCGCGCACGCGATCGCGCGGGCCTCGCCGTCAGCGTCCCCTAGCGCCTGCCTCCTCTGCACGAGCGAGGACAGGATCTCGGGGCGGTCGGCCGAGAAATCGACGGCGACCGCCCGCTCGAGCACCACGGCGGCGAAGGCCCCGTCGCGGGCCGCGTCCGCGACCTCGAGCATCGCCTCGCGAAGCGCGCCGTGCCGGGGCCCGAAAGCATCGAGCGCGCGGCGCGCGAGCACCGCCGCCCTGTCGGAGTCGAGGGCGATGAGATCGCGGAGCGCGCGGGCCACGAGCTCGGCCAGGGGAGCCGCCGGCTGCGGCTGCGACATGGCCCACGAGAGGGCGTCCGCGAGGCGCGCGCCGTCCCGGGCGCGTGCGAGGCGGCGCAGGAGGGCCGCGATGCCCTCGCGATCGCCCGGGCGAAGCGCGACGCACCGCTGCGTCCAGCCGACGGCGAACGAGACCTCCCCCAGGACGTCGAGCGCCTCGGCGAGGGCCGAGCACCACCGCGTCCGGGCGCACACGAGCGAGATCGCGCGCTCGAGGGCCGACGCCGACGTGCGGTCTTGCGCAGAAAGCACGGAGTCCGCGAGTGTGGCCACGCATCGGGCGCTCGACGGCTCGGCCTGCACGCCGAGCTCGGCGGCGCGGCGCGCGCCCGCGGGGTCCGAGGCGCCCGCGAGGGCCTCGGACGCGACGGCGAACATGATGGCGCGGACCGGGACGCTGCACGATCCCGCCAGCTGCTCGATGGCGAGGCCCCGCGTTGCGGCGTCGCCCGCCAGGACGGCGTTCGTCCAGGCCGCCGCGATGGCGACCCGGTGGCTCGGGGTCTCGCGGAGCAGCTCGCGCGTGGCCTCGTTCGCCCCGGCCACGTTGCCGCCGGCGCGCAGGGCGGTCGCGAGGGTGATTCGCGCCTGGACGGCGTCGCTCATGCTGAGCGCCGCCGTCCCGCCGCGGAGCTGCTCCTCGGCGAGCCTCGCGACCTCCACGTGGTCGTGACGCCGCCAGGCGACGCGCAGCGCTTCGATGCGCCACTTGCGCTCCGAGGGGGCGCGCACCGAGAGCTCGGCCAGGACCTGGGAGTGCCGTTCGGCCTCGTCGGGCATCGATCGCAGGAGAGCGGCGAGCGCCCGAAGCGGCTCCACGCGCGCGTCGTCTTTGCTCGCCTCGAGCTCGCGCGAGGCCACGGCCAGCCGCTCCCGGAGCGCGGCGCACTTGGACGCGTGGCGATCGATCCCCGCGAGGGCCCAGGACGGCTCGCGCGCCTCGAGCTGCCGCAGCGCCTGGTAGGCCCACATGGCGAGCGCGGGGTCGCCGAGCTGATCCTCGGCGAGCGCGGCGAGCGTCCGGGCGCACGAGACCCGCGCCAGACGGACCGCGGATGCCCCCTCCCCGCCCTTGCCCTCACCGGCCTGCGCTTCGCGTGTCGCGACGGCGCGGACCAGGGCCTCGACCAGCTGCGTCGCGTCCCGCGTCGCGCTCGCGTGGGCGCGGAGGGCCACCATCGCCTCCGCGCACGCGGGATCCGCTTCGATGGCGGAAACGCGCGCGGTGGCAGCTCGCTCCGGGCTCGCGAGAGGGCCCGCGAGGAGACGCGCGAGCTCCTCCAGCATGCGGGCGCGCGCGGCGCCGACCTCCCGCTCGGCGCGCAGCTCGAGGCGCGCGGCGAGCGGCTCGAGCAGCCCGACGCGCAGGAGCAGCTCGTCCATCGCGTCGGCGGCCTCCCCTTCGAAGCGCGCGTCGAGCCCGTCGTCGAGCGCTGCGCCGAGCGCGCGCACGCTGTCGCCCGTCGCGCGCGCCTGCAGCCGGCGCCTTGCGTGAACGGCGGCAGCGCGATCGGGGTCACGCGTCCGCAACGCGCCGGCGTGAGCTCGCCACACTTCGTCCGCGGCGCCCGGCTTACCACGCTCGACGAGCGCCACCGCGAGCGCAGCCACGGCGACGCCGCTCCGCGGGTCGGTGTCGAAGGCACGCAGCAGGTCCTCGAGCTGGGCGTCGATCGCGCCGGCCGCCGCCCGCCGCGCGGCGGCGTCGACGTACGCCTCGGCGGCGTCCGCCAGCGGGAGCACGCCTGGCGCCCACACGGCCAGGGTGCCGCGCAGCTCCGCGGCGACGGCGTCCCCGGGATGCAGCGACGCGGCCTTGCGCAGCGACTCGTTCGCCTTGGCGGCGTCGCCCGCCCGCGCGTGGAGCACGCCGATGCGGACGAGCACGCGCGCGGCCTCCGCAGGATCCGCGTCGGGCCCGGTCGTGAGCGGGCCCAGGACGTCGGCCGCCGCCGCCGGCTCCCCGAGGGTCTCGAGCCACGAGGCCAGCTCGAGCCGCAGCTCGGATCCGTCGGGCGCTCCCTTTCTTCCGGTCACGACGGCGGGACCGTCGGCGCCCGCGTCCTGCTCGAGAACCTGCCTGGCGATCGCGGCGGCCTCGTCGAGGCCGTGCCCCGCCTTCGCGAGCCAGCGCGCGAAGGTGACGGCGGCCTCCCTCTCGGCGCCCGGGTCCCGGAGGGCTCGTGCGGCGGCGAGTCGCGCGCGCATCGTCCCCTCGGTCGCCGACTGGCCCTCCCTGCGGCTCAGCGGAGTCGGCGCCGACGACAGGCGCCGCTCGTGCTTGTCCGTGGCCGCGCTCCACTCCGGCGGACGCAGCGTGCTCCGCTGCGCGTCTTCGGGGGCGTCCGGGATCGTCGGGTCGTGCGGGCTCGGAGCGTCCATGGATACCCGCTAGCGAACCACCAGCGCGAAGGGCACCGCCGTGAGCGCGTGCTCCCCGCTCGCGAGCGGCAGGAGGCTCTGGAGGAAGGGCCCGACGTCAGGCGCTGCTTGCACGACGAGCTCCACGAGCCGCGGGACCTCTCGGCCGAGCGGAGCCGTCGCGGACGCCGATTCTTCGCCGTCGCTGTCGCTCGAGCCGGCTGCGCCGAGCGACTCGAGCACGTTGCGCGACGGCGCGATGGCCTCGACGCGGGCGTCCGCGGGAAGGTTCGCGAGCACGCGCGCACGCGCGATCGCCGCGCCGAGCCCACCGAGCTCGTCGACGAGGCCACGCGCCTTGCCCTCCGTGCCGCTGAAGATCCGCCCCTCCGCGTTCGGGGCGATCTTGTCGGCGGTGGTCTTGCGGCCCTCGGCGATGCGGGCGAGAAAGAGATCGTAGATGCTCGTCATCGTCTGGAAGACCCGCGTGCGCGTGTCGTCGTCCCACGCGATGAGCGGGGAGAGGTAGGCGGCGCGGGCCGCGGCGTTCGGGTTCTTCGTGTTCGCGGCGAAGGTCTCCGCGTGAACCCCGATCATCTCGAGCGTGTGCTCGGCGGCGACCTTCCCGCCGACCACGCCGATCGAGCCCACAATGCTCGTCGGCTCGGCGAAGATGACGGTGCCGGTGCAGGCCATGTAGTAGCCGCCGCTCGCCGCCATGTCGCCGACGCTGACGACCAGGGGCTTCTTCTCGCGGAGCTTCATCAGCCGGTGCCAGATGAGATCGCTCGCCAGCGCGCTGCCGCCCGGCGAGTCGATCCTGAGGACAACGGCGCGCACGTCGTCGTCCTTCTCGAGCCTCGCCAGGGTGCGCTCCAGCTCCTTGGCCGTGATGCCGCTGCTGCCACCGAACATCCCGCCGCTCGACGCCATCGAGATGCTGCCGGTCGCCCGCACGAGCGCAACCGGAGCTCCCCCGCCCTTCTCGCCGGCGAGGAGGCGGACCATGTCGCCGATCTCGTCGGCCGCGCCCGATTCGTCGTTGCCACCGCCGAACCGCACGTCGTCGTGGAGCGCGCCCGCTTCTTTTCGCGCCTCCTCGCGGGCCTCGTCCAGGTAGGCGATCTCGTCGATCAGCCCGACCTCCTTGGCGCGCCCGGCGGAGTACGGCCCGTCCTCCACCGCGTCCGCTGCCTCGTCGTGGCCGCGCCCGGCGGCGATGCCCTCCCGCCAGCGCGCGCGCAGGTCGACGAGCACGCCCTGGAGCGACGCGCGCGCTTCGTCGCTCGGGCCGTCGCGCGTCAGGGGCTCCTCGGCGCCCTTGAACTTGCCGACCTGGAGGATGTCGACGGAGAGTCGCAGCTCCTCCGCGAGCAGCTTGTGAGCGTAGATGAGCTGCGCGGCGAGCCCTATCGTCTCGAGCTCCCCCGCGGGCGATAGGATGATCTTCGAGCACCCACGGGCGGCTGCGTAGAAGGTCGAGTTCGTGAGCTCCTCGGCGTGGCAGATGACGGGCTTGTTCGCCTTGCGGAGGACCTCGAGGCCCTCGCCGATCTCCATCGCGCGGGCGATCCCGAAGGAGGTCCCGCCGAACCGCACGAAGACGCCGCCGGTGTTGGGGTCGCGCGAGAGGCCGTCGATGACGCGCACGAGCTCGTCGAAGGTGCCCCGGTGGGAGACGTCGAGGATCGACGGGGTCTCCTTCTCGGGCACGCCCTTCGACAGGTCGAGCACAGCGAGCGCCGCCCCCGAATGGGACCGAGCGGCCACCGGCTCCGTCGCCGTCTTCGGACGGGCATCGCAGGCGACGACCGCCGCGAGGAGGCCAACGATCACCGGCGATGCGCAGAGGACCGGCACACGATTCTTCATGGGGGCGTTGTTCCCGGCAGGTCACTGGGTGTGTTGGCGGGAACCGTCAGCTGCTTGCCCGTCCCGCTCCCGGGGGAGTCCCCCTGCGGCGTGGGGGCCGGCGCTGGCGCTGGCGTGGGCGAGGGCGTCGGCGCGGTGGTCGGCGCAGGCGCCGGAGCAGGGCCTTCGGCGCGCTGCTTCACGCGGCCGGGGTAGCTCCCCTCCGGGAAGCGGTCGACGATGTCCTTGTAGGCCTTCTGCGCCCGCTCGTGGTCCCCCTCCTCGACCTCGACGTCGGCCAGGCCGATGAGGGCGGGGAGGTAGTTCGGGTTGTTCGCGAGGGCTCGCTGGTAGAAGCTTTTGGCCGTCCCGGAGTCGTGCTGCGCCCGCGCCGCGTCGCCGAGCCCCGCGAGGGCCTGCGAGTCCCCGGGGCTCTTCGCGAGCGCCGCCTCGTAGAGCATCTTGGCGCGGTCGTAGTCGCCCTTGTTCTTCGCGTTCTCGGCCTGCTCGAGGAGCACGCGCGGATCGCCGGGCAGCGGCGCGCCGCCGCCTCCTCCGCCTCCGCCTGCCGGCGCCACGCCGCCTCCGCCGCCCGCGGGGCGCGCGACGGGCAGCGAGCTCACGTCGACCACCGACGGTACCTTGGCTCCGCCGTCGACCGAGGGCCCCACGGTCTTGCTGCCCGCAGCCTGCGGTCCCCTCGCCAGAAACGCCCGCAGCGCGCCCGCGAGAGGGTGAGGACGCGCGAGCGTCGTCAGCTTGTCGAGCTCCGCCTTCGCGCCCGTGGCGTCACCCGAGCGCGCGAGCGCGTACACGAGCGCGGCGCGCGCGCGGCCCGCGTTGCCTTCTCCGCCCGCCGCGAGGCGAAGGCGATCGATGATCGTCGGCCAGAGCGGATCGAGCTCCGCGAGGTCGAGCGCCGCCAGCACGTACGCCGTCTCGGGCTGCGCTGCGCTCGCGATGATCTTGGCGACGAACGTGCGCGCGGCGTCGCGTTCGCCGGCGATGCGCAGGGCGTCGACCTTCGCGCGCACCGAGGCAGGGTCGTCCGGCGAGGCGGCGACCGACGCGTCTGCAGCCTTGCGCGCGATCCCCGAGAGCTCGTCCAGGCTCTGCTTCGTCGACGCGATGTCGTCCGCCGCGTCGGGCGGCAAGAGCCGCATCTTGAGCCAGGGCACGTCGGCGCGCGCAGCGGCGAGCCGCGCGAGGTCGAGGAGCACGCGCGGGTCCTTCTCGGCGAGCGCGCTCGCCTTGTCGAAGTTCTCCTTGGCGACGTCGAGGTTGCCTTCGCCGATGGCGCGCTCCCCGTCCGTGACGAACTGCGTCGCCCGCGGGTCGATCGCCGCCGTCACGACCCCCGCCGTCCGGCCGCCCAGGTAGGGACGCAGGGCGTAGTACCCGAGCCCCGAGACGCCTGCGAGCACGATGACGGCGATGACCCACCCGCCTACACGGCCGTTGCGGGGCAGCACCTCGGCGAGGTCGTCCTCGTCGAGCGGCGGGCGCCCCGAGTCTCCGAGGTCGTCGTAGGAGGGAGCGGGGTGTCGAACCGGCACCGTGGGTGGCGGCAGCATCGACGACGGGACCTCGGCCCGCGGAGCCGGAGGAGGAGGGGGCTTCGTCTGCCCGGACTGCACGAAGGGGGGAGCCGGCGGTGGGGTCGGCGTCCTCGAAGGCTCGTGGAAGCTCGGGGCTCGCGGCGGCGGATACGAGGCCGTCGCGGGCCCTTCGGACCTGGCGAAAGGAGAGCGGGCCACCGGCGACGGGGGCGGCGTGTGCACAGCCGGCGCGCCGTGGGACTGCAGGTGCTGGGGCGGAGGCGGCACCGCCGCGCTCATCTCGGATGGCGGCCGCAGGGTGTTCATCCGCGGGCGAACCTCCTCGGCGGGCGGGCGGCTCGAGGACCGCTTCGGAACCGGCGGCGGCGGCGGACGGGAGGTCGGCTTGGGAGCGACGGGCGGTGGGGGCGCGGTGGCGGGGCTCGCCCCTTCGCGCCACACGGCGGCGGCTCCCGGTCGTGCGCCCGGCGCCCCGGCGTCCGCGAAGAACGGCTCCAGCTCGGCTATGGCGCCGAGCTGGCGGGGAGGCGCATTGCCTCGGCTAAGCGAGTCTCCGCGCCCCACCTGGCGGTTGGTGATGGCCTTCTGGAGCTCGCGCAGGGACGTGAACACCACGAGCTGCCCGCTCGAGGTGTGGACGCTCCACTGCTCGACGTCTCCCCCGTTGCTGACCGGGCGAATCTTGAACTGATAGCCGCAGTTGGTGCACTTGACGGTCGTCCCCCGTCCGCTGACGAGCGCGTCGTCAAACTCGTACTCCGTCTTGCAGCGCTCGCACTGGACGTCCATCGAAGGGATGCCACCTGTGTGGGTTCGGCGAGCGACGTGTGGGGGCACAGCGCCGCCAGGGACGAGGACACTCGGGGCAGCGAAACGCTATCACGCGGGCTCTTGGACTGTAAAATCACGACGGTCGAGCCCGCTAGAGCTTCGCGCGACGCGGGTGCCGCATGACGTGTGTTCCGCGTCACTCGTGAACGCCGGTGCACTATGCTCTCCTCTATCCCGCAGTTTGGGCCTGCAGGCGGTGAGGTTGTACAAGGCACGCTGATTGCTATTCTTTCGACCGCAGGCCTGGTCGTGGACGGCGCGACGAGCGACAAAGGATGGAGACGCCATGAAGCGGATTTTCGGGTTGGCCTTGTTCTCCCTCGGTGCCTTGGCGCTCTACGGGTGTCCGGTCTACCCGGGCAGCGGCGGCAACGACCCGTGCGGGTACGGTAACGGCTACGGCAATGGCAACGGCAACTGCCCCTCCTCCTGCCAGAGCAACTACGACTGCGGCAACGGGCTGACCTGCTACCAGGGGAGCTGCGTACAGGGCACGAACCCGGGGAATACCTGCTCGACACCGGCCGGCTGCCCGACGGGCCAGAACTGCGGGTCCGACGGCGTCTGCCAGACGGGCGACTGCTCGAGCTCCGGCTGTCCCACGGGCTACGTCTGCGAGCTGTCGGGCGGGACGCTGCAATGCGTCACCACCACCGACGCCGGCCTCGGTGATGCGACGGTGGACGCTCCCTCCAACCCCGACGCGAACCCGGATGCCACCGCGCCCGACGGAAGCCCCACCGACGGCGGCACCGGCGACACGACCGCAGCGGACGGCGGGCAGGACGCTCCGCCCCCCTTCACCGGCTGCACGAGCGACAGCTCCTGCGCCTCCATGGGCGCGGGCGCCAAGTGCCTCGACGGCGTGTGCTACTCGGCCGCCAACCAGTGCTCGGACGCGACGCAGTGCACGGGCACCGAGCAGTGCGTGCAGGGCGTCTGCACTCCGGCCTGCGCCACGTCGGGCGCGGCCTGCCCCTCCGGCTTCTCGTGCGACTCGACGACGAACGTCTGCGACGGCAACCCCACGCCCTGCGGCCAGGCCGACGGCGGCGCCACCTGCGCGGCAGGTACGACCTGCGTGCAGGAGCACTGCGTCGCGCCTTGCGGCGACGGCGGGGCTTGCACGGGCGGCCTCGTCTGCGTGGACAACGGCTGCATCCCGAACCAGCAGCCGAAGTTCGTCTGCAACGTCGACGGACAGCAGGACCTCTGCGCGTCGGGCAGCATCTGCCTGCACCACAACTGCTACATCGCATGCAGCGCCGACGCGGGGGCAGCCGATGGGGGCTCCAACGGCTGCCAGAACGCCGACCAGTTCAACATCTGCAAGTCGGTGACGACGTCGACGGGCACCTACTACGTCTGCGGCTCCAACTCGAACCTCGGCAACGAGTGCGACCCGACCCAGTCGGAGAACTGCGCGAGCCCCGAGGTCTGCATCGACGGGTACTGCCGGTAACGAGGCGGGCGGGGAGACGGCACGACGCGTCCGCTGGCCGGACGCGTCTCCCCGCGGAGCGGAGGCGATCGCTGGGCAGACGCCTCTCCCCGCGGAGCGGACTCGTTCGCTCAACGGGTAGACGCGGTTGCTCACCGGGTACACGCGGCTGCTCACCAGCACGATCCGTCGGGAGGCCGGCTGGGATCACTCGGCGAGTCGGCGGCCGGTCGCGCATCCCACGTTGATCGAGAGCTCAAAGGAGCCCTCGCTCCAGTACTTGTCGATGGCGTCCCGCACGTAGGAGAGCGCGCGGTCGGCGTCCTGGAGGCGCAGGGTCTGGCGGAGCTCGGGCAAGATGACGAGCCGCGTGACCGGGTCCTCGAAGAAGTCGCGCCCGCTCTTCCACGCCAGCGTGTGCGCCTGCATCTCGACGTCGACGTAGTGGAAACCCGCCGCCTCGAGCTCGGCGCCGATCCCCTCGACGGTCGGCCGGAGCGCGAAGCCAGTGTCTATCGCGTCGATGGACTCGCTCTCCTGCTTCAGCGCGTACTCGCGCAGCAGATCGGCGATCTCCTGGAACGAGCCGCGGAGCGGCAGCGCCAGGATGGCCTGGCCATGCGGCGCGAGCAGACGCGCGAGCTCGCCGAGCAAGAGCTCCCGCGCCTCGCCGGCGGCGAAGGGATGAATCGTGACCGCGTGGGAGAACGCCCCCGCCGGGAGCGGCACCGGCAGCGCGTCGGCCACGCGGTAGTTGCCGATGACCTCACGCGTGGTTGCCGCTTTCGCCCGCGCCAGCTCGACGGCGTGGGTCGACGGGTCGCAGCCGTAGAGGTGAGCCCCGATGAGCCGCTGCGAGATCCCGGCATCGGGGTAGCCCGTGCGGCAGAAGACGTGCGCGACCTGCGCCTCCTCCCCGTCGGCGAGCATGGATAGAGCGAGCTCGCCGAAGAGCTTGATGTACCTCGGGATGACGAACGTCTCGAAGATGGCGGCCTCGGCAGGCCCCAACGGTGAGCCGAAGTCTCCCCCGTCCGCGCCCGGCATCGCTCAGCGCTTGCCGGGAGCGCGGCGGGGAGGAGGAGGCGCTGCGGCCTCCGGCTCCGCCGGGCCTTCGTCCACCGCGCCGTCGGCAGCGAGGAGCAGCTTGCGCGCCTCGGCAGCGAGCTCGCCGATGGTGACCCGCCCTTCTTCGCCCTCCTCGTCCTCGAGCTCCACGTCGCGCTTGTCCTTCTCGAGCGCCGTGAGCATCGACGCGGCGGTGCCGTCACCCATCTCGACGAGGGCCTCGATCGCTGCGGCGACGGCCTCTGCGTCCTTGTGCGCGAGGAACTTGCCGAGCAGCTTCTTGACGCCAGGCTCCGGCACGGCCGCGAGGAGGTACGGAAGCTCGGCGAGCGCGGGGCTCCCGACCTCGAGCCGCTCGAGCGCGCGCTCGACGCCGAGGGCGACCTCCTTGAAGCGATCGAACGCGAGCTCCTCGAGCGCCTCGCCCGCGGCGTGGCGAGCTTCGGGCTCGTCGCACCCGAGAATGTCGATGAGGAGATCGACGGTCTTGGGGCCCTCGAGCTCGCCAAGCAGGCCGGCGATACGGACGAGGCGTAGCGCTACCTCGTCCTCGTCCTGCTCCGCGACGGCGGCGTCCACCGCCGCCGAAAGAGCCGTGAGCAGGGCGGCCGGGTCGCTCTTGGCGAGCTGCGCATGAAGGCGGCGCACGCTTCGTTCGGCGGTGAAGAGGTCGGGGAGGAGACGGGAGAGCTCGGCGTTCGCGGGGATCATTCGGATGGGAGGTGTACCCGCGTACGCGTCCAGCGTCCACGACCCCAGCCGGCCGGGCACGCCGGGGGAACGGATCGGGCGACGGATGGGTTACGCTGGAGCCATGCGGTTCGCGCTCCCGGCCCTGCTCGCCTTCGCGGCGGCAACCCTCGGCGCGCCGTTCGCGACGACGGGGCCGAGGCCGGTCGCCCCCGCGCCTGCGACACCGCAGGAGACGTCGCCGTGGGCCCTGAGCTCGTGTCCGCTCGGGACGCTCCCCGACGGGGACGTGTGCGTCCATCTCGGCTCCCCCGACGACGACATCGACGCCCCCGTCGCGACGAACGCCCACCACGAGCGGTCGGGACGCTGGGCCGTCTACGATCAGATCCCGCGAAGGCCGGACCGCCCCTCCGACTACGACGCCTACCGTTACCCCGTGCCTCCGGGGCTCGCAGGAGGCCACAGCGTCGTCAGCGGCTACGACCTCGATCGCCCCGACGAGTCCCAGCGCCGCGGCCGCAAGCTCCACGCGGTCGGCCACGGCGGAGTCGACCTGCCTCAGGCGAAGGGCTCCCCCATCCAGATGGAGGCCCTCGAGCACCAGCAGGGCGACGCGGACGTCGTCTACGTGGGCCCGCTGTTCGGCAACACTGTCATCACGCGCCACACCCTCCGCGAGGCGGGCAGGCTGCGCGACTACCTCGTCCTCTTCGGCCACCTCGACGCCACGGCCCCGGGCGTCACGCAGGGCGTCTCCCTCAAGCAGGGAGACCTCGTGGGGACGGTGGGCGATACGGGCTCGCCCGAGCTCGTCCATCTCCACCTCGAGGTGCGACGGGTCCGCGATGGCGTCGATGTGAGCAAGCGGCTCCACCTTGGCCCCAACCAGCTCCTGGACAACGACGTGAGCGTGGTGTGCGACCCGCGCAACGTGCTGCCTCTCCGGTAGCGGCGTAGTGGCCGGGAGGGCGTCGTCGTCCTTGCGCGTGCTGCCTGTACGCGCGACCATGGAGGTGTCAGCTTTGTCCTTCCCCTCCCCCAGTCGTAGCACTGACGAGACGGCCCCCGGCAGCCCCGCCGCGGCGGGGATGGTCTGCCCCAAGTGCCACCGGCGCTTCGACGAGGACGACCCTGCGCGGGTGTGCCCCTACGATCAGACGTCGCTCGTCGGGCTTCGCGAGATGGCGGAGGCCGTCGGTGACCCCATGCTCGGGCGCACCCTGGACGGACGGTTCACGGTCCTCGCGCGCCTCGGTGCCGGCTCGATGGGGACGGTGTACCGCGCCCGCCAGCACGCGATGGGCCGCGAGGTCGCCATCAAGATCCTGCGGAGCGACCGCGCGGTCGACGACTCGGCCAAGGGGCGCTTTCTCCGCGAGGCGCGCGCCAACAGCCTCCTCGTGTCGCCCCACACGGTCACCGTGTTCGACTTCGGGCAGACGGCCTCGGGGGAGCTCTTTCTCGCGATGGAGCTGCTCCTGGGCGAGTCGCTCGGCCAGCGGCTGACGCGCGTGGGGCGCATGCCCGCGAACGAGGCGGTGGACACCGTCCGCCAGGCGCTCCGTTCGCTCTCGGAAGCCCACGCGAAGGGCATCATCCACCGCGACCTCAAGCCCGACAACCTGTTCTTCGCGCGCGTCGCGACGGGCGGACACACCGAGGAGATCGTGAAGGTGCTCGACTTCGGCGTCGCCAAGATGATGGGCGACGTAGGAGAGCCGATCAACGCCGTGGAGACGCAGGCGGGCACCGTCTTCGGAACGCCTCGTTACATGTCGCCCGAGCAAGCGCAGGGCAAGGCGCTCGACGGGCGCAGCGATCTCTACTCGCTCGGCGTCATCCTCTACCACATGCTCACGGGCCGGGCGCCGTTCACGGACGACGACGCGGTCGTCGTCATGGCGCGGCACATCAAGACGCCGGCCCCGCGCGCGACGTCGGTGTGCCCCGAGGCCCGCATCCCGCCGGACCTGGACGCCTTCCTCGTGCGCCTCCTCTCGAAGGAGCCCGCCGACAGGCCGTTCGATGCCGAGGCGATGATGCAGGAGATCGCCAAGCTCGACGAGAGCGGGCTCGCCGCGACGAGCGGGATACGCGTGTCGGTCGTCGGGGACCCGTGGCGTGGCAGCGGCCCCGCCCCGTCCGCTGGGCTCTCCGCGGGGCTCCCCTCTCCTGGCAAGGAGACGCTCCAGGCTGCCGGCATCGCGCCAAGGCGACGCGGCCGGAGCACGGCCATTGGTTTTGCCCTCGCGCTCGCGGTCGTGGGCGTCGTGTTCGCGGTGAGCGCCATCCCGCGGGGCCAGGCAGGCCCGCCGCCAGCCCCGCAGCACGCCCCCATCGGGGCGGCGGCCGTCACGGCCGACATTCCGCCCCCCGCTCCCGAGCCGCCGCCCTCGGCCGCGATTCCATCCATCGCCGCGGACGACCTCCCGCGCGTGAACCCCGCGGCCAGTGCCGGCTCCCCGGACCTCCACACCGGGGCCGGCAGCTCCGGACGACACCACCACCCCACCCCCGCGCCGACAGCCTCCTCGTCGCACTACGGGTACCTTGAATAAGGGGTATCTTGAGTAGCTTGAATTGCTCGGTAAAACGAAAGGGGATAGCCTCCCGCCCGCATGGATCCCGGTGAAATCGACGCGCTCGTGGAGCGACTCGTCGCCAACCCACACGACGAAGAAGCGCTCGCGTATGCCCATCAGGCGGGGGCAGCGGATCCGAAGTCCTATGCCTACATGCTCGAGAAGGTCGGGCACGAGACACCCGACACCGCGTACGCCAGCCACTGGCTGAGCGAGGCGGCGAACGTCTGGTCGACGACGCTCGGCGACGCCCACCACGCCGCCCATCTGCTCAAGATGGCGGTGGACAAGGACCCGACGCAGCAGGTCGCCGCCAACAGGCTCGCGCAGCTCTATCGGGACAAGGGCGACGTGCGGGCGCTCATCGCGCTCCTCGCGCATCGCGCGCGCGCGATGTCGCCGCTCCTCATCTCGAAGCCCGAGCTTCGCCCCGAGGTTGCCGGGCTGAACGAGGAGCTCGGCCGCCTCTGGAGCGAGCCCCCGCTCGCCCAGCCGCGCAAAGCCATCGAGCACTACCGGCGCGCCATCGAGCTCGATCCGAACAGCGCGTTCGCCATCTACAGCGTGCGTGAGCTCTACAAGGGCCAGAACCAGTGGCCCGAAGCGTTCGCGATGTACCAGATGGAGCTCGCGATCGAGCAGGATCCGCAGCGCCGCCTCGCGCTCTTGCGGGACGAGGCGGCGACCCGCCGCGCCGCCGGTGACCTTCCTGGCGCGACCCAGGCGCTCGCGCTCGCGCGCGAGATCGACGACCAGGATCCCGCGGTGCAACAGGAGCTCGCGGCGACCGTCCTTGATCGCCTCTCGCAGGGAGAGCCCGTGCCCGACGCCGACCGCGGCCTCGCCTCGGGCCTCCTCGTCGCCCTCGCCGAGACGTATGACGGCGAGCACGGCCTCGCGTACGCCGGCGGCGCCCTCGACGCCGACCCGGGTAACGACAGGGCGCTTCAGCTCTACGTTCACTACGCCGGGTCCCTCCAGCGCGAGGACGACGTCTCCAGCCGGTACCTGGCCTACGTCACGGCGAACCCGGACGGCGCCATGGCGAACGAGGCGCGCCAGATCCTCGCCGCGAGCTACGAGGCTGCCGGACAGCACGAGAACGCGCTCCAGGTCCTCCGCGGCACGGGCGACCGCCCCGCGATGGGGCGTTCGGGCCTCGCCATGCCGCCGACGCGTCCCGGCCTCCCGCCCCGCATGGGCACGACGGGCTCGGGCGGCGGCTCTCTCGACGCGACGGACCGCCGGTCCGGCGGTCGTCCGCCGGCGCCCCCCGGCTTCAACCAGACGGGCGGCGCGCCCGCGGGCTACCCGCAAGCGCAGGCTCCGCTCCCCGCAGACCGGCTCCAGGGCGTGCTCGACGCCGCGCAGATGCTCGCGGGGAAGAACCGCAAGGCGGAGGCGCTCGCCAAGTACAAGGAGGTCCTCGAGACCGACGCCGCGCACCCGGAGGCCCTGGCGTGGGTCGAGGACCACCTGCGCACGAAGCGCGACTACGCGCAGCTCCGCGACGTCCTGCTCGCGAGCACCCGCGCGCTCAGCGGCAACGACACGCTCGAGACGCGCCGCGAGCGGCTCCGCGAGGTGGCTGGGCTCTGCGAAGGGAACCTCCGCGACATCGAGGGCGCCGTCAACGCGTGGCGCCAGCTCCTCACCATCGACCGCGCCGACGAGAGCGCGCGCCAGGCGCTGACGCGCCTCCTCGAGAAGGCCCAGCGCTGGGACGAGCTGGCGAACGTCTACGAGCAGGAGGCGACGGTCGAGAGCGACATCGAGGCGAAGATCCAGCTCGAGAAGAAGCTCGCGACGCTCCAGGAGAACAAGCGCAAGGACTTCGGCGCGGCCGCCGAGGCGTGGGAGCGCATCGCGCAGATGACGCCCGAGGACGACCGGGCGCTGGCCACGGCGTCCCGCCTCTTCGAGAAAGCGGGGCGCCTCGAGCAGGCGGCGCAGGTCATCTTCGATAACGCGTCGAACGTGGAGGACCCGGGGCAGAAGAGCTCGCTGCTCGAGCGCCTCGGGGAGCTGCGCGAGCAGCTGAACGAGACGGGCGCCGCCGGCGACGCGTACGCGGAAGCCGCCGAGGCGACGGACAACCCCAAGCTGTGGGAGTCGGCCGAGCGCTGCTTCGTCGCGGCCGAGCGGTGGGATGCGGCTGCCAACGCCGCCGGCCAGCGCGGCACGCTCGCGAACGACGCGAAGCAGAAGGCCCAGGCCTTCGCGCGCGCCGCCGAGCACCTCGGGCGAGCACACGACGACGAGGGCGCCCTCGAGCGCCTCGAGCAGGCGACGGACCTCGATCCGTGGTCGGACGAGTACGCGAACGCCCTCGCCGATCGCTACTTCGCCGCGCAGAAGTGGGAGAAGCTCGGGCAGTTTCTGGCCAAGCGGGGCGACCGCCTGGCCGACCGTGGGCCCCGCGTCGCCGTACGCCGTCAGGCCGCGACCCTCTTCCTGACGAAGCTCGGCGACAAGGAGGCGGCGCGCGAGCAGTGGCTCAAGGTGCTCGAGGACGGCGACGATCGCGAGGCGCTCGAGAAGCTCATCGACGACGCGGTCGAGCGCGAGGACCACGAGGAGGCCACGACGCTCCTTCGTCGCCTCGGCGGCATCGCGGTCGACAAGGCGGACAAGGCCCGCGTCGCGCTCCGCGAGGCCGAGCTGCTCGCCGAGGGCGTTGGCGACATCGACATGGCCATCGCGCGCTACGAGAGCATCCTCGCGACGCTCGACGCGACCTGCCGGCCCGCGCTCCAGGCCATCGCCGACCTCCAGGAGGCGCGGGACAACCACGCCGCCGCCGCCGACGCACTCGAGCGGGAGCTCAAGCTCGTCGCCGACGGGCAGGAGCGCGGCCAGATCGCAGGGCGCCTCGCGCGCCTCTACGAGCAGCACCTGGACGACCCGAAGAACGCCATCCGCGCGCTCGACGTCGTGCGCAAGGCCGACCTCGAGGACTTCGACGCCCTGACGCGCCTCTGCGAGCTGAACGAGCGCGTGGAAGCGTGGGACCGCGTCGCCGAGCTCCTGGCGCAGCGCATCGAGGTCGAGGGCGACGAGCAGGAGTCCAGCACGATGACGGCCAAACTGGCCGGCATCCTCGCCGACAAGCTCGATCGCGGCGACGAGGCGCTCGCGGCCCTGACCGAGCTCGCGGACATGGGAGACGCCCCGATCCGCGCAGCGTACGTCGAGCTCGGGGACCGCCTCGGCTGGAAGGGCATCGTCGCCAGCAAGCTCGTCGAGTGGTGGTTCGAGGCGAAGCAGGGACCGGAGCGCACAACGGCGCTCCGGGGCGCGTTCGATCGCTTCGTGGAGGTCGGCCGCGCGCAGGACGCCGCGCGCGTCGGGATCGAGATCATCCGCTCGAAGGGCGCGGACCGGCAGCTCGCCTCCACGCTCGAGGAGCTCGCCGTCAAGACTGGTGATCACGACGCCCTCTCGATGGCGCACGATCTCCTCTCCCGCGAGCTCGCGGGCGCCGAGCGCGCGGGAGAGCTCGTGCGGCAAGCCGAGCTCCGCGTGAAGGCGGGGATGCCCGCGGGCGAGGCAATCCAGCACGGCGAGTCGGGGCTCACCTCCGTGCAGCCGAGCGAGGTCGAGCCGATGCTCGAGCGGCTCGGCCAGCTGGCGATGAAGGCGAGCGAGGTCGTCGACCTCTACGAGCGCCAGGTCACGCGCTGCAAGGCGCCGCAGGACCGCGTGCGCGCCCTCGCCCGCGCCGCGCAGGTGGCCGTCACCAAGGGGCAGGTCGAGCGCGCGCGCGGGTTCTTCGATCTGGCGCTCTCCTCCGCCCCCACCGACGACATCTTGAAGTCTCTCGAGGAGGCCGCGGCCGCGGGCGACAGCGCCACCGGCGGCGAGAAGCTCCGGCGGACCCTGGCCGCGTCGATGGCGGCTGGCGGACAGGGCGCGCGCGACGGCGGGCGCTCGCGAGGAGTGCTCCTGCGCCGCGCCGCGGAGCTCGCGCACAAGGAGCTCCGGGACGTGGAGCAGGCGTTCGCATGGCTCGGTGACGCCCTCATCGCCCACGTCGACCCGCAGTCGCTCGACGACCTCGAGGCGCTCGCGAAGGAGCTGGGCGATCCGAAGCGCGCCGAGGAGACGCTCACCCGCGCGCTGTCGGAGGTCTTCGACGGGCCGCTCGTGCGCCAGCTGCTCGGGCGCCGGGCGAAGCTTCGCCGCGAGCTGATGAACGACCCGCACGGGGCAGCGGCCGATCTCAAGAAGCTCCACGACCTGTCGCCGACCGACCAGGAGGTCATGGACGAGCTCTCCGCGCTCCTCCGCGAGCTCGGCGACTACCGCGGCATGGTCCAGCTCTACGAGGACCAGATCCTGCGCGGCAAGGACATGACCGCCCGCGCCGAGCTCGCGCGCAAGGTCGCGCGGATGTGGGAAGAGCAGCTCCAGGACCCGCGCGAAGCGGCGGACGCCTGGCGGCGCGTGCTCCGGATGAAGGCGGGCGACGCCGAGGCCACGTCCGGCCTCGAGCGCGCCAAGTCGAACATGTTGAAGAAGCCCGACCCGAACGCGACGGACGCCTACGCGCCGCCGAAGCTCCAGTCGGTTCCGCCGCCGGCTCCGGCCCGCGTCCCGGCCCCCGCGGTGACGCGACCCGCGCCAATGACCGAGCGCAAGAGCGCCCGCGACGTCTCGACGCTCGACTCTCTCGGGCGCGAGTCGCAGTCGGAGCTCCTGGACGTCCTCGAGGACGACGAGGAGCTCGAGGCCGAAGCGGGAACGATGGAGGCCGAATCCGACGACCCCTCCCTCACCGCCGCCGTGCCGATTCCCCGCATCGACGACTCGGCCGCGCGCTTCGTCGAGGAGGACTTCGAGGAAGCCGGGGAGCAGACGACGGAGAAGCCCGCGTTCGGACACACCCCGAGCACGGCGTACGACGACGTCACCCGCGATGCGCCGAGCACTCTCACCTCGGCGACGGGCGAGGTCGATCTCGACGACCGACCGACGGAGGCGCCGCCGCCCCGGAAGCCCGCGTCGACGCGCCCTCCGCCGCTCCCGCCCCTGGGCTCGACGGGGTCGTCTCGGTTCGCCCTCGGCGCGGCCCAGGTCCACCAGGAGACCTTGCCGCTGCCGGAGCACCACGACCTCATCACCGCACCCGGAGACACCGACATGCCGAGGGCAGGCCGGGGCCTCGGGGGAACCGACGAGAACGCGGCGTCCTTCGAGTTTCCCGAGGAGACCTCGATCGGAGAGCAGCCGCGCTTTCCGTCCGAGAGCCCCGGCGAGGAGCACACGCTCGTGGGGTCTGCGGACGAATCGAGCGAGGCGATCGAGGTCGTGGACGAGCTGCTCGACGAAGAGCCGCAGACGCTGCAAGAGGGCGCCGCGCCCACGAAGAAGACCCGCTCCGTCCCCCCGCCGTTCCCGCGCTAAGAAGGCTGGTGTTTTTCGCCGATGGCGTCGCGCTGGCGTCGTCGGGGCGAGTCAACGAGCAGAAAGTACGTCTCCTCGCCCCTCCTAGCCATCGCTTGCCCTCGACGAAGACCACCAGCCTTCTAGTTCTAGTCTCTCGCCTCTAGCCGGCCATCAGGACGGAGTCCCCGCTCACGTGCGCGGTGGACCCCAGGATGAACGGCTCGTTGGACGCGCCGTGACCGAAGGGGGCTCCGGCAAGCACGGGTACGCCTAGATCCCCCGTCCGCTCGGCGATGACCTCGTCCACCGTCACGCCGTCCGGGCCCGGGTCGCACTGCTCGAACGAGCCGAAGACGATCGCGGAGGCGCGCGCGAGGTGACCGCCAAGGCGGAGCGCCGTCAGCATCCGGTCTACCCGGTACGGGCGCTCGGTCACGTCCTCCAGCGCGAGCACGCACCCGTCGGGCAGGGCCAGCCGGCCGGACGCCGCCATCGTCTCGACGAGCGCCAGGTTGCCGCCCACGAGGACCCCGCGAGCCTCACCGGCGCGCAGCACGCGAAGCCTCTCCCACGCCCGCGGAGCGCGGGGCGACTCGAGCGCGCGCTGCCAAGCTTCGCGCTCGGACGGCAGGCTGTCCGCGCGCCCCAGGCCCGTCACGTGCGGCGCGTGGATCGACGCCAGGCCCCGCGACCATGCGCAGGCATGCAGCGCCGTCACGTCGCTGAAGCCGACGATCCACTTGGGCGCCTGCTCGAGCTCACGCCAGGGCAAGCGCTCCAGGATGCGCATCGCGCCGTAACCGCCCCGCGCCGCCACGATGGCGCCCACGTCCGGGTCGCGGATCATGCGCTCGAGCTCTGCCGCCCGCCGGTCGTCGCTGCCCGCGAGGTAGCCTGCGCGGTCGAGCACGTCGGCGGCGACCTTCACGCGGTAGTGCTCACGCAGCCAGGCCATGCCCCGGCCAAAGTCCTCCGCGCCGAAGGGGCTCGAAGGGGCGACGACGGCAATCCAGTCACCGGGCAGGACCGGGGCAGGCCAGATCACGGCAGGAGCGGCATCTCGTCCAGGCTTCACCTTGACCATCCTCTTTGCGCTAGCGTACTCACGAGCGCCGTGGCTATCGAGCCGTCTTCCAAGGGCAGACCAAACGGCGGGGCCGGCCGTGGGCTTGCGTCGCTCGTCCGGGTGCGGTCCCTCGCGCCCCTCGTGCGGCGCCTGTGGGGGGACGCGCTGACGTCGATCGACGAATGGATGACGGCCAGCCTGGGCGAGGAGTTCAGCGAGCGGCTCGGGCGCGTTCCGGTCGCCCTCGGCCAGGCGGGCGTCGATCCGTTCGGCCTCGACCCACGCTGGACGAAGTACGCGCTCGCGAGCGCGGGCATCCTGCACCGCCACTACTTCCGTACGGAGGTGTTCGGGGCGAAGAACGTCCCCGCCGGGAAGGTCCTCCTCGTGGGCAACCACTCGGGCCAGCTGCCGATCGACGCGACGCTGCTCGGCGCCGCGATGTTCATGGACGTCGAGCCGCCGCGCTTCATCCGCGCGATGGTCGAGAAGTGGACCCAGACGCTGCCCTTCGTCTCGCTCCTCTTCTCGCGCGTCGGCCAGGTGGTCGGTGTGCCCGAGAACGCGCTCCGGCTGCTCGAGCAGGGCGAGGCGCTCGTGGTCTTCCCCGAAGGCGCGCGCGGCATCTCCAAGACCTTCGACAAGCGCTACCAGCTGACCGACTTCGGGCTTGGCTTCATGCGCCTCGCCATCGAGACTGGCGCGCCCATCGTGCCCATCGCGATCATCGGCGGCGAGGAGCAGTACATCTCCGTCGCCAACCTGGACCGCGTCGCCAAGGTCCTCGGCATGCCGAGCTTCCCTGTGATGCCGCAGCTGCTCATCCCCGGCGGCCAGCTCCCCCTGCCCACCAAGTACCGGATCTACTTCGGCGAGCCGATGTTCTTCGACGGCGACCCGGACGACGACGACTCTGTCATCGAGGAGAAAGTGTGGCTCGTCCGCGCAACGATTCAGTCGATGGTCAACCGCGGCGTCAAGGCACGCCAGCACATCTTCTGGTAGCGGAGGGCTTGCGATGACACAGCCCATGCCCCCGTCGCCCGTCACCCGCAGCAGCTCCATCCCGCCCCGCGCAGCGCGCACGACGTCGCCCGAGACGGTGGTGATCACCGGCATCTGCGGCCGACTCGGCAAGCGCCTCGCGCGCACGCTGCACCGCGAGGTCCCCGTCGTGGGCGTCGACCGTCGGCCCTTCACCGACAAGCCCAAGGACGTCGAGCACGTCGAGATCGACATCCGCAGGAAGAAGCTCAAGGACGTCTTTCGCTCGGGCGACATTGCGGCGGTCGTCCACCTCGGCGTCATGCACGACCCGCGCGCCTCCACGGCCGATCACCACTCGTGGAACGTGACCGGGTTCGTGAAGCTGCTCGAGTACGTCGCGCACTTCCAGATCCCGAAGCTCGTCGTCCTCTCGAGCGCGAACGTCTACGGCCCACAGCCGGACAATGCGCAGTTTTTGGCCGAGGAGGCGCCGCTCCTCGGGGGGCAGAACTTCAGCGAGATCCGCGACCTCATCGAGGTCGACATGCTCGCGCAGAGCTTCTTCTGGAAGCACCCGGAGACGGAGACGGTCATCCTGCGGCCGGTCCACATCCTGGGAACGGTACGCAACGCCGCGTCGAACTTCCTCCGCCTGCCGACCGTCCCCACCGCTCTGGGCTTCGACCCGATGGTCCAGGTCGTCCACGAGCAGGACGTCGTCCACGCCCTGCACCTCGCGCTCGCGCCAGGCGTCCGCGGCATCTTCAACCTCGCGGGCCCCGAGCCCTTGCCGCTGTCGCGGATCATCAAGATCCTCGGGCGCCCGCGGATGCCCGTGCCGGTGACGCTCGGCAAGCTGGTGTTGAAGCGCCTGTGGAGCCTCCGGCTCACGAACTTCCCGCCTCCCGAGATCGACCACATCCGCTACGTCTGCATGGTCGACGACCGGCGCGCGCGGCAGGTGCTCGGGTACGCCCCGCGCCACTCGATCGAAGAGACCGTGCGCGCGGTCGACTCCGAGCAGTGGTAAGGCCGCGCCGTTGATCCGGGGCGACGACGCGTAGTAGGTGTCGGGTCATGGGGATGAAGATGCGTGGTGCGTGGGCTTCTCTGCTCGTCGTCGGCGCGGCCGCTTGCTCGAGCACGAGCTCCACCGCAGGGCCCACCGCGCCCGGCGACGCCGGGAGCGACGGTAACAACCTATCCGACACGGGCACGGTCGTCCCGGCAGAGGGCGGCACGGCCGGACAGGCGAGCATCGGCCCCTCGGGCGGCACCGTGACGAGCGCGGACGGGACAGCGACCGTGACCATCCCGGCGGGCGCGCTCGCGAAGACGGTGACGATCACGGTGGCTCCGGCGACGGGCGGCGTCTCTCCCGCGTCGGTCACGCTCGTCGGTCAGGCGTTCACCTTCGGCCCCGAGGGCCAGCAGTTCTCGGCACCGGCGAAGGTGACCCTCACGTACGACCCCGCAGAGCTTCCGTCGGGAAAGACCTCGTCCGGCATCGTCATCGAGACGGCCCCCGTGGGAAGCACGTCGTTCACGACCCTCACGACCACGGTGGTCGACGCCACGCACGTCTCGGCGGAGACGTCGCACTTCTCGAACTTCGTGCCGAGCTTCCCCATCGTCGGGCCTGGATGCAGCACGAACGCCGACTGCTCGGGGTCGCAAATCTGCGTGAGCGGCGTCTGCACGATGCCCTAGCGGACGCGTCCACGACGGCGAAGGCGCGCCACCGGACACTCCCAGGGTCCGCGTGTGCTACGAGGACCGGATGAACCGCACGCACCTCGCCCGGCTACGCGCGCTCACCCGCGGGGCAGCCCTGATCGGCCTCGGCGCGGCGGCCTGCGCGAAGCCCCAGAGCAGCGGCACCGGCATGGTCACGGCGCCCACGGCCGACAGCGACGCGGCAGCCGAGGTCTCGCCCGGCTCCCCGACCTCGAACGACCTCAAGGTCATCCCGTTTCACCGCCGCGGCCCGATCCTCAACGCCCCGCGGCGGCGCCTGGACAGCGGCGCCCCGATGCCCGCCCCGACCAGCAACCCGGGCGATCCTCCTTCCACCCCCTGAACGGGTAAGGCGCCCTTCCTCCCCGCTCCACCCATGCCCTTCCCGCTCGCTCGCTCCACCGGGGAGCCCAACCTCGATCTGACCCGCGCCCACGAGGAGCTCGTCCTGCCGCGGCGGGTCGCCATCCGCTGGGACGCCTTCGACCGCTGGCGCTACGACCGGACCGCCGTGGACGACGCCGCCCTCGCCTGGCAAACGCGCGCCGTCCAGGAGTACCACTCGCTCGCCCTCTTCACGGACCTCGCCTCGAGCGTCCACCAGCTCGGCGCGCCGCTGGACTGGTCGGGTGCGCTCGCGCGGATGATCGCGGACGAGGTGCGCCACACCGAGCTCTGCCTGCGCTTCGCGGAGATGCTCGGCGCGCCCCCACCGTCCATCGAGCCGGCCGACCTGCGCCTCCCCGTGGCCGACCACTCGCTCCGCGCCCACGTGCGCCGCACCATCGTCGCCGCGTTCTGCATCGGCGAGACCCTGAGCGGCCGCATGTTCGCGCGCTGCCTCCGGGCCGCCACCGTCCCGCTCGCGCAGAACGTCATCCGTGCCATCGCCGAGGACGAGGCGTTCCACGCCAAGTTCGGCTGGGAGGCGGCGGCGCTCTTGATGAGGGAGGACGGCGAAGGCTTCGAGACTGAGCGTGGCCTGCTCGTCGCCGCCCTCCCCGAGCTCTTCATGCACTTCCGCATCCTCTGCGACGCCGACCGCGGCGAAGCCTGGGCGCACGACGAGGACGAGGCCGACCTCGAGCCCAACTTCGGCACGCTCACCCCGGCCGGCTACGCACGCGCGTTCTACGACGGGATGAAGGAGGACGTCGTCCCGGGCCTCGTTGCCATCGGCTTCCCCGAGGCCGAGGAGTGCTGGGCCCAGGTGCGGCGAGACTGAGAGAGAACGTCGACGGGGTGGCTAACCCCCGTAGAGCTCGCGGAGGCGGGTCTTCAGGAACTTGCCCGTCGACGTGCGCGGGACCTGGTCCAGGAAGACGTACGCGTCGGGGAGCCAGAACTTCGGGAAGCGAGACGACAGGTGGCCCTCGAGCTCCGCCTCGGTCGCCGCCTGGCCCGGCTTCAGGACCACGGCCGCGACCGGGCGCTCGGTCCACTTCTCGTCCTTGCGCGCGAACACGGCGGCCTCGAGCACCGCAGGGTGGCTCATGAGCGCGTTCTCGAGCTCGACGCTGCTGATCCACTCGCCGCCCGACTTGATGACGTCCTTCGAGCGGTCGCAGATGGATACGTACCCCTCGGGGTCCATCGTCACGACGTCTCCCGTCTTGAACCAACCATCCGCGGTGAACCGGTCCTCCCCCTCCCCTCCCATGTACGAGGAAGCTACCCAGGGCCCGCGCACCTCGAGCTCGCCCATCGTCTCGCCGTCCCACGGCAGGACCTTCGAGGCGTCGTCGACGTGGCGCGTCTCGACGAACGGGACGGCGAAGCCCTGCGTCGATCGGACGCGAAGCGTCTCGCCGTCGCCCAGCGCCCCGAGGTGACGCTTCACGCGCGCCACGGTCCCGAGCGGGCTCATCTCCGTCATTCCCCACGCGTGCAAGACCTCGAGGCCATGGCGCTTCTTGAAGCCATCGATCATCGCGGGCGGCGCCGCAGAGCCGCCGACGACCATCGTGTGCATCGCCGACAGGTCCCATTGCTTGGGGTTCGCGTCGAGGAGGGCGAGGATGCCGAGCCAGATGGTGGGCACGCCTCCCGCGATCGTGACCTTCTCGCTCACCATGAGATCCAGTAGCGACGTGGGGTCGAGCTTCGCCCCCGGAAAGACGAGCTTCGCTCCCACGCACACGCTCATGTACGGCAGGCCCCACGCGTTCGCGTGGAACATCGGGACGACGGGCAGCACGATGTCTCCCTCCGCGACCCCGAGCGAGTCCTTCATACACCCGACGAGGGTGTGCAGGATGGTGGAGCGATGGCTGTAGAGAACACCCTTCGGGTTGCCCGTCGTGCCGGACGTGTAGCAGATGCCGGCGGGCGAATTCTCGTCGAGCTTCGGGAAGTCGAACCGGTCCTCCTCGGCCGCGAGGGCAGCCTCGTAGTCCAGGTAGCGGCCGTCCTTGTTGTCGTAAGGGACGTCGGGGATGACGAGGATGTGGCGGATCGTCGGCACGCTGGAGACGAACTTCTCGAGCAGCGGGAGGAGGCAGGCGTCGCACACGACGACGGTGTCCTCGGCGTGCCGCGCGATATAGGCGAGGTCGTTCGGGTGGAGGCGAAGGTTCAGCGTGTGGAGGACCGCGCCCATCGACGGGATGGCGAGGTACGCCTCGAGGTGGCGATCGTGGTTCCACGCCAGCGTGGCCACGCGATCGCCCGGCTTGACCCCGAGGCGGACGAGGGCGTTCGCGAGCTTGCACGCGCGGGCGTACGTCGCGCCGTACGTGGACCGGCGGAGCGACCCGTCCGGCATGCGCGACACGATCTCGGTGCGCGGAAAGAGCGTGTGGACGCGCGTGAGCAGGTGCGTCAGCGTGAGCGGAAAGTCCATCATGCGAGCGTGCACGGCCTCTACCTCCTCGGTGCCGCCAGTGTCGTCCGCGGCCCTCGCGAGCGCAATCCTCTCTTCTACCCCACCCCTTTGCTTTTCCTATCGCTTGCTGCGGGCGTGGCGGAGGAGCCCGATCAGCTCCGACGTCGGCCCACGCGCGAGGACGAACGCGCCCCCCACGTAGCCGATCCCCCCGGCGCCGATCTCCGCGACGAGCCCCAGGGCGCCCGGGTGGGGGCCCCCCAGGGCGGCGAGGGCGTGCCGCGCGGCGAGGACCGCGAGCACGAGCGGCACGCACGCGGCCAGGGCCGGTAGCATGCGCGCGACGAGGCCGCGCATCGGCAGCCCGTCCAGCTTCGCCACGACGGCGAGGCTCGCGAGCGCATGGCCGCCGAACGCCACGCCCACGCCGGCGCACGCCCAGAGCGGCGCGTGGGCCCCGCCCAGGTGACCGAGGCCGTAGATGGCGGGGACGAGGAGGATGACCTTGAAGATCTCGAGCCCCATGCCGACGCGCGGCCTGTCGCACGCCTGGAGATACGACGAGACGGTCCAGCCGACGGGGCGGGTCACCGAGAGCGCCGAGAGCACGGTCAGCATCGGCGCGACGTTCGCCCAGGTCCTGGGGAGCAGGACGCTCACGGCAGTCGGCGCGAGCACGCCGAGGCCGACGGCCAGCGGAAACACGACGAGCGACAGAAGCGCCGTCGAGCGGACGAGAGCCTGGGCGCGCCGCGCCGGGGCCATGTGCGCGAACGACGGCAGGAGCACGTCGCCGATCTGCTCGCCCACCTGCACGGCCGGGATGTCCGCCAGGTTGTAGGCGAGGTTGTACTCGCCCATCACCCCCGGGCCGAAGAGCGCCGAGACGAGGAGGTTGTCCCAGCGGCGCGAGGCGAAGGCCGCCGAGGCGGCGACCGAGAAAGGGACCCCGAAGGCGAGCATGTCGCGGAAGGTCTTGCGCGACAGGCGGCTCGGCGTCAGCCACTCCTTGCGGTCCACCGCGCGGAGGATGACCACCAGGCGAAGGGCGCTGCGCGCCACGTTGCCGAGCACGATGGCGAGCCCACCCATGCCGAGGAACGCCAGGAGCACGGAGAGCACCGTGTAGCTGAGCTCACCGTACGTCCGCGACAGACCGATCACCCGGAAGCGCATGTCGCGGGCGAGCAGGCGCTCCGGGATGAAGTAGATGCGGTCGAAGAGCGACGCGAGCGCGAGCCCGGGGACGTACGCGGCCATGCCGGGGGCGCCGAGGATGCCCGTGAACCTCTGGCGAAGGACCACGACGAGAGAGAGCGCTAGCGCCCCGAGCCCGAGGTGGAGCACGGTGGCGTGCCAGGCGGCGTCGCGTCCTGCCGAAGGCTTGGCGATGAGGTACTGGCCGACGCCGAGCGTCGAGAGCTGCTGGGCCGTCAGGACGAGCACCACCGCGTCCGAGACCTCGCCGATGATGGCGGGATCGACGAGCAGATGCGTCAGGACGATCGTGCCGACGAGCCCGAGCGCCCGAGCGCCGATACCCGTCCCGATGGTCCAGCCGGCACCGCGAACGGCGGCCCGCGTCAGGGAGGACTGTGCAACCTGGCTTGCGATTCGGGAGAACATACACACGAGTGCGCCACGCGCCGCTCCGAAGCTGCATGAGGCGCGTACGAAGTACGGGCCAGCTGGACCAGCTGGACGCGGCCCGCTGCAGCGGGTAATCGCACCGTCGATGTTCGCGCTCGTGCTCCTGGTCTTCGGCCTCGCGGCCCTCGCC